>Ga0070737_10001069_pt1 | contig 43473 bp, 39 predicted proteins | sample Coa_R1_10_FD_66438 | JGI IMG/M metagenome (GOLD analysis project Ga0070737, IMG submission 66438) | Surface soil microbial communities from Centralia Pennsylvania, which are recovering from an underground coalmine fire - Coalmine... | ecosystem: Environmental > Terrestrial > Soil > Unclassified... | reverse complement strand
CGGTACTCGAGGATGCCCTTGTCGCCGTCGATGTAGGTGATGGCGCTCTCGGTGGCCGCCGTCGCCATGAAACCCGGGTCGTAGAACCAGATCCCAGGGAGGAGCTTCGCCCACTCGCTCGCCGAGACGCCACCGTCCACGATCGGGATCTCGATCGACTCGCCGCTCCGGTTGTCTGTGATCGTGATGCTCTCAGCCACGGATCCCGACCTCCCGTCGGCTCGTCTCGGCGGCCCCGCGGGCCGTGTGTGCTCTTGTGTGGACAACGGCCATGTTAGGGCGGCGGGCGGCTCGGCGGTCAGGCGGTGCGGGGGCGCAGTCGGTCCACGAGGAACCGGGTGCTGGCGGCGAATTCCCGCTCGGGGACGGCACCGTGCGAGCCCGGGTTCGCGTGCAGCGTCTTGTCGTCACTCCCGATGAGGTCGAACAGCTCGAACGCCGTCTCACGGGGGAAGAGCTCGTCTGACCACTGCACGAGGAACAGCACCGGGCAGGTGACGAGGCGGGCGTCGTGGACCAACCGCTCGGCGGTGGGTCCCGTCGCTCCCATGAGCCCGAGGACGGCGACTGAGATCCGAGGCTCTGCGGCGACGAAGGGCAGGCCGAGGATGGTGCCCATGGAAAGACCCCAGTACCCGACCGGGCCGCCGGCGACACCGAGGGCGGAAAGGGCGGTGAGGGTGCGGCGCCAGTCGTCCACCATCCGGTCCGTCAGCCCTGCATCGCTCGACCAGGCGGCGGCGAAGTCGAGGAAGGCTCGCTGCCCGTCGGTGCCGCCGTCCTCCCGGCGGGAGCCGTGGACGGGACCGTCGATGGCCGTCGCGGCAATGCCGTGCTCGCGGACGAGGGCAAGCGCGAGCGAGCGCACGTAGTCCTGGTACTTCGACCCCGAGGCGCCGTGACCGATGAGGACGAGGGGCCGCGCGGGGTCGCCGTCCTCCTCTGCCGGGCCGCCGGGCTGCGTCTCTGGGTCGGGCGTCCAGAGCGCGCCCGGCACGGGGCGGCCCTCACCGCGCACGACGAACTCCCGGCGGCGAACCCCTCGGGCGACCTCGTCCTCGCGGATCTCGACGGCGGCGGCCGGGTGGCCCATCCCTCGCGAGCTCACGCGCCCGTGTGGCGGTAGACGTTGGTCTCGCGCAGCGCGAAGCCCAACTTCTGGTACAGCCGGTTCGCCGCCTCCCGGGACGGCCGCGACGTGAGGTCGACGTGGCGCGCCCCCCGGCGGCGTGCCTCCTCGATCGCTGCTTCGACGAGCGCCGTTCCGGCACCGGCGCCCCGCGCCGTCTCCTCCACCACCACGTCCTCGATCACGGCGTTGAGCCCGGTCGGGATCCGGTAGGTGACGAGCGTCAGCATGCCGACGACGCCGCCCTCGTCGTCGCGGGCGACGAACAGGGTCGAGCCCGGCGTGGCCACGATCTCGCGCAGCTCGCCCTCGCTCGGCGCCGGTGCGCTCGAGGAGACCTGTGGTACGAGGCGGGCGACGTCGGCGACGAGGTCGGACGTGACCCGCGTCACGGCCTCGACTCTCACCGGCCCTCCTCGCTCCTGTCATCGGGGCGGCGCCAGACCGGCTTCCGGGGCCGGTCGAACAGCACCTCGACGGGCTCACCCCGCAGCGCCCGGAAGGCGTGGTCCTTCCACATGCCGGCGCCGGCGAGCGGGGAAGGCAGGGCGTCCTCGGCGAACCACCCCACGTCGGCGCACTCGAGAGGATGGGGCCGCAGGCTCCCGCCGAGCGGCCGCAGCTGGAACACGAGCGAGTAGAGCGGGATCTGGGTGATGCCGATCCGAAGACCGTCGAGCACCATGATGAGCCGTACCGGCTCCGCCTCGATCCCCGTCTCCTCCCGAACCTCCTTCACGGCGACCTCGGCCGCCGAGTAGCCGACGTCGGCCCAGCCCGTGGGGTAGAGCCAGACCCCTGAGTCAGCCCGCTGCACGAGGAGGATCTCGCCTGCGTCGTTGCCGACGACGGCGCCGACGGCGATCTTCGGCGTGACGTAGCCCGGCACGCCGGAGCCGACTCCCCGGAGCCACTCGTTCACGAGCTCGGCCGCCTCGGCGGTGCCGATCGGCTGCCCCTCGGCGGCGAGCTGGGCGGCCGCCGCCGCACGGATCTCGCCGGCGACGAGCAGCACCTCCTCGAACCGCTCGCGCTCGTAGAGGCTCTCGGTGAACCCGAGGCCGGTTCTTGCGATCGCCGCAAGAGTCTCGCCCCAGCGGACGAGCTCCTGGGCGCTTGCTGCGGGCGGCGATGTGGTCGCGGCGGCCGGCTCTTGCTCGTCGGGCACCCTCCGACGCTACCGCCCGGTGAGCGGGGCACGGATGCCGCTGGCTTGCCCGCTCACCTCCCAGCGGGGTCGAGATCCTGCGCAGTCGCCAACGCTCCGGGGTCGTCCCCGTCCGCCATCTCGTCCATCCCGATCGGTCCATGGGGTCGGCCGGCGAGGAACTGGGAGATGACCGGGTTGTTGCTCGCTCGCATTTGCGCCTTGGAGCCGAAGGCGACGAGGTTCGAGCGGAACAGGACGCCGAGGTAGTCGGCCACTCGCATGACCGACGTGATGTTGTGGGTGATGATGAAGAAGGTCGCCCCCGTCTCCCGTTGCGCCGTTAGCACGAGCTCGTCGAGGTAGGCGACGCGGACCGGGTCGAGCCCGGAGTCCGGCTCGTCGAAGAACACGATCTCGGGCTCGGTGACCATGGCGCGGGCGAGCCCTGCCCGCTTCTTCATCCCGCCCGACACCTCGCCGGGAAGCTTGCCGAGATGGTCGAGCAGCCCTACGAGCTCGGCGTTCATGAGGACGCGCTGACGGATCTCGCGCTCCGACTTGCGGGTGTGCTCCCGCAGCGGAAAGGCGATGTTGTCGTAGAGCGTCATGGAGCCGAACAGCGCGCCGTCCTGGAAGAGCACGCCGAACTTCTTTCGGATCTCGTACAGCTGCCGGCTCCGCATCCCCACGATGGGCTCGCCGTCGACCCAGATCTGGCCGGCGTCCGGACGCAGCAGGCCGATGACGTTCTTCAGGAGCACCGACTTTCCGGTTCCTGACGGGCCGAGGATGGTGGTGATCCGGCCGCGAGGGACGTCGAAGGAGATGTCGTCGAGCACGGTGTGGCTCCCGAAGGACTTCGTGACGCCTCGCAGCGAGATGATCGCCTCCGGCTCGAGGGTGGTGCTGGGCTCCGGGCTCACAGGGGAGGAACGCCGCCCCCCGCCGGATCTTGCGCTCCCTGGCTCAGACGCCTGGCCTCACGGCAGACCGCCGACGCCAGACAAGCCCGAGAGGCCTGGCAGGCCGCCTCCGCCACCGAGAATGTGCTTCACCGTCTTCTTCACGCTCTTCACCGTCTTTTGTGCCGTCTTGTCGACGGTCGTTGTCGCTGACGCGACGGCGGTGCCGAGCATCGCCCCTGTCCTCGTCGCAATGGTGCCGAGCAGCTTGGTCGCTCCGCTCATCGCGCCGGAGAGGCCGCCCAAGCCCGCGCTCACGACTGCGCCGAGACCGCTCGACCCGACCGCGCGGTTGCCGGTCGCGTTCGAGGCACCCGTTTCGTGCCGGGCGCTCTCTGGCGCCCCTGGCAGCGCCTCGCGCGCAGCGAGCCGTCCGGGCAGCAGACCGCCTGCTGTAACCGCCACAGCAGGCCGCGCAGGGGCGCTGGCGAGAGCGCCATGGGTGGACCGGACCGACGAGGTGGGCACCAGGCTCGGGCCCGACGCGAGCCCGAGCGTGATCGCCACGGCCATCGCGACGGCGACAGCGGTACCGGCAACTGCGACCGCCGGTGCGCTGGACATCGCCGCAGTGCCCGGGCGAGCCCCCTTGGCAAGGTGGGCGAGAGCACGCCGGGCGCCACGCCACAGCCTGCGCATGACGACGAGCGGGAGGGCCACGAGGCCGGCGAGCCCAGACTCGGCTCTCGTCAGAGTGAGGAACTCTCGCCTGAGCGAGCGCCGTGCCCGGAACAAGAGGGTCTCGATCGTGGACACCTCCACGCCTGAGTGGGCCGCGATCTGCTGGTAGGACCAGTTTCGCTGCTCGCGCAGCTCCAACACCTCGCGGTGGCGGGGCGAGAGCCGGTCGAGCGCTGCGGCGAGCATCTGCCCGTCGCCGGCGGACTCCACGAGACGCTCCTGCTCTGGAGCCTGGGCAGGGGCGACGAGATCGAGGTCGGGCTCGGCCACGGGGGTGCAGCGGCCATTACGCCGAGCGGCATCGGTGCACAGGTTGTTCGCGATGACGCTGAGCCAAGGGTAGAAGCGCCGCTCCCCGGCGAAGTCCGGCAGCGCCTTCCACGCCCGGGCGAACGCTTCCTGGACTACGTCCTCGGCCTCGGTCGCGTTGCCGGTCCGGCGCAGGCAGGCACGCAGGAGCCGCTCGCGATAGCGGAGGTACAGGTCCTCGAAGGCGCGCTGGTCTCCAGCCTGGCAGCGCTCGACGAGCGCTCGGTCCCGTTCGAGGTCGACGTCGTCCTGGCGACTTCGTGCCGCCTGTGCCGTGCCGGACACCATGTCATCCCCTCCCGACTCGACGGCGAGGAGATGCTATTACCTTCGGGTAATACCGCGCCAGTGGTCTGGCGGGCCGAGGCGCGCATCGCCGCGTCGCAGGGTTCGGCCGCAAGATCGAAAGCCCGGCGCCGTTACCGGGACGATGGTGGCGTCCACGCAGGTCACCGAGGAGCTCCCGGTTCCGGGCGGAGCCGTCCGGCGAGGTGGCAGGGAGCACGACGGCCGCTCGCAGCCCCGCCGCGAGAGCCGGCTCGGGTCGCTCGCTCGCGAGACCGGGACGATGGTGGCGATGGCCCTCGAGGCCATGCGCCTCTTGTTCCGACGGGGCTTCCCCTTCTCCGAGCTCGTCGAGCAGTGCTGGTTCCTTGCCCGCGTCACGACCCTGCCCCTCATTCTGATCTCGATCCCCTTCGGCATCGTCATCGCGCTCCAGGTTGGCTCGCTGCTCCAGCAGATCGGCGCGCAGGACCAACTCGGGGCCGCAATGGTGCTTGCCGTCGTGCGCGAGCAGGCTCCCGTCGCTACGGCGCTGCTCATTGCTGGCGCCGGCGGCTCTGCGATCTGTGCCGATCTCGGCTCGCGGCGGATCCGCGACGAGATCTCCGCCATGGAGGTCATGGGCGTGGACCCCATCCACCGTCTCGTCCTGCCTCGGTTGCTCGCCGCCATGATCGTCGCCGTCCTCCTCGACGGCGTCGTGAGCGTCGCCGGGATCGCGGGCGGGCTCTTCTTCGGCGAACGGGCGATCCACGTGACGGCCAGCAGTTTCTTCGCCACGTTCGCCGAGCTCGCACAACTTGCCGACTTCTGGATGGCCCTCGCGAAAGCGGCCGTCTTCGGCTTCCTCGCGGCGATGGTCGCCTGCTACAAGGGTCTCGGAGCCGACGGTGGCCCGAAGGGCGTCGGGGACGCCGTCAACCAGGCCGTCGTCGTGACCTTCGTCCTCGCCTTCTTCGTGAACTTCGTGCTGACGCTCGTCTATTTCCAGTTCGTCCCGCAGAAGGCGATCTGATGGCCCCCCTCAGCCGCCGTGTGCCACGGGCAGCTCTCGCTCCGGTGACCGGCACCGCCCGCAGCGTGAACGGCGTGCTCACTGCGATCTTCGAACAGGTGGCCTTCGCCGTCCGGCTCGTCGTCTCGCTCCCGAAGGGGCTCCGGTACCGCAAGGAGATCGCAGGGCACGTCTCTGACGTCGCCCTGGGAGCCGGGGCGCTCATCGTCGGCGGCGGGATGTTCTTCGTCATCTCGACCATCGCGTTCTTCACCGGCACCGAGGTCGGCCTCGAAGGCTTCACGGGGCTCCAGCAGATCGGCGCTCAGGCATTCACCGGGGTGGTGTCGTCGCTCGCCGACACCCGCGAGATCACGCCTCTCGTCGCCGGGGTGGCCCTTGCGGCACAAGTCGGTGCCGGCTTCACCGCCCAGCTCGGAGCGATGAAGATCTCCGAGGAGGTGGACGCCCTCGAGGTGATGGGGGTGAACAGCTTCGTCTACCTCGTCACGACGAGGGTGTGGGCCGCGATGATCGCGATGATCCCGCTCTACCTCGCCGCACTGTTCGCGAGCTACCTCGCGACCGAGCTCATCGTGACGCACTTCTTCGCACTGTCGCCGGGGACCTACACCTTCTACTTCGACCTCTTCCTGCCTCGGATCGACATCGTCTACTCGTTCGTGAAAGCGATGGTCTTCGCGGCGGCGGTGACGGTGATCCACTGCTACTACGGCGTCAACGCTGAGGGCGGTCCCGCTGGGGTCGGGGTGGCCGCCGGCCGGGCGATCCGCCTCTCCATCATCTGCGTGGTCCTGCTCGACCTGCTGATGTCGCTCGTCATGTTCGGCGGGGCATCCAGCACGGCGAGGCTCGTCGGGTGAGCGCGCCATTGCCTCGCCGGTGGCTCGAGCGCCACGCGGCCGGTGCGAAGCCGCTCGCCGGGCTCGTCTCGCTCGCAGTGGTCGTCGCGGCGTCGACCACCCTCGTACGCCTCGGCAACGGGGACTTCTCCTCGGCCTACGAGCTCTCCGCGCTCTTCCCCACCGCAAGCGCGGGGCTCCACCCCGGCTCCCAGGTGGAAGAGGACGGGGTTCAGATCGGCTCAGTCCGCGAGATCACCCTCGACGGCGGGGAGGCGCTCGTCACGCTCGGGATCGCCTCCGGCTACCGGGTTCCGCGCGACGCCCTTGCCACGATCGAGCCGGAGAACCTCTTTGGTGCTGACCAGATCGCCATCAGCCGGGCGCCGGGCTCGGTTCCTCGTGCCGGGAGCCTGCCGGCGGGCTCCCGGATCCCCCACACGAGAGTGCGAGACGAGCTCGGCCAGCTGTTCTCGTCGGCCGACCCGCTCCTATCGAAGATCGACACTGCAGACCTCGCCACCGCCGTCGACGAGCTTGCTGCCGCCTTCGGCGGCCAAGGCCGCGAGATCGGCTCCTCCCTGCGGGCCGGGACGGAGCTCACGAGCCTGCTCGCCCGCACGATCCCGGCCCAGCTGGCAGCAGTCGACGCGTTGACGAGGTTCGCCACGGCGATCGAGGGCGAGGGCCCCACCCTCGACCAGCTCGCCTACGACGGCAACCGGACGATGCCGCTGTTCGACGCCGCCGAGAGCGCCTATGCCAGGCTGCTCTCGCAGTTCGGCGCCTTCTCCTCCCGCCTCGCCGGCCTGCTCGGCACCTACCGACCCACGGTCGACACCCTGATCGACCGAGGCGACGACGTGCTGCGCGTCCTTCTCACCCAGCGCCAGAACGTCGCCCAGCTCCTGCAGGGTCTCGCCATGTACGCGTACAAGTTCGCGCACGGCATGAGCAGCGCGACCCTGCCGGATGGCTCCAGGTTCGCCTACTTCAAGACCTTCATCGTCTGGGGCGACGTCCAGAGCCTCATCTGCAGCCTGCTCGCGCCGGCCCGTCCAGGCCTTGGGTTCTTGGAGCCGCTCCAGCGGGCCGTGCTGGGCGGCAACACGATGCTCGACTGCGCCCCGCAGCTCGCCGCCTTCGACCAGGCGCAAGGCTCGATGTCCTCCGAATCGAGCGCGAAGGAGAGCACTGGCCGTGCCGGGGTGCCCATGACCTCGGGTGCCGGCGGCATTGAGAGCGCCGCCCGCAGCGCGGCGCGAGCCGTGTACGGCGCCATCGCCGCGCCGGAGCCCCCGCTCGTCACCAGCCTCGGCGCCTACGTCGACTCGCTGCTCCCCGCCTACCAGGAGAGCCTCCCGTGAGATGGAGCCGGGCGACGACCCGTACCCTCGTCAAGCTCGCCGCCTTCGCAATTGCCTGCGTCGTCGTGGCGGGGTGGCTCGTCGCTCGGATTGGCAACGTCCAACTCTTCTCCGACGACGTCGGGTACCGGGCTCAGCTCTCTGACGCGACCGGGCTCGCGCCGGGCGACGCCGTCAAGATCTCGGGCGTCACAGTCGGCCGGGTCAACTCGGTCGGTGCACGGCACGGGTACGCACTCGTTTCGTTCGACGTCGAGCCGGACGTCCACCTGCGCTCCACGACCGGCGTCGGCATGCAGTGGCTCGACGTCATCGGGGACAAGGTCCTCTACCTGTACCCGGGCTCCTCGGGCCGCGTGCTCCGCCCCGGTGCCACGCTGCCGCTCTCGAACGACGTCGGGGACGCCTCGATCGGGGCGCTCCTCAACACCCTCGGCCCGTTCCTTCAGGCCATTGACCCGACCGAGCAGGACGCCTTCCTCGCCGCCGTCGCCGGGACGCTGCAGGGCGACGGCGTCAAGGTTCACCAGCTCGTCGACCACACCGCCGAGGTCGCCGGCACCGTCGGCTCGGTCTCCGGGCAGCTCGGCGTGCTCATCGACAACCTCGACACGGTGGTCTCGGCCGTCGCCCACCGCCGTAGCGACCTCGCTGGGCTCAGCAACGACCTGGCAGCACTCTCGGGCACGCTCGCCGCCAACAACGGCCTCGTCGACTCCACGGTCGGGAATCTCGGTCGGGCCGAGCAGGACCTCGCTGGGCTGCTCCAGCGAAACTCCGCCAATCTCGGCTCCCTCATCGCGAATCTGAAGGGCCTGTCCGCAGACCTCGACGCCCACGGGCGGGCGCTCGCACTGACCTTGCACGACTTCCCTGCAGGCCTCGCGCCCTACCAGGAGATCTCCTCCTACGGGCAGTGGTTCGAGATCGACCCCGTCTTCACCTGCCTCGCCAATCAGACGGCCTGCTCCTATCAGCAACCGACCAACGAACCGGGCGCCTCGGAAGCCGCTCCCTCTCGCGCCGGTGCCGGGCGCGGCACAGGCGGCGCCGGCAACCTCGGCGCCTACTTCGGGACCCTGTCGGGAGGAGGATGATGGCTGCCGAGCTGCAACGCACGGGGCCGGCGGGGCGCCGATGGGCCGCACGCCTCGTCCCGAAAGCGATCACGGAGTGGAACCGCACCCGGATCGGCGTCGCGAGCATCCTCGGGATGGCGCTCGTCGTAGCGACGGCGCTCCTCGCGAGCTCGAGCGTGTTCGCCTCGGCCTACACGGTGCGAGCCCGTTTCGCCAACGCCGTCGGGCTGCAGGCGGGCGACCAGGTCCTGCTCGCCGGTGTGGCCGTCGGCAAGGTCTCCTCGGTCCAGGTCGTCGGCGACCACGTGGTGGCCGACCTCGCCATCGACGACGGCGTGGAGGTGCCGAAAGACTCCTCGGCACAGATCGCGGTGCAGTCGCTGCTCGGCGTGATCGGCGTCGACATCCTGCCCGGCGAACAGTGGCAGCACCTGCTCGGCAACGGCTCTGTCATCACGAACACCTCCGTGCCGTTCGAGTACTTCGAGGTGCAGAACTCCGCCGGCCACCTGCTCTCCTCGACCGACGCCAGGGCGCTCGGCGAGGTCGTCTCGGACCTCGATCAGGCCACGAGCGGCGACAAGGCACAGGTCCACGAGATCATCGACGGACTTGCCAGGGCGACCGCCGCCATCGACCAGCACCGGAACGCCGCCGCCCAGCTCATCGACGCCGCCGAAGCGCTCTCGGCCACGCTCGCCTCGAAGGACCGCCAGCTCGCCACCGTCCTCGACGACCTCGATCTCGTGATGAGGGGGCTCGCGTCCAACAGCAGCCAGCTCGGCCTGCTCATCGACCAGACGGAGGCGACCGCCCTCCAGACATCGAGCCTCATCAGCCGCAATCAGCCCCGGCTCTCGCAGATGCTCGACGACCTCCACAAGGCGCTCTCGATCCTTGGTCAGCACCAGCTCGACATCGCCCGCTCCGTGGCCTTCGCCGCGAGCGCTATCAAGGGCTTTGCCTCGGTCGGCAAGTCGGGGAGCGCCTCGACCCCGTGGGCGAACATCTTCACGAACGTCCTCGGTGCCGCCGCCGGTTATGGCGTCTTCGGCAGCTGCGGAGCCCTCGACCAGGCGCTCGACGTCGCGCTCGGACCCGACCCACTCCCGTGCAACCGGCGAAGTGGTCCGCCGATCGGCGAGTCCGGCACCAGATCAGGCTCCGCGAGCACCCCGGCGTCCTCGCTCGTGAGCCCATTCGTCGGGGGTGGGTCGTGAAGCTCCTCTCGGCTGCCACCCGCCGGCTCCTAGGCGCGCGAGCTCTTACCGCGATCTCCTCGGCCGTGCTCGTGGTCGCCCTCGCGAGCGGGGCGATCTGGCTCGCCAGCTCCCCCGGCAGCTACTCGCTCCATGCCGTCTTCTCGAACGGGCAGGGCCTGTTCCCCGGAGCGGCCGTCCGGCTCCTCGGCGTCCGGATCGGCACCGTCACCAGCGTCGACTACGAAGGCGGCTCCGTCCACGTGAGCATGCAGATCGACGGCGACCAGCAGCTGCCGGCCGGTGTCCGCGCCGCCCTCGTGTCGCCGCTGCTGCTCGGCCAGCCCGACGTCGAGCTCGACCCCGGGTACACCGGCGGGCCGACGATGCCAGGCGGGGCGACGATCCCCGAGTCGCGCACTGCGGTGCCGGTCTCCACCGACATGCTGTTGAAACAGCTGCAGCGTGTGCTCGGTGCGGTTCCGCCGTCGTCCATGCACGGTCTCGTCGCCAATCTCGCCACCGACCTCGCGGGCCAGGGGAGCCAACTCGGCCAGCTGATCTCCTCGGCGTCAGGCACGCTGGCGCTGCTTGCCGAGAAGGGCGACGAGCTCGGCCGCCTCGACGGGAGCCTCGCCCAGCTGACCGGCACGCTCCGAGGCAACGAGAGCCAGCTGCTCGACCTCGTGTCGGAGTACCAGACGGTCGCCGGGGTCATCGCCGCTCATCAGCAGGCGCTCGGCTCGGCGATCGCCGACCTCTCGAGGGCGAGCGCCCAGCTCGCCGGCCTGCTCAGCCCGAACCTGAAGCCGCTGCACGACGACGTCGCCGTGATCGCGACTGCCGGCCGGACGCTCGACCGCAACCTCTCCAACCTCGACGGCATCATGTCGTCCTCGCGCTCGCTCTTCGCAGTTGCCCATCGGGCGTACAGCCCGCAGTACCGGTGGCTGAACCTCAACAACCAGCTCGCCCCGGGCCTCAGCGCGTCGGTCATGGAGGGTCTCATCCGGGACCGCCTCGCCGGCATCTGCCGGCGGGTCCTCGCCCACCACGCCGCCGGCCTGCCACCGAAGGCCAAGGCGACCCTCGCGAAGTGCGGGAACCCGGACTCGGGCTACTTCGACCCGATCCTCGGCCTGGTGCCAGAGATCATCGCGAAGGGCGACCTCCCCGGCGCCGGTGCCCCGGCCGTCTCGGACGCAACATCCCCCGCCGCTTCGTTGCTCGCGCCCGGCCTGGCGAGCATCCCTGGGCTCACGCCGGCACAGCGGCAACGGATCACCTCGGCCCTCTCGCCGTCGGCGCCGCGCCGTCACCGCCGCCGTTGCCCGGCCCTCGCCGGGTCGGCGGCGGGCGGATCGAGCGTCGACCGGGCGATCGACTGCCTGCTCGGCCCACTCCCGCCTCTCGGCGGAGCCATCACGAGCACGACGATCGGCACGAGCGGCGGGCTCGTCGGCGCGGCACCCCAGCTGTGGTGGACACCGCTCGCCCGGATCGGATGGTGGCGGTGAGCAGGTCTGCGTCCCGACGCCGGAGCTGGGTCTCCGGAGGCCGGCGGCGCGCCTGGCTCCGTGCGGCCGCGTCCACCGCCTGCTGTGTTGCCGCCGGGACCGGCTCCTCCGGCTGCTTGCTCGCCTCGGCCCCGACGATCACCGCGACTGCCTACTTCTCCGACGTCGGCAACCTCTCCCCAGGGGCGCCCGTGCAGCTGGCCGGCGTCACCGTCGGCAGCGTGCGCTCGATCACCCTTGTCGGGGACCGGGCGAAGGTCGTCATCTCCCTCGACCAGAGCGCGCGGGTCCCGGCAGGTGTTCGGGCGGAGGCACAGCAATCGACCGTTCTTGGTGAGGAGGTCATCTCGCTCGTCGAACCGCCGAACGCCTCGACCCGCCCCCTTGCGAACGGGTCGGTGATCTCCCGGACGGCACTCGTTCCGGGGATCCAGCAGTTCGTCGGCGGCGGAACCGCCGTGCTCGGGGCCATCGGGACGAGCCAACTCGCCTCGCTCGTGGACGCCGGGGGAGAGGGGCTCGGGGGCCAGGCTCGAGAGCTACGCCAGCTCATCTCCAGCCTTGACACGGTGACCGCCGGCTACTCGTCACGAGACGGGGAGATCCGCTCGCTCGTGTCGAGCATGAACGAGCTGAACGGCTCACTCGCGCCCCATGCATCCGCGGACGCCGAGGCGCTGTCGAACCTCGCGCGGACGGTCCACGTGCTCCGGGTGCAATCGCAGCGCCTCGTCTACCTGCTGCGGGGGCTCGACCGACTCTCGGTCGAGGGTCACTCGCTCCTCACCGAGCAGCTCGGCGAGATCGACCTTCAGTTGACGGCGCTCGCGGGAGTCACGACGACGCTCGACAGCAACCAGCGTGCGATCGCCGAGCTCCTCCAACAGCTCCCGGGCCACGACATGACACTGCGCGACACGACCGTGAACAATTTCTCCCAGGTCATCGACTCGATCGTCGTATGCGGTCTTCCCGACGGCGGCTCGAGCGAGCAGGCGGCCTCGAGCTGCCACGGTGCAGGCGGGTCCCAGGCGAGGGGCACCGCCACGGGATCACCAGGAGGCGGCTCGTGAGGGCTCGACTCATTGCGAACCTCGTCGCGTTCTGCGTGATCACGCTCGGACTCATCGGGTATGGGGTGGTCGACCTGCTCGGGGACCCGCTGCAGTCACCGCTGCTCGTCTCGGCGACCTTTCCCGACGCCGCAGGGGTGGCGCCGAATTTCGGCGTCGTGCTCGACGGCGTGGTGGTGGGGTCGGTCGCCAGCGTGCAGCTCACCCGCGAGGGCGCCCGGGTCGAGATCGCGCTGCGGCGGGGCGTCGTCGTACCCTCGAACGTCTCAGCCAGCGTCGGCCTCGCGAACGACCTCGGCGAGCAACAGATCGAGCTCGTCTGCAGGGGCCGACCGTCGAAGACGCCCCTGCGCCCCGGAGCGCGTATCCCCGTCGAGAGCGGCGGCGTGCCGGTGCAGATCGGGAGAGTCATCGGGACGGCGAGCCGGCTGTTGGCGAGCATCGGCGCCCGCCAGCTGAACGCCCTTCTTGCCGCGCTCGGGCGTGGACTTTCGGGACAGGCCCAGAACCTCCAGGAGATCATGAGAGCCTCGCAGCAGTTCTCGGTCGAGTTCCTCGCCTACCAGCGCCAGTTCGAGGCGCTGCTCGCCAACTCGACCCCTGTGCTGGACGGCCTCGCCGGCGACGGCTCGCAGCTGCGCCAGGACCTCGCCGACACCGAGGTGCTCGCGAACGTCCTCGACCACCACCGCTACGACCTTGTCCACCTGCTCGACAACGGTGCCACGGCCGCGCAGCTCGCCGACCGTTTCCTTGGCGCCAACGAGCCCAATCTCACCTGCATCCTGCACGACTTCGCCGACGCTGCCGCGAACGTCGCCAAACCGGCGAACCTGTCGAACCTCAGCGTCGGCCTTGCCACGAACCCCTGGTTCTTCGGAGCCGTCGCGGCCATCTCGCCGACCGGTCCCGCGAGGAGCCTGTTCGCCGGAGATCCTGCCAACCCGCACCAGGAGTGGCTCCGGACTCGCCTCCTCCTGCCGCCGGGCTCGCCGGCGGCGGAGCAGTACTCCCACCCGACCAGGCTCAACCCTGTCCTCCCTGGCGCCGCGTGCGTCACGCAGTTCGGGCGGGGTGTCGGTCCCGCTTCCCAGAGGCTGCCTCAGTTTCCGGTGGACGGCACCCGTTACGACTGGCCGTCGGCCGCAAGCGCCTACGTGCGACCTCCACATCGAAAGGACGGACCATGACGGTGTCGAGAGCTCCCGGCCACCGCCCACGACCCCAGGTGCCCGGGACGGCTACCGAGGCGCCCCCAACCGAGGCGACCGAGCCGCGCCGGGGCGACGAGCTGCCGGCAGGAGCCGGCCCTCCCGTGCCCCTCGGTGCGGGCGACCTGTCACAGCGCCGTGCCCGGTGGCGGGCAGCTGTTGGCACGGTGCCCGCACTCGCCCTCACCGCAGCCCTCGGTTGCGCCGGCACGGCGGGGTTCGGGCTCGCGTGGGTGTTCGACAGCGGCTCCTCGCCCCCGACTGCGGGGGTGCTGAGCAGCTCCCGACAGGTGGTGACTGCGCTCACGAACTTCGATCCGGGGACGGTCTCGTCGGACTTCGCCGGGCTCGAGCGGGAGGCGACGGGGGGGTTCGCAAGCCAGGCCCGGCGTTTCTTTGGCACGCGCATCCAGCGTGAGCTGAGGGCGGCCGACGCCGCCTCGCGGGGGCAGATCGAGGACCTCTACGTCCAGTCGGTCGCCGGCACCCGCGCGACCGTGTTCGCCGTCGTCTCGCAGAAGTACCTCAACAAGGATGCGCCGTCACCGGTGGACGACACGCTGCGGCTCGTGCTCGACCTGAGAGAGATCGGCGGAGCCTGGAAGGTCTCGTCGGTACAGGTGCTCCAGCAACCCGTCTCGGCCGGAGTCGGGTCGAAGTAGGAGAGGGTCCTCTTGGGCGTCACCGCGGGAACCTGACGCCGAGCCGGCTGCCGGCACTGCCGAGGTGACGGCGGGCTCGCGTGGGCGGACGAACGGGCCGAGGCTCGCCAGGCGCGCCCCAGCCGCTGCTCCGCCGTCGAGCAACAGCGGTGCCGCCACCCCCACGCGGCGAGGATCCTCGAGGTCGCGGTGGCCGTGCGAGGGAATGCCGTGCACGGCGAGCGCCGGGCAGGGCGCGCCCCATGATGTTGGACAGGTAGTTCGAAGTGCGATCATGTGGGGCGATGCCTGTTCAGGACGACTGCCGGCACTACGTGCGGCAGACGGTCCGGGGAGGCGAGTTGCTCGAGCGGTGCCGTCTCGGCGCCAACCACAACCTGCCGTTCGCATGCCCGGAGGGGTGCGTGTTCTTCGAGCCCCGGCGGACCTCCTCAGCCGGCTGGCAGGTCCGCGACCGGCACCGGGACGATCGCCCCGAGGGCTCGTAGAGCCGGGTTTCGCCAAGCAATCAGCCGAACGCGGCAGGGTCCCCGGCCTGACCTCCGGGGACCCTGCCCGTCCGGTTGGAGGGGAACACAACTGCGGGGTGGACGAGGCCCCGCAGTTGAGGGGGGAACGAGCCGGGCCCGCTACGTGGCCGGTCCGGCGAGGCGTTCAGCCGATCACAGGCCCGAGCCGCCGGTCAGTCCGCCAAGCAGGCCACCGAGCCCTCCAAGTCGGCTGCGATGATGGTGCCGGCGAGTTGTCGAGCCCTCGCCCCCCGGCAGCCTCGGAAGGCTCGGCAGCGAGGGGATCGCGATGCTCGGTGCCCCTGGGAGCTGCGTCGTGCTGGGAGCCGTGGCACAGATCGTGAGGCCGCCGCTCCCGGCGTGGACGCTGACGGCGCCGCCGGTAGCCGAGCTTGACACCGAGATCGAGGCCGAGCCGGAACCGGGCAGAGCCGCCGATGGTGCAGGCATCGCCTCACAGGTCGCCGCCGACCTCGCCGTCGTGCCGCCGGGGGCGCTGCCAGCATGACCGCCTCCAGCACCGCCGCTGCCGTTCGCCGTAGCACTCCCGGCAGGTGCCATGCCAGCTCTGGTCCGGCTACCCGTCGCGCCGGCAAGGAGGCGGGAGAGACCCTGGCGCGCGGAGACTGTGCTCCGGGCAAGGTGCACCGCAAACGACGAGAGGCCGAGGCTCTCGCACGACAGCGCGGTGTCGGCAGCCGTGGAGGTGTTCCGGGTAGAGGTGCAGAGGTTGCCCGTGTCGCCGGGCACCTGCACGGCGCTCGCCGCCAGGCTGCTTCCCCCCGCGCCCGGGATCGAGGGGGGGAATGCAGAGAACGCCACGGCGCCGGCGAGGGCGCCTCCGGTGGCGAAGGCGACCGTGCTTGACGCGATGACGACGCTCCTACGGCGAGCTGTTCGCGCCTTCAGCGCTCGCGAAGCCGCTCCCGCAAAAGGCCCGTTACGCGACGGGTGATCCCCGGCACCCGCAACGCCAGTCCAGCCCTCGGTCACTGTGACTCCCTCCCGATCGGCCGGCGAGCCGCCGGCGATGTGCTCTCGAGCTGGTAACGCCTTCTGCCCCCTCGGACTTGCGGTCCGAGGAGAAAAAAGGCACACAAACCTCACCGGCGAAAGCTCCAGCCGGCGACGAGCAGTTCGCCGTTGCGCAGCGTGCACTGCACGACCAAGCGGCCGTGCCGCGCGGCGTCCCCTGGGATGCTCGGGCTGACGCCGGCCGGAACGAGGGCGAGGCCGGCCGCGAGCGTGGCCCCGAGCACTCGGTCACCGCGGGCACGCACGACAACCGAGAGCCTTGTGAGGTACTCCGAGACGGCGTAGCCGGCGAGCCCGGCGGGGAAGGCAAGGCCGGGCGCGAGTGCGGCGAACCAGTCGGGACGGTCGTCGGCAAGCGAGTGGAGGATCCCGTACCACGCGGTGAGCGCCGAGGCCTCGACGTCGAGCGGCACCGGCGACTGGACGAGGGAGGGCGAGGGACGCCCCACGACCTTCATCGTCCCGAGGAGCGTCGTGTTGGTGGCGAGGGTGAGCCCCTGGGCGGCGAGCGCAGCCGGGACGGGCACGGCGAGTGGTGGGGGCGCGCCGGAGCCGCGAGGCAGGACGCTCGCCGCCGTTGGGTTGGTCGGGGCGCTACCGACCTCGCGTGCCATCACGAGCTCTCGGTCAGGAGTCCACCAGAGGGCGTTGCTCGGCCAGCAGGTGTCAAGCACGAGGCTCGGTGCCCGGGAGTTGGCCACCAGGCTGCCCGCCGGGACGATGCGGTGCCCTGTGACTGAGAACGTCGCGCGCCGGCAGGGTGTGACGAACACGATCCGGTCGCCCGGCCGGAGCCCGCCGATGCGCGAGAAGTAGCTGACGTCGTGGGCGGCGAGGACCGCCGTGCCATCCTCCCCTGGCCACGCCGAGGCCGGATCGTGGCCGACGGCGGAGGACAGGACCGAGTCCGACTCGCCCTGCTCCACCGGCGCCGTGAGTGCGAGCACTGGGATCTCGAGCACTCCCGCCAGCTGGCCGAGGCCCGGGTCTCCGGCGCGGCAGCTCGTCGAGGCGTCGAAAGCACGAGCCGTCCTCAGCGCGTGGCGGCCGGCCTCGGCGAGGCGTTCGGCGGCGAGATGCGAGCGCACCGTCCATGCGACCGCATAGCCACCGCCGGCTGCGCTGCCCCACAGCAGAAGCGAGCCGACGACGGTGCGGAGCACCGAGAGGCTCCTCATCGCTGCCGGCGGGACCGTGAACCGGTAAGCCTGCGCAGCCGCGGCCAGGCGAGCAGTCCGGCGCCGGTCAAGGCTCCGCCGGCGAGCAGGGGCGCTCCACCCGCCCACGGGAGCCCAGTGTGCGGGACCGTGGCGTTCGGCACCGCGCTAAGGGTCGGCGGCGGCGCCGCTTCGTGCGCCGGCGGCGAGAGCTCCGGGAGGACCGCCGGGTAGGCCGTGGCCCGCGCGGCCGCGAGCTCGAGGTGGACACCGCCGTTGCCCGCGGCGCCGGAGGCTCCGACGCCCTCCGCGAGAAAGATGCTCACGGCTCCCGCGTCGGCTGCGACCGCACCTCGGGGAGAGGTGGTGACCGAGCCGGGGGTGACCGCGATGGTCGACTCGAGCGGGGTACCCGCGAGGATGGTGAGCGACTGGCCGGGCACGACCGAGAAGGTCCTCGGACCGATCGCAGGTGCGTCGACCTCGACGGTCACGAGCGCGGGGCGGTCCGTCGCCGCGGGGCTGCCGATGCTCCCGGTCGAGCTGGGGCCACCCACCGAGGCGGACGCTCGCGCGTCGCCGACGACGATCCTCGCGAGCGGAGCACCACCTCTGCCGGCGCCGGGAAGGAGAGTGACGACCCCGCCGGAGGCCTCCGCGGTCGTGCTCCAGCCGGACGCGCTCACGATCGTGGCGGAGGTGGAGGGCCCGACCTCCGCCTCGAGACCGAGAGCTGAGGTCGGCAGAGCTGCGAGCTGCCCGAGGAGGCCCGCCACCGTCTCGCCGCCGGCTGGGAGCGGTGGGAGCTTGCCGAACAGGCTCTCGAGGGCCGACTCGACGGGGCCCGAGCCCTTCACGACCTGATCCAGCAAGGGCGCGAGGTCGAGCTCCAATCTCGCGACGTCTCCGGTGGCGCGCGCCGTGCCGGTCGAGGCCGAGGCGCTCGCCACCGCGGCGCTGGCGCATGTCGCACTGGCGCTGAGCAGCCGGTTGAAGGGTGCCGGGAACGCCGGTAGCGCGCCCCCGCAGGTGCGCCGGGCGACTCTCGGTCCGCCCGGCTCGGTGACCGCCGACGCCTCGCCGCTCGGCGACGGCTCCAGCACGCCCGCTCCGAGTGCCTCGAGGCCGCCGTCGTCGAGTGCCGACGTGGAGCTCACGCCGCCGGCCAGGGCGAGGTCCCGCAGGCTCACGCGAAGGCCCGTCGCCTCCGAGATGACCGCGATCGTGCCGGTGCGCGTGCCCGAGGCAGCCGCCGCAGCGGGCGGGAGGGCGAGGGCGGAGACAGCCGCGGCTCCGGCCACGATCCAGAGCGCTGTGAGCGGGCGTCCGACAACAAGGCGCCCGTGGTGCATCCGGGCGGAGGAGATGACGGCGTCATACGGCACGATCGGAGGAACGTCGACTCCTCCCACATCTTGCGTTTCGGCCGCGATCGCCGCCGGCCCGGATTGGCCGTCCCCCCCATTGCGTGTGCCAATCTCGTCTCTGGGAGGGATGAGTAGATGCCACTCAGCTACGAGGAGGCCATGGCGGCGGTGACGGCGCCGGGCCAGCGTTTCGAGGTCGGGACGGCCGTCGTCAGGGGTGTCGAGACAAAGGTGTTCGTGAACGCCCCTTTGACGCTGCGCGAGGCGCTCGGGATGGCGCACCAGCGCGGGGACCAGCCGTTTCTCGTCTACGAGGACGAGCGCTGGAGCTTCGGGGACGTCGGCCGGCAGGTGGCCGAGATCGGCTCGGTCCTCGTGAACCGCTACGGCGTGCGAAAAGGGGACCGCGTGGCGATCGCCATGCGCAACTACCCCGAGTGGGTCACGACCTTCGCAGCGGTGGTCTCGATCGGGGCCATCTCGGTCTCCATGAACGCCTGGTGGACCGAGGCGGAGATCGACTACGCCCTCGAGGACTCCGGAGCCAAGGTGCTCGTTGCCGATCCCGAACGTCTTGCCCGGAGCGCCGGTCCAGCCGCCCGGCTCGGCGTGCGGCTGGTGGGCGTCCGGCTGGCAGAGGGTGCCGAGCTGCCCGCGGGGGCCGAGCGCCTCGACGACGTGCTGGTGGCCGGCGCCGAGCTGCCCGAGGTCGAGATCGATCCCGACGACGACGCCACGATCCTCTACACCTCCGGCACGACCGGGCAGCCGAAAGGCGCGGTCTCGACCCACCGCGCCATCCTCCAGGCGCTGATGGGCTTCGGGTGCCGGGTGGCGGGCGAGGCGCTTCGCCGCCAGAGCGCCGGCGACGGGGCTGCGTCGCCGGCGATCGCCGCCGAACCCGTCTTCATCCTCGTCGTGCCCCTGTTCCACGTGACGGGGTGCGTGGCGGTGATGCTCTCGTGCTATCTCGGCGGCGCCAAGCTCGTGATGATGTACAAGTGGGACCCCGGGCGGGCACTCGAGCTCATCGAGCGGGAGCGGGTGACCAACTTCGTCGGGGTCCCGACGCAGAGCTGGGACCTGATCGAGCACCCGCGCTTCTCGGAGTTCGACACATCGAGCCTGCTGAGCGTCGGGGGCGGGGGCGCGCCGGCCCCGCCGGAGCTCGTCCGTCGCGTCGCCTCCAACTTCGGGAGCGGCCGGCCCGGGATCGGCTACGGCATGACCGAGACGAACGCCTACGGGCCGCAGAACGCCGGCGAGGACTACCTCAGCCACCCGACGAGCACCGGGAGGGGAACGCCGATCCTCGACCTCGAGGTTCGCGATCCCGACGGCCGGCCCCTGCCTGCGGGGGAGCGGGGCGAGATCTGGTTCAAGGGGCCCCATCTCATCCGTGGCTACTGGAACAAGCCCGAGGCGACGGCGGAGACGATCGTCGACGGGTGGCTGCGCTCCGGGGACGTGGGCCGGATCGACGAGGAGGGCTTCGTCTACGTCGAAGACCGCGCGAAGGACATGGTGCTGCGCGGAGGCGAGAACGTCTACTGCGCCGAGGTGGAGGCCGTCATCTACGAGCACCCGGCGGTCTACGAGGCGGCGGTCTTCGGAGTTCCCCACGAGCGTCTCGGCGAAGAGGTGGCCGCCGCCGTCTACCCGAAGCCCGGAGCGACTCTCACCCCAGAGGAGCTCCGCGAGCACGTGGCGCAGCGTCTCGCGCCGTTCAAGGTGCCGAGCCGGGTCGTGATCGTCGGAGAGGCTCTCCCGCGCAACGCGGCGGGCAAGATCCTGAAGCGCCAGCTGCGCGAGGAGCTGGCAGGCGCCGGGGCGAGCTGACCGGGGTCAGCCGGTCAGCGCCTGGTTGAGGTTGCCCGAGCGGAGGCCCTCGAGGTCGAGCGTCACGTAGCGGTAGCCGGCGGAACGCACGGCGGCCACCACCTCCTCCCGCTGATCCATCAGGCGGGGCAGGTCCTCGATCGGCACCTCGACCCGGGCGAGGTCGCCGTAGTGCCGCACCCGGACCGCCGCGAGCCCGAGGCGCTTCAGGCCGGACTCGGCGGTCGCCACCTCGTTCAGGATCCCGAGCGTGACCGGGGTGCCGTAAGGCACCCGGGAGGCGAGGCAGGCCGCGGCCGGCTTGTCCGCCGTCCTCAGGCCGAGAGCGCGCGAGAGCTCCCGGACGTCGCCCTTTCCCATGGAGGCGGTCACGAAGGGGAAGACCGCGCCGCGCTCGGCGGCCGCCTGCTGTCCGGGACGGTGCTCGCCGAGATCGTCGAGGTTGACGCCGAGCGCGACCGTGGCGCCTCTCCCGGCGGCGATGGGACCGAGGAGGGACATGAGCTCGACCTTGCAGTGGTAGCAGCGGTCTCCGCCGTTCGCGGCGTAGGCCGCGTTGGCGAGCTCGTGGGTCTCCACGGTCTGCCAGCAAAGGGACCACTCCGTGGCGAGGGCTCGGCAGTCCTCGAGCTCCTCAGGGGCGAGCGAGGGCGAGACGGCGGTGACGCAAAGGACACGCCCCTGGCCGAGGATCTCCGTGGCGACGTACCCGAGAAGGGCCGAGTCGGCGCCTCCCGAGAAGCCGACCACGAGGGGACCGATCGCCGCGAGGGCGTCGGCGAGCCGCCGAAACGCCGGCAGGAGGTCGGCGCTCACTGCCGGCCGCCGGCGCTGCCTGCTGCACCAGTCTCGGCCAAGACCTCCTCAGGCTCGGCGACGTAGCCGCTGTAGAAGCGGCCGAACTCCCCGAACAGGGCCGACGCCTCGTCGAAGCGCATCGTGTAGACGCAGTCCTTCAGGTCGTCGGGGTGGCGCGCGAACAGCGTCACCCCCCACTCGTAGTCGTCGACGCCGGTCGAGCCCGTCACGAGCTGGAGCACACGGCCGCGGAACTCGCGGCCGACGCTGCCGTGGCCGTACATCAGCTTCAGCCGCTCCTCGTACTGGAGCGAGTACCAGTTCTCCGCACCGGGCGAGCGGCGCTTCGACATCGGGTAGAAGCAGAAGGCCGGCATGCCGGAGGGCGGGAGCACGGGGTAGAGCCGCGCCTGGCGCATCTGTTCGGGCACGCCGGCGGCGTACTCCGAGACCTCGGTGAGCGAGACGTAGGAATCGGCGATCTCGAGCCCCGCCTGTTGCAGGCCGGTCTGGAGCCGCCGCAGCTCGCGAAGGTCGGGGCCGAGCGCGAGCACGCAGAGGTCGGCCTTGTGGCCGAGGATGGAGGCCGTCACCACCTGGTGGTCCGCCTTGCGGGCGCCGTCGATCGCCTCGAGGGCGGCTTCGGCAACTGGCGGACCGGTGAGCCCGGGCCGGACCCGGCAGAAGAGGTGGACGACGTTCCAGCCGACGGTCGGAGTGAGCGATCCCGGCCGCTCGGCCTCCGGCTCGCCGCCGCCGGTGCCGTCGTGCTCGTTGTGCTCGCTCACGGCGGCGATTCTACGAACGAGGGGAGCACGTTCCTCCCCCAGTCGCTGCTGCCCTGGCCCGAGGCGCGGATCGAGGGGCGCCGGAGCGCCCCTCGATCCTGGTGACTGCTGGCTGCCCGAGTGGGCTGCGGATCAGAAGTCCTCCATGCCGCCGCCCGGCATCGCGGGGGTGGTCTCCTTCTCCGGCTTGTCGACCACGACCGCCTCGGTCGTGAGGAACAGGGCTGCGATCGAGGCCGCGTTCTGCAGGGCCGAGCGGGTGACCTTGGCGGCGTCGATGACGCCGGCCTTGAAGAGGTCCTCGTACTCCTCCGTGGCGGCGTTGAGCCCCTCGGACTCGCTCTTCAGGTTCTTCACCTTCTCGACCACGACACCGCCCTCCAGGCCGGCGTTGACGGCGATCTGCTTCAACGGCTCCTCGACGGCGCGGGCCACGATCCGGGCACCGGTCGCCTCGTCGCCCTCGAGCTTCTCGGCCCGGTCGAGGATCGCCTGCTGCGAGCGGAGCAGCGCCACGCCGCCGCCGGGCACGACGCCCTCCTCGATGGCCGCCTTCGTCGTCGAGACGGCGTCCTCGATGCGGTGCTTCTTCTCCTTCAGCTCGACCTCGGTGGCTGCGCCGACCTTGATGACGGCGACGCCGCCGGAGAGCTTGGCGAGCCGCTCCTGGAGCTTCTCACGGTCGTAGTCCGAGTCGGTGTTCTCGATCTCGGTCTTGATCTGGTTGATGCGGCCCTTGATGTCCGCCTCGCTCCCGGCGCCCTCGACGATCGTCGTCTCGTCCTTGGTCACGACGACCTTGCGGGCGCGGCCGAGCAGGTCGAGGGTCACGTTCTCGAGCTTGAGACCGACCTCCTCGGTCACGACCTGGCCACCGGTCAGGATCGCGATGTCCTGGAGCATCGCCTTGCGGCGCTCGCCAAAGCCCGGAGCCTTCACGGCCACGCTCTTGAAGGTGCCGCGGATCTTGTTCACGACGAGGGTGGCGAGCGCCTCGCCCTCCACGTCCTCGGCGATGATCACGAGCGGCTTGCTCGACTGCATGACCTTCTCGAGCACCGGCAGGAGGTCACGGACCGCCGAGATCTTCGAACCGACGAGCAGGACGTAGGGGTCGTCGAGCGAGGCCTCCATCCGCTCGGGGTCGGTCACGAAGTAGGGGGAGATGTAGCCCTTGTCGAAGCGCATGCCCTCGACGAGCTCCATCTCCATCCCGAAGGTCTGGCTCTCCTCGACGGTGATGACGCCGTCCTTGCCGACCTTGTCGATCGCCTCGGCGATCATCGAGCCGATCTCGCTGTCCGCGGCGGAGATGGCCGCCACCTGGGCGATCTGGTCCTTTGAGTCGGTGACCTCCTTCGAGATCGTCTTGATGCGGTCGACCGCCGCCTCGACGGCGGCCTCGATGCCCCGCTTCAGCGACATCGGGTTCGCCCCGGCCGCGACGTTGCGCAGGCCCTCGTGGACCATGGCGCCCGCGAGGACGGTCGCCGTCGTGGTCCCGTCACCGGCGACGTCGTCGGTCTTCTTCGCGACCTCCTTCACGAGCTCGGCGCCGATCTTCTCCCACGGGTCCTCGAGCTCGATCTCCTTCGCGATCGAGACGCCGTCGTTCGTGATGGTGGGGGCTCCCCACTTCTTCTCGAGGACGACGTTGCGTCCTTTCGGGCCGAGCGTCACCTTCACAGCGTCGACCAGCTGGTTCATGCCGCTCTCGAGCGAGCGGCGGGCCGTCTCGTCGAACGCGATCAGCTTTGCCATCTCGGTTGATCCTCCCTGTCGGCCCGGCGGCGCCGGGTGGTTGGCACTCTCATCGATCGAGTGCCAGGTTAGCACTCTCAATGCCAGAGTGCTACACGGCCGGGGCGGCCTATCGTGCGGCATGGACCTCGCCGAGCGCCTCGAGATCCACCGCAGCGAGATCTCGGGCCGGGTGCGGCTGCCCGGCAGCAAGAGCCTCACCAACCGGGCGCTCGTGGTCGCGGCCTTGGCCGAGGGCCGGTCGCTCATCTCCGGGGGTCTTGCCGGCGATGACTCCGAGAGCATGGTGGAGGGGCTCCGGCTCCTCGGTGCCGGGGTCCGGGAGCTCGGCACCGAACCGCCCAGCTGGGAGGTCGACGGCACCGGCGGCAGGGTTGGCGGCCCGGGCCCGGGCGCGAGCGGCCTCGTCATCGACGCCAACCTGGCCGGGACGACGCTGCGCTTCCTCACCGCCGTCGCCGCGCTGGGCGCTGGCGGCGTCACGGTCACCGGCCGTGGCGGCCTGCTCGGCCGCCCGGTGGGCGACCTCCTCACGGCGCTGCGCAGCTGCGGCGCCGACGTACGGGGCTCGGGGCCCGGGGGGGACCGCGCTCCGGTCCACGTAGGAGCGAGGGGCCGCCTCGGGGGTTCGGTCGTGGTCGAGGCGGGCAGCTCGAGCCAGTTCGTCACCGCCTTGCTGCTCGCGGGGCCGTGCATGGATGAGGACCTCGAGCTCGAGGTGCGCGATCTTGCGGACGACGGGTTCGTGCGCCTCACGATCGAGGTGATGGAGCACTTCGGGGCCGAGGTCGACCCCCTGCCCCGGGGATACCGGGTCCGCGCCGGGGCCGGCTACCACGGCGCCGACTACGAGGTCCCGCCGGACGCGAGCGCGGCGGCACACCTCGCCACGCTCGCGCTCGCCGTCGGCGGCACGGTCACCTTGGAGGCGCTCGCCGCCGCCCGTTCCCAACCGGACTACGGCTTTGTGACCGCCGTCGTCGCCGCCGCGGGCGGGAGGGTGCGCGAGGAGGCTGGCGGTGCCGTCACCGTGAGCGGGCCGAGGAGGCTGCGCCCCCTTGACGTAGACCTCCGGGCCATGCCCGACCAGCTCCCGAGCGCCGCCGTTCTCGCTGCTCTCGCCCCTGGCACGTCGGTGCTGCGCGGGGTCGGCATCACCCGGCACCACGAGACGGACCGGATGGCGGCCGTGAAAGAGGAGCTCAACAAGGCGGGCGTGGAAGTCGAGCTGACCGGGGACGACGTCGTCGTGCACGGCGGCACGGCCCGACCTGGAGCCGTGCTCGACTCGCACGGCGACCACCGGATGGCGATGGCGCTCGCCGCCCTGGCCGCCGCCATCGGCGGCTGCCTCGTCGAGGGCGCGGGCGCAGTGTCGAAGACCTACCGAGCCTTTTGGCGCGATGCTTGCGCCCTCGGCCTGCGCGCCCTCCCGCAAGGCTGACGCGCGGGCGGCAACGCTGCTCGCGCCGGTGACGGCTCAGCTTGATCAACCGGTCACCCCGCGCCCGATGGCGATCCCGGCTCCCTAGCCTCGCGGCCCGTGGCCCGCCCGCGCTCCGATCCCGCCGCCGGGACGGGCCGCACGCCCCGCCCCGGGTTGCCGGCCATCTCCCGCCGGCTCGTCGTCACGATGGCGATCGCCACGGGCGTCGCCGTCGCCAACAACTACTACGCCCAGCCGCTGCTCGCCGCCATCCGGCAGACCTTCCATGCCGGCACCGGTGAGACCGGGCTCGTCGTGACGTTCGCCCAGGTCGGCTACGCGCTCGGGCTGGTGTTCCTGCTCCCCCTCGGCGACCTGTTCGAGCGACGACGCCTCGTCGTCGCTGCAACGCTCGTCTGCGCCCTCGGCCTCGTCGGCTACGCGCTCGCGCCCGGGCTCGGTCTCCTCTTTGGTGCCGCCGCACTCGTCGGCGGCACCTCCGTCGTCGCCCAGATCCTCGTCGCCTTCGCCGCCTCGCTGGCCGGCGACGCCGAGCGAGGCCGAGTGGTCGGCACGGTGATGAGCGGTCTGCTCCTCGGGATCCTGCTCGCCCGCACCGCGGCGGGCTTCATCGCCCAGGCCTCCTCCTGGCGGGTGGTCTACGTCGCCGCCGCGTTGGCGACGGCGCTCTTGGGCGCCATCTTGCGCCGCGAGCTGCCGGCGTACCGGGAGGACTCCCAGCTCTCCTATCCCCAGGTGCTCCGCTCGGTCCTCTCCCTGTTCATGGCCGAGCCGACGTTGCGCCGGCGCAGCCTGTACGGACTGCTCTCGTTCGGGGCCTTCTCGGTGCTCTGGACGAGCCTTGCCTTCCTGCTCTCGGCGCCGCCGTACCGCTACTCCACCGGCACGATCGGGCTCTTCGGCCTCGTCGGAGCCGCCGGCGCCGCGATGGCCTCGATCGCAGGCCGGCTTGCTGATCGCGGGCATCAGGCCACGGTCACGACCTTCACCGCCCTCGGCGTCCTCGTCGCCTTCGTCGCGCTGTGGCTCGCTCCCCACGTGCTCGCCGTGCTCATCGGGGGGATCGTCCTGCTCGACCTCGGCTGCCAGGGGCTTCACATCTCCAACCAGAGCGAGATCTACCGGCTCGCACCGCAGGCCCGCAGCCGGGTCAACTCCGCCTACATGACCTGCTACTTCATCGGCGGCACGCTCGGGTCGCTCGGCTCCGCCTACGCCTACGGCGCAGGGGGCTGGAGCTACGTGTGCGCCCTCGGCGCAGGGTTCGGCGGGTTGGCCTGGCTGGTCTCGCTCACCGAGCGGCGCTACGTCCGCCGACGTAACGAGCGCGACGTCGCCGAAGAGCTGAGGGGGCCGCCCGAGCCACTTTCTTCGGAGCGGAGCCGGGCCCTTCCCTCCTGATGGCTCCGGCCCCTCAACGTCCGCCTGAGCCCCGGAGGCGCACCGGATGTGCCGTTCTGCGTGCGTGCCTGGTGGTAACGAGCGTCGTTGGGGGCCTTGTGCTGGGTGAGCGACCCACTGATCCGTGGGTCGATCCCTCACCCTCCCGCAGCGGCGGGCAGTAGCCACCCTGCTCGAGGAGTAGGAGCGAGATCCGGTCGCCGGTGGGGCTGAACCCGCGCTCTGCTCGGGTGAGAGGCACAGCTTGACGTTCGTGCTCGCACCAGCGCTCCTACCGGCACCACGGCGCCCGAGGGCGTGGTGGTGAGGGCCTCAGCCCTGGCCGTTGGGTTGGGCCGTCAGCCCGGTCGGGACGGTGAATCCGACCCCGGTGATCGCGTACGCCCGTAGGGTGATCGTGGAGCCGACGACGCCGGTGGCGCGGGTCAGGCCCGAGACGGTCGTGGTAGGGGCACCGCTGACGGACACCGTGGAAGCCCCTCGCGACAGACCGCTCCCGGTCCCGGCGGAGATGGTGACGGCCCGGCCGGTCAGGTTGATGAGGACGGTTCGGGTGCCGTTCGGGCCGTCGAACGACACCCCGATCACCCCAGCAGCGCCATCGGGCAGGGCGGGCGCCGCGATGACGCGGAGCGGCCTGACGCTGTACGCCTGAGCGGAGGCGTTGGTCAAGAACATCAGGGCCGCTCCGGCCACCGTCGGTTGTGGGGCCGGGCCCGAGGTGAAGGCACCCGTGGAGGCGTTGGAGAACAGATCCCAGTAGTCGTCCAGCTGCACCCGGGGCGACTCATCGAACAGGGACATCAACTCGGCCACGTAGAGCCCGTGGAGCCAGGTGGTGCCCCGTGCCGGTTCGCCGCCCGAGATGCCGCGCCGGGACAGGTTGAACTCGGTGAACCAGATCCGGTACCGGCGAGGGATGGCCGCCATCACCTGCTCGGTGGATCGCCAGCTGGTCTGGGCAGTGGCGAGGACCTGCGCCGGAACGGTCTCCTTGCCGATCGGGCCGAAGTAGTCGTGCAGCGTGACCGCGTTGATGTCCGTGCCGGCGATCGCGATCAAGGTCCTGTTCCAGGACTTCTCGCGTGCTGTGCTCTGGGGAAGCGACCCGACCGCCGCGATCTGGGCGCCGGGAAACGCAGCCCGGATCGCCGGCGCCCACCGCGCGACCGTGCGGGCATAGGAGGCTGCAGTCGGGAACACCTTCAGGTAGTTGCTGTTGTCCAGGTAGAACTCGTTGCCCAACTCGACATAGCGCACCGGGATCCCCAAACGTTGGGCGGTGTGCAGCATCAGCAACTGGTCCGGCAGGGTGGAGGTGAGAAGGTTCAGGTCGAACACGGGAGTGGTCCCGGTCTCCGGGACGACACCCAGCAGGGTCTGGAGGGTGAAGCCGTAGTCGCGGACCCGACCCGGCTTCAACATTCCGGTGCCGGAGATGGCCGAGGGCTGGTTCACCGATCCCTTCTGCCAGTCCCAGTAGTTCGCGACTGCTCCGCCCGGGTAACGGATCGTTCCGCCCCGATAGTCCCGCAACGCGGTGATCACCCCGGGCGCGGCAAAATCCTGACCGAGCCCGGCGTAGTCGAGGTTCGATCCGTTGATCGGTGCGGTCAGCGCCATCGGGGATCCCGCCCGGACCCTGACCGCAGCGGCATGCCCGCCGCTGGAAGACGGGCGTGTCACCCCAACGTCACTACACCCGGCCGCCATGAGCAGCACAGAGAGAGTGCCCGCCGCAAGGCTCGCTGTACCGAACATGACTCCATGTTGCGCCCTTCGCGTGAGCCGTTCGTTCGGAGAGCGTTAGCGTCCTGTGATCTTGCCTCGCGCGGTGAGCGGAGCAGTCACCTACTCCCAGGCCTCTGCTGGGATTCCCCCGGGATGCTGGACGCCTTAGCCGCCGGCGACCGCCGGCACGATCGACACTGTGGCTCCGTCGGCCACGTGCGTGTCGAGCCCGTCGAGGTAGCGGACGTCCTCCTCGGCGACGAACACGTTGACGAAGCGGCGGAGCGCTCCCCGCTCGTCGAACAGCCGCGCCTCGATCCCGGGGTGGGCCACCTCGACGGCGCCGAGCACGGCACGGACAGTGCCAGGCGGGACCTCGACCTCACCGGCGCCGCCGGTGAGCTGGCGCAGTTGGGTCGGGACCCGGACGATGACGCTCATGGCCGCCCTCCTCCGAGCGGGGCCTCCTCCAGCGCCGCCGCGACCTCCTCGACGCGGGGCCGGATCGTCGCCGTCGGTGCAGCCGACCCGAACGCCTCGACGGTCTTCAGCCCGTTCCCCGTCACGTAGGCGACCACTCGCTCGTCGGGGCGCACGATCCCCTCGCGGGCGAGCTTGGCGAGGGTGGCGATCGTGACGCCACCGGCGGTCTCAGCGAAGATCCCCTCGGTCCGGGCGAGGAGGCGGATCCCCTCCAGGATCTCGGCGTCGCTCACGGCCCCGACGGCGCCGCCCGTGCGACGCACGACCTCGAGGGCGTACCAGCCGTCGGCCGGGTTCCCGATGGCGAGGGACTTCGCGATCGTGTCGGGCTTGACGGGCAGCACCTCGTCGGCGCCGGTCGCGAAGGCGGCGGCGACGGGGGAGCACCCCTCGGCCTGGGCGCCGGAGACCCGCACCGGGCCCGCAGGGTCCTCGGCGTCGACGTCCCCCCGGGGCGGGACGAGACCGAGCTGCACGAGCTCCCGGAAACCCTTGTCGATCTTGGTCAGCTGGGCGCCTGAGGCGACGGGCACCACGACGTGGTCCGGGAGCTCCCAGCCGAGCTGCTCGGCGACCTCGAAGGCGAGCGTCTTCGATCCCTCCGCGTAGTAGGGGCGGAGGTTCACGTTGACGAAGGCCCACTCTGGGTACTCGCTCGCGAGCTCGGCGCAGAGGCGGTTCACGTCGTCGTAGTTGCCGTCGACGGCGAGCAGGCGCCCTCCGAACACGGCCGTCGTCAACACCTTCGCCGCCTCGAGGTTGCTCGGGATGAGGACGACCGACTCCATCCCCGCCCGTGCGGCGTGGGCCGCCACGGAGTTCGCAAGGTTGCCGGTCGACGCGCAGGCGGCAACCTTGAAGCCGAGCTCACGGGCCTTGGTGAGCGCGACCGAGACGACCCGGTCCTTGAACGATCCGGTGGGGTTCCTCGTGTCGTCCTTCACCCACAGCTCGCCGAGGCCGATCTCGGCGGCCAGCCGGTCGGCTCGCACGAGCGGCGTGTAGCCGGCTCCGAGGCTGACCGGCCCGTGGCCGTCAACGGGAAGGAGCTCCTTGTACCGCCACATGCTGGGGGGCCCGGAGGCGATCGACTCCCTCGTCACGGCCGTGGCGAGCGCCTTGTAGTCGTAGCGGACCTCGACCGGCCCGAAGCAGCGCTCGCAGGCGTGGACGGCCTCGGGCGGGTAGGTGGCCGAGCACTCCCGGCAGGTCAGGGTGGCGACGTAGGTCACGCTCTCCTCCTCATCGGTCGGGCATTGGCACCATTCCCGACCGGCACCGGCCGGTTCGAGAGGGTTGCCGCGGCGTCACAGGGCCCGTCCCTCAGCCGCTCTGGATGATGGGCGACAGTGTAGGCGGCCGCTCGCGGGGGGCGCCACCGCCCGCTGCCGGCCAACTCCCCCCTTGCTCCTGCGTAGGGTGGCGGGCGATGCCGCCTGCCCTCACGACCTCTCCGAGCACCCTCGCTGGCACCACGCAGGCGGGGCGCGACGGAACGGCGCCACGCCTGTTCCACTACGGGGAGTTCGTCGCAGCCGAGCTGCTGGCCGCCAAACGGGCGGCGTCGGCTCGGGTCCACGTCGTGATCCCGGCCCGCGACGAGGAGGAGACCATCGCCGCCATCGTCGCCGCCGTCCGGCGGGACCTCCTCGAAGCGGTGCCGCTCGTCGACGACCTCGTCGTCGTGGACGATGCCTCGGGCGACCGGACTGCGGAGCTGGCGGCCAGGGAGGGGGCGACGGTCGTCGCCGGCCCCGGTCTCGGCAAGGGCGAGGCGATGGCGTGCGGCGCCGCCTCGGTCGAGCCGTCGCAGAGCTCGATCGTGGTGTGGCTCGACGGGGACGTGCGCGATTTCGGGAGCGGATATGTCACCGGACTGCTCGGCCCTCTCTTCGCCTGTCCCGAGGTCCTCTTGGTGAAGGGCCGCTACCGCCGCCCGATCGGGAACCAGGCCACCGGTGGCGGGCGGGTGACCGAGCTCGTCGCCAAACCGGCGCTCCGACTGTTCTTCCCGGAGCTCGCGGCCATCGACCAGCCGCTCGCCGGGGAGACGGCCGTGAGGGGTTGCCTCCTGCACGACCTCGATCTCGAGGGGGGCTACGCCGTCGAGGTGGCCCTGCTCGTCGATGCGTACCGGCGCTACGGCCTCGGCGCCCTCGCCGAGGTCGATCTCGGCGAGCGCCGCCACCGCAACCGGTCGCTCGCCGACCTCGTGCCGGAGGCGGACACGGTCCTGCGCACGGTGCTCGGACGCGCCGGCGTGGCAGCCCCCGGCCGACGCCCGGCGGAGCCCGACGGCGAGATCGGAGGCCCCGCGCTCTTGGGAGGGAGCGCCGGGTGAGCGAGCTCGTCGTCGCCTCGAACCGGGGCCCCTTCTCGCTGGCCGAGAACGGCGACGGAACGATCGAGGTCCGTCCTGCCGCAGGAGGCCTCGCCCCGAGCCTCGCCGCGGCCCTCGCGGCGCCGCCGGAGACGGCCGGGCCTGCGACGGGCGCCCCCGGCGACGTGGTCTGGGTCGCCGCCCCCATGAACGACCTCGAGCGGCGAGCCGCCGGCGAGCCGGCCCTCTCGACGGAGCTGCCCGGCCTCGAGCTCCGCCTCGTGGAGCTGGAGGCATCCACCTACGCAGCCGCCTACGACGTCGTCGCCAACTCGACGCTGTGGTTCTGCTTCCACGGCCTGTTCGACGCGCCGCGCCGCCCCGTCTTCGACGCCAGCTGGCGCGCGGCCTGGGAGGAGTTCCGCCGCTACAACGCCGCCTTCGCCGAGCGGATCTGCGACGAAGCCGGAGCGGGGGGCCGGGTGCTCGTGAACGACTACCACCTGCCCCTCGTCGGGCGGATGATCGCCGAGCGACGTCCCGATCTCGCCACGGTCCACTTCACCCACACGCCCTTCGCCTCTGCCGAGGAGCTGGCGATCCTCCCCCGGGACACCCGCCGCGAGCTTCTCGAGGGGATGTCCGGGTTCGGGGCGTGCGGGTTCCACACCCGCCGGTGGGAGGAGCGCTTCCGCCGAACTGCCGCGCTGGCCGGCTCGGCGGTGCCGGCGACGTTCACGGCCGGCCTCGGCGCCGACGCCGACCGGTTGCGGGAGGTTGCCGGCGGAGCCGAGTGCGAGGCTCGCCTGGCGGCCCTCGAGGAGCTCGTCGCCGGCCGCGTCATGCTGCTTCGCAGCGACCGCGTGGAGCTCTCGAAGAACCTGCTGAGGGGGTTTATCGCCTTCGACGCCCTCCTCGAGGAGCGAAGAGAGCTGCGGGGGCGGGTCTGCTTTGTGGCTCGGGGCTACGCGAGCCGGGAGGGCCTCCCCGAGTACCTCGCGTACCGCAGCGAGGTCGAGCACCTCGTCGAGTGGCTGAACGAGAAGTGGTCGCCCCTGTGCGGCGGGGAGGCGCCGATCGTGCTCGACCTCGAGGACGACTTCGCGAGCACGGCGGCCGCCTACCGCCGCTACGACGTGCTCGTCGTGAACCCGCTTCGTGACGGGATGAACCTCGTTGCGAAGGAGGGTCCCATCCTGAACGAGCGGGACGGCCTCCTCGTCTGCTCCGAGGAGGCCGGCGCCTACGAGGAGCTCGGGGAGGTCTGCCTCGGGGTCCAGCCCTTCGACGTGAGCGATACCGCCGCAGCCTTCTCGCGGGCGCTCGACATGGCACCCGAGGAGCGAAGCCGGCGAGCGGCGGAGCTCCGGCGGCGCTGTGCGAGGACTCCCCCGGCAGCCTGGCTCGACCAGGTGCTCGCCGCCGCCAGGGTGCCTGGGCCGCAGGCGGCCTGACTCACCGGTCCGCCGGGGCCTCGGCGGCCTCGGCGAGGCGGCGGAGGAACCAGAGGCACTCCTCGGGCGAGGCGAGCACGAGGTCGGCCCGCTCGAGGACGCCGGCGGGAGCCTCGGCCCCTGAGACGGCGACCCGCCAGGTCTCGGCACCGCTGCGGGCGAGGTCGTCGAGGGCGTCGAAGGCGGGGAGGTCGCTCACGTCGTCGCCCAGGTACGCCGCGCAGGCGAGGCCGCTGCCTCGCTCCCGCACGACGCTGCCCTTGTCCACGCCGACCGGAGGGACGAGCTCCACGCTCGCCTTCCCCGCGCGGGTGAGCATCCCGCTCTCGCGCCCGAGTCGTCCTGCCAGAGCGAGGGCCGCCGACTCGGTCCGAGCAGGGTCGGCGGCGGTCCTCCAGTGGAGCGTGAGGCCGAGCACCTTATCCTCGACGACGAGCCCGGGTATCTGTGCATCCTCGGCTTGCCGCACGAGACCGGCCACGACGCTGGCCCAGCTGCCGGCCGCCTCCACCGGCTCGGCGCCGGCGGGCGTCCACCGCTCGAGGCCGTGGAGGCCGTAGAGCTCGAGGCCCTCGGTCGCCTCGGACCGAAAGCGGGCGCCGAGCCACTCGGCCGGCCGTCCCGAGACGAGGGCCACGACGGCGAAGCGGCGGGCGAGCCGCCGCAGCACCCTGCCGGCTCCCGGCACCGGGCTCGCCCGGTCCGGTTCGGCCACGATCGGGGAGAGGGTGCCGTCGAAGTCGCTGAACAGCCCTGCCGTCCCGGGTGTGGCGGCGAGGCGGGTGAGCACGGCCTCGACGTCCTGCGACCCGGTCGGCACGGGCCGATCCTACGGAGGTGCTACGCCGGGGGCAGGAACACCTCGATCACCCCGGCGCCGTGAGAGGTCCCGGGGGCCTCGGCGACCACCGCCGAGGCCGGCACCCCGAGGATGCGGGCGACCTGCGCCGCCTCGGACGAGAGTCCCGGCGGGTACTGCACCTGCGGCCCGCCGAGCGTGCTCACCCACGAGGACGGGATCGGCGCCTCCGGCACGAGCACGACATGGGCGGCTCGCAGCTTCGACCTCGTCGTCGCCGTGCCGCTCGCCGATGCAGGTGCGAGCAGGGCGACGTGCAGCACTGGCGCACTCGTGGTCGTCGTCGTGGTGGTGGAGCCTCCGGCTGGGAGCGTGGTCGTCGTCGGCCTGGTCGCCGGCCGCGTCCCCCGGTGATGGTGGCCGCGGCCGGCTGCCGCACGGCTGGTCGCGCTCGGCACGGCCACGAGCAGGCCGATCGCGAGCCCGGTCGCGGCGAGGGCCACGACGGCTCCGCGCGCGCGGTGCTCGGGCGGCTGCGGCGGCTGATGCTCTTGCCGCGGGGGGTTCTCGCCGCGCATCGCCCCAGCATTGCCGATCACGGGCTCACGTGCCCGCCCGCCGGGGTCAGCGGCGCCGGCGGAGCACCGGGCTCGGCGTGAGCCGGCTCCGGTGCCGCTCGGCTCGCCGGCGGCGGAGCCGGGCGACCACGAGCGGATCGTAGGAGAAGGCCTCCGTGCAGGCGACGAGCCGCCGCAGGGCGGCGTAGTAGGTGGCGGGCGAGCAGCCGAGCCGCTCCCGGATCGCCTGCTCCTTGGTCGCAGCGTGGGTCCACCACTCGCGCTCGACGTCGAGGAACTGCCGGTCCCGCTCGCTCAGTACCATCCGATGCGACAATGCCAATCCCGGCGCCAGGACGCAAGCATTTGAATGACTGTTTAACGAACGCGCCATGTTGCCGGCCCGTCTCGACCCGCTTCAGGGCGCCGGACCGGCGGCCCTCTGCTCGCCCGTCCGGCTCGGGAGGTGGGACGCTGTAGATGGTGTCAGCGCCCGTCGGCTACGTCGCCGCGTTCGGCGGTGGGGTGATCTCGTTTGTCTCGCCGTGCGTGCTGCCCGTCGTGCCCGGCTACCTGTCGGTCGTCACGGGGCTCGACCTGTACGCCGGCGAGGACGGCGCGGCGGCCGGGCGGCGGGCGCTGCGCATCTGCCGCGAGACCGGCCTGTTCATCCTTGGCTTCGGGGTCGTGTTCGTCCTGCTCGAGCTTGCCGCCACCTCGCTCAGCGCTGCGCTCGTCTCGAACAAAGTCCTCCTCACCCGGATCTCGGGCGGTGTCGTGCTCGCGATGGCCCTGTTCCTCGCGGGCTCGATGATCGGGCGGGCGCCCTGGCTCTATCGGGAGGCGCGGTTCCACCCCGATCTCTCCCGCTTCGGCCCGCTCGCGGCGCCCATTGCCGGCATCGCGTTCGGCTTCGGCTGGACACCCTGCCTCGGGCCGATCCTCGCCTCGATCATCGCCATCAGCTCGACGAGGGGCGCCTCCGGGGGTGCAGGGCTGCTGACCGCGTACACCCTCGGCCTCGGGGTGCCCTTCCTCGCCGTCGGCCTCGCCTTCACCCGGCTCGCCGGAGCGATCGGGTGGCTGCGGCGGCACTCCAACGTCATCGTCCTGGCCTCGGTGTCGCTCCTCGCCGTGTTCGGCGTCGTGTTGCTGCTGAACCGGCTGACCTGGGTCACGAGTGAGCTCGAGACGGCGATGCGTTCCATAGGGCTCGGGAGGCTGGTGACGGCGGGATGACGGAGCACGGCACGCACGACCCTCATCGGGCGAGCTCGGAGCTCGCCGAGCTCACCGCCTCCGAGGTGGCACGGCTCAGCGCGGCAGGGTCGATCTCCGCCTCGGAGGTCGTCGAGCAGCTGATCGCACGCATCGAGGCCCTGAACCTCAAAGGGCCGGGGCTCCGCTGCGTCATCGAGGTCTCACCCGATGCCCTCGACCAGGCAGGATCGCTCGACGCCGAGCGCCTCGCGGGCAGGCTGCGGGGACCGCTGCATGGGGTGCCGGTGCTCGTGAAGGACAACATCGACACCGCGAGGCCGCTCCACACGACGGCGGGCTCGCTCGTGTTCGGCGCCTCGTCGCCGGGCGCCGACGCCCCGCTCGTCGAGGCGCTGCGGGCCGCCGGGGCGATCGTGCTCGGCAAGGCGAACCTCTCGGAGTGGGCGAACTTCCGGGGGCGCCCCTCCTCGAGCGGATGGAGCGCCGCCGGCGGGCAGACGAGGAACCCCCACGCCCTCGACCGGACCCCCGGCGGCTCGTCGGCGGGCTCGGGCAGCGCCGTGGCCGCCCGGCTCGCGCCGCTCGCCGTCGGCACCGAGACCGACGGGTCGATCCTCTGCCCGTCGGCCGCCTGCGGCGTCCTCGGCCTCAAGCCCACCGTCGGGCTCGTGAGCCGCACCGGCATCATCCCCATCTCCTCCTCGCAGGACACGGCCGGCCCCATGGGACGCAGCGTCGAGGACCTCGCCCTCATGCTGGAGGTCCTCGCGAAGGCGGTCGACGACGGCGAGGACGGGGCAGCCACCTCGGCGGCTCGCCCGCCCGGCCACGAAGCCCACTACCGTGCGCTCCTCGGGGACGGCAACCTCGCCGGACGGCGCCTCGGCGTGCTGCGCGAGGGCTTCACCGGCTACCACCCGCCGGCCGATCGGGTGTTCGAGGGTGCCCTCGCGGCGCTGAGGGAGGCCGGCGCGACGATCGTGGACCCGGTCGAGCTGCCGAACGGCCCCCTCACCTCGGGCGAGGACGAGATGACCGTGCTCACCCACGAGATCCGCGACGGGCTCGAGGCCTACCTCGCCCGAAGGGCGCGCATGTCGGCTCCCGATCCGTCGAGCCCGCTCCCCTCGAGCGTGGCCGAGATCGTCGACCACATCGAGCGGACGCCTGAGGAGCGACCCGACCTGTTCGGGGTGGAGTGGCTCGCACGGGCCGCCGCCACCGGCGGCGTCGCCGCCGAGGCCTATCAGCAGGCATGGCAGCGCAATCGGGAGCGCTCCCGGCGAAACGGCCTCGACCGGATCTTCGAGCAGGTCGACCTCGTGGTGGTCCCGGCCATGACGCCGGCCTGGCTCGTCGACCACGTCAACGGCGACGCCGTGGTGGGGTCGGGCTGGTCGCCGCCGGCGGTCGCCGGCTACCCGTCGGCCTCCATGCCGATGGGAGCGGTCGCTGGGCTCCCGGTCGGGATCGCCCTGTGGGGGCCTGCCTGGTCCGAGGCTCGGATCCTCGCGGTCATGTTCGCGCTCGAGCGTGCGTTAGGCCGGGGCGTGACGAGCCCCGTGCCCCGCTTCCGGCCGAGCGTCGGCGACCGGGTCTGAGGGCTCCGCGGATCAGGCGGCGAGCTTGCGGAGGACGTACTGGAGGATCCCCCCGTTGAGGAAGTACTCGGCCTCGCTCGGGGTGTCGATCCGCAGCCTGACCGTGAGCTCACGTCCGTCGGCTCTCACCGTGAGCTCCCGCCCGACGAGGCCGGCGGCGCCCGCCCCGGCCCCGGTGGCGACGCCGACGATGTCGTAGACCTCCTCGCCGGTGAGGCCGAGCGAGGCGACGGAGTCGCCCTCGTTGAACTGGAGCGGCAGCACGCCCATGCCGATCAGGTTGGACCGGTGGATGCGCTCGAAGCTCTCCGCGATCACGGCCCGGACGCCGAGGAGGGCGGGGCCCTTCGCAGCCCAGTCACGCGACGATCCCGAGCCGTACTCCTTGCCGGCGAGCACGATGAGGGGCACCCTCTCGTCCCGGTAGCGCTCGGCGGCCTCGTAGATCGTCATCTCCTCGCCGTCTGGGAGGTGGCGGGTGACACCGCCCTCGGTGCCCGGGGCGAGGCGGTTGCGGATCCGGATGTTGGCGAAGGTGCCGCGGATCATCACCTCGTGGTTGCCGCGGCGCGAGCCGTAGGAGTTGAACTGGTCCGGTGCGACGCCGTGCTCGCGCAGCCACGCTCCCGCCGGCCCGTCGGCCTTGATCGAGCCGGCGGGCGAGATGTGGTCGGTGGTGACGCTGTCGCCGAGGATCGCGAGCACCCTGGCACCGCTGACGTCGTTGGGCTCGGGAGGCTCGGCTCCCATCCCGTCGAAGAACGGCGGCCGACGCACGTAGGTCGAGCTCTCGTCCCACGCGTAGCGGTCCCCGGTCGGCACCTCGAGGTTCTGCCAGCGCTCGTCGCCGGTGAAGACGTCGGCGTAGTCGCGCCGGAACAGGTCGGCCCCGACGCTCGAGCGCAGGACCTCGGCTACCTCCTGCATGCTCGGCCAGATGTCCCGCAGGTACACGGGCTCCCCCTCGCGTCCGGTTCCGAGGGGCTCGTTCACGATGTCGATCGCCATCGTGCCGGCGATGGCGTAGGCGACGACGAGGGGCGGGGAGGCGAGGTAGTTCATCCGCACGTCGGGGTGGATGCGGCCTTCGAAGTTGCGGTTCCCCGACAGCACGGCGGCGACGGCGAGCCCGTGCTCGTTGATCGCACGAGAGATCTCGGGCAGCAGCGGCCCGGAGTTCCCGATGCACGTCGTGCAGCCGTAGCCGACGAGCTCGAAGCCGAGCTCGTCGAGCGGCTGCTGGAGGCCGGCTCGCTCGAAGTAGTCGATGGCGACCCGGGAGCCGGGCGCGAGCGAGGTCTTCACCCACGGCTTGGTCCGAAGGCCCCGCTCGACGGCCTTCTTCGCGAGCAGTCCGGCGGCCAGCATCACCTGCGGGTTCGAGGTGTTCGTGCAACTCGTGATGGCGGCGATGACGACGTGCCCGTGGTCGAGCTCGAGCTCGGTCCCGTCTGCGAGCCGGACCGGCACCGGGGCACCCTCTGCCGAGGCCCCGGAGGGGAGCGAGGAGGGGAGGGCCTCGGCAAAGCGGGTCTTCGCGTCTGCGAGCCTCACCCGGTCCTGGGGACGCGCAGGTCCGGCCAGGCTCGGCTCGACGCTCGACAGGTCGAGCTCGAGCTGCTCGTCGTAGGTCGGCGTGGCGTCGGGGTCGTGCCAGAGCCCCTGCTCCTTCGCGTAGGCCTCGACGAGCTGGAGCAGCTCGGGTGGCCGGCCGGTGAGCTCGAGGTACCTCATCGTCTCGGCGTCGATCGGGAAGATGGTGACGGTCGAGCCGTACTCCGGCGACATGTTGCCGATCGTCGCCCGGTTCTCGAGCGGGACCGCCGCCACCCCGGGCCCGAAGCACTCGACGAACTTGCCGACGACGCCGTGGCGGCGGAGCAGCTCGGCGATCGTGAGGACGAGGTCGGTCGCCGTCGTGCCTTCTGGGAGGTCGCCGTGAAGCCGCAGCCCCACCACCGGCGGCACGAGCATCGAGATCGGCTGGCCGAGCATGGCGGCCTCCGCCTCGATGCCGCCGACCCCCCAGGCGAGGATGCCGAGGCCGTTCACCATCGGGGTGTGCGAGTCGGTGCCGACGAGGCTGTCGGGATAGGCGTTCTGGTCACGGTCGGTGAAGACGACCCTGGAGAGGTACTCGAGGTTCACCTGGTGGCAGATCCCGGTGCCGGGCGGGACGACCCGGAAGTCGGTGAAGGCCTGCTGCCCCCATCGAAGGAAGCGGTAGCGCTCGGCGTTCCTCTCGTACTCGAGCCCGGTGTTGACGGCGAGCGCGTCGCGGCGCCCGTACACGTCGGCGACGACGGAGTGGTCGATCACGAGGTCGACCGGGATCTCTGGGTTGATCCGGTCCGGCTTGCCGCCGAGAGCCTCGATGGCGTCGCGCATGGCGGCGAGGTCGACCACGCAGGGGACCCCGGTGAAGTCCTGCAGCAGGATCCGGGCCGGCGAGAAGGCGATCTCCTGCTCGCGCCGCTCGCCGGGGGAGGCGGCACGCGATCTCGCCAGCTGCTCGATGTCGGCGCCGGTCACGTGGAGCCCGTCCTCGTGGCGGAGCAGGTTCTCGAGGAGCAGCTTCACCGAGTAGGGCGTCGCCGACAGGTCGCAGAGCGAGGAGAGCGCCTCGAGCCGGTAGATGCGGTACTGCTCCCCGCCGACCGCCAGAGTTGACCTTGCCCCGAAGCTGTCCATGCCCTGGAGGCTACCTGGACACACCCCGGATCCTTCCCGCTCCGCTCCCCGGCGACGGCCGGCGACCGGCTACGGGCCGGCGCCGTCGGCCGTGGCCGTTCCGAGCCGGTCTCTCAGCCGCTCGAGCATCGTGCGCAGCGCAGCCTGCTCCGCCCCGTCGAGCGCGCCGAGCAGCGCGCCCATCTGCGCGTGGTGCGCCGACAGCGCGGCCGCCGCCCGGGTCGCACCTTTGGGCGTCAAGCGGGTGAAGCAGCCGCGACGGTCCTCGGCACAGGGCTCCCTCGTCGCGAGCCCCGCGTTGCAGAGGCGGTCGACGGCACGGGTCAGGCCGCTCGGCGAGAGCGCGGCGCGGGCGGCGAGATCGCTCATCCGAAGGCGCCCGCCCGGTGCGCGTGCGAGCCCCAGCACGACCTCGTAGCTCTGGGGCGGGAAACCGTAGCGCTGCTCCCAGGTCCGGCTCGCGGCCCGCCGGAGAGCGGTGGCCATCTCCGCGACGAGGCCGGCGAGGGCCACGGGGTCCGGTGCAGCCGCGCCCGCTGTCGCCGCAGACGTGCGCGAGGGTCGTGCCGCTGGCCGGGCCATGCGGGGGATCGTACCGGTGCCGCGAACCACGTTGCTTGCGCAGGAAACCACTGTCGGCAGGGTCCACACTGAGTACGCTCGGTGTATGGCGCGGCTGTTCTCGATGGCGGGCAGGCCGCTCGCGCCGGCGTCGCTCGAACGGGTGGTCGAGTCGCTCCCCGCCGCGCTGCTCCTTGTCGACGCGAACGGCAAGATCCTCGGGGCGTCCGGGGCTCTCGGGCAGATCGGGGGGCGCCGCTCGTCCCAGCTCGTCGGGTCGAACCTGCTCGAGTACGTCGACGACGCCGACCGGAGCGTCGTCGTCGAGCTGCTCCGGGTGACCGCCGGCAGCGCCGAGGACGAGATCGTTGGCCCGGCCCGAGTCTCCTACCTCGACGTCGACGGCCCCCGCCGCTCCACCGAGGCCTGGGGGATCAACCGGACCCGTGACCCCGGCATCAAGGGGATCCTCGTCCTCCTGCTCCCCGAGAGCGCCTACGACCGCTTCGACGAGATCCTCATGAACGTGGTGGCGGGCGCCCCGCTCGAGCAGACCTTCGGGACCCTTGTCCAGGTGCTGCGCTTTCCCCCGTCGCGCGTCGAGGGCTTCGTCCTCATGCCTGGGGGGGACGACCGGACTCTCAGCCGGGTGCCGGAGCTCGCCGAGGTGCCCGGGCCTCCGACCGCCGGGCCGTGGGACGAGGTCTGGGAGACGACGTTGCCCCACGTGCACCGCCGCCGTGCGGAGCTGCCGGATCCCGTCCGGGAGGCAGCGGCCAGGGTGGGCTTCGAGTCCGTCACCTGCTATCCCGTGCGAAGAGGCGTCGACGGCCGTGCGTCGGCTGCTCTTGTCGTGTGGTCGCGCGTGCCCGAGCCTCCCCCGCTCGACGTCCAGCTCGCGATCGACCGGGCGATCGCCATCGCCGCCCTCGCCATCTCGCACGCCTCGGTCCAAGAGGGGCTGAAGGATGCGGCCCTGCGTGATCCCCTCACCGGCCTCGGGAACCGCCGCAGCTTCTTCGAGGCGCTGGAGGCAGAGGTGGACGCCGGCCACCAGCCGGCCGTGCTCTACATCGACCTCGACGGGTTCAAGGCGGTGAACGACTCCCTCGGCCACCTGGCCGGGGACGCCGTCCTGCGAGTCGCAGCTCGCCGCCTCGTCTCGGTCATGCGGCCGACTGACGAGCTCGCCCGCATCGGCGGGGACGAGTTCGCCGTTCTGTGCAGCGGCAAGGTGTCCCGCACTCAGGTGGCGGCGATCGCCAAGCGGATCGTCGAGCAGCTGAACCATCCGATCTCGGTGGCCGAGGGGCAGACCGTGGAGAGCGGTGCCAGCGTCGGCATCGCCGTCGACCTCCCCCCTCGCACCCCCGCCGACGCCATCATCGGGCACGCCGACCGTGCGCTGTACCGAGCGAAGGCACTCGGCCGCGGCCGGTGGTCCTTCGCCGAGGTGGAGCAGCAGCCGTGACGCCACGAGGCAGCTCACTCCTGCCGTCGAGCCGCCGACGCCTCCTTGCCATGGCCGGGCTCGTCGTTGGCGCGGCGGCCCTTGGAGCGTGCGGGACCGCCGCCTCGAACGGCCTCGCCTCCAAAGCGCCACCCCAGATCCTCTCGGCGGCGGCGGCGGCCGTCTCGCAGGCGAGCTCGGTGCGGATCTCCGGCACGGTCATCGCGGGCGGGCATCCGGCCGGCGTCGACATGACGCTGTTCAAGGGAGGCTCGGCCGACGGGACCTTCTCGCTCTCGGGCAGCGTCGGCAGCATCGTGATCACGCGGCACGACATCTACTTCAAAGGCTCGGCGTCGTTCTGGAGCTCGCTCGGCATCGACAGCGGCTCGCCCTTCCCGCAGTCGCTCGCCGCCCGCCTTGCCGGGCGCTGGGTCGAGCTGCCCTCCTCCGCCCAGTCCGGGGTCTCGTCGCTCTCGATCAAGGGGCTGGTGAAGGCGCTCCGGACCGGCACCGGGACTGCCACGAAGGCCGGGACGAGGACGGTGCAGGGCCAGCAGGCCGTCGGGGTCAGCTCCGGTGCGAACGGCACGCTGTGGATCGCGACGACCGGGACTGCCTATCCCGTCGAGGTCGAAAAGAGCGAGAAGGGCACGAACGAGCACCTCATCTTCTCGGCCTGGAACGAGGGCACCGCGCCGGCTGCTCCGGCCGGGGCGAAGACCCTCCAGCAGCTGCTCGGGCTCGCCCAGTAGCCGGGTCACCCCTGGAGCGGAGGATCTCCGCCATATGCTCGTCACGAGATGAGCCAACCTGAGCACTCGGCCGTGACCGAGGAGAGCCTTGCCGACCGTGTCGAAGGAGTCCTCGACCTCCTGCGCGCGAGGGGGGGGCGGGTCACGACGGCGCGCCGCCAGCTGCTCGAGGCCGTCTTCGAGGCCCGCTCTCATGCCACGGCCGAAGAGCTGGCGGCGGCGGTCCAGGCCCGCTCCCCGGACGTCCACATCTCGACGATCTACCGGAACCTCGACGAGCTCGAGCGGCTCGGGGTGCTCGTCCATACCCACCTCGGTCACGGCCCGGCGAGCTACCACCTCGCCTCGTCGCCCCACGGCCATCTCGTCTGCGAGGTCTGCGGCGTCACGATCGAGGCACCGCCCGAGCTGTTCGCCGAGCTCGGGCGCACGGCGCGGGAGCGTTTCGGCTTCGACATCGATCCCCGGCACTTCGCCGTGCTGGGCCGGTGTGGACAGTGCACGACACCGAGGGAGAGAGAGGCGACGTGACCGATCGGACAACCGGGCTCACCATCACCGACCCGGAGTTCTGGCACCAGCCGCTCTCGGCGCGCATGGCCCACTTCGCCGAGCTGCGCGAGCAGGCGCCCTTTACCCGGTTCTCGTTCGTCGACCCGCTGACGAACGAGGACTCCCACTTCTACGCCGTGACCCGCTACGCCGAAGTGGTCGAGATCAGCCGCAGACCGCACGACTTCTGCTCCGGCAAGGGGTCGACGAGCATCGTCGACCTGCCGGCGGACGCGATGGAGTTCTTCGGCTCGTTCATCGTGATGGACGACCCGCGCCATGCCCGCCAGCGCGGGATCGTCGCCCGCTCGTTCACCCCTCGCCAGCTGCAGGGTGTGCTCGACAGCGTCGAGACCATCTGCGACCAGGTCATCGACGAGATGTGCGAGAAGGGCGAGGTCGACTTCGTGAAGGCGGTCTCGCAACCGTTCCCGCTCCTTGTCATCTGCGACATGATGGGCATCCCGCGAAGCGAGTTCTCGACCGTCCTGAACGCGACGAACGTCATCCTCGGCGCCGGAGACCCGGATTTCTTCGCCGGCAAGGCGGACCCGTTCACCGCCCTCCTCGAAGCGGGCATGGAGCTCACGAACCTCATGAACGAGCTGGCCGAGCTCCGGCGGGCGAACCCTGCCGATGACCTCACGAGCGCGCTCGTCCACAACGAGCTCGGTGAGGACGTGCTCGCGCCGAACGAGATCGCGCCGTTCTTCAT
>Ga0070737_10001066_pt1 | contig 43544 bp, 44 predicted proteins | sample Coa_R1_10_FD_66438 | JGI IMG/M metagenome (GOLD analysis project Ga0070737, IMG submission 66438) | Surface soil microbial communities from Centralia Pennsylvania, which are recovering from an underground coalmine fire - Coalmine... | ecosystem: Environmental > Terrestrial > Soil > Unclassified... | reverse complement strand
ATGTCAATCGGACCTTCAGGCGCCCTCAGCCTCCCCCAATTTGGGCGAGGGCAAAGAACCGTGCGATGCGGGGGGCTGCGATCAGATCGAGGCCCGAACAGGTCGGCACTCCCATAGATGGCCTCGGCGATCGCCGCCACCGTCCAAGCCGGTAACGCCGTGCCGGGATTGGTATCGCCGAACGTCAGATCGGCGGCGATGAGTTCTTCGGCTGGCCAGGCTGAGGCAGGGCTGAGCCCGCGGGCCGCTATCCGCCTCCGAGCTTTCTGAATTGCTCTGCAGTTTGCGCAGGATAATATACGACCAACACTTCAAGATTGGTCAAATGTGAAGTGCTACAATCAACGGTCCGGTATATAAAAGCATACGTGACAACATTCCCGGAGGCGTCCGTCCAGTCCCCCGTCCAGGCATGAACGCAGATATCGTGTTTTCCTCTTCCGTCTATGAAGTGACGCCAACCCTGTACCTGAGATGAGGGTAATGTCGGATTCAGAAAATCATGCGTGAGTGGTTTCCATCCGGCATCCTTAAGGTGATCGGAAACCCAGCCAATCACCCCTGAAGCGGGAAACTTGGTGTCCAAGAAGTAGTCAAGCTGTGTTTTGCCCTCGACCTCGCTATATTTCGCAGCCTTAGCGCTAGGGTACTCAAGCAGTGCTTCAGGATATTCGCGCGTGTAGACAAAATGTACCTGAATCAAGACTAAACCAATTATAGCCCAGACCGCGAAAATCTTGCCTCGAACCGCCATATTGATACTCCTAACGCCCTGGCCATCAAATCTAAGGGTTTCGGCGGCGCCAAATACCAGGACCAGGCGGGTTATTCTTTTGGCAACCTTGCTGTGGACCCGGATAATTCAAGCAAGAGCAACCACCATTGCCCAGCGGTATGCCTCGCGTGGTGGGCCCGTTCCCGGACTCTACGTCCCCAGAGTATAGGTCAAAGGAGCCGTCGCACTCTCGACACCCCCAGTAACAAAGACACCCGAGAGTCGCGCAGCCATAGTTGGGGGAGCAGATGACCAAACTGTCGCGAGACTTTGTATTCACCCATTCGCCGCCACAATCATTCACGCCCACCAACATGATCCGCCCCGCCAGCGGTTCCTGCCCCGGCGCCCATTCCGGGTATTGGCCGGTGGTCGCTCCCTGAGCCGCCGGCCGTCCGCCCGGATGCTTTATCTCCCAACGTATGATCGGCGGAATGTACGGATGGCCGCCGCCGAACAGATCGAGGCCGAACAGGTCGGCAATCCCATAAATTGCCTCTGCGATCGCCGCCACCGCCCAAGCCGGCAACGCGGTGCCGGGATTCGTATCGCCGAACGCCAGATCAGCGGCGATGAATGCATTACACGCCTCCATGCCTGCGGCGGCGCCGTCGCCCACGGTGACGAAGCTCCGCTTGAGCAAGGGTTAGTGAGGGGATCGCTGTTGAGTCTCTTTGAATCGTTCGACGCTCCGCTGTAGCTTGCGCACAGTCGAGGCCGAATCGTACGAAGCTATCACCTCCAAATCAGTCAAGTCGGAAGTACCATATCCGGGCTTCCTGTACCGAAGTGCATAACGTACGATGTTTCCGGAGGAGTCCTTCCAATCGCCGATCCATTGATGAATCAATTCAGGCTTTTTGCGCTCATCGACGAACTCCAACCAGCCTCTTACTTGAGATGTTGGAAGGCCCGGGTTCAGGAAATCCTCCTTAAGGGGCTCCCAGCCTAACTCCTGTAACCTGTTGGAAATCCAGCCGATAAAATCGGAGGCAGGATACTTAACATTGACGTGATAAGTGAGGTCGTTTCCATTCCGTCCGGACGAGACGTTTGATGCCTTGGGATAAAGCAACAGAGCGCTCGGACGTTGAGCAGCATCAGCGGGTCGCTGCTCAGCGCCGATCGTACTTATAAGAAAAATTAAAATTAAAAGGAAATAGACTTTAGCCCGTAGAATTCTCACGGTCCGTGTGCCCCCTATCTATGTCCTCGCCAAAACTTCATATCAGGACAACCCTTCTGCGGGCTGGCCGGAGCGGCTACACAGCCATCGCCCCTTCCAATCGTCCATGGACCTGTCCCAGAGTATAAGTCAAAGGAGCAGTCATCACAGTTGCGGCATCCCCAGAACTGTCTACAACCCACATCCCCATTGGCAGGCTCCTCCCCTCTCCCGGTACCGGTGCCTGCCCAGCCTAACGCTTCCGGGGGGCGCCGAGGTATCCATTCGCCTTGGCATGGGGCATACGGGGCGGTGGTGAAAACCTGGCCAACCAACATAACCCGGCCTGCCGACGGTTCCTGCCCCGGCGCCCATTCCGGGGATTGGCCGGTGGTCGCTCCCCGAGCCGCCGTCCGCCCGGATGCTTCAGTTCCCAACGTGTAATCGGCGGAATGTACGGATGGCCGCCGCCGATCAGATCGAGGCCCGAACAGGTCGGCAATCTCATAGAGAGCCTCGGCGATCGCCGCGGCCGGAATCAGATCGGCCGGATCGATCATGCCCACGGTAAAGTCAGCGGCGATCAGAGAAGCGATGAAGTCGGATCCCGCCACGGCCCGCGGTGCCCGCGACACAGGTCGCTAACCCAACGGTTCCAACCGGGATGGCCGCTTAAGCAGGGCTATGCTTCGACCCGAATAGCATCTTTCACAGAAAGCACCATTATCACTACACCAACTGCGAAGAGCGCGACCAGAGCGCTCTGCCCAATCGGCGCTAAGAATTGCCAGATTCCGAACGCCAGCGCCCAGTTCGCGTAATGAATGGCCTGACGCTTAATGCCCTCCGAGCTTTCGAGCACATATGGTACGTTTGTGCACATCAAATAAATCATTCCGGGCAAAATCAAGAAAATCAGGCGCGGGTCTATTCGCATGTTGCCAGGCCCCGCTTTCAAATACCATAAGCATATGTTTCCTAATACCTGCGCGATCAGTATCGCGCAGATTGCGATTTTAATCGTTCTTCGAGTCCCCTTTGTTAGGTTTACATTCTGCATAAATGGAGCCTCATGATACGGCTTCTCATAACATCTCTAGAACTCAGGCGTCCCGACGCCTGTCGCGCATGCACCGATGGTTGCGATCGTCGCAGTGCAAAATGGTATTGCTACTTGGCAAGCTGGTTCAGCAATCCCAAAACCCTGGGCGCATGCGTATCCGCTCGCCCCGCAGACTATCGGAGGAATAATCAATGGGCCAGCGAGCGCGTTGGCTATGCATACGCTGAACGCCTTCGAAAAGCGGCTTCCGGAGCGGGCCGTTGGGGATGGTGTCGGAGAAGACGTCTGCGGCCGGGGCGTCGAATTTGCAGTCGCCCCCGGGGTTGAATAATCGCCCACCAACATAACCCGCCCCGCCAGCGGTTCCTGCCCCGGCGCCCATTCCGGGTATTGGCCGGTGGTCGCTCCCTGAGCCGCCGGCCGTCCGCCCGGATACTTCAGTTCCCAACGTATGTCACTACGTTTCCTGACGCATCGATGACGCCCACCAGGCGGCCGTCGGGATCATGCACGTATGTGTGATGTCCGCGTAAGTGAGCGAAGAGGCCGCAAATACAGCCAACACCAACGAGATTAGCCCACAGTTTTCCCCGGCAGTTTCGGCCTGCAGCACCAGATGCTGCCGCTTGATCCTGAAGGCGTGTGACGGCGCTGGCGCCCGCGTGAATTCTCATTTTCCTCCTCCTGATTAGGGGTCCGTTAAGACGAATTAAGGAGGCTTGACTCTTCTTAAACAGGGAAAAACCACGACACGTGACTAAAAATCTTCCGCCTGCCTGTCGATCGAGGCGCAGCTTGACATCGCAGATCGGTGTCTTTTAGAGCTACATCGCCGGGAACGTTTGGCGGTTGTGCTTTGCGGAAAGGATCGAAGGGAATCAATTCTGCGCCATTGCGCTTAGCGCGCGTACGCCAGAAATGATCTTGAAAGTACCCATGTTAGCAAATGTTTCGCACCCGCCACCGTTTTTTTTAGACACTCGGCGAGAACCTCATGCGATCCTTACGGCCGCGCCCCGGAGCTTCGAGGCGCGAGATTTTCTTCGGTGCAATTGATGTTTAGAAAGGTGACAAGACCCTTTAGGCGGCTCGCGTCGGCCGTGCCACAGATGAATTCGTTCCGGCGCGGCTATTCGAACTGGCGCCGTTCAAAGCTCTGGCCCTGCCGTTCAGGGACGAAAGGGCCACAAGCCGAGCAGAGCGATCTGGAGAAGTTTTTCGAGGCCCGTAAGGAAGGGCATGGAATCTGGAAGTGGAAACACTACTTCGACATTTATGACAGGCACTTCAGCCGATTTCGGGGAAGGGAAGTTCATATCCTTGAAATCGGGATTTACAGCGGCGGCAGTCTCGAAATGTGGAGGGAGTATTTCGGTCCAAAAGCCAGGATCTACGGCGTCGACATCGAACCGGCCTGCAAGGCCTACGAGGACGGTTCAATCAAGGTTTTCATTGGTGATCAGGCCGACCGCGGGTTTTGGAGACAGTTCAAAAAGGATGTACCAGAGCTCGATATCGTCATCGACGATGGGGGGCATCAGAGCGAACAGCAGATAGCCACATTCGAGGAACTGCTTCCACACTTGCGGGCAGGCGGCGTCTATCTATGCGAGGATCTCCACTTCGCCCACAACAGATTCGCAGCATATATCTACGGATTCGCGAGTAATCTAAATGCGAGCCAGCGATGGGAACGGAATTTCGACAACCAGGATCGACGGCTGGTCTGCACGGCGACTGCGTTTCAATCGGCCGTGCGGTCGGTACATCTGTATCCGTTCGTGGCGGTGGTCGAGAAGAGAGACACGCCCATCGACGAATTTCTCTCGCCGAAGCGGGGAACAATCTGGGCACCGTTTGGGAGGTAAGACCTTTGAGTTTGACACCAAGTGTAATTGCGCCGGGATCGTGCAAAAAGTAGTTCGTCAGGAGCGGAAGAGCCTTCATCCGCGGCTCGGCATGCTCTGAAAAGCTCGCAGCGCCCGGGTGAAACCCGATGGAAGTGCGAGCGGGACGCGACGGTCTAAAGGTTTCCGAAAAACGTTTCCGCGCGATCAGCCCGGGCCGGACCAATCGAAGGGGATGTGCTTGCTCGATTTGCCGGTAATGTCCCACTTGAGGCCCATCGCGTCGACGCGGTTCGCTGTCGTGTCACCCCAGGTCGCGACCGCGCCGCCGGTCTCGGAGCCCGGCGGATTGAGCGTCTGCACTAGCTTGCCCTTGGGCGTGGTCGGTCCGCCAAGGGCGCGCGCGGCTGCATTCACCTTGCCCGCGATCTCGGCGCTCCAACTGGTGAGATCGGCGGCGACTTCGAACTTGATTGGCGCGACTTCCATACCGAGCATCTGCGCATGCCCGGTGACCCCGTTGAGCCACGCCGGGAAGCCGCCCGCCTGTCCGCCGAAGATCATCCCGAGCGCATCGCGCTGCCGATCATTCGCGCGCGCATCGAGGAACAGACCCATCCGCAGGTCGCGCGCCTTCCCCGCCCATAGATTGCCGCTGAATGAGGCGACCAGAACCAGGTTGAGACCGTTCAGCGCGACATCGCCGAAGCGGCCTTCGCGAACATGATAGGCGAGCACGCCGAAGCATCGGTCATTGGTGGGCGGCTGAGCGAACTCGCACGGGCACGGGATGTCGCAACTACAGACATCGAACCAATCCCCCGCGACACGCCACTTCGGTATGTCGGCCATCGGGATGCCTCCTCTTACGGCAGATGCATCGAATCCAACTTCCGGGTTAGCATCGCGGGTCGGAATCGCGCAAGTATCGCGAATCGAACTGTCGCGATGCGTGCATCAGTTGACGACGCCGAGCGGGTGAAGATTCAGATGCGACGTTCAGCGCAGGCTGCCTGAAAGTGCATCAAAGAAACGAATCAATCAGATCGTGCTAGACTACGAGCGCAAGAGAGGAACGGAATCAATTCGGAGCCGCCGCGCGCGCTTTTTTATGCTGTCCGCGCCGCGAGACGCCCGACGATCGACCGGCTTGATCGCGCTCCCATTGCTCGATCGCTTCGCGGCTGAAGCGCCAGTTGCTGCCGACGCGAAAGCCGGGCAATCGACCCTGTCTCAGGAGGCGATAGATGGTTGTCGGATGGACGCGCAGATGTTCGGAGAGTTCCTTGATGGTGAATATTTCGTCTTCAGAAGCCATGGTTTGTGCCATATACGCGAGATTTTAAGTAGGCAATGCTTCTGCCAAAGCCCTCTATCCATCCTCCGCCCTGTTTTCACCATCTAACTTTACGTACAAAATGTCAAGCATGATCAAGGTGGTAAAGACATAATAAAGTAGGTCTAAGCTGAAACCGTGTCGTTCTGATTACGTCGCGTAACAGGCCGGTGATACGGGGTGCGGACGGTGGAGAACGGAGGACAAAGTGAATAACGATGTTATAAAACTCAAAGAAGTCGATAGACTCGAAATAACCACGGTTCTCGACAATACCGCCGACATGCTCCTTCCGGGTAATCAGACCGTTCAGCGATTCCCGCGCGGCAAACGGCTCGGCGAGAAGGTGCTGCGCGCCGAACATGGCTTCTCAGCCATCGTGCGCGTCTTTTCCGGCAACACCGGCGAGGCGATCCTGTTCGATGCCGGGCTCAGCCGCGACGGCCTGATGCACAACCTCGACGTGCTGGAAATCAAGCCCAACGAACTTCATGCAATCGCGCTGAGCCACGGTCATCTCGACCATACGAACGGCCTTGCCGGGATGCTTCGCCGGATGGGCCACCAAAAGATGCCACTGTTGATCCATCCCGATGCGATGCTGCAGCGGAAGGTAGTCTTCCCGGACGGTCACGAGATGGCGCTGCCGCCGCCCGACAAGCGCGTCCTGCGCCACGACGGAATCGAGTTGATCGAGGAACGCGGCCCGTCGTACCTGCTCGGCAACTCAGTTCTGATTACCGGGCAGATTCATCGCTCGACGCCGTTTGAAACCGGCTTTCCGACCCATTGGGCGAAAATCGGAAAGGAATGGCAGCGCGACCCGCTAATCCACGACGATCAGGCGCTGGTCGTAAACGTTCGCGACAAGGGACTCGTAGTGCTCACCGGATGCGGTCACGCGGGCGCGATCAACACAATCCGCTATGCCCAGGAACTGACGGGAGTGCGCCGGATTCACGCGATCATCGGCGGGTTCCATCTCTCGGGCCCGATCTTCGAGCCGATCATCGCGCCGACAATTGAGGCGCTCAAGGACATCGGTCCGGCGATGGTCGTGCCGGCGCACTGCACCGGATGGAAAGCGACTCACGCGATCGCGCGCGAATTCCCGGACGCGTTCGTGCAAAACAGCGTCGGCACGCGTTTTGTGATCGGCTAGCGCCGTCGCCGCTAGATACTGTCGCTGACCGCGTCCTCGCGCATCTTCGGTTCGGGGCGCGTCTCGATCGGCGTGTAATGCCGGAGCTTTTCGCCGATGTAGACCTGGCGCGGCCGCGCGATCTTCTGCTCCGGATCGCGCACCATTTCGGCCCATTGCGCCATCCATCCCGAGGTCCGCGGAATCGCGAACAACACCGGGAACATCGTCATCGGAAAGCCCATAGCCTGATAGATGATGCCGGAATAGAAGTCGACGTTGGGGTAGAGCTTGCGGCTCACGAAGTAATCGTCCTCGAGCGCGATTCGCTCGAGTTCGAGTGCGATGTCGATCAGCGGGTTCTTGCCCGTGACCTCGAAAACCTCGTACGCGGTACGCTTCACTATCTTGGCGCGCGGGTCATAGTTCTTGTAAACCCGATGGCCGAAGCCCATCAGCAGCCGCTCGCCGCTCTTCACCTTTTTGATCATCTCGGGCACGTTCTTGACCGATCCGATCTCCATCAGCATCCGTATGACCTGCTCGTTGGCGCCGCCGTGCAGCGGACCGTAGAGCGCCGCGATCGCCGCCGCCGTCGCCGAGTAGGGATCGACCTGCGAGCTCCCCACCGAGCGCATCGCATTGGTCGAGCAGTTCTGCTCGTGGTCGGCGTGCAGGATGAACAGCACGTCGAGGGCGCGCTCGAGCACGGGATCGGGCTTGTACTTGAGCTCGGTCATCTTGAACAACATCGAAAGAAAGTTGCCGGTGAAGCTCAGATCGTTGTCCGGATAGACGTACGGCAGGCCGCGGCTCAGCCGGTAGGCGGCGGCGGCCAGTGTCGGCAACTTGCCGATGAGCCTGCGGGTCTGCAGCCGGCGCGATTCCAGGTCGAAAATATTCTTGGCGTCAGGATAAAAGGTCGAGAGCGCCCCGATCGTCCCGCACAGCATCCCCATCGGATGGGCGTCGTAGCGGAAGCCCTCCATGAATTTCTTGATGTTCTCGTGGACCATGGTGTGCGTCTTGATGTTCCGCTCCCAGGCCTCGTAATGCTTCACGTCGGGCAGCTCGCCCTTGACGATCAGGTAGGCGGTTTCGAGGTAGTTGCTTTTTTCGGCCAGCTCTTCGATCGGATAGCCGCGGTAGCGCAGGATGCCCTGGTCGCCGTCGATGAAGGTGATCTTGCTGCGGCACGAGGCGGTGTTGGTGAAGGCCGGGTCGTAGGTCATCAGGCCGAAATCGCCGGGGTCGGTTTTGATTTCCCGAAAATGGGTGGCGCGGACCACGCCGCCCTCTTCGATCGGAAATTCGTACTGTTTGCCGGTGCGGTTATCGATGACGGTAATGCTGTTCTTTGGCATGGCTATTTCCTGGAATCGGCCTGTTCCGAGCACCGGGAGGATGAATTCAGTCCCGGGCAAGCCCCTCGATTTTGTTGATTAACTTATAGCGTGAAGCCGTATGGCGGAGAAGCGCAGGATGGCAAAGCCCAGCTTTACGGGTCGGCCGCAGGCCGGAAAATCGGAGAACCGTTGTGTTCAGGAGCCGCCGAAATTTTCCATGAGGATCTTTTTCAATTGTTCGAGCGCTTCAGGCGAGAATCGGATCGATTGACTCACTTTGCCAGGAAGGCGGCGGTGTTTTGAGCCGTAGGTATCGATCTGCAGAACTTTGCTGCCGTCTGAGCGGTGGACGATAGAATAAGTGCCGTCTGCCTCAGTATGTCGCGAGTCCGACTCTAAAACTCGCATTTTCAGTTCCCTGACAATAGCCAACTTACTCGCCCCTCCGCGTAGCCTAGCAAGGCGCGACGTCGACGGTTCCGGTTCGCTTCTCTTCGCTTACAGGATTTCCTGCGGCTTGCAGCGGGCGCACCAGACGGCTTTGGAGTCGCTGTCCCATTCGTTGTAGTCGCCGACGATGTCCGTGAAATCTTTGATCACAATCATGACCACCTGTTTGCAGCTGTAGCATCGAATGACACTGGCCCATCCCTCCGAGAGCTTGGCGAGATGCTCCTGAAACTTCTCGGTGTTCTCGAAGTCATCCGGCGTCACTGGAACCTTGGGTTTGGCGGCCTTCCGCCTAGTCGCGATAGGCATCGTGCTCGTCCCTCCCTTGGACAAATTCGCGGCTTCTTTTCACGAATGATCCGGGCAACCTCAAAAAAAAAGAGGCCCTTGAATTCGATCGCGGAACCCGTGTGCGCGGCCCAAGCTCTTCTTTTTTGAAACACCCGATATTGAGAACGGCTGGCATGGAAATCCGGCGGTCAAAATTTCGTGCTCTGGAATCTGCGACGAAGCGATCTGCCTAATATCACCGGCCGGCACCTCACCGAAGTTTGCGAAGTAGGTTTTCTGTGCGTGGACATCCCAGTCAGAGGAAAAGACGCAGCGGCACCCTACGCTTTCGAAGGCCAAACGCATTCCGCCGATGCCGCAGAACAAATCGACAAACCTAGCTGGCTTCAAAATCGCGCCCCCCGTTGAGCAGTCATCAGGCACCTCGCAGCGGCCGGTCCCCCAGCCCAGCCAATCGCGAGCGTCGATCGCCTGCGGGTGCAAAGCTTGCGCGCGTTCAAACGAAACTGGGCCCCCTCGGTGATGACCATCAACATACCGTGAAGCGACACGCGGGTGAAGCGTCTCCGGCCGATAGACAAACTGTCATCTCTCTCGCTAACTTGCCGAGCTGATGGCTGCCGCGATCGAGCAAGCGACGCCGGTCGAGCCCGCTCCCGGAGGGAAACCTCCCGCCGCCGGCGAACCTGCGCCACTGGCTCCCGGCGCGGCGCCCGCATCCGCGCCCAACGATTCCACGATCCGCATCGCCCATCTTTCCGATCTTCACTTCGGCCGTGGCTTCAACGGCCCGCTGTGGAACAATCTCCGCCGCATCGTCCGCGAGCACGCTCCGCATCTGATTATCGTCACGGGCGATCTCGTCAACAGCCCCTTTCGCTGGACGCTCAAGCGCGCCCTCAAGGCCCTTGAGATGCTGGCCCGCGAATCGGCCAAAACTCAGGCGGGCGCGCCGATCAACAATCTGCTGCTCGTGACCGGCAACCATGATGTCCGCGTGCTCGGCATCTGCCCGATCCGATGGCTCAAATGGCTGGTCCCGCTTATCGGCCTCGTCATCTGCGCCGTTTTGTACGCGGCCCTGCGGTTGTTCACGAACCTGGGCTGGGGCTGGGCAGTTTATCCGGTGGCCGCGGCTGTCATTACGGCGTTGGTTGCACGAGTGGCTTGTTTCGGCGATTTCACAAAAACGTTCAAAAGTTATCTGCTGATTCGGCCGACGCATTGGACCGATCTTCGGCTCGCCATCTATCCGTTCGATTCCTCGTCGCGCGGTCGCAAGTATGCACGCGGCGAGATCGGTCCGGCGGAATTCGTAAAGGCGCAGGAGCCGCCCGAATGGCGCACCCTCGACGGCTCCAAACCGAATGAACCGCCGCCCGAGCCGCGCTATCGAATTGCGCTGCTGCACCATCATCCGCTGCCGATCCCTTACGACACCAGCCAGGAACCGCTGATGATCATGGAAGATGCGGGTGCGTTCCTGAGCGAGATCAGCAATCAGCGGATACCGTTGGTGCTGCACGGCCATAAGCATCACCATCATTTTTCACGCGTCACGATCAATGCCGGGATGAACGAGCAGTTCGAGGCGAGCGTACTGGCCGCGGGCACCGCGACCGCCGGTCGACGCCCCGGACGCTTCGGCTTCAATTTCAATCTGCTGACGATCGAAGCCGACGGCAACGCACGTGTCCTGCCCTACATCGCGGATGGCGGCACTTTCCGGCCCGGACAGGCATTCTGGGCGCAGGAGCCTGAGGTTTCCGCACGCCGCAAGTTCATCGAGGCGGCTGACCAGCGCGGCTTCAGCGGCGGCACGCTGATGTCGCTGATCAACATCAATGAGGACGGCGACGCGCGTCATGTTTACGAGATCTGGGGCTTCAAGATCGGCAAGGGCGCCCAGCCGCTCGACAAGCTGCCGTACAAGGTGAACGCCGGATCGCTGGTTGGGCGCGTCGAACGCTTCGACGCCCATCCGCTGCCTCTCGGATGGACCGCGGGGCTCCAGTTGCAGCGCGACCCCGATCCCAAGCCGGGGTCGCAGTCGGCCACGATCGATTTCGGACGGCAACTCACGTTCGAAGATCCGCCCGTCAACTACACTTGGGGCTATTGGGGAATCAACGCTTACGCGATGTCGCAGGAGCAGTACCGCGAGATGTACGGTGACGCCGGCGCGCCGATCGAATCCGCGATGGTTACCCTGCAGCATTGTCCCTATGCCGAGCTGGTGGTAATCGTGAATTTCCCGCAGGGTTTCGTAATCGACGGCCAACCAGAACTGCTGATAACCCACGCGGTTTCCGGACAGCCCGCCTCGGCCGTCGCCGATCGGTTGCGGCAGAATCTTTTCTACAGCCGCGAAATTAACGTGCTTTTTCTGCGCATCCCGCATCCTCCGCTCGGCCTGCGATACCAGGTGCGATGGCGGCTTGCGCCGGAGCCGAGAATTGGTGCCAACGCGGCGCTGGTTGGCGCAGTACACGATATGTCGCAATGGCTCCTCGGCCTCGCGACGCCGACCTCCGCGGACGATCCGATGCGCGCGCTGTTGGTCACCCTTGAGGAGATCGCACGCGAACATTTCGGGCTTGCCGATCGCACCGAAGATCCGCTCGATCTGGATCTGATGGCCTACGACGCGAAGGCGCGCGAGTTGCGAATCGTCGCAGCCACGTTCGTCGCCGACGATCCGCGCTGGCGGCTCAGGTTGAAGTACGGCGCGGGTATCGCCGGGCGGGCGTTCAAGAGCCGCCGCAGCCGTCTGTTCATCAAGCAGCGCGCGCTGCTGGAGAGCGCCCCGTTCTACTTCGTGCCGATCGACGGCGGCGTGGTCTCCGAGAGTGGTTCCGAGATTTCAGACGAAGTCATCCTTTCGCTTCCCCTGAGCCATCCCGATGAGCCCGATGCGGTCTACGCGGTGCTCTCGATCGGCTCGAAACGTCGCGCATCGAAACTGATGGAACTGACGGAGGAGAAGCTCGCCATCAAATTCGAGGAGTTTCGCTCGGCGGTGGCAGGAGCTTGCTTCGACGCAATTCAGCAGCGTATGCTCGAATAACGGAGTGAGCCGGGATGAACGACAGCGATATCAAGATTTCGCCGTCACTGTTCGCGCCCAAGAGGGTCGCGAATCTTCCGCGCGAGCCAATCGAGGCGCTGAAGGCAAAAATCCTGACCCGCTACCTGGAGCGTCTGGAGCGCGGAAGCGTCCAGGCTATCCCATCAACGCCCAAAGCGCCGGCTCCGGCCTAATCCCCGCGCCTCAACATCGCGCGCTCGATCATCGCCTGACGCTCGCTTCCGAAGGCGGCGCATGGCAGCCTGTCCCTATTCGGGGGACTGAAGCCGTCGATGTACAAAATGCTGGCTGTGCTCTCGGCGTTCGTGATCGCGACTATCGCGGCGCTCGGCTACGCCGGCGTCATCCTGATGATGGCGATCGAAAGCGCGTGCATCCCATTGCCGTCCGAAGTGATCATGCCGTTTTCGGGCTACCTGGTCGCGACCGGCCGCTTCAACCTGCAATTGGTCGCGATTGCCGGGGCGCTTGGATGCCTGCTCGGTTCGTACGCCGCCTACACGGTCGGCGCGAGCGGCGGACGCTGGGCGCTCGAGCGATGGGGCCGCTACGTCCTAATCACTCCGCACGAACTCGCGATCGCCGATCGCTTTTTCGATCGCTTCGGCCGCGCCGCGGTGTTCATCGGACGCTTGCTGCCGGTGGTGCGCACCTTCATCGCGTTTCCAGCCGGGGTATCACGGATGCGCCTGACGCCCTTCAGCGTTTACACACTCGCCGGTTCATATCTCTGGTGCCTGATGCTGGCGTGGATCGGCATGAAGCTGGGCGAGCACTGGGAATCGATCGGACCTTATTTCCGCCGCTTCGACAATTTGGTCGCGGTTTTGATCGCGATTGCGATCGCGTTTGCGCTCTATCGCCGGGTCCGCGGCATCGCTTCTTTCCATCCAGCCATTGCCGATTGCGATCAATCGCGATCCCGCGAGGCAGAACGTGGCCGATAATCGATTCGATCCCGCAGAGCTGGTCGAGGTTTTCGCCGGCATGGATTCGTTTCAGGTCAGCATCGCGCGCGATTTTCTGACCGAGGCCGGAATCGAGAACTTCGTCTTCGACGACGAGTCGTCGCGGATGCTCGGCTCGACCGCCGCGGTGCCGACGCGCCTGATGGTGCACGCGGACCGCGCCGATGAGGCGCGCGAGCGGCTGAAGGAGCTCGGCTTCGTATCGTGATCGCGGTTGCGGAATCGCGCCGCGGTTGGCTAGAAGAAAATTCAAGGAAGCATCATGGGCGACGGACCGAAGGTCTATCTCAATTACGATCAGGCGGAACTCGATCGCAATTACGATCAGCGCGCATGGGCGCCGAATGCCGACGAGGTCATCAAGCAATGGACCACCGGCAGCGCCGCGGCCCGCGCGCGTCTCAAACATCGCGCAAGCCTCGCGTACGGACCGACCGAAGATGAGACCCTCGACCTGTTTCCGGCCGCCAGTCCGGGCGCGCCGATCCTCGTGTTCATCCACGGCGGTGCGTGGCGGAATCTCAGCAAGGAGGATTCGAGCTACGCCGCGCCCGCGTTCGTTGCGGCGGGCGCGAACTTCGTCGTCCTCAATTTCGCGAACATCCCGAAGGTGCGATTGCCCGACATGGTCGCGCAGGTGCGGCGCGGCGTCGCGTGGGTCTACCGCAACGCGCGCGAACTTGGCGGCGATCCCGAGCGGCTCTACGTTGCAGGATGCTCTTCAGGCGGTCATCTGACCGCCAATGTGCTGGTGACCGATTGGCCGCGGATGCACGACTTGCCGAACACGATCATCAAGGGCGGGCTGTGCGTCAGCGGGATGTACGATCTCGAGCCCGTGATGCTCAGCGCGCGTAGCAGCTACGTAAAGATCTCGAAGGAAGAAGAGGCGGAGCTGAGCCCGGCGCGCCATCTCGATCGTCTGCCGTGTCCGGTCGCGATCGCGTACGGGGAGAAGGAGACGCACGAGTTCCAGCGCCAGGCGCGGGATTTCGCCGCGATGCTCAAGCCGCTCGGCCGGCTTTTCGATTTAGTCTTGCTGCGCGGCCTGAATCACTTCGAGGTCGGCTCCGCGCTCGGCGATCCGAACAGCGATCTTTTCCGCCTCGCAACGCGCTTGCTCGATCTCAAGAGCTAGCATTCCCGGTCATCGTGAGCGAAGCTTCACTCCGCGGACCACTTCGGAATGACAACCCGGAACGGGAGCGGCTACCGCAGCTTCGGCATCACCAATTCCGCGAAATCGCGATAGACCTTGCGGCTGTAGTCGGCCGGCGGGAGCAATACGATCTCGTTGAAGCCGAATGATTCCATCGTGCGCAGCCGCGCCACCAGCTCGTCGGGCTCGCCGGTGAGCGTAAATTCCGCGATCGCTTCCGGCGTGATGAACCGCCGCTCCTCGGGCTGCAGAAAAGTGCAATGCCCGTCGTAGAGCCGCTGATACCAGGTATCCCTGGGAAAGCGTTCAACGCGGGTTAGAAAATCGCTCCAGATGTTCGCGAAGCACGGCGCGATGAGTTCGTCTTTCTTCCCGCCGAACAGCCACATCTCGTAATTGAGATGCAGGTTGCAGGCGACCTGCGAGCCGGTTTCATCGATCACGCGCCCGCTGGTCAGCTTCTCGCCCGGCCGCAGCACGCATCCGGCCGTAACGAAACTCGTATGGAACCCTGCGCTTGCAGGCCGGCGGCTTTTCTTCATCCCGATGCGCAGATGCTCGAAGAAGCCGGGCGCATCGCGCTCGCTCGCGGTCGAGCCGATCCATCCGTCGCAGGTTTCACCGGCAAGCTCGATCGCTTTCGGACCATTCGCCGCCAGGTAGATCGGAATTGGCCGATCTAGATCGATGAAGTAACGATCACGATGCAGGAACTTTATCTTTGCCGGATTGCCGCGATAATCGTACTCGACTTCCTCGCCCGCCAGCAGCGCCCGGAGCACCCGGATGTATTCGCGCAACTCGCGGAGCGAAACGAAGCTCTGCCCCATCACGCGCATCGAGGTGTGTCCCGAGCCGATGCCGAGGAAGACGCGGCCCGGTGCAAGCCGCGCGATCGACGCGATCGAATGCGCGGTGACCGGCGCGATACGTGTGCCGGCTCCAGCGATGCCGGTACCGAGTTTAATGCGCTTGGTATTGGCGGCGGCGAGCGCGAGCGTCGCGTAGCAGTCGGACCAGATCATGTGCGAGTCGGGCACCCACGCGCGATCGTAACCAAGCTCCTCGGCGTAGCGGATCACGTCCCAGTCACCGATGTGGGTCGCGAACATGATTCCAAATTCCATGGCTATTCCTCTCAGGCCGGTGAACGCGGACTGCGCACGGCGTTCAGTCATCAACAGCGTGCAGACACGCCCACAGTACAGATGCGTGGGCCTTTTGCTCCGGCCGATCGGCGTGGGCGACGATCGCGCCGGCGCCGACCATGACGGACTTCAGCCGCTTCAAACCGCTCCGGCCTTAATCGCCGCCGCGACCGCGCCGCGCTGTATTTTGCCGGTCGCGGTACGCGGGATCGCGTCGACCACGTAGATCTTTTTCGGGCATTTGTAATCGGCCAGGTGCGCTTTGCAATAGGCGAGCAGCTCACTCTCGGACGCGGGTTCGCGCAGCACCACCGCCGCCGCGACTTCCTCACCATAGGTCGGATGTTCGACGCCGAAGGAGACCGCCTCGGCCACTTTAGGACAGCTCATCAGCAGATCGTCGATTTCGAGCGGTGAGATCTTTTCTCCGCCGCGGTTAATCATTTCCTTCAGCCGTCCGACGAGGCGCAGGTACCCGGCATCATCAAGCACGCCCTGGTCGCCGGTGCGAAACCATCCATTGGTGAACGAGCGTGCATTGGCCTCTGAATTGTTCTCGTAACCGTCCATCACGGCCGGCCCTCTGATGACAACCTCGCCGGCCGCTCCGGTCTTAAGATGATTTCCGTTCTCATCGACGATGCTGATTTCGACTCCGGTGGCGACGCCGACGCTGCCCGGCTTGCGTTCACGCGGCGGCAGCGGATTCGACGCCATCTGATGCGATGCCTCGGTCATCCCGTACGCCTGGAGCACCGGTACGCCGAAACGCTCTTCCATCTGGCGCATCGTGTCCGGCGAAAGCGCCGAGCTGCACGAGCGGATGAAACGCAGATGCTCGGCGCCGGCGGGGCGCTGGCCGTCAGCCCGGTTCAGCAAAATCTGGTGGATGGTCGGGACGGCGGTGTACCAGGTAGCGTGACCCTCAGCGACATGCTGCCAGAAACTGCCGGCGGAAAACCTTTCCGGCACCACAATCGCGCCCCCGGTCAGCAGCGTCGCGAGCACCGAGGCGACCAGGCCATGCACATGGAACAGCGGCATCACGCACATTGAAACGTCCGCAGGCGTGAGCGCATAGGTGGCAGCGACGTTGGCGGCCGAGGTCGCGAGATTACGATGCCTGAGCGGAACGCGCTTGGGCCGTCCCGTCGTGCCGCTGGTATGCAGCACCAGCGCTACGTGTTCAGGGGACGGCGGCGCGGCGTTTTTCGTCTTGGTGAGATCGGAAAACACCAACTTGCCCGACGCACCGAGGGCGACGCTCGCGGTCGGAATCTTTCGCGCAGCCGCAGCCGTCCGGGCTTCGGCCGCGCCCTCGGGCGGGACGATCAGCAGCTTGGCGGAAGTATCTTCGAGAAAGAAATCGAACTCCTCGCGTCGATACGCAGGATTGAGCGGCGCGGCCGTGCCTGCGATCGTCGCGGCGAGAAAACAGACCAGCGTCGGCACGCCGTTCGGCAGCGCGATCGCGACACGTTCGCCGGGCCGGATTCCCGCGGATGCGAACAGATCGGCGGCGGCGCCCACCTGCTCGCGCAAATCCGCGTAGGTAAGGCGCACATCCGAATCGGGAACGATCAATGCCGTGCTCGATGCCGGCGCCTGGCCAATCAAATCCCAGAGCGTGCTGACCTTCTGCATGATGCTCGGATTATACGATGAACGCGGCGCGGGCAGGAACCGCGGGCGCATTCCTTACACCGCCGCGCAATTGCTAGATTCATCGGACGCCGCGGACTGCGCCGCGAGGAAAGCCACGATGAAAGTTTCACTCTTCTATCTGCCAACCTATCTCAAGGAAATTCATGGGCCTGCGGCCAACCTCTATCGCGACATCCTGGAGGAAGTTGAATTTGCGGATAGCGCCGGCTTTCACGCGGCCTGGTTTGCGGAACATCACTTCTTTGCCTACGGCGGCGCGATCCCATCGGCGATCCTGCTGGCCACGGCGGCGGCCGCACGCACCCGGCGCTTGCGGATCGCGACGGGCGTCGTCCAGTTGCCCATCAATCACCCGATTCGCGTGGCGGAGCAGGTCGCGATGCTCGATTCGATTTCCGGCGGCCGCGCGATCTTCGGAATCGGACGCGGCTTCGAGCGCGCCGAATACGACGCGTTCAACATCCCAATGGAAGAGAGCCGCGCGCGTTTCAACGAGGCGCACGATTTGATCATCCGGGCGTGGCAGGGAGAGCGATTCTCGTTCGACGGCCGGTTCTTCCGCGTGCGCGACACCGAGATAGTTCCGCAGCCGCTCCAGAAGCCGCATCCGCCGATCTATCTCGCCGCGATCATCACGGAAGAGTCGTTCTTATGGGCGGGCCGGATGGGTTACAACCTGATGTACGTACCGATCGTGAGCACCCGCGACGAGATGCGCGAGCGCTTCGCGATCTATCATCGGGCGCGCGCGGACGCCGGTCACGATCCGAAGACCGCGGAGATCATGGTCGAGCTGCATTTCTACATGGGCGAATCCGCCGCGCAGGCGAAGGATTATCCGCGCCCGTTCGTCCAGCAATTCCACCGGAGCGCGGCCGATGCGAATCGGGTCGAAGCGGATGCCGCGCAGTATAAGGGGTACGGAGGGCTCGCGGCCAAGTTCGAGGAGTTGGCCGAGCACTACGATCACATCTACCCGGAGCGCGCGATCTTCGGCGATGAGGAGCAGATTTTGGCGCGCTTCGCCGAGCTCGCCGAGATGGGCGTCACGGAAATCGCGCTCAAGATCAATTTTGGCGGGATGCCGCAGCGCGAGATCATGCGCTCGCTCGAGCGCTTCGCCTCGCGGGTGCTGCCGAAAATCTCCTGAGGTTCGGAACGGCTACTGCACGGTCGGTGCGTACTGGATGCCGGAGGAATCGCTTCCCGACCCGCCCAGGGCGCTCTCTCCGGTCGAGTCGCCGGAGTTCTGGGAGTCGCCGAGATAGCTGGGCTCTTCCGAAAGGGGATCGTTGCCGCTGTCGAGCGGAGACGGACGATCGAGCGCCGACCCGGTTTCGGTGGGGGGCTCGCCGAGCTGGCTGCCCATTCCGCCGCCCTGCTCGGCGGCGACGCCGGACCCGTTGATGGTCGCGCCATACTCGCCCATCGTTTGCGCGCCGGCATACGAGCCCACAGCCACGATCATTCCGGCGCCGAGCGCGATGGCCAATAAGGATCTCCCGCCCGTGATGATTTTCATTTCGATTTCCCCCGCACCCCTTCAAGGACGCTGATAAGCCTAGCTGCGTCGCAGAAGCGAGGATAGTGGTCTGAGCACCCGGAAGGGCGTACTTTGCTCAAGGACCGGGTATGTTCATAGGATTCGAGTAGTCATTCATGCTGCTATAATCGATGCTGCTACCGAAACCATCTCCTTGAAAATCGGATGGACTATAGTTGGTTCCGCCGGAGAAATCCGCCGAATAATCGGTTGCCTGGTAATCGGTCGAGGTATCCAGATCGCTCCCGTAATCGGTCGCATTGTCTGTCTGATCGGTTTGGAAGGATGGCCGGAAGTCGGTCATACTCCTGTAATTGATCATCGCGGCATGCGATTCGCTCCCGGAAAGGCCCGCATCGTTGATGGTAGCGGCGTACTCTCCCATCGTCTGTGCGTTCGATGGCGCCGCGGCCATCGTGATCCCGAACGCCACAACGACTAACGGAAGCAAGTTTGTCGGCATACTTATGCTTATCATAGCTCACTACGCAAAATCATAACCATGTATCGCGGATCAGATGCAAACGTGACCTCTCTGGCCGCACTCCGAGGAAAAACTCCTGCGGTTGCGCATCGCGCGGTTTCGATATAGCGCCTTAAGGCGTAGCTGGTCCTGGATTTCGAATGATGCAGTCGCAACCCGTCGCCGACCGCCGCGGCTTCGCTCTGATGCTATGTGGACTCGGCGCCTTCAATCTGATCGCGTGGCTCGCGCTGGCCGATCTTGCACTCAGGATCAATGCCTCGATCCTCGGGATCGGCGCGCTTGCGTACTTCCTCGGGCTGCGTCACGGCTTCGATGCCGACCATGTCGCAGCGATTGACAATGTGACCCGCAAGCTCAGGCGCGATGGCCGCCGCTCGCTCACGACCGGGCTCTTCTTCGCGCTGGGGCATTCGACGATCGTGATGCTGCTCGCGCTCGGACTCGTGCTGGAGAGCGCGATGCGTCAGGGCGCGGCGATGATTAGCGCGCTCCATCACACCTTCCTCGGCACCATCGTGTCCGCTGCCTTCCTGACGGGAATCGGCCTGGTCAACCTGATCGTGTTTATTCAGCTTTATCGCGCGTTTAGCGCGCAGGCGCGGCGTCCGGCGGCGTCCGATGGCGTCGGCCACGAAATCGAGATGCTGTTGCAGCAGCGCGGAGTCATCGCGCGGCTGTTCGCGTTCATCTATCGGCGGATCGATTCGGGCTGGAAAATGTTTTTCGTCGGCTTTGTGTTCGGGCTCGGTTTCGATACGGCGACCGAAGTTGCGCTGCTTGCGATCACGGCAGAAGCAGCCGGCGACGGCCGCTTTCCGCTGATCGGTGTGATGGCCTTCCCGCTGCTCTTTACCGCCGGGATGACGCTGGTTGACGCGCTGGACGGCGCGCTGATGATGCGCATCTATGACTGGGCGTCGGCGGACTCGCTCAAGAAGTTGTTCTTCAACCTGGTGGTGACGGCGCTGACCGTGGCGATGGCGCTGATGGTGAGCCTGATTGAATGGCTACAGATCCTCAGCGCCGGTTTCGCGCTCGACGGTCCGCTTTGGCGCACCGTCAATGACCTCGATTTCGGCAAGCTCGGGCTCTCGATGGCCGCGCTGATGGCGATGCTGTGGGTCGGCGCGTGGTTTCAGTATCGGCGCTATTTCAGCAGTGCGGAGGGCGTCGACGATGCTTGACATTTTCGCCGCCGCTTGCGAGTCGAAACGATCATGAAGGCCGGGCGCAGACTGATCTTCACGGGCATCCTGATCTATCCGCTCGCAATCCTGATTTGCCTGATGCTGGTGCGCGGCGCGACCGGGCCGGTTACGAACGATCAGCCGCTGATGCTGCTGCTCTACCTTATCGCCGCTTTTCCGTTGGCCGTGATCGTTACCGGCACGCTGCTGCTGAACCGGAATCGCTAGGCCGCAAATCCAAGGGGAGGAGTTTTTCGATGGGTAGCTTCTATCGCGCTGACGTGCTCGGTTCGCTGCTGCGCCCGGCGCATTTGAAAAGCGCGCGCGAGGCCTGGTTGTCGGGCAGGCTCGCTGCGAGCGAGTTGAAGCGCATCGAGGATCGATGCGTTGACGCGGCGATCGCGATGCAGGAAGGGGCGGGCGTCGACGTGGTCAGCGATGGTGAGTTGCGCCGCTCCTGGTTCTCGGGCCTCTATACCGACGCGCTCGAAGGGCTCAGCACTGCGGCGCAAATCAAGTCGCGCATCAGCGGCGAGGGCGCGGCCGCGGAGACCCGCACGCTCGACGCGCCGGTAGTCACCTCGAAAATCAGCCGCCGGAATTCGTGGGCGATCGAGGAGTTCGCGTACGCGCGCGGCAAGGCGCGTCTGCCGCTCAAGGTCAGCCTGCCGAGCCCGCTGATGATGTACCTGAACTGGTCGCGCGATCATTCGAAAAGCGCTTACCCCGATCCGTTCGACCTGTTCGCCGACGCCGCGCGCGTCCTGCGCGCCGAAATCGTCGAGCTTGCGAATCTGGGCTGCACCTACATCCAGATCGACACGCCGGAGATTTGCGTGCTGGTCGATCCCGCCTTTCGCAAGGCCGGCTTCGACGACCATGGCATCTCGAGCGCACGCTCGCTGACCGACGGGATGGACCTGATCAACTCGGTGGCCGCGCCGATTCCGGGCGTCACGTTCGGACTGCATTTCTGTCGCGGCAACTACAAGGGACACTGGTTCGCGCAGGGCGGCTATGAGGCGATCTCGCAATGTTTCCGGCGCGCGACGAATTACAACCATCTGCTGCTCGAATATGACGATGCCCGCTCGGGCGGCTTCGAACCGCTGCGCGACGTGCCAGATGGCGTCAACGTCGTGCTCGGCTTGGTCTCAACGAAAACCAACACGGTCGAGTCCGTCGATCAGGTCGTGGATCGCATCGACGAGGCCAGCCGCTATTTTCCGCGCGAGCGGCTCGCGGTCTCCACGCAATGCGGCTTTGCGTCGGTCTCGGAAGGCAATCCGATCAGCGAGGAAGTGCAGGAAGCGAAGCTCCACGTGGTGGCCGAGGCGGCTCGCCGCGCCTGGCCGCGCTAACGACCGGCGCGCAATGGCGCCCCGGCCACCCATTGGAATCAGAAGATCAGCGACAGCGTGTCGCCGACCACTCGGAACGGAAGCATCACGATTGTGCCGATGGCATGCGCCGTTGCGCCGAGCACGCTGTCAGGCCGGTCGGTGGTCGTCGTGGTTGTGGTCGTGACAGTGGTCGGCGGAACCGCCGTATCGGTCGGCTCCTCGGTTGACGCGTAGGTCTTCGGAGGCGGATTCACCGTCCGCGTGACCGTGGTCTGCGTGTGCTCAGAGCCGCCCGAGCATCCGCTGATCGGCGCGATCGTGAGCATCGCAAGCGCGGCCAACGCGATCCCGATCTGCCGCTGTCGCAGCATCATTCGATCACGCCCGCCGTCCATAATCAGCTTCGGGCATTGGGCAGGTAGTTGCCCGGATTTTCCGCAAGGTCCTCGGCGACCTTGGGGTTATTGCGCAGAAAATCAGCGAAGGCGGGATGGTTGCGCGCAAATTCCGGGTCGTTGATCAGATGCCTGTTATGGTGAAGCTCACGCACGATTCCGGGATGCTCCTGCGCGAATTCGTCGAACGCATGGTACCCGGCCATGTCGAGATCGGTGGTGGGAGCGCCGGCCGAGTAGATGTAGACGCGAGGCGCGGTGCTGTTCGACGCGCTCGCGACCGTCTGAGTAATGGTCGTAGCTGTGGAACTTTCCATCTGGGCCATCGCGGGAATCGCAGATAGGCCGAACGCCGCGATCACAACCATTATCATCCGGATGTTCATAAATTATTCCTCCTGGCTTTCCGCCGTTCGGACCGCAGGAGTGGTTGCGAGTCTCGTGCCAGATGCCGGGTGCCTTGGATGTGTGGTCACGCGAGCCTTTCGGATGTAATTGTAAATCTTGCTTTCTAGGGGCATTTTTCCGTAATCAGGGCAATTTGCGAGGCGAAAACTATGGCGTCGGCTGCTGACGATCCTCAATCTGCGATTTGGTTTCCGTCCGAGGCGTACATCCGCGGCAGCCATCTTGAGCGCCTGATGAACGCGCTCGGAATCGCGCTCGATCCCACCGCTCCCGACTACGGCTACGGCGAACTTTATCGTTTGAGCATCAACGATCCCGACCGTTTCTGGCGCACGACATTCGAGCAGCTCGGAATCGAATGGCACACGCCCTATCGCGAGGTGGTCGATCTTTCGGCGGGGCCGCAATGGCCGCGATGGTTTCCGGGCGGGAAGCTGAATCTCACGCACAATGCGGTCTATCGTCATACGCGCGGCTCACGGGCGTCGCAGACCGCGCTCATCTGGGAGGGCGAGGACGGCCTTACGGTGAGCCTGAGCTACGCCGATGTAGGCGACTTTGTCGCGCGCGCTGCGAACATGCTCCGCGAGCTTGGCGTGCGCAAGGGCGATCGGGTCGGAATCTATCTGCCGATGATCCCCGAGACGGCGATCAGCGCGCTTGCGATCGCGCAGATCGGCGCGATTTTCATCCCGATTTTTTCCGGCTACGCGGCCGAAGCGGCCGCGGTGCGGCTCCGCGATGCGGGCGCGAAGCTGCTGATCACGGCGGACGGTTTCTATCGCCGCGGACAGACCGTGCCGCTGGAAAAATTCGCGCGCGAGGCGGCGCGCCTTGCCGGATGCGTCGAGCAGATCGTGATCGTACGCCGGCTCGGCGCACACGGCGGCGGCGAAGGATTCTTCTGGGATCGGCTCATCGCACGACAATCGCCGTGCATTGAGGTTGAGCCGACCGATGCGATGGACCCATGTCTCGTCATCTATACGTCGGGCACCACCGGACGTCCCAAAGGCACCGTCCATTATCACGCCGGCTTCCCTTTGAAGGCCTCTCAGGACCTCGCGCATCTGTTCGACCTGCGCGAAGGCGAAGTCCTGTTCTGGTTCACAGACATGGGCTGGATGATGGGCCCGTGGCTGATCGTCGGCGCTCTCACGCTCGGTGCAACCGCCGTGCTCTACGAAGGCGCTCCCGACTATCCCGCGCCTGATCGCGTCTGGAGCATCGTCGAGCGCCATCGCGTGACTCACGCCGGCCTCTCACCGACGTTGGTGCGTGGTCTGATGCCGCACGGGACGGAGCACGTCGCGCGTCACGATCTCTCATCGCTCAGGATTCTCGGGGCGACCGGCGAACTGTGGAATCCGGAAGCCTACATGTGGCTGTTCGAGAACGTCGGACGGCGCAAGCTGCCGATCATTAACTATTCCGGCGGCACCGAGATCGCCGGCGGCATCCTCGGCTGCGTCGTGATGCGGCCGATCAAAGCCTGCGGCTTCAACAGCGCGGTTCCCGGGATGCGCGCCGTGGTGCTCAACGAGCGCGGGGCCCCAGTGGTCGGCGAGGTCGGAGAACTGGCCGTGATGAACGCATGGCCTGGCATGACCAACGGCTTCTGGAACGATCCGGAGCGCTATCTCGAAACCTACTGGAGCCGCTTCGATGGCGTCTGGGTACATGGCGATTTCGCGTCGGTGGATAGCGACGGCCATTGGATGCTTTATGGGCGCTCGGACGACACGCTCAAGATCGCCGGCAAGCGGGTGGGGCCGGCCGAGATCGAAGCGGCGGCAAGCGAGCTCGAGGCGCTCCGCGAAGTGGCCGCGGTCGGCGTGCCGCATCCGACCAAGGGCGAGGCGCCAGTCGTGTTTGCCGTGCTGAGGGACGGTGAAACTGCGGCTCCCGCGCTCGCGGCGAAGGTCAGCGATCAGATAGTAGCGGCGCTCGGCAAGCCACTCCGCCCGGAGCGGGTCTACTTTGTTGCGGAGCTGCCGAAGACGCGCAACGCCAAGATCATGCGGCGCGTGATTCGCGCCGTCCATCTCGGGCGCGATCCGGGCGATCTCTCGGCGTTGGAGAATCCCGGCGCGATTGCCGGGATTCCGCGCGCGGAATAACATCCAACGACTGGAAATTGATGGAAGCCGAAGGCGCAATACCGGCCGCGGAACCCTCGCGGCCGATACTCGTCACGGCCGCCTGCCTAATCGGATTTGCGGGTGTGCCGATGACGGCCTACTTCGTCATCCGCAATCGCGAGGCGATTATTGCCTTCAACGGCTGGCCGTTCATCGTGGCGCTGATTTGTTTCGGCGCGCTCGGCCTCGCCGGCCTGGTCGGTTACTGGATGATGCGGCGGTGGGGTCTGTACCTGTATGCCGCGATGACCGCGCTCAGCCTGGGATATGCTCTCGTCAGCGGATCCTTCACCTTTAGCGGCTCGGTCAGCTCGATCGTAATCACGGCGATCGGATGCCTCTACTTTACACGCATGCGTTAGGCTCGATTCGCGCAGTTTTCTTGCTGCCGCCGATGCGAGATTATCGGTTCTGCCGCCCGGCGCGCTGTTCATCCGCCGGCCGTCCGAAAGGAACACAACATGATCACACGGCGTGAGATGATGAAAGCGATCGCATCAGGATCGGCCGCGATCGCCGCGATGCTGAGCGTGGGAGCCGCGATGGCCGGGGAGTCGTCGCCTGCCAATCCGACCGCGAATGACAAGGGCGTCACCGTGACCGAACTGATGCGTCACGCGCTGCCTGACGCGCCCGGCCATGAGGTTTCCATCGTCACGGTCGAGTACGGCCCGGGTGCCTCCTCCACCGCCCATCGCCATCCCGGGTCAACCTTCGCCTACGTGCTCGAAGGCGCGATCGAAAGCCAGGTCGAGCCGGGAAAGCCGCAAATCTACAAGGCCGGACAGATGTGGTACGAACTCCCGAAGCACGTGCATCGCATCTCACGCAATGCCAGCACTACCGAACCGGCCAAGCTGCTTGCGTTTCTGGTGATGAAGAAGGGCCAGCAGCTCGTTCTGCCGGTGAGCTGAGACGTTGTCGGCCGATGAGGAATTTCCGATGAGTGAGGTACGCGCGCGATTTCGCAAGGCGCTGGATTCGGGCCTTCCGGTCATCGCGCCGTTCGTTTACGACGGACTCACTGCGCATCTCGCGCGTGCGGCCGGCTTCGACGCGGTCTACATGACCGGCTTCGGCACGGCGGCGGCGCGCGGCTACCCCGATCTCGGCCTGCTCACGATGAGCGAGATGGTCGACAACGTGCGCGTCGTCGCGCGCTCATCGGAATTGCCGGTCATCTGCGATGCCGACACCGGCTACGGCAATCCGATCAATGTCTGGCGGACAGTGCAGGAGTACGAGGCCGCGGGGGCGGCGGCGCTCCACATCGAGGACCAGGTCTGGCCGAAGCGATGCGGCTTCATGGCGGGCAAGCAGGTGGTTCCGATGGAGACGATGCTCCCGAAAATCCGCGCCGCCTGCGATGCGCGGCGCGACCCAGACACGATCATCATCGCGCGCACCGACGCGCTCACTCCGCTGGGATGGCCGGAGACCGAGCGCCGCGCACGCGCGTATCGCGATGCGGGCGCAGACCTGATTTTCGTCGACGGCATCACCAGGCTTGAAGACCTGCGCCGCTACTCGGATGCGCTCGGCGATCTGCCGCTGCTCTACAACGGACATCTGGTTCCACTCGAAAAGGCCGGCGACTATCGCTTCCGCGTGATCATCCATACCGCGACGCTTTTCACCGCGTACGTGCGGCTGCGCGATGCCTATCGCGAGTTGCAGCGGACCGGAACGATCGTGGGCGCGCCGGGCTTCGAAATTCTGCCGGAAATCACGGAGATCCTTGGCGCGAAGGAAATCCTGGAGCGCGCCGAGCGCTACAAGGAGTGATTTGACGGAGCGCCGCGAGTTGTGTTCTGCTTCGAGAATCAAAGCCCGGGAGAACTCGGATGGCGATAGCCGAAAACGATCGCGAATGGCTGTCTGAATTTCTGAAAAAACGTCATGCGGAGAAGCGTCCGCCCGCGACCGCGGCCGAAAAAAAATTGCTGGCGGGATTTTACGGCTATCGCGGCCGCCAGGAGATCGATGCGCTCTGCGGCGTCTCGGCCTTCGCGCTCCGCAACTTCGATCTTGATTACAAGTGGAAAGCCTTCCTTTGCGAGCATATCGGCGAAGAGGCCGAGCACGGCGAGCATTACATCCGGGCCGGCGACAAGCTCGATCCCGAGGAGAACCACTGGCTTGAATCGCCCGAGTGGGAGGGCACGTACGGACTGTGGCGGCGGTGGATTTTTCCGATCGGCGAGCGCGGGATGCCGGGGTTCATCATGGCGCTGCTGATGCAGGTCGAAGGCTACGGCGGGCTGCTCGCGCCCATTCATCAGGCTTGGGATACGCCCGAGGTAATTGATTGGCGCCTGAATCATCAGCTCGCGGAAGAAGAGGACCACGAGATCTTCATCGTGAAGGGCGTGCGCGAGCTGGTTTCGCGATGTACGCCGGAGGAGCGGGGCAAGCTCATCGCGACGCTCGCGATGTACGAGCAGGACCTGATGCGCAACGGTTACATCGGCGACGAGCGGTTCCATCGCGAGCTGCTGATCGGACGGCTCGGCGTCTCAACCGCGCAGTACGGCAAGCCGTTCAAATGGGCCCGCAACCGGCTATGGCGGGAATGGTTCGGATGCGAACCGCCGCCAATTCAATGGCCGGCGTGGTTCGCCAAGGTCGGAATCAACCCCGACGCGTAGCCTGGAATTCCGAAGATTCAGCCAAAAAAGAAGGCGGCCGGGTTTGAAAGCCCGGCCGCTCTTTCGATAGTACGCTCCCGCCCCGCTACTTGCCTCTGCCGATCAACTTGATTTTCTGCGGCTGATGCAACGCATCATCGCTGATGACCAGCGCTGCACTGACCGGTCCGAAGTTGAGCGGCGTGAAAACCACGGTGATGGTGCAGGAATTCAACCCGGGCGTGTTGGGAAGTACGCCGCTGCAGGTCTGCTGCGCGATCGTAAAGGATGGATCGGTTGGCGTGATGCCGCTGATTGCGATCGGAACCCGGCTTTTGTTGGTCAGCTTGATCGTGTGCTGAGTGCTGGAGACGCCGACAGGGACCTTGCCGAACACGATTTCGGTCACGTTTATCCTGAGGTTCGGCGAGGTGCCGGTGCCGCTGAGCGTGACGACCTGCGGGGCGTTATGTGCGTTGTCATTTATCTTGAGTTCGCCCGAATGGAGTCCGACGCTGGTCGGCTGAAAGATCACGCCGTAGGCGCAGGACGCTCCGGGCTTAAGCGTAAAGCCATCCGTACAGGTCGTGCTGGAGGGATCGATTCTGAAGTCGCCGCCGGGATCGTCGATCTCGGCCGCGTTCATAACCACGGGCACATCTGTCTTGTTCTTCGGGTTAACGACTTTCACCTTGACTGGTGCGCTTGCCGCGCCGGTTCCAGCGGCAAAGGGCTCGGACGGAAAAGCGATCTTGTGCGGAGTGTAAGATAGTACCGTGCTGGTCGGAGGGCCCGGCGTTGACGTGGGGGTCGCCGTTGGCGTCCGTGTCGGTATGGAAGTCGGCGTTGGGGTCGCGGTTGGAGTCGGCGTTGGGCTCGGCGGAGGATTGTTATTGTTCAACGCGACCGCATCGATGCCGAAATCCGTGCAATCGCCGCTGCAGACCGTGAGGCTGAACACCAGCTTGTCGATGTTGGGGCCGGACGTGTCCTTAACCCCGATATAGATCGGATCGCCATTCGCGTCGCTCTGCTCGCTGACCGTGCCCAGCGAGGTCGCGCCATTGAATGCCTGAATCTGCGCAGTGAATTGCCCCGGCGTATCGGATTGTACAAACGCGCCGCCACCCGAGATTTTGTGGTTGAAAGTGAGCGTGAGCGGACCGTTGCCGCCGTTGCCGGTATCCGAGGTCCATAGCAATTCGTCGCCTGCGCTCATCCCGGAGCTGACGCCGCCCCAACTGCATGGCGAGGCCGGGCATACAACGGCCGTGAGGCTGCCGGAACCGGCAAGATCGCAGGTGACATTGAGCAGTTTCTCGGAGCTGATTGGAAAACTCGCGCCGAGCGAGGTCGCATCAGGGCCCAGATTGGCCCACTGGATCGAGTCGTTGGCGCTCTGACCGCCGCTGGTGGTGATGAGGCTGAGACTGTCGGCGAGGACCGGGGCGGCGGCGACTAGAATCGCCCCTGCGATGCTCAAAATTGCGCTACGTTTGGACATCCGGCACCTCCTCCCGACAAGCGCCGCTAACAGACCGGTTGCAGCGATGATGTGGTGCCGAAAGTGCCGTTATTGGACCAGATGCCGCCGGCGCCGAGCGAGGGATTCTGGCGGAAAAACCACGAAAAAAACGCCAGTTCCTGCAGATTGTATTTGACGCCGTTGGACATAAGGGCAGTGATGTCAGGAGTTCCGCTCAGCGGATCGCCGACCTCGAGATTGTTTTGGCAGCCCGAGACCTGACCGACGTTACCCCAGCCGGGAGTTAGGTTGCCGCCGGACGGATCATCCATCCACTCTCCCACCTCGTGCGCGAGGACCGAAGTGTCCGAGACGTTTTGGAAAACTCCAGAGGTGTCGAAATCGAACGGCGTGAAGGTCTGCATCGGGTAACCGATCGCGTCATGGAAGCCGAGGACGCAACAGTTTCCTGAGATGTCGGTCGAACCGACAGCTTGAACGACGTTGAACATGAGCAACAATGGAAAATTTGTCGGCAGCGCCTTGCCGGCGAGCGTCGTCGGGATCAGAGTGTTCTCGACATAGGGAACGAACCAGTTGTAATCGATCACCCCAATCTTGCCACACCCGCCGTAGGTGGAGGCGTTGTAGGTCTGGCCGCTGCCTTTGGGAACGTTAATGGTGATCGCCGAGAGCGTGGTGACCGGGCTGAGCGTCGTGTGATAGCGATCGCCGGTTACGCTCACGTCAGTCCAGAAATTAGCGCGTTGGAAATCGTCGACATATTGCCCGCTTCCGATGTCAACGCCGTTGAAGGTGAAATCGAAGGTATTGAGGATCGGCGACTGCTGCAGGAGGGTCAGCGGCACACCCGCCGGGCTGCAGGTATGACTCACCGTCGGATCGAAAACGCCGCCATCGGGCATATTCATGATCAACGGCACAATCACCGCCGGGACATTGGTCGTCCGCGCACCGTGCGCGAATGGGCTTCGGCCGACCATCTGGCCGGTATAAGTGTTGTTATCGACCGGAGAGGTTACGGAGTAATTCCACAGCGGGATCGTATTCGAAGCAGCCGCCCCCGTGCTGCGAGGCGCCGCGCCGCCGGGAAAGTTGTGCCATGGAATAACCGTAGTATATCCGCGCGGCTGCAACGCGCTCTGTTCATGCGCCGGGGTTGCGATCGAGATTAGGGTGCCCGCAGTCAGTGCGATGGCGAGTGCCGTTACGACCGTGGAGCCACGATGAAAAAGAGTTCCAAGCAAGTCCGCCCCTCCAGAAAGAAGTGAACTTGCGCAGCATTAACGCAAATTCACTATAATCCAGCGTATAGACTGAACATCGACGAGTCAAAATTCACGTGCAAAGATTTGAGATAACCTGAGTTATCTCAAAGGGTTTCAGTCGATCGCGATACCTGCGAATGAAACTGCCGATTGGGTGGGGGGTTCCATCGCGATGTCGTAATCGAGCAGACGAGCGCGATGACCGGCGAGGAGGGCGAGTTGGGTATAAATCGGCGCCAAACCGCAGATCCGATAGCGATCGCGTTCCCCCGCAACTTCACCGAAAAAGCCGCCCGCATCGACTTTTTCTATATGTCCGACGAGCCGCCGATCGGCTGCGCGAAGCTCGCCCGCCCTGGCCTGGTCGACGCCGAAGTCATCGCCGAATTTACGCCCGATATGCCCGAAATCGACCCCGGCGACGATCGTTACCCGCCGCCTCTCGCGCGCGATTGCGGAGCCCAGCACCTCGAGGAATTCGCCAACCCGCCGCTCTGAAACCGGCTCGACTCCTCGCGCGACCATCGGATGAAACGAACTCACTAGGATCGGCACTACGGTGTAGTTCTCGATGCCAAGCGTATAGGCGAGAAACAGCGCCTGGAACTCGATCGAATGCTCGTTGCGATGCAGCAGCTCGTCGGCGAAGAGATCGCCGGCGCGGTAATTTTCCTTTAGGTGCGCGACAAATTCGCGATCGGTGCGCACGGCGCCAAGCGGTGTCGCGTAATCCTTGAGCGTGGCCGTGAAAAGCTCCGGGCCGGCGCCGTAGTGCGAGGTGCCCAAAATGACGACCAGCTCGGGCCGCTCTTTCGCGGCGGCAAGCTCTGCGTATGCGCGGGCGTAAGTGAGCCCGCCGCGGCGCGGATCGATATGCGGCGCGATTAGTCCGTGGATCGCGCCGTTGGAGGCCGCCGGCTTCGGCGCCGCTCTGGTGAAAAATTCGTCGAGTTCGCTGCGGAGCCGCTCGGGCTCCTGGTGGTAACAGAGTCCGGCATGCGCCGCCGGGCGTGCGGGCGCAGCCGCGAACTCCGCACGCATCGCGCGCACCCGATCTTCGAAAGCGGGTGATTCGAGGAAATAGCCGCGATCGAGCTCAGCGATCAGCCTGTCGAGCTGCTCGGAAGTGAGGATTTCGCCGAACTGCCGGGCGAACTCGGCCTGCAAATCAAGTCGTGAGCGCGTGCCGTCGAATAACGTGATCAAATAATAGGCGCCGAAGCCGAGCACGATCGGATCGGGCGCCGCGCCGCTTGGATCGCGTATGCAGACCATCCGTTCGCCGTTGTGCTCGACCGGGAAAGCGTCGAGCGGCCTGATCCGTGGGTTTTCGATCATCGAGGATATTGAACTATTTCAGCCTGCGGTGCGCTAGACTGACGCCGCCGCAATCGAAGCGGCGATTCTATCATTGGCAGGGAGCGACGATGGAGCTTTTCGACGCCATCTACAGCGCGCGCACGATGCGTATGATCAAGCCTGACCCGGTGCCGCGCGAAATCCTGAATCGGGTGCTCGATGCAGCGATCCGCGCGGGCAGCGCCTACAACAACCAGCATTGGACCTTTCTCGTTGTTACCGACGCCGTGCAGAAAAAGGCGCTCGCGGATATCTATCGGCAGGGTGCCGAGCACGTCCGTGACGGCTATGCGAAGCGCGTTTTGCCGCCGCATATCACGCCCGCAGAGAACCTGAAGGACCTCAACTCCGCAATGTATTTGATCGAGCACTATCACGAGGCGCCGGCGATTATTGTGCCATGCCTCTACAACGTTCCAATCAAGGTGCCGTGGCTCACGTCCGAGCAGAATACGCTGTTCGCGCTGCGGCTGGCCGGCGCGAGCATCTATCCGGCGATTCAGAATCTTATTCTCGCGGCGCGTTCGTTCGGGCTCGGCACGGTGCTGACCACGCTTCACCTTTGCTACGAGGACCAGGTCCGACGCGTGCTCGGGATTCCCGATGATCACCTGAGCTTCGCGATGATGCCGATCGGCTACCCGGTCGAGGAGTTCCGCCGGGTCACGCGCAAGCCGGTCTCGAAGGTTGCCTTCGAGAATCGATGGGGCACGCCCTGGCGAGCGTGAATGCCGGTCCCGAGCGAGCCGGCCTCTCACGGCGAGACATCTGACTCTTCGATGGCGTCGAGGAGGACCGGCCGCAGGCGCGTACGGGTTTCACAGCGCCGGGCGAAACCGACGCGCTATCGAATCGCGCGTACCGAGGAGCTGCCAACCGGAACATCGCTGAAGTTTACGATGCCGCTCCACGGTGTCGACGAGGAGTGCTTCATTGTCAACTTCGGCGGCACGTTCCATGCCTACGTCAACCGATGTTGCCACATCCCGCTCGCGATGGACTGGGTAGACAATCAGTTCTTCACCGCCGACGGCAATTATCTTCTGTGCCAGACGCATAACGCCTGCTATGAGCCGGAAAGCGGGGAATGCGTCGCTGGTCCGCCCGGCACGCCCGGCAAATTCCTGCGCAAAATTCCTCTCGAAGTGAGAAACGGAATCATCTACGCGGCGCCTCAACATGAATGACCCTTATTCGTTGGAACGCGTTAGCATCGACCGGATGGCTCGACTGCGCATGGGCCAAAAGAATTCTGTGTGGCGTTCCTGTAGTCCGGCGGCTTTGCCACAGGTGTGGGCGTCCGACGCGGAATCCCCCGATTTAAACCTCGCGAGAGTTAAATACATTTGGCGCGATCGATAGGCGCAACGCGCGTGCGATTACGTCCTGGGCGCGAAGAGCGACGGCCGATTCTCCACACTAACTGGTGATACGGAACGGCTCCCGAGTTTCAGCCTCAAGGGCCGCTCTTTTGGACCGTTCACGCGTTGCATGTCAGTTACATGTCAATTATATGTGATAACGAGTGTGGAAAAAGCTCAAGGTTGTTTTCCGCGGCCGTGACCCTCCAGCAGGACAACCCTGTCGAATAACTTGGCAACAGATAGCGTCATTCATCTGATCGAACGCTACAAGCGCTTTAGGGCTGAAAAAGCGGGAGAAACGGAGCGCCGCGCCGAGGAGTTAAAGGCGAGACTCGGGACCTTTTGGCCCCAATTCCAAGCTGCCCGTGCGGCCTATGCCGAATCGGAGCGGAGGGAAGCTCCGAAGTTCAATCTGCTCCGGCTTCTCGGGCTCGTAGAGGTGGAACAGGCCCATTCCCGCATCCTAGCCGACCTGCTCAATCCACGGGGAACGCACGGGCAGGGTGGTTTGTTCCTTGAAGCCTTCTTGGATCACGTCGGTCTACGCGATATCAAACCCAAATTGATCGCTCCCGGGGCGCACCTCGAGGTGTTTTACGAACACCCCATCACCGGCGGCAGAGCGGATATTGTTGTACGCTGCCTTCCGTCGCTCCTTCTCGTCATCGAAAACAAGATCAAAGCCGACGAAAGCATGGCCGATGGGAGGGGACAGCTCGAAAAATATAGGAAGTGGCTCAACCAGCAAGCAGCCGCTGAAAAACGGCTGATCTTTCTCACGATTCACGGTGATAAGTCGCAAAGCGGCGTGGAACACGTTGATATCTCCTACCTCCGCGACATACGCAAGTGGCTTGAAGACTGTTTAAAAAGGGTTGCTGCACCCGCCGTTCAGTACCTGGTGCTTGGATACGTGCAAGCGATCGAGGATCTGCGCAGTTTGAAGAAGGAGCCAACCGATGCCACGCGTCTATGACGAGCTTGTCAGTTTCGTGCTTAAGCCGGAAAATATCGAGAGTGCGCTCGATTTGGTCGACGTTGTACCCCGCGCAATAGACGAGCTTCACATCAAGTTCTGGAAGAAGCTGAAAGAAATCATCGAACAGGGGTTGGGCGAACGTGGAGTCGCAAACAAATTCTCAGTTAAAGGCCGCCCCGCGGACCCAGAAGATTTTATTGAGGGCGACGGTACGTTAGAACTCACATCGGTGCAGACGACTGACATGCCCCTTTTCTGGGCCTACTGGGTAGAGCAAGACTATGATCCGCGAGCTCGCAGTCGGAGCGAAAAGAAGCTAGCGCCAATTTGGTGCGGATTGGGCTTCACTGGACAGGCACGCCGCATGAAGCAACAGGCGGCTTCGCTTCCCACATGGGCGAAGCAACTACACGACCAGCTAGGCGTTGATTGGATACGAGACCCGGACCCCGGGGAATGGTGTTATGTTGTTCACGCCGAACCGGCAAAACTCAGGGCTAGGAGCGAAATCATCCGCCTGGCTCAAGGTGACGACCTCGAACAGGAAGTGGCCAAGCTTCTCTTCGACCTTTTCGATAAGACTCATAAAGATCTGGAGTCGGAAAACCGGATGCTGTCAAGTCCCTAAAATAAAGCGCGTCGCCCTTAATCCGCGCCATCATATGTGTCTCGCGATATAGTTTGTCAGATCGGCGCGAGGCGGCGCATCTTCGGAAGTGAGCGGAGATAGACAATCAGGGTTCCGGCGAAGAGCAGGACGTTGAGCCCGGCCTCGAGCCACATCCGCTGACGCGAGGGCGCGCCGACGCCGAAGCACCCGCAATCCAGCGTGAGACCGCGCGCCAGCGCTGAGGCGAGCGCCGCGAAGAAGATAACCGAAAGCAGCATCAGCCCGAGTGCGGCGACGCGGCGCGTGCGCGGCGCGAGCATCAGCAGACCACACAGGATCTCGAACGGCGGCAGCCCGAGCGCGAGCGGACTGATGAACGCCGGCGGCAGAATCGCGAAGCCGAAGATGTTGTCGGCGAAATCGCCCGGGTCGCCGATTTTAGCCATGCCGGAAATCACGAACAGGATGCCGATTCCGACGCTGATCGCGAGCGCGGGATAATCGTGGCGCGGCGCGCTTCGATCGATCATGGCGCGTTCCCGGTTGTCGCAGGCAGCTTGTTCGCCGACCAGACTTCCCATCCGCCGGTGAAGACGCTCACATTGCTGTACCCGAGTGTGAGCAGTGCGTTGGCGACCATTCGGCTGTCGTGGCAATCGCCGCCTGAGCAGTAGACGATAATCGGCTTCTCCGTTGCCGGCTTAAGCGTCGGCGCAAGCCGCCGGTAATCGCGCGCGAAATCCTGGCGCGAGAGATTGAGCGCGCCCGGAACGTGGCCCTGGGCGTAAATCAGCGACGGGCGCGCGTCGAGAATCAACGTGTGCTTACCGGCAAGCGCGGCGCGGAATTCCGGCAACCCGATCGTCGCCGCCGGCGCGATCTTGAAGGGCGGCGTAGCGACGAGATTAGTGAGCTCGGCGTCGAATCGTTGCTCCGGGGTCTTATAGATTATCGGCAGCGGATTCTTCGCGAAGCGATCGATCACGAGGCCGGCAGCGAGCGAGATTACCGCGATAATCGCGACCATCGCGAGGTCGCGGATTAGCTGAACGCGCAGAGCCGATGTCTCGCTCGCGCGTTGCATATCGACGGGCGTAGTGCGGGCAGGGGTGCTCATCCGATCCGACCTTTGATTACTTCGCATTCAGTTGGGGGCGTCAAGTCGGGGGTATAGGACGAGCCGTCAGCATGGACACGAGCCGGTGAGACCTGTCGGTAAGTCAGCTCCGATCCACGCTCAAGTGTGACCGTACAAACAAGGTCTCAGGCCGGGGCGCTGCGCCCGGCGATGAGCGCCAACATCAACTCGGTCCAGCCATCGAAAATCAGATCGATCCCGATGAACATGCCGATAACCCAAAGTCCCGACACCGGCCACGAATCCCAGATCATCGCGCCGAGTACGATCGATACGATGCCGCTCAGGATGAGCCAGCCGCGATGATGGAATGGAAGCGAAAAGGCGACGACCAGCCTGAAGATGCCGATCGCGACGAGCAGCATCGCGATGAGCAGCGTGAGCGTCACTGCGGCCATCGCCGGATTCGTGATTATCAGGAAGCCTGCCACGGCGTAGAGCACGCCGGCCAACAGGTTGAGGAAGAAGCCGTGCCAGCGGCGGCGCACGACCGCGTGGATGATTGCGAACAGGCCGCCGAAAATCAGTATCCAGCCGAGAAAGAGCACCGACAGCATGGTCGTGATGAACGACGATCCCAGCGCGATCGCGCCGAGCACGATCAAGACGATTCCCCAGGCGAAAAACCATCCGCGATGTTCCCGAACTTCATCGATCCCGATAGTCAAAGGACTAGCAGCCATTTCATCCACCTCCGCTCTGGACTAGAGTTCGACTTCCGACCGCGCCGGCATCGAAGCCGGGCGCGGCATTTTCCGCGATAGTAGGCTAAAGGCGCCGGCGGACAAAGTTGGCAGGCCAACGTTATTGCTCGATGCGTTCGGTTTTTGTTATGCAAACGTAAATTCCGGCGCGAGGGGGTCCGCTCCTTCACGATCCGGCGTTGTGCCCTGAAACCCCTGTGGAGGCCGTGGAGAGTCGATGAAAGTCGTGAAGATACCCTTGCTGATGCTGGCGATAGCGATTGGAACCTTCGCCGTCTCTTGGCCGGTGCAGGCGCAGGAAGTCACGCGCGAGGAAGCGCAGGCGGTGCTTGGCCGCGTCAGCCAGGACGTATGGCACGCGCAGCATAGCTCGACAGGTTACGGCCGCGTACAGGCGCTCTACACGGAGGGCGAGCGCGCTTATTTCGCCGGGAACTATGCCGAGGCCGTGAAAAAGCTCAAGATGGCGGACAAGATCGTGCGCGGAATGCCGAACGACTTCAGCGAGGAAGTCGGCGGACCCGAGATCGGTGCGCCGCCTTCAAATCCCCCGGTGGTGCACACTGCTCCCTGACCGACGCCTCGGTACAGATTATTCGTATTCGTCGCCGAAATGGGCGCGGATGATACGCGCCTTGAGGTATTCGAGCGTGCCGAGATCTTCGACAATATCGCCGCCGGTATCGTAGAAGAAGAGCTCACCGTTTTTGGTGCGGCCCACCGCGATGATCCATTCCAAATCATCGCGATCCTCGAGCAGATAGTTGATGGTCTGCGCCACGCCGCGGCCGGGAATAATCGTCACCTTCGGCCGTGGCTGCTTTTCCTTTTCCTGCTTGGGCATCGCTTTAGTTCAGTCCCCGGCGGGAGGGTCGCTGCCAACTGCTTCACTAGATTAGGAACGCGTCGCCGCTTAAGTCAATAGCATCTCGGCCATCACCTCGACATGATGCGTGTTTGGAAAAAAGTCGAAGCCCCGCACGGTCCCGGCGCGATAACCCGCATGCACCAGCGGCTTAAGGTCGCGCATCAGGGTTGCGACATTGCACGAGACGTAGAGCACGCGGCGCGGCCTGAGCGCAGCGATCAGCTTGATCAACTCGGCCGCTCCAGCCCGCGGCGGATCGAGGATCACGAGGCTCGGCCGATAGCGCGCGCGCCCAAGAAAACTCGCCAGCGCGTCCGCTTTCATTGCGATGAACTGCGCGTGCTCGAGGGTGAGCCGGGTGGCGTTGCGACGCGCCGCGGCGATCGCCAGTTCGTCTGCGTCGACGCCCGTAGCGCGCGCGCCGCGCCGCGCCGCCGGCAGGCTGAAGTTCCCTGCCCCGCAATAGAGATCGAGCACCTCGTCTCCCGGCGCAATCGCAGCCGACGCCATCACTGCCGCGATCAGCTTGCGATTCTGCGCGCGGTTCACCTGGGTGAAGAGATCGGCGTCGACTTCGAGTATCAGACCGGGTTCGAGTTCGATCGTAATCCCGGTTTTGCCGATCAATTCGCGCGCGCCGCCCCCGCGGACGATTAGCCCGCGTACGATGAAATCGCCGGCGAGTGTCTCGCGCGCCTGTGCGATGTGTTCCGGGGTCGGCCGCGAATCGAAATGCGCGACGACCACCTGGTAATGATCGCCCGCGACCACCTCGATTTCGCGGCATCGCCGACCGAACACGGCGGCGAAACGAGTGGGAACCGAAATCGGCGCCGCCGCCACGATGCATCGATCGACCGGAACGATCCGGTTGCTCGCTGCGGCGTGAAAACCGACCTCGCCGCCCGCTCCGACCTTGAAACGCACGCGCGATCGATAGCCGAATTCTTCCGCCGCCGGTTCGATCAGATCGTCGACCGGAAGCTCGACACTGAGCGCGCGCGCGAACTCAGAAGCAATCAGCCGCGCCTTGGCCGCGAGCTGCGCGGGATAGTCGAGCTGCTGCCAGTCGCATCCGCCACACCGTGGGATGAACGGACACGGCGGCACGCGGCGATGATCGCCGGCGCGCACGATGCGCTCGATACGGCCGATCGCGTAGCCTTTGCGTTCGCTTTCGATCTCAACTTCGAGCAGATCGCCCGGCGCCGTATTCGGGACCATCACCGCGCGTCCGTCGAGATGCCCCACGCCCCACGGACCGAGCGTCAGATCTTCTATTTCAATCGTCGCCATCGAACCGATGAACCGATCAGAACGTGACTCTTATTTTAGCATCGCTTCGGCGCCGGATCGTTTGCGTATGATTCAGCAGAAGCGCGCGGGCGTTATATGATATACGCAGCCGCCGGAAGATTGGCCGGCTTCACAGGTAATTGATGGCAACCCGCGCTGACCCCCATACGACCGTCGACCGCGCGCTCTCGGAAGATCGCGCGCGCTATCTTGATCTTTTCGCTGAGCGGCTTTTCGCCCGCCAACCGGCGAGCGTGGTTGCGCGGATGACTGCCGACGCCCGCCGCGCGATCGCGGCAGAGGCGTTCGAGTTCTTCTACCGGCGGAGCGAGCCAATCAAGCTCCAGGTGATCGCGGCTCCCAACGGCGAGCCGTTGGTCACGATTCGCAACGTGATGGAGGACTGTCCGTTCATCGTCGACAGCGTGCTCGAGTTCTGCCATGCGATCGATGCGCCGGTGCGGATGCTGCTGCATCCGGTATTCGGGGTCGCGCGCGACGCAAACGGACAAATTCAATCCTTCGAACGGATGCGCGCCGGCGAGCGGCGGGAATCGTTGCTCAACATGGAAATCGAGTTTCCGGGTGGCCAGGCGCGCCTCGCCGAGGTCGAAACCTCCTTGCGTGAGGTGCTCGAGGAGGTGCGGCGCGCGACCGGCGATTTCGAAGCGATGGTCGCGCGGGCGCTGGAAATCTGCCAGGAGACCGCCGGTCTGCGCGAAATGATCGAGTTGCGCGATTTTCTGCGCTGGCTGGTCCAGGGCGGCTTCGTATTTCTGGGCTATCGCCGCTATCGCGTGGTTGCCCCGCAGCGTGAACCGGCGATGCTGGAGCTCGATCCGGCGCGCGAACTGGGAATCCTGCGCGATGCGGCGATGCGCTCGCGCTTCGCCACACCGCGTCCGGCGCGCGAGCTGCCGCTCGAGCAGCGCAAGCTCCTCTTCGACGGCCCACCCCTGATCATCGGCAAGACCCGGCGCGAATCGCTGGTCCATCGCCGGCGCGCGATGGATGACATTGCGATCCGGCGCGTGAGCGCGGGCGGCGAAATTTCGTTCGACCGCTTTCTCGGGCTCTTCACCTCGAAAGCCTATGCCGAAGAAGCACAACATATCCCGGTGCTGCGGGCGAAGCTTGCCGACCTTATCGAACTCGAGCACGCGCAGCCCGGATCGCATGATTTCAAGGAGTTGGTCGCGGCGTTCAACAGCTTTCCCAAGGAAGAGCTGTTTCGCGCGTCGGTCGAGGAGCTTCGCGAACAGCTCCATCTGATTGTCGATGTAAAAAGCGAATCGACCGTGCGTCTGAGCCTGAATTCCGATCCCGAGCGCGGCGTGGTCGTCGCGATGGTGCTGATGCCACGCGATCGATTCTCGGCCGAGGTCCGGACGCGTATCCAGGAGACGCTGGCGGCCCGGCTCGGCGGCAAGGTCATCTACTACCATCTCGCGCTCGGCGAGGGTTACACCGCGCGGCTTCATTTCAGCTTCGCTGCGCCGCCGTTCGCGCCGTCGCTGCTTGCCCCGCTCGAGACCGAGATTCAGCGACTTGCGCGTACTTGGAGCGATCGACTGCAGGAGGAGCTCAATAACAGATTCGGCGCAAAGCGTGCGCAGGAGCTGACGCGGCGATGGATTAATGCCTTCACGGCGGATTACCAGGCCAGCACTGGCGTCGGGCGTGCGGTCGCCGATATCGAGTGCGTTGAGGCGCTGCTCAAGACCGGCGGCACGCACGTCGAAGCCAGTGCGGCTGACGACGGCACCGAGGGCGTGAGCGAGCTTAGAATGTACGAGCTGGGTACGGCGCCGATTCTCTCAGAGCTGATGCCGCTGCTGCAGAATTTCGGTCTGCAGGTGATCTCCGAGGACGCGCACGAGATGCGGCCTGACACCGGCGGGGAGAAGCCGCAGACCGCCTTCGTGCAATCTTTCCGCGTGCGCGGCCTCAAGCACGAAACGGTTACCAGCCCGGCCGGCGCCGCGCTGATCGCCGAGGCCTTTAACGCGGTCGCAAGCGGCCGCGCCGAGAATGATCCGCTGAATGCGTTGACGGTAACCGCGGGTCTCGCATGGCGCGAGGTCGCTCTGATACGCGCCTACCTGGCCGCCGGGTTTCAGATGAAGCTCGCGCCCGCGCGTCCGGCGCTCTATCGTGTGCTGCTGCTCCATCCCGAACTCGCGCGTATTCTGGTCGATCTCTTCGTCGCCCGGTTCGATCCGGATCGTGGCGACAGTTCCCGCGACGCCGAACGGCTGCGCGCCGCGTACCTGGAAAAGCTCGTCAACGTCGACAACATCGCCGACGACCGCACCGCGCGAGCGATACTCTCGATGGTCGAGGCGACGGTACGATGCAACTATTTCCTGCCGCCGGCGCCCTCGGACCCGTACCTCGCTTTCAAATTTGAGAGCGCGAAAATTCTCAACCTGCCCGATGTGCCGCCGCTGTACGAAATCCACGTGCACAGCCCGCGGATGGAAGGCTGTCATCTGCGCGCTGGTAAAATCGCACGCGGCGGAATTCGTTTCAGCGACCGTCCCGACGATTTCCGCACCGAAATTCTCGAGCTGATGAAGACGCAAACGGTCAAGAACGCGATCATCGTGCCGGTCGGCAGCAAGGGCGGTTTCATCGTCAAGCCGCGCAGCGGCGGCCAGCCGACGCATCAGGAGGTCGTCCTCGCATACGAGACGCTGATCAACGCGATGCTCGAGCTGACCGACAATCTCGTCGGCGGCAACGTGGTGCATCCCGAGCGCGTGAAAGTGCTCGACGGCGACGATCCTTACCTCGTGGTAGCCGCCGACAAGGGCACGGCCGCGTTTTCGGACATCGCCAATGGCATCGCGGAGCGGCGGGGTTTCTGGCTCGGCGACGCGTTCGCGTCGGGCGGGATGCACGGGTATGACCACAAGGCGCTCGGCATCACGGCGCGGGGCGCGTGGGAATCGGCCAAGCGCCATCTGCGCGAGATGGGCCGCGACCCGCATCGCGGCGCGCCGATCACGATGGTCGGAATCGGCGACATGTCGGGCGACGTTTTCGGCAACGGTCTTCTGCAATCGAACAACCTCAAGCTCATCGCCGCCTTCGATCATCGCCATGTTTTCATAGATCCCAACCCCGATCCCGCCGCGAGCTTCGCCGAGCGGCGCCGCCTCTTCAACCTGCCGAACTCGCAATGGTCGGATTACAATCCGGCGTTGATCAGCAAGGGCGGCGGAGTCTACAAGCGCGGTCTCAAGCGGATCGAGCTAAGTCCCGAGGCGCGCGCGGCCCTCAAGTGCGATGCCGATGCGCTCGACAGCGACGGATTGATTCGCGCGATCCTGCGCGCCGACGTCGACCTGCTGTACAACGGCGGTATTGGGACCTACGTCCGCGCCGAAGCCGAGACCGACGCCGAGGTTGCCGATCACGCGAACGACGCCTGCCGCATCACGGCGCGCGAGCTGCGCGCCCGGATCGTCGTCGAAGGCGGCAATCTCGGACTCACCGAGCGCGCACGCATCGAGTACGCGTTGCTGGGCGGGCGCATCAATAGCGACGCGATCGATAACTCCGCGGGCGTCGATTGTTCTGACCATGAGGTCAACATCAAAATTTTGATGCAGCCGGCGGTGTCCCGCGGCGCGCTCCCACTGGAGGAGCGCAACCGCCTGCTGGCCGATGCCGCCAACGAAGTCGCCGACAGCGTGGTCCGCGACAACCGCGACCAGGTGCTGTCGCTGAGTCTGGAGCAGGTCCGCAGCCGCGCCGACGTCGATACCTATCGCGAGCATCTGACGGCAATCGAGCAAGGGGGGTTCTTCCGCACTCGCGAGAAGGCGCTGCCGAGCGCAGAGGCGCTGCGCGAGCGGCGCTCGAGCTTCGCCGGCCTCACCCGTCCCGAACTCGCCGTGATCACCGCCTACACCAAGATCGATCTGGTTGCCCGCCTCGAGCGCTCGGCGCTGGTCGACGATCCCTACTTGCTCGAAACGTTTGTGCGGCCTTATTTCCCGGCCGCGATCGCAGCGCGATGCAGCGACGAAATTCCGCATCATCGCCTGCGCCGCGAGCTCGCCGCGACGCGAATCGTCAACCAACTGGTCGATCTGATGGGATCGATCTTCGTCTTTCGAATGATGCGTGATCTTGGAATTGAAGCGGACGAGGCGGTGCGAGGCTGGGTGACGGCGGCGGGCCTGCTCGATCTGCGCCGCTGGACCGAGCGGCTGCATGAAGCGGGCGAGAGTCTCGCCGCCGAGGCCGAACAGGCCGCGTTTTTCGCGCTGGCCCAGGCGGCGCATCGCGTTTCCACGTGGGCGATCGCGAATCGCGATGCGGCGTCATCGATGGGCGAAACCGTCGCGAGATTCAAGCCGGCATTTGACGAGCTCACGGGCTCATTCGAGGATTTCCTGATCGGCGCGGAGCGCGATCGCTTCGAGCGCACCTATCGCGATCTGCGGAAGGCGGTGCATGAGGAGCGGCTGGCGCACGATCTGACGCGTCTCGAATTCGCCGATCATCTGCTCGACGTGCTCACGGTGAGCGCCGGGGCCGCGCTCGATCCAAAGAACGTCGCGCAGGTCTATTTTCGGCTGAGCGCCGGAATCGATTTCGCCACACTGGAGGCCGCGCTCACCGCGATCGACGGCGATCGATGGGACCGGCGCGCGGCGCAGGAGCTTGCGACCGAGCTGGGGGGGATGCGAATCGAATTCTGTCGGATGGCGTTGAAGAACGGGCGCGACGCCGATGCGATCGCAAAGCTGCGCGAGACCCGGCCGCGCGAGTTCGTCGCGCTCGAACGGCTGCTTGCCGAGATCCGCACCATGCCGCGAATCGGCGTGCCGGCGCTCCAAGTCGCGGTCCGCGCCCTCTCGCGCCTGGCGCGCAGCGCCGCCGCCG
>Ga0070737_10001064_pt1 | contig 43555 bp, 43 predicted proteins | sample Coa_R1_10_FD_66438 | JGI IMG/M metagenome (GOLD analysis project Ga0070737, IMG submission 66438) | Surface soil microbial communities from Centralia Pennsylvania, which are recovering from an underground coalmine fire - Coalmine... | ecosystem: Environmental > Terrestrial > Soil > Unclassified... | reverse complement strand
CTGTGGCCGGCTGCGGCATTTCATACTGAGGCTCGATTCCGTTTTCACTCTTGATTTTCTTGACCTCCGCCTCATACTCGGAACGCGCTACGACCTGTCCTACTGCAAAACTCGATGAGCCAGGCTCCTTGATCTTCACGAACCGGGCTGGATCGACGCTCATATTGATCTGCTGGAACGTGGAGCGATCGAGAACGAGAGTATGATCTTGCAAATGCGACTTCCAATCGGGTGCGTACTTGGCAAGCTCCTCATCTGACACGTCTCCCCGCGCTTCCAGAACGACGCGGCCCGTGAAGGGCACATCGAGTTGCCAATCGTGCGGCCATCGACGCAAGGTGCCATGCGCTAGCATGGTCCAGATGCCGGCGCCGATCAGCACCAGGATACCGAAGATGGTGCCGCGGCGAACGCGTACGCCTTGCAGGGCTTTGTATGGCCGCACACTGAACCAGCCTTGCTCCTCCAGTTCCACCAGAAAGCGTTCGCTTTTCGGCCGCAAGAACAGCCGGCCACCGAAGATCAGCAAGGCCAATCCAATGACGGCAGTGAGGATGGCTCCGACAGTGGGACTGAACCAGCCACGATCGTAGCTCCAATATTCGATCCACAAGCTGGCCCAACGAGTCAGCAAGAGGATCACGAAAAAGCCGACGAAGGCGACGAAGATGCCGGCGCGGACGCCGGGAACCGTTTTCGGTCCCAACAGGCGGGTGCCGTACACGAGCAATCCGACCAGCGCCGCCAGCTGAATCAAGATGCGGAGCATCAGGGCGGTGTTGCCTTCCCAGCCCAGGCTTTGCCCCAGGGACGGGATAAGGTAGAAGACGATTCCGAGCGTGCCCAGCAGGTAAGCCGCACCGGCGAGGCTAGCGACCGCCATGCGATCGAGCAGGCTCCCAGACGCGACTTCCGGCGTATTTTTGACGGCCACGGCCATGATTTGTTCCTGTCCTTCCTTCGTCTAGCGACGCTTCAGCGAAGCGTCCTGCCGACGCTCCTCCGAAGCGTCGCTAAACAGGGGCGGAGGGAATCGAACCCCCAACCGGCCGCTTTGGAGACGGCTGCTCTACCAATTAAGCTACGCCCCTTCTTTCCTGACAAGGTGATAAAGGCCTAGGGTGACAAGGTAGCCAATCCTTCGGTTTCTCTTCAATGGACAATTGCCGTTGGGAATCTCTCCGTCCCCCTTGTCCCTTTGTCACCTTATGTCATTTCTTCCGCGATTCCTTGTGCGGGGTGTGCTTGCGTTCTTTGCGGCAGAACTTTTTCAATTCCAGGCGACTGGCCCCGCGTGTTTCTTTTTGGGTACGGTAGTTGCGTGCGCCGCAGACCGTGCATTCCAGCCAAACGTATTCGCGCATCATCATCTCCATCGCGGCGAGCGAGGCGTTCACACGCCCCGCTCGCCGATTCATTTATGCCAAAATCTTGGTGACAACACCGGAGCCGACCGTGCGGCCGCCTTCGCGGATAGCGAAACGCAAGTTCTCTTCCATAGCAATCGGCGAATCCGGGAGCAGTTCCACGGTCATGGCGACATTGTCGCCCGGCATACACATTTCGACGCCTTGCGGCAGGGTAACGGTGCCGGTCACATCCGTGGTGCGGAAGTAAAACTGCGGGCGGTAGCCGTTGAAGAACGGCGTATGCCGACCACCCTCATCCTTGCTTAATACGTATACCTGGGCCTCGAACTTGGTATGGGGTGTGATCGAGCCAGGCTTGGCCAACACCTGGCCGCGCTCCACTTCATTGCGCTCAATGCCGCGCAGCAACACGCCAACATTGTCGCCCGCCACACCGTATTCCAGCGTCTTGTTGAACATTTCTACGCCGGTCACCACCGTCTTTTTCGGCGCTTTCATCAGGCCGATGATCTCGACCTCATCACCGACCTTAACCTTGCCGCGCTCGATACGGCCGGTGGCCACCGTGCCGCGGCCTTTGATCGAGAACACGTCCTCGATTGACATCAAGAACGGCTTGTCCTCAGCGCGTTGCGGCGTCGGAATGTAATTGTCCAGAGCAGCGAACAGGTCATCGATGCACTTACACGCCGCATCATCTTTGCCGGCCGACTGCATGGCTGCCAGGGCGTTGCAGCGGACGATCGGGATCTCATCACCGGGAAACTCATACTTGGTCAACAGTTCGCGGACCTCCATCTCGACCAGTTCGAGCAACTCCGGATCATCAACGGTGTCTACCTTATTGAGCGCCACAACAATACGCGGTACGCCGACCTGGCGAGCCAACAGGATGTGCTCGCGGGTCTGAGGCATGGGACCGTCGTTGGCGGCGACGACGAGAATGGCGCCGTCCATCTGGGCCGCCCCGGTGATCATGTTTTTGATGTAGTCGGCGTGGCCGGGGCAGTCGATGTGGGCATAGTGGCGATTGGGCGTCTCGTATTCGACATGGGCCACGGCGATGGTCACAGTCTTGAGACTATCGCGTTCCGTGCCACCCTTGGCGATAGCCTTATACACGTCGGCCGCCGGGTCTTCGACTTTTTTGCCCTTAAAAGTGGTGATCTTGTTCAAAAACGCCGAGCGCATCACCAGCGCGGCGGTCAGCGTGGTCTTGCCGTGGTCGATGTGGCCGATGGTGCCCACGTTGACATGGGGCTTGGTCCGCGCAAATACTTCCTTTGCCATTCTGCCTCCGTATCGTTCAAAGCTAGGGGACCCAGATGTCGCTCTGGGATTCCGGGGGATAACATCTCCAAAACCGAGAGCTGCCGGAGGGAGTCGAACCCTCGACCTGCACATTACCAATGTGCTGCGCTACCACTGCGCTACGGCAGCGATCAGGCTATCCGCTCCCTGACAAAGCGGGTGATGGGACTCGAACCCACAACAAGCAGATTGGAAGTCTGCTACTCTGCCAATTGAGCTACACCCGCAGTAGAAAAATAGGGTTCTCCCCATACGGTTGTTCATCCACATTTTTGCATATGTTCGCATATGGGCAGAGCAGGATTCGAACCTGCGAAGGACGGAGTCCGCCAGATTTACAGTCTGGTGCTTTTGGCCGCTCAGCCATCTGCCCGTTATCTGTCCCTCCTCCACCACCAGACCGGTGTGGAAGCTAGCGGCGGGAATCGAACCCGCAACCCTCGCTTTACAAAAGCGATGCTCTGCCTGGTTGAGCTACGCTAGCGAACCCCGGCATGCGGAAAGAGTAAGTATAGGAAGGCCGAAGAAGCGTTGCAAGTCCTGTTTCTGCTATCATCGGACCCCGTTCGCCGGCCCTTCTCGGGGCACTGATGCACCCCCGCTCGCCCTCCACCGCTCCTCCGGGAAGACACGCCGTTGGCCCGGAAAGTTCGTCTCTTTCTTTTAAGGTAGAGACAATTGAGCGAGGCGGGAATAGGAACATTCTATCACCGCCACATCGGGCACTGCAAGGACGCCTGGGCCGCGCAGGCACGCGCGCGGCAGTGGCCGAAACGACGACAAAACCCTATAGCACAAGAGAGACCCGCACGCTCGCTGTCCACGAGGAGAGGATTACAACATGAAAGTCAGCGTCTTGCAACAGTTTCTTCGCAACCTGATCGCCCCTCTAGAGGCCGGGGCGGCGCCTGCGCCAACCATCGCCGCTTTGCAACGCGCCTGCCAGGGGCTAGACCCCTTCCAGGACAAAGAGGTCGCCGACTTCGCCGAGTTCTTAACGCGGGCCGCCGCCTATGAACGCGACGGCAAATGGCCCAGTCTTAATCCATCCATCAGCGGCCGTATCGTTGATGAGCCGAATGCTGCAGAATACGCCCAGAGACTGCGGACGTTCCTGGAGCGCGAAGTCCCAGCGGGAAATCCGATCTCCGAGGATGTTCGCCTGGAACTGAAACGCCTGACCAAGCGCTTGAAAACCTCTCAGGTCCGGGAAATAGCCCGGGAACTGCAAATCGAAGACAGTTTCCGGGGAAAGAAACAGGGGATCGAAAAAATCGTATTGCGGCTGACTGGACAGAGGCTGAGCGCAAGGAAGCCTCGTGCGCCCCGCAGGACAGCAGTGGAACTCGATGCGGCAACTCTTCAACAATACGCCGCGGAGTTGCGGAATCTCGCTGAAGGCGAAGCCCGGACGCAACGGGTGAAGGAACTGGTCAAGCAGCTCAAGGGGCCGGATATTCGAGCGCTGGCGGAGTTCCTGGGCGCCCAGGGGACCGCGAGAACGACAAAAGACGGCTGGGGTGAGAAAATCCTGACCGCCCTGGCGGCGCCGCCAATGGGTGACAAAATCGGGCGCTGGATGGAAATCCTCGCTGCTCTCAAGGCCAAGGCAGAAGGACCAGACGCTCCCACTGATGAAATTGAGTCCGAGCTGCGTTCTCTGGAAGAGCAGATGGGCCGCGACGAAGCCATCGCTGTGGCCAAGCGCTTCGGCAGCGCGCGTTCTCTCGATTCGCGGGAGGAAGCCATCGAGGAGATTCGCCGTAAGGTTTTCGAGACCAAGCGAGCGCGCGAAAGCGTGACATATTGAAGCATGAACACACCACGGCTCGAAAGGACTTTGGGCGCATGCTGGTGTACGGGCCCGTAGGGCAAGCTGGCAGCTTGCCCTACGGGCGCTTAAGCGTTAGGGGGGAGGCAGCAGCGGCCGCCGGCAGCGCCACCAGCCCCAGAAGAAAGCCATCATACCTCCGCGTTCACGTGCCAGATGACGTACGCAACGGCAATAGGCTGCTAACAAAGCCAGGCGGTCGTCTTTAAGCGGCCCCATTGTCCGCGCCGTCTCCGCCAGTTGCCGGCGGAGGTGGCGGAAGACAGCAGGCCGCTCTGCTGCTGTCGTTTGCTGCAGCAACAACAACATCTCAACCAAGCCGCTGATGTATTTGTGCGTGCCGTCAAGAGAGGCGGCATCAACGTCTTTCAGCTCATTACGTGCGGCGGCGGCATGGCCCGCCAGCGCTTCGTCCAGGGCCAACCAGATACGATGATATTTCGAGGTGTAATCCTCCGGCAATTCCAAGGCCCGTTGGCTGACGCGCCTGGCCTGGGCGTCCTCGCTTAGACCGCGCAGGGCGAGCACCAAATTGATGAGCATCCACGGCTGGGCGTCAGGGCGCTGGGCCCAATCGCTCATCCATGCCACGGTACGGCGATAGTCCTCGACTGTGGCCAGGCAGTAACCGGCAGCCCCCCAGTGCTGTGTGCTTTCGCGCAGGACGGACGCATAGTATTCCACGCAAGCTTGCAGCCGGCTGCGGTCGCGGGCCTTAGCCAAAGCGCGGGCATAACACAGCACCACTTCGCAGCCAGCTGATGCCTCGATGAGAAGGCGCTCAATATCGTCAGCCCAGCCAGCCTCGACCATGGCGGCGATCGCCGATTCGAGCAGCCAATCTTCCTGGCGTTTGCTGCTGCACCAATCGCGCAATATCTTGAGCGCCTCGGTTCGTTGCCCACGGTGCATCGCCAATCGAACCTCGGCGGCCAGGACATATTCATCGACGGCATGCTTTTTCATCTGGGCGAGCGTATTTGCGGCTTCCTCCAGTTCGTTATCTGCCATTTGTTCCCCAAATAGTTCCAGGCCGCCGTAGCGATACGCAGGATCCAGTTCCATTGTCTTGCGGAAGTCGGCCTTGGCACCCGCGCGATCGCCGTTGCGGCGTCGGGCGTCGCCGCGATAGCCATAGGCGATAGCATGTTGTGGCAACAAACGCACCAGATTTTCCGCGGCGTGCAGATAGTCGGCGTCGGCGCCGCTCCGCCGTGCCCATTCGGTCAGGTTCTCCCAGCCCCAGTAATAATTGGGATCCTCAGCGACCACAGCCCGCATGAGCGTCATGGCCTCGTTGAGTCGGCCCTGCTCCGCCTCGATCCAGGCCGCCCGGCCTCGCAACAGCAACGGTATACGGCCGTCCCATAGCGGTGCAGCACACGTTTGCGCCGCTTCCTCATAACGCTTGGCCCGCGCCAGACACCATGCCTTGAGGTCATAAGCCTCGATGCAGCCCGGATTAAGGGCCAGGGCACGATCGAGAGCAGAGAGCTGCTCCTCCGTTTCCGCCGAGTTGCCCAGCGTGCGGACCAACATCATCCAGGAACGCACGTCGTCGGGGCGGCGCTGGGTAAGTTGGCGGGCGAACTGCACCGCTTGTTCGGGTTTCTGGAGCGCATGGGTCCACTGGCACAGGTTCTCCCAGGCCCATTCGTAGCCAGGATCGAGCAGTAGAGCGTTTTGCAGCTGTTCCAGCGCTGCGTCACGTTGCCCCTGCCGCCACAGAGCCTCGGCCAGGTAGCCCCGGTTGACGGCGTCCAACGGCTCATAATCTATGGCCCGTTGAAGGAGGGCTAAGGCTTCTTCATGTCGGCCAGCACCATCGTGTACCTCGGCCAACCGACGCAACGCCATGCTCCACCCAGGACGGATCTGCAAGGCGTGTTGCAAAGCGTCCATTTCGCCGTCTTGGTCCTCGCAGGCCCGGCAGACGCCCGCGCGATCGAACCACAGCTGCGGCAGCAAGGGAAAGCGAGTCACTGCCTCAGCCGACAATTCGAGCGCTTCGCGGGCGCGATTCATTTCCACCATCTGGCGGATGACGGCCGACCAGGCGTGCCACAGATCCGGCCGAGCCTCCAGCGCCTTGCGCAGCGATGCCAACAATTCCTCCGGCCCTAGCGTGTAGCGCGCATGGGCCTGGTAAGCCAGCAAGCCATCGCCGAAGATCGTCTGCCGAACCAGTTCGCTTTCGACAAAAGCCAGGGTCTCGCGGCGCTCCGCGTCACCTTCACTGATGTCCATAAGGCGGTTGATGGCGAAATCCGTATCGACGGACAAACGAATGGCCTCACGATAGGCCTTGCGCGCCTCTTGTCGTTGTCCGGCGCGTTCGCAAAGCTGGCCGCGAACGCAGAAATAGGAGGGGCTGGTCGGCTCCAGGCCGTAGGCAACATCCAGTTCAGCGAATGCCTCGTCGAGCCGACCCTGGTCGCTCAGGCACAAGGCCAGTTCACGGCGCGACCAGCCATCGGCTGGATGAATATCGATAAGGCGGCGCACTACCGGCTCCATGGCGGCCGGGCCCTCCGGATGCAGCCAACGGATCCACAACTGACACAGCGCGTAATGATGAGGAAAGCGGTTACAAACGCGCTCCAGGTGTGCCAAAGCGGCAGCCCGTCCCTCCGTTTCGGCGATTCGTTGCGTCAAGGCGCGGTTGGCATCGAGCGCCAGCGGTTCGACCTCGACCACTTGCTGCCACAGCCGCCGCGCTTCCACCAAGTCGCCGCGCGCCTCGGCCAATGCTGCCGCCACGCGCAGCCAAGCTGAACGCTGGCTAAGTCCGTCGGCGCGGGCCAGCAGTTCAGCGGCGCCTGCAAAATCGCCATGCTCACCCCGCGCCTGGGCCACAAACAACAGCAACTCGCCATCGTTAGGCCGCAGCTGTAAAGCGCGATCCAGCACCGCCAGCGCCTCTTCCGAACGCTCATACTGCCGGTAGGCCCAGTAGAGTGTCTGCGCCGGCTGGCTGGAACGCGCTCCGAAGCGCTCGAACCGCTTGTGCAAGAAGCGTAAAATCCGCTCAGTCTGTTTCAAATAGCGGGCGGCCTGGAACCAGCTGCGAACCAGCCCTTCGTCTTTGTCGCCCAGGCAAGCGGCGAAGCCGTACAGCTCGACAGCTTCTTCGAAGCGCTGCTGGTCCCAGAGAATACCGGCCAGAGCAGCCAAGGCCCCCTCGTCATAGGGACGGAAGCGCAAAACGCGCTCGAGCTGGCGGATGGCCTTCGGATGTTCGCGGGCATCCACCGCCAGTTCTTGCGCATACTGCCGCCAAAACAGCGGGTCGGATTCCTTGCGGCCGACCATCTTCTCCAGCAGAGCCAGACGCTCTTCGCGTCGGCCCATCTCGCGCAGACAAGATATTTTGCTTAAAGTCAGCAGCGGATCGTCCGGGAACTGTTTCAGCAGTTCCTCGACACTGGCCAGCACTTCCGCCGTATTGGCGTCGTATATCGCTAACAGACGTCGTGCCTGCAGGGTGAGACGCTGACCAAAAGCTCGGGCGCGCATATTCTCGTAGATGGCGGCGGCACGATCGCGATCATGCATCTGCAAGGCTCGTTGGAGATGATAGACCTGATCATACAAAAGCGACTCCGGCAGGTTGAGATCGTGCAGTAAGTGGGCTTTCTCCCTCGGCACCATCGCCATGCCGCGCGGGCCGACGGAGCGATAATGCTCCAGCAGTGTGTCGGCGATACACTCCGTCCAGTAGCGAAGCGACGGATCGCGGATGAGCAGTGTTTTGCGGCAAGCATCATAGCCGATGCACGCTTGCAGATGAGAGAAACCGGGATCGGTCGTCGTCAGGGTAAAGGGTACGCCGCGGTCGATCAGAGCGCGGGCACTGTCCCAAGTGACGGCGAACTCGCGGCAGGACCAGCCGTGCTCCTCAGCCCAGGCGCGTTCGCGGTGGTCCGGGGTGCCGTCGTAGCAAATGGCGGCGGCTACCTCTTGATGATCAACCGGCATTTTCCAGAACCGGCTCAACGCCGCCAGGGTGGCCGGCGAGCAGGTCTGATGATGTTGACGGACGAAACCAACTTCAAGCAAGACGGGCGGAGGAAGGCTCTCCGACCGAGCCATTCTCTGCGACAGTTCCTCGGCAATCTTGTCGTAGAAAGGGGTTTTGGCTTGCCGCGCGAAGTCAACGGCGGCAGCGTAATCGCCGCAGTAATAGGCGGTGTCCGAACGACGAGCTGCCAACCATTCGGCCAGACGTTTTTCCAGGAGAGGCGACAGCTCGGCGAAGCGTGCGTAGCTGCGTTGGGCGTCGTGATAATGGCCCAGCTCTCCTTGCAAGACGGCCAGCTGCGCCAGGACCGGTCCACTTTCGATGCGTTCGGCTGCTTGGCTCAGTAATTCCAGGGCTTCCTTGTCGCGATCGAGCAATTGCAAGGTATGCGCGACGGCCTGTACAGCGGGGCGATACCATGGCTGCAACTCCAAAGCACGCCGCGAAGCGGCCAGCGATTCTTCGTAGCGATCCTCCAGTTCCAGCAGAAAGGCGCGCTCGATACACGTCCATGGCTGATTGGGACAGACTTCCTCAGCGCGGCTCAGATAGCTCTCGCTGGCGTCGAAGTCGCGGAAGCGGCCCAGAACAGAAGCCTGAAAGGCCAGCCAATCAGAGCGGACCCGGATCGGCGCGTCCGGCGGAAGCTCACCGACGCGGCGCAGGAAACGCCAAGCCGCCAGTGGGCCCCGGCGATCCAGTAGGGTGCGGGCACAATAGTAACATGCTTCCGGATGCGTGCGATCTTGACGCCAGGCCATCAGGTGCATGTAGTTGCACAAGCGCGGCGCGCCCAGATGAACAGCCAGCCGGCCGGCCAGCAGCCGGGCCTCGGTACCCGTCCACGCCGCCAGCGGACCAAGGCTCTGGGCCAATTGGTAAGCTTGCAGACACAGACCGCGCTGGTAGAGATCCAGGACGCTGGCTAGCTCGGCAGGCTGAACCGCAATAGGGGTGGAAATAAACTCCATGATGTCAGGACACTCGGGATGTCGGACTTCGGAATAACGACACTTTCACTCTTAGGACTGGCGGACCAACCCGTAGAGCAAGCTACTTTTATGGACCCTGTGGGAGCAGAACCGGGTTCGGTTGGCGAAACTCTTCGCTTCCTATGATTTCGCCTCGCTATCCCGCGGTTTCGGTTCGGCGGGGCGCGGAGTAGCTGGTTTAACGTTGGGGTGCTTGCCCTGGATCCCCTTGCGCAGCTTCTTGCGAGCGCGCGACAGGATCGGGCCAATGCTATTGACGGGAATGTTCAACTCGGCACTAATCTCTTCGTAAGAGCGGCCTTCAATGTAGTGCAGGCGGACCACCTCGCGTTCGCGGCCAGGCAGCTTGCTCAGCAGCTTTTCCACCTCTTCCAGACTTTCCAGGCCAGGCGTGCGCGGCACCTCATCTTCTATATCTTCGAGGTTGGCATGTTGGGCGGGCTGCACTTCGCGCGCGGCGTGCCGCCGCGCCAGCTCATGCACACAGATGCGGCGTGCAATGACGGTCAAGTAGGTCGCCAAACTGCTGTGGCCGCGGAATTGACGCAAGACGGCATAATCGCCGGACACAATCTGCAACAGTACCTCGGCCGCCAGATCTTCTACATCTTCCGGGCGCAACGGCATACTGCGCAGATGGGCGGTGTGGTGAATGACGTGATAGACCAAGCCGAGGAAGCGATCGACAAAATCGTTCCAGGCGCCGGGTTGATGAGCAAGGCACCGCTTCAACAAATCGCGGTCCAGATGAGTCAGGGCCACGGGTGGATCCTCAAGGGACCGCCCATCTGCTCGTACTACAAACCGCCCCTTTGGGCGCGGCTCGGAGAAGCAGACAGGAGGGAATTGGTCTGCCAATCGTCCGGGCGGATATCGTTCTCTCTCGACTCCTTCAATTTACCATTTTATCCCGCTCGCCGATACAGGGGTAGTGATCTCGCACAAAAAATAAAGGTGAGTCGGCAGCGTAAGCAGCGGCACAACCCGCGCTGCTTACGCTGCCGACTCGTTCGGTTTGCTCCGCTCGTTTTACCGAGTACCGCCCAATCCTTGCGGCATCTGTGAAGCCATGTTCGGCGCCGGATAGCTTGCGCTCGATGAAGACGAGAACGACGACGGTCCGCTCGGCATAGCGGACGCGCCCGAGTAGCTCGGCGGGGACTGCGAATAGAGCGTCGCTCCGCCGCTGCCGATTGGACCACTGGCAGAGACGGCGCTGCCATAAGGCGGCGTGCCGTTCATTCCCGGTCCACAACTCCCGCCACCGTTCGTGCAATTGCGATTGCAACCGATCGCCGCCGACAACAAAATGGCGCCCTGCAGCCACCAGAAACGGCTGGATTTTCTCATTTTTTCGACATCCTTTCCGAGAAAGCCTGAAACGGCCCGGAGAAGCTCACCATGCTCTCCCTTCCAGACCGCTCCTTGTACTGCGGCCCCTCCAAGGCATATCATCGGCATTTCCGCAGCGAATTATTGATTGCTTCGCCTACCAACTCCATTTTTTCGGAAAGGTCAGCGTGCGGCACACTGGGCGGCATAAGATACGCCGTATTCCGTACCGGCGAAGTCCTGACGCAGATGGATAAAGGTGAGCATGCTTGCGGAAAGGAAAAACTGAGCCAAGCACAGGGACAAGAGCAGAGCACGACCAAGCCGAGGCGAACCGGCAGAGCCTGCGGTCGGAGAGTCGGAGGGCAGGGCCAGGCGGGCAACCCAGAGAAATTCCAACGGAAATAGCACGATCATGTAATGGCGATGGATAGAGAAGCACGATAAGGTCAGCAACAAGCCGAAACCCCATAGGGCGGCGTTCTGCGTAAAAGCACTGGCCGAGGTTCGGCCAATCCACCATTCGCGCCATCTCTGCGGATGTCGCAGCTGCAGCGCAGCGCGAAGCATCAGCACCAATGCCACGCTGGCAACGAAAACATGCAACACAGCCACCAGATAAGTGGGCCGGCCGCCCAACAGCGGATAGCGAAGGAACTCACGGAAATACGGACCAAATGTGTAGTTAATGCCCAACCCGAACGATTCCGTACACCAGCGGCCCCAAAACTTTAGCTCGCAAGCATGGACCCAGCGATGCGGATTGATGGGCTGCTCACTCGGATGATTGAGTAAATGAATCAGCCAAGGCAGCATCGGCAGCGCCCCTACTCCACTACCCCAAAGCCAGCTGCTCCATGCCACGCGTTGCCGCCAAGGACGGTCGAACAGAAACGCCCACAAAGCGAAGCCGCCGGCAAAGAAAAAGCCAGACATGTGGATCTGTCCCAGGCAAACGCCGAAGAGGCCCCAGAGAAATGCTGGGCCGCGCCGCTGCCGATACCACCAGCCGTAAAGCAGCGCCAAGGTCAGGGGCGGCAGCACACAGGGCGGCCAGATTTTACGATGAAACAGTACCGCCAGCGGATTGACGGCGACGAGTGCCGCTGCCCATAGCCAGGCTTCGCGCTCAGGGTGTGGGACATGGCGAAGGGCAAAAACAACCAGCCCCACGAGGGCAGCGACGTTGACGAGCTGAACGGCGCGAGCCAGGGCCGGCGGATCGGCGGCGCCGCTGAGACGCTGTAACAGCGTGAAGACCCACAGGCTCATGCCAGGATTGGGAATGGCCACACTCGATGGCATCCCCAGCCAGGGCCATTCGACATCGCGGCTGTGCTGGAATGTCCAGGCCTCATCGGCCTTATATTCGATATCGGCCGGCCAAATCAGACGCAACCCTGCACCGGCCAGAAGCGCGAGGACGATGCCGAGCCAGGGGACAAGGCGGCAAGGTAACAAGGGGACAAGATGACAAGGCGGTCCCATTCGTTCCCGGCGCGAGGGCATGTCCTCGTGTTCGCTTTCTACCGTCTTCACCTTGTCCCCTTGCCCCCCCTGCCCCCTGGTCATCTTTATGCTGCCCGCCGGCCGGATGCGGCACATGCCTTTTGCAACAACACCGGCGGTGATTCCTCCGGCAAGGCCAACACTACCGGTGATACGAAATAAGAATGTTCCAATGCATAACGGCCGCGCAACACGGCATGACTGCATGTGTCCGTCATCGCCACCCAGACGCTGCCGGGTGGAAAGGTATGCAGATATTTCGGACCTTTTTCTTGGAACTCTTCGTTGAGCTTCAAATAATCATGGAAACGCAGCATAAACAGGTCGTACTCGGAGCGCCGAGCGACGTGAGGCCGGAATAGCCCCAAGATACCCTGGCCGAGATGGGCCAGCCAGCGCGTCCGGTTGCGACCGGGCAAGCCGGCCGCTTCACCGTAACGCTTGAGTAGCTTGGCGAATGGATCACTCGTCACCCAGATGCGCGGCTCGCGCGGATTGATATTGGCGAAGACGCGAAGAATGCGGTTGCCACGCGATGGCCGGCCGGGGAAAGCATCGACGTGGATCAGATCGTTGCGCGCCTTGGCCCGCAGACGCCGTGTCGCTTCTTCCTGCGGTCGAAAACTGGCGCGATCAAGCTGCCAGCCTTGACTGTACTGCGGCAGCAGCTGGGTCAGCCACTCGGTTGCTGCTTTCGAGAAGCGATCGAAGATGTTGCGTAGCCGCTCTACTTGTTCGGCATTTTTGCGGACAAAACCGTTGACTTTGCCGTTATGCGGATTGTAACTGATGTTTTTGTGATTCAAGCTGCCGAGTTCCTGCTGGAGCAGGAAATCCAGATCGTCGCCTTGGGGCAGGGGGAACGGCGCCGTCGGATAGTACAGGACTTCGCCTCGTTCCAGGCGCTCGGCTGGACTGCCGCACCCCGTGGCTGCAACGGCGTTCGCTTCCATAGAACATGTTCTCCTCTGTTTCCGTGACTCCGCACCGGCAGCCGCTATACCATCGCGAGCGCCGGACGATCAAGATGGACTCACGACGCTTGTCGGCTGTTGGCGCAAGAGAGTTGTACCAGAGGGGCATCGACGAGGTCGCTGTTCGGCATAGTCAAATACGGCAGCGTCAACACGAAGCGTGTCGGTTCATGGCGGCGTGGCGGGTCGAGGCGAACATCGCCGCCTTGTAGCTGAGCCAAGCGCCAGGCGATGGGCAAACCGAGTCCTCGCCCTCGCCCCGCCGTGCGGCCGGAGTAGAACGGATCGAACAGGTGAGGACGCTGCGACGCATCTGGGCCAGGACCACTGTCTTCAATGACCACCTCGATCGCCTCGCCTTCGACTGGGCGGCGCAGCCCCAGGCGTGCCCAGCCTTCTGTCGGCGCCGCCTCGATGGCATTGCGCAACAAACAGGTCAAGGCGGTGCGGAGTTGGCCAGCGTCGGCATAGACCGGCAGTCGTTCCGGCTGCAACGCCACCTCGATGCGTACGCGTCGCTGCCTCCCGAATTCGTCCAGGCCGGCAGCCACTTCGCCGAGCAGGGTTGGCAGATCGACCCAGCCAGGGCAGGGCGGCGCTGGTTTGGCAAACTGCATCAGCTCGCGCAGGATGCCGTGGATGCGGCGCGTCTGCGCCACGATCGCCTCCAGGGCTTGCCGCGGAGCGTCTTCGGCCTCTTCGCGGAACCAGTCGCATTGGTGGCTGAGAAGATATTGGGCCTGACCCGAGATGACGGCAAGCGGATTATTGATTTCGTGGCCGGCACCGGCGGCGAACTCGGCCAGGGCAGCGAGTTTGCCGCTTTGCAGGCGCCGCGCTTCGCCATGCACCTGCTCTTCCAAGGCGCGTTGCAAGGCGTCAATCTCTCGTTCGAGATGCTCATGCAGCGGCTGCTCGCGGAGGCGGCGATTCTCGGCGGCCAATTCCAGGAGATCACGCAGCAGTGGAACCTCATGGGGATCTTGCCAAATGTCCGTTAGAGTGGGCGGGTGGGCCGAGTCTTCGAGGCTCACCAGAGAAGGCGTGGCGGGACTCGAAGACTCGGCCCATCCGACGAGGTCTTCATCCGCTGAAATCAACAACGCGGCACGATCGGCAGTGCTGAACGCCCCGTTGCCCAATCCCAGATCCACACCCTGCCGTCGGGCTTCGTCAATGGCCAGACGCGTCAGCGGGAAAAGGACGGGATCAGCGCGGAAGGCCTGGGCCAATTCGCCGGGCAGATGCAGATGCTCGGCGGCAGCAGCGGCCCAGGAAGGCAAACGCCAACGCCGCGCCAGGCGACGGGCAATGGCGGCCTGGTCGATGCCCCAGTGGCGCCGTTGTGTCTCGGCTGGGTCGGAGCGCAGAGCAGGATCGGCCCAACAAGCAGCTACCGCTTCCGGATCGACCGCGCACATGGCCAGCCAGCCCAAAGGCGCCAGCAAGCCGCATGTCCATGCCGCCTCCGGATCGCACCGACCCGTTCGCTCGGCCAGACGTTGCGCCAGGTGAGCAATAGTCAGACAGGCATCGTAAATCGGCTGGAGGAGAGGATGGCTCCAGTTCACGAAGCCGTCCGGTTGATCGAGCCGATGCAGAGCGTCCTCAATCAGGGCGGCTTGCTCGAGAGCAGTCGCGGGGAAGGAGGGTGGCGGAACAGCCAAGCTTCGCCCCGGCCACGGCACCTCGCTGTGGCGAACCACGAGCAAGACAGCCCCTGGATCGCAGCGAATGGCCGGCCAAGCGGCGGCAACCGCCGATCGGCCAAGGACGGCCAACGAGGCGGCGCTCGGCGAAAGCCAGCACAGGCGCAGCACGGACTCTGCCCGCTTGCCCGGGTCGCTCACAGCTTACTCCAATTCGGTTTCGGTTTTCCGTTCTCGGTTTTTCAGTAAACCGAACATTGAAAACGGAGAACGGCATACTGGTAATCGAAAACCGATAAACGGAAAACCGAAAACGGATTTCAGGCGGGGGTTGACGCCGGCTCGATCTCCAACAACGCGCACATCTCGTCGATCAACTCCTCGACGTCGAACGGCTTGTGCAGGAACTTGTCCGCGCCGGCCAAACGCAGCTCCTGAACCTTATCCTCTTCGATCATACCGGAGATGCACAAGATACGCACGTCTTCTAAGGTGGAATCGGCACGGATGCGATGACAAACTTCCTTGCCGTTGATGTCCGGCAGCATCACGTCCAGGACGATAATGTCCGGACGATACTCCTTGACCATCAATCCGGCATCGAAGCCGTTGGAAGCGATGCGCACCTCGAAACGGCCGTCCTCCTCAAGGAACTTGTTCATCAACTCGACCAATTCCGCATCGTCGTCCACCAGAAGCACTTTGCGTTTGCCGCTTTCCAGTGCATCGGTGGGGATGCCATTGTCTCTCATGAATTTGTAGAGGGCTTCACGCGGAATGCGCCGGAAGCGCGATCCGGGCACGCGGAACCCTTTCAACTGGCCGTTGTCGAAGCAACGGATGATGGTTTGTTGACTGACTTTGCAAATTTTGGCGGCTTCGCCGGTCGTAAAAACGGTTTTCATGCGTCCTTCATTCCTTACTGGCACACGGCCAGTCGCACGAGTGTAGCCTCAAACGGCCTCCCATCAGCCGTCCGAGACCGGGATCATCCCTGATCTGCCTCTTGCCCACGTTCCATTCCTAGCCATCCTCGTCAGAGCAGCCACGATGCTCGCTCGTGGAAAAATCAGCCCTGAGACGTCAAAGGGGAAAACTGCGCCGGTTTGTCTATCCCACGTGCGATTGATGCCGATCAAGTGCGGAGGGGATTGCCAATCTTTCCAACAACCGCGATTATAACCAAGTTCCGGAGCGTGTCAACGCGAATCGTTCCGCACTCCTTGCTCTAAATCCTTAATTTATCCAGACTTCCTTCTACCCTGCAAAAATCATACGCAGTTGTGAAAATTTTCGCGTCTTGGCTCCCTTCACGGTATCTTATCGGATTGCCGTATCCCCGCTCATTGCGTCCTCTCGCCAAATTGCCAAAGCAACAGAATCCGATGGCGGCACCATCGGTCCTCTTGGTCAATCCAAATAAACCAGCAAGACCGCCAAATCGGCCGGGCTGATGCCGCTGATGCGGCTGGCTTGACCCAGATTGAGTGGACGGATTCGACTCAGCTTCTCACGAGCCTCGGCGCGGAGCTGCGGCACGGCGGCGTAATCGAAGTGGGCCGGGATCGGCCGCGATTCCAAACGCTGAAAGCGCTGTACCTGTTCGGCCTGCCGATGAATGTAGCCGGAATACTTCGCCTCCAGAATCACTTGCTCCAGCGCATCCGGCGGGGTCTGGAGCGCCTGCACGCCCGGACTCATGGCCACAATTTGTTCCCATTCGACCTCGGTACGGCGCAGCCATTGGGCCAACGTAGCGTTGTCGTGGCGGTGATTGTGCAGATAGTCCACAAGTGTCGCAATGGCGAATTCCTTGCGCTGCAAACGATCCCAGGCATCCTCGCCGACCAGGCCGATGCGCCGACCGATCGGCGTCAAGCGGCGGTCGGCGTTGTCATGACGCAGCAAAAGCCGATACTCGGCGCGGCTGGTAAACATGCGATACGGCTCATCGACGCCCTTCGTTACCAGGTCGTCGATGAGGACGCCGATATACGCCTGACTGCGATCGAGAATGAGCGGTGCCTGGCCTTTGATCTTGAGCGCGGCATTGATACCGGCCATCAATCCCTGGGCGGCGGCCTCTTCGTAGCCCGTCGTGCCGTTGATCTGGCCCGCAAAGTACAAACCCTCGACACGTTTGGTTTCCAGTGTTGGATGCAGCTGCGTCGGCGGCGCGTAGTCGTATTCGACAGCATAGCCCCAGCGCAGCACCTCGGCGTTTTCCAGGCCGGGGATGAGGCGAAGCATGGCCTGCTGCACGTCCTTGGGCAGACTGGTAGAGATGCCGTTGCAGTAATACTCCCAGGTATTGCGGCCTTCCGGTTCGAGGAAAATCTGATGGCGGTCCTTCTCGGCAAAGCGTACAACCTTATCTTCGACTGACGGACAATAGCGCGGCCCTCGGCTCTGGATTTGGCCGGAATACATCGGCGCGCGGTGCAGGTTGGCGCGGATGAGATCGTGGACGGCCGGATTGGTGTAAGTGATATGGCAGTCCATCTGCGGCTGGGTGATACGCTCGGTGGCGAAACTGAACGGACGGGGATCCTCGTCGCCGGGTTGGCGTTCGGTCTTGGAGAAATCGATGGTGCGGCCATTGAGGCGACAGGGCGTGCCGGTCTTGAAGCGTGCCAGCTGGAAGCCACAGCTGGCGAGGCTGTCGCTGAGCGATTCGGACGTACCATCGCCGGCGCGTCCGCCGCGTGTCTTGGATTCGCCGGTGTGCATGATTGCCTTGAGGAACGTGCCGGTCGTCAACACCACGGCTTGGGCGCGATAGAGCGTATCGCCGCGCGCTACCACGCCGGTAACACGGTGATTTTCGAGCACCAGTCCTTCCACCATTTCTTGGCGCAGCGTCAGGTTGGGCTGCGACTCGATCCGGTGTTTCATGGTGAATTGATAGAGTTTTTTGTCCGCCTGGGCGCGCGGCGAGTGCATGGCAGGCCCTTTGGTGCGGTTGAGCATGCGAAATTGGATGGCACTGGCGTCGATCACCTTGGCCATCTCGCCACCCAAGGCATCGATCTCGCGGACGATCTGCCCTTTGGCCACGCCACCGATGGCGGGGTTGCAACTCATTTGCGCCACGGTGTCGGCGCTCATGGTCAACAGCGCCGTGCGCAATCCGAGCCGGGCGGCAGCCAGGGCCGCTTCGGCGCCGGCATGTCCGGCGCCAACAACAACCACGTCAAAATCGTAGGTCAACGTAAACATGGCTCTTAGATGGTTGGGTGGTTAAGTAGTTACTTGAACCACCCAACCATCTAACCACCTAACGAAGCCCGTTTTTCGGCGATCAGCTTCAGCAGGGCCTTCTGCGGATCGGCGAACTTTTTCAGCCCCTCTTCCATGAGCGTTTCTTCCAGGTGCTTCATGTTCACCTTTTCATCGATTTCTTTCAGCACCTCGGGCGGCGGCATTTTATCCACCTGACGCGTGAAGAGACGGCCGCTCTCTTGCACGGCGTGATTGGTGGCCGGAGGGTTGGTCTCAATGCCGTCGCCCGCGAACGCTTCCACGTACTTCCACGGTGGATCACCCGCTTTCTTGACCCCGGTGCTGGCGAAGACAATTTCTTGTTTCAAAGGTAGCCGCTTGTCGGCCCAAAATTGCTGATTGAGCTTCCAAATACGCTTGGCATTGACAATACCGACCTGCCCCTGAGCGGCCGGCGACAGGGAGGGGACATGCTTCTCCGTATACACGTCGAGACGGCTGACGAAGATACTGTAGACCGACTTGAACGGTCTAACGTCCGCCCCGCTGCGCTCTGCTGGGGGAGTCAAGCCGCCGGGCCGCCGCTGGGCGCCGCGCCAGATAGCATCGCGGGCTGCGTGATATTGGTCCTCGCTAAAGATCAGGGTCACATTGAGCGTGACGCCAGCTGCCGCCAGTTCTTCCAGGGTGCTCAGTCCAGCCGGCGTGGCCGGCACCTTGATCATGCGGTTTTTGTGCCCCTGGCTCCATTTCTTGCCCAGCTCGAGGTAGCGCGCTTTCCGCTCCTGGTGCGATAAACGAGATGAGGCATCGTCGATGAGCGGGTCCAGCTCGAAGCTGACGTAGCCATCATCGCCCTTGGTTTCTTCCCAGACCGGCAGAAATACTTGCTGGGCTTCGCGGACCAGATGATCGGTCAGCTGCCAGGCTAACGATTCATCGCTGTGCCCCTCACGGATGAGCTGCCGCAGCCAATCATCGAAGCGTCCTGTCTTGATCAGGTCGGCAATGATGATTGGATTGGAGGTGGCGCCTGTGGCGCCGAAGGCGCGATTGGCCTTCACCTCCTCGGGATCTACGGAATCCAGCCACAGTTTCGTCCCGGTAGCGATCAGCGATTGCAACGGGGTAAGCTCAGCCATAAACTTGCTCCCAACTAGGAGGTTGCGAGGCGATACTATTGTGTATTATAGACACGGAGCTGAATCAACAAACCATGTAAAAGCAGGTGCCACGGCCATGTCCCGTCCATCTCTTCGCTTTTCCATAAGTCTGACGGTCCTGGTGTTCGCTCTGGCTGCGCTGCAGGCCGAAGAGAACAAGACCCCACCCAAAGAGGCGGCCGAGCGTTCCGCCGATGGTGGCAAGGACACGCTAAAAACAACGAGGCATAACATCGCCATTGGTGGCCTCAAGTTCGATTACGAGGCAAGTGCTGGTACGCTGGTGGTACAAGAAGAGGATGCCAAGCACAAGGCCAACGTATTCTTCGTCGCTTATACCAAATGCCTGGGCAAGGGGGAGGACCGATCGCGGCGGCCGATCGCTTTCGCCTTCAACGGCGGACCTGGCTCGTCTTCGGTCTGGCTGCACCTGGGTCTGCTCGGTCCCAAGCGCGTTGATCTCAGCCCAGAGCGGGGGGTGTCAACTCCTCGAGAATCGGCGCCATTGGGGGGATTGACGCCCTCCACTCAGGTAGCCCCCCCCTATCGACTGGTGGACAACGAGGCGAGTTTGCTCGATTGCACCGATCTGGTACTCATCGATCCAGTGACGACCGGCTACAGTCGGGCCGAGCCGGCCGATGACGCCAAGCAGTTCCACGGCGTCACTCAAGATGTTCGCTCGGTGGCCGAATTCATCCGTCTGTACGTGACCAAGTTTTGCCGTTGGGACTCGCCGAAATATCTGATCGGCGAAAGCTACGGCACTACGCGCGCTGCCGGCTTGGCCGAGCACCTGCAAAACCATCTTGGCATGAACCTCAACGGCATCATTCTCATCTCCACCGTACTGAATTTCCAGACCGTCCGCTTTGACGACGGCAACGACCTGCCTTATCCTCTTTTCCTGCCTACCTACACGGCGACAGCCTGGTATCACAAGAAATTGGTCCCGGAGTTGTTGGCCGACCGGCAGAAAACGCTGGAAGAAGTTGAAAAATTCGCCCTGGGCGAGTACACGCTGGCGCTGATGAAAGGTAGCGCCTTGACGGCTGAGGAACGCCAGTGCCTTGCCCGTAAGCTGGCCCGCTATACGGGCCTCTCGGAAGAGTACGTGCGCCATGCCAATCTGCGTATCGAAATTCACCGCTTCCTCAAGCAGCTGCTGCGCAGCACGCACCAAATCATCGGGCGCTATGATAGTCGTTTCGTCGGCAACGACGGTGATGCTGCCGCGGAATACGCTAGCTTTGATCCCAGCTATGCAGCCGTACAGGGGCCGTATACTGCCCTGATGCAAGAATATCTGGCAAAAGACCTCCAATATGTCCGTGAATTGCCCTATCGCATTTTGACCAGTCGGGTGCAGCCGTGGGATTACGGACAAGCGAAGAATCGCTATCTAAACGTGGCGCCGTCGCTGCGCGAAGCGCTGGCACGGAACCCCGGTTTGCGCGTTTTTGTGGCCAACGGCTACTACGATCTGGCCACGCCGTATCTGGCCACGCGCTATACCTTCGACCACCTCGATCTCGACGGCGACATGAATAAGCGCGTGTGCATGTATTATTACGATGCCGGACATATGATGTACATCGACAAGAAATCCCTGCACAAACTGCGCAAAGATCTTGCCGCTTTTTTCCAGGGCAGCACACCCGTGCAACCGGCGTCACGCTGACTAACTTATGATATAGGGCACACGGGCAACCTGTCCGAAGCAATCAACACGCTGCCCGTGTGCCCTGCAAAAGGGAACGAGATTACTTCCGTTGCTCAAGCGCATAAAGTGCCTTGAAGCCACGCAGATAAATGCGCCCAGCGGCGATAGCTGGCGAGGCCGAGATATCATCGTTCATGCGATTGACCGCCAGCAACTCGAATTTCGGGCCGGCCTTGACGACACTGACGACACCGTCGCGGGCTGTCAGGTAAATCTTGCCGTCGGCATAGACCGGCGAGGCGCGATAACGCTGCTTGTGCAAACTCTCCATGTACAGTTGCTCGCCCGTCTTGGCATCCAGGCAAATCAAGACGCCATCCTCGCGGCACAGATAAACCAACCCCTGATACACCAAAGGCGATGGCACATCCGGCGTGTTGCTGGGTCTGCGCCACTGTTCGCTGGAGCTGCCGGCGCGAATGATGCCTTCGGCTGATGGCTTCACACCGATCACCGGACCTCTCTTGGCTGTCGGTATGACAATCAGGTCGGCCGTTGTTACCGGCGAAGCGACGAAGCGAAGGGTCCGATTGTAACGGTCCTTGGGATTGAGATCGCCGAGCCGCCAGATTTCCGCGCCGTTGTCGAGACGGTGAGCGATGGCATAATCGCATCCATGTGTAATGAGATACGCTTTGTCGCCATTGTGCCAGATAACTGGCGAGGCATAAGATTGTTCACACTCGGCCACGGCATCGCTTGTTCGCTTCACCTGCCATACCGTCTCGCCGCTGTTCTTATCGAGTGCGATCACGTAGGCGCCGCCGGAGTGGAGGAGTTGCAAATAGAGCCGATCACCGTACAAGAGCGGCGTGGTATGCATGCCGTATTGAATTTGAAACTTTCCGTATCTCTCTTGGGCGTTGAACTTCCACACTTCCTTGCCCTCGAAATCGAAGCAGGCGAAGTCACCGGAGCCGACGAAGGCCCAGACGTGTTTGCCATCAGTGCTGGGTGAGGGTGAAGCGCCGTTACCTTCATGGATCATTCGATGGCGGAAACGGTCTTTGCCGAGTTGGCGTCTCCACAATTCCTTACCTTGGGTACTGACACACAGAAGCCAGAGGTCGTTCTTGGCATCCGCGCTGGTCAGAAAAATGCGCTGGCCCCAGACGATCGGCGTCGAGCCCCCCATGCCTGGCAGCGGCAAGCTCCAGGCGCAGTTCTCCGTCGTGCTCCAGCGCGTCGGCAGGTTGGTTTCTGGACTAATGCCGTCGCCGGTAGGCCCGCGCCACTGCGGCCAATTCTCGGCACAAACGAAACTGGCCAGGGAAAGAGTCAACAGGCAAGCGCTGTACAAGGAGCGAGCGAAAGGAAAATATACCATGGCAGGATCACCTCGAATCCGTTGTCCGTTGTCCGTTGTCCGTTGTAATCTGATAACGGGCAACTGACAACCGATAACCGCTGGAGGGCCGCCATGTTCCGCCTCCGAATTGCAACTTGGCTGATCCTTTCCTTGCTGGCGCTGCGAGCTGAGGGAACGGCGTCGGCTGCTGTCGTCATCAACGAAATCCTGTATCACGCTCCTGATGACCTTGATGACCTGCAATTCCTGGAACTGCATAACCCGGGCGCCGGGGAGGTTGATCTCAGCGGCTGGAAAATCGGCGGCGCGGTGGCCTATGAGTTCCCGCGCGGAACGAAGATCGCGGCGAACGGCTTTCTCGTTGTTTGTAAAAATCGGCTGCTTTTCAAGCGCTACTACGGCTTCGATGCGGCCGGCACCTTCACCGGCTCTCTCAAGCGTAGCAAGGGACGCCTCTCGCTGGTCAACGCTGCGGGCCGCATAGTCGATAGCGTGAAATACCATAGCCGGGCGCCGTGGCCGCTGGCGGCCGATGGCTATTCCTCATCGCTGGAACGCATCTGTCCGACCGCGCCGGCAGAAGGTCCGGAAAACTGGGCGCCGTCACCGTTGCCTGATGCCGGCCGCAAGCCGGGCGGCACTCCCGGGGCCAAGAATGCCAACTATGCCGCCCATCTGCCGCCGATTGTCCGCAACGTGACTTACTATCCCACTCATGCCTCGCCGCAAGATGAGGTTCGCGTCGAGGCCGAGGTGCATTCCAATGAAGAACTGCGCGCGGTTGAACTGCGTTACCGCCTGGCCGGAACCGGCTACGAAAGGGCGGAAACGACGGTGCCGATGACAAAGAGGGCCGGAGGCCGCTATGCGGCAAGCATTCCCCCCCAGAAGGCTGGACAGGTCCTCCGCTTTCGCCTCCGCGCCGTGGATGCCAAAAACAACGAGCGCTTCGTCCCCAGCCCTCAGGACGTGAGGCCGGCATTCTCGGTTTACGTCCATGATATGTTTCCGCCCAGCAAAATTCCCCTGGCTTACATCCTCAATATCGGAGCGCCGGGGCAGGCGCCGCGTGGTCGGGCGGCCTTCGTCTACGTCCGTCCTCAAAGTAGTGAGCCAGAGCTGTTCGACTTCATTAATGTCACGCCGCGCAATGCTGGCCGCAAAGTCCGGCTGCACAAAGACCACACCCTCGACGGCATGACGGTCCTAAATCTGATTTACGAGTATATGGATCGTTTCGTCCTGGCTGAGCCGATGGCCTACGAGGTTTATCGCAAGGCTGGCAACGCCGCTCCGCGCACCGACTTTGTGCGTACCTGGGTCGATGGCCGACTCATCGGTTTTCAGCTCCTCATCGAGCAGCCTAACAGTGCTTTTCTACGCCATAACAAGCTCAAGGGCGGTGGCAACCTTTACAAGTGCCTGTGGTATGGCGGCAACGTCGTTGGCACCCATGAAAAGAAAACCCATATCCATGAAGGCCACGACGACATCGTTCAGCTCGTCGATCAGCTCAACAAGACCAAGGGCGACGAGCAGTGGAAAGTCATCAAGAAAAACTTCGACGTGGAACAGGTCATCAACTATTTCGCAGTCAACATGGTGCTGTCGCATTGGGACGGCTTCTTCAACAATTACTTTACGTATCACGACGTGCATGGCACTGGCAAATGGACCCTGTACCCCTGGGATCAGGACAAGACATGGGGGTTTCACGATGGCATTCAAGGCTACGACATCTTCTTCGATATGCCGTTGACATTCGGTATGGCCGGTGATATGCCGCGCGGCCCCTGGTGGCGTCCGGGCGGTTATTTCTCTAAACCGCTCTTGGCCAATCCACGTTTCCGCAAGCTGTTTTTGGCCCGAACCAAAGAATTGCTGGAGAAAGTGTACACCGAAGAGTTGTTTTTCCCACTCATCCAAGAGATGGGTACACGCCTGGAGGGAGAAGTCCAAATTCGCGCCAAGCTGCAAGGGCAAGACGCCAGGCAAGCCGTCGCACATCTGCACCGCAATCTCGATACGCTGCGTCGGCACCTGACGAAACGACGGCAATTTCTACTGGCCCAAGAAGAGATCAAGAAAGCCGGCCAATTCGATCGCTCCGAGCTGAAGGATTGAGCTGCTGATTGTTTCAGGAATCCCTGACGTACTTCGGATACTTTCTATTATTATCAGAAGCGTGTAGATTTGGTGAAGACGTGTTCCGTTTCGCTCGTTTGCTTATCGAGCCAACCCCACAGGACCGAAACGGGAGGTCACATAGGTGGAAATGCAACCGACGCCTGGCTCCGCTTCTCAATTGACCGCATCGCCTTCGCTTATTTCCGTATCGGGCGGCGGCGACGCTTATGAGGTCAAATTTCGTCTGACTGCCGAAGAGGCCAATTGGGCTGAGAAGTGGGCGCGCGAACGCCTGGCGCCGGACCCGCACGGCGACAACGGTGTCTACCATACGACATCGCTGTACGTGGATACGCCGTTTCTCGACATCTACCACAAGACGCGCGGCTACCGACGCAGCAAATATCGGTTGCGCCGCTACGGCTCGGCCGAGTGGGTCCATCTGGAGCGAAAGCTCCGCCGCGGCGATCGTGTCCGCAAACGCCGCGATACGATTCCCTTGGCCGAAGTCCCCTATCTTGTGGATGGTTGCAATGGCGGTTGGTTCGGCCAGCGGGCCCGGGACCGGTTGTTCCAGCCTGTGTGCTGGATCGCTTACACACGTACGGCGTTCCAGTCGGACACCTCGACCGGTCCTTTGCGTCTAACTCTGGATCGTGAGGTCCGGGGAGCACCGGCGACAGGATGGACCGTGCCCGCGAAGATAGATGGCCGAGCGCTACTGCCGGGTGAAGTGATCCTGGAGTTGAAATATCGGGCCAACTTACCGTCTCTCTTCCACGAATTGTTGGCTGCGCTCAGGACGCGGACGCAACCCCGTTCACCGGCCGGCATTTCCAAGTACAGCCGTTGCGTCGAAGCCTGGGACTTAGCGAGGAAATAAGCGGATGCCTGATTGGCTGCTCGACTCCTTGCACGAGAACGTCATTCTGCGAACGGACGAGATGTTCCTTCGTTTGGCAGCTGCGTTCGTTCTGGGCTGCATCGCCGCTGGCGTGTATCGCCTGACCACGCACGACAACCGCACCCCGGGCTTTCTGGGCACGCTCGTGCTCCTGAGTGTGTTGATGGCCGTCTTGACCATCGTGATCGGCAATAGCCTGGCGCGGGCGTTCAGTCTGGTCGGCTCGATGGCGATCATTCGTTTTCGCAGTGTCGTCGAGAACACGCGCGATACAGCGTTCGTGATGTTGGCGGTGGTCTGCGGCATGGCTTGCGGCTCTGGCTACGTGCTGGCGGCCGTCGCCGCGATACCTCTGGTTTTTCTTGGTTCGTGGCTGTTTCGTCCGCGTGTGGAAGCTGCCGCAGAAGCGGGGCAGCTTCTGATCTTGCGATTGGGCACAGCTTCTGGCGCTGAGCAAAAAGTGCAAGCGCTGTTGAAGGAACGCGGCCTGAACAGCCGACTGGCGGGACTGGAAACGGCGCGCGGCGGAGCAGCATTGGATGTCCGGTTCGTCATCCCAACACTTACCGCCCACGCGGCACTGGATCTGGTGGCGGAACTGAACCGCATTGAGGGCGTACAAGGTGTCGAACTGAAGGATGATATATAATGGCGGTCTAGAATATCTCCACCCGATCAAGGGGGATCACCTTCAGAGTCAATGCGACGGATGTTGCCTTCCTGTTCAGGAGTGGTCCTATGTCCAAGCGATTTCAAAAAGACCTGCCCGACTTGAGTGCGCCGAAGTTAGTTGAATTGTTTCCACCCTTGCCGGGCTGGTTGGCCGATCGCTTGCTGCGGCCTGACGAGAAAGTCATCTGGGTGCGCGGGCCGCGGTTCAATCCGTCCTGGGAACGCTACATCACCCATCCTGTGCTGCTCTTCTGGGCTATCATTATCGGCGTAATCCTTGCAGGGTTGTTACGGCTGATCACAGGAGAATGGTCGGACAATCCGATGATTGAGGTACTCACCATCGGTGCGTCCGTTTACGTCTCCATCATCGTCCTCGGCATTGCCAACGGCTATTTCACGCGCCTGGTGGTGACGAATTTTCGCCTCGTCATTCTTCAGGGTTACGAGATCTGCCGCAGCTGGAATATCAACAAGCTGCCGCCCTCTCTGCTTTGCTACCGCAGGCAGGGAGAGCAAGAACACTGGAGCATCGATGTGGACGCCGTGAAATCCATGCTCGGCAGCCGCTCTGATCAATTCACCAATGCCAAGACTATCCTGTCGTTCGGCAAGCAGCTCGATCGTATCACCATACGCGACCAGGATCGCCGCTGAGGCGCAAAAAATTACGGATCGCCCCTTGACACTTGCGGGAGCGGCTACTAAGGTAACACTCTTCGACGGCAAATGGTCGAGAAGGATGATCGCTACGAAGCGAGGAGTCAGCGGTGGCGGGACAGAATTTACCGAGTGAACGCATCCGAATTCGGATGGAAGCCTACGATTACGAGGTGCTCGACCGTACCGCGCAGGAGATCGTGGATACGGCGGAGAAAACGGGTGCCATCGTTCACGGTCCCATCCCCCTGCCCACGCGCATCGAACGCTACACGGTGCTGCGGAGTCCGCACATTGACCGCAAGTCGCGCGAGCAGTTTGAGATTCGGACGCACAAACGTCTGATCGACATCTTGCAGCCGACTGGCAAAACTATCGAAGCACTGAACAAGGGTCTCAGCCTTCCTCCCGGCGTGGACATCAAGATTCGCGTCCTGGCAGGAACGGCCTCTTAATATATATTATAATCGCTCAGGGGGCTTATGCTCCCTGCTCAGCAGTCTCGAAACGATCCCTCGTAGGGGGATACGTCGAACCGAGTAATCGCAGCGATACGAGAGCAAACGGAATTTCCTCCGAAGTGTTCGGAGGAGGGTGAATCATGCTCACTTTGAATGTCTATAACCGGCAGGGCGATGCGGTCGGGACGGTGCAGGTCGATCCGGCGGAGTTCGGCGGTGCGGTCAACAAGCAGCTGCTGCACGATGTCGTACTGATGTATCTGGCCAATCAACGGGCCGGCACGCATTCGACGTTGCGGCGTGGCGAAGTGGCCGGCAGCACCAAAAAGCTGTTTCGCCAAAAGGGCACCGGCAATGCCCGCGTCGGCACGCGTCGCACCAACAAGCGCCGCGGTGGTGGCACTGCCAAGGGGCCGAAACCACGCGATTACGAATATCATCTTCCCAAGAAGGCCGTCCGCGCCGCCACGCGTATGGCTATCCTCAGCAAATTTCAAGACAACGAGGCGCTGATTCTCGACGATCTGACGCTCAGCGAAGTGAAGACAAAGCAGATCGCCGGGCTGCTCAAAGCGCTCAAGCTCCAGGGTACTACGTGCCTGTTGGGCATCAAAGACTACGACAAGAACGTTTATCTGTCGGCGCGCAACATACCGGAAGTTAAGGTGCTGCCGGCGTCACAGTTCAACGCCTACACCGTGCTGCGGCAGAAACGACTGGTACTGACCCGTGCCGCCCTCGAGGAACTGCGTCGGTCCGCAGTGCCGGCGGGCAGCCCGCAGCGCCCGCAAGGAGGAGAGTAAGATATGGCTAATACTACCGAGCGAATGCGCGGGCCGAAGCTGGAGCCGTACCAGATCGTCCTCCGCCCGCTGATTACCGAGAAAGGCACGCATCAGTCCCAACATCGGAGCGAGAAACGCAAGAATTGGGCACCGGCCTATTCGTTCGAGGTTAATCCATGGGCGACCAAGACGGAGATCAAGGCGGCGGTTGAAGAGCTGTTCGGCGTCCGCGTCGCCAAGGTGCGGACCCAGAATCGCCTGGGCAAGCAGCGGCGCTATCGTTTCAAGATGGGCCGGCTGCCCAACTGGAAAAAAGCCATCGTCACGCTCCAGCCGGAAAGCCCGGTGATCGAGTTCTTCTAAAGGAGATTTGTCGTCGCGTGCGACGGTAAAAAAGGGTGAAACCATGGGTATTCGTCAATACAAACCGACGACGCCAGGGCGGCGGCAAGGCTCCGTCAGTGATTTTGCGGAGATCACGGATCGTAAGAAGAAGCCGGAGAAATCGCTGCTGCGCCCTATGCCCAAGAAGGGCGGTCGCAATAATCAGGGGATCATCTGCACGCGTTTTCGCGGCGGCGGACACAAACGCCGTTATCGCCTCATTGATTTCAAGCGCAAAAAGGACGGCGTGTGGGCGACGGTGGTGGCCATCGAATACGATCCCAATCGCTCGGCCCGCATTGCCCTGTTGCAGTATGAGGACGGCGAGAAAGCATACATTCTGGCGCCGGAAGGGCTGAAGGCTGACGATCGCGTCATCAGCGGCGAGGACGTGGAGCCGCGTATCGGCAATTGCTTGCCGCTGCGAAAAATTCCGCTGGGTATGACGATTCATAATCTGGAGATGCAGCCGGGCCACGGCGGCCAATTGTGTCGCAGCGCTGGCACCGCCGCCACCTTGACTGCCCGGGAAGGCAAATGGGCGCAGATCACACTGCCTTCCGGCGAGGTGCGCCGCCTCAGCTCGGAATGCCGGGCCACCATTGGCATGATCGGCAACGCCGAGCACATGAACATCAGCCTCGGCAAGGCTGGCCGTAAACGCTGGCTGGGCCGAAAGCCGCACAACCGCGGCACGTCGATGAACCCGGTCAACCATCCGATGGGCGGCGGCGAAGGGCGCACAGCGGGTGGCCGACATCCGTGCAGTCCCACTGGCGTACTCGCCAAGGGCGGCAAGACACGCAAGAAACGTAAGCCATCCAATGCCGCCATCATCCGCCGTCGCCGGCCAGGACCGCATTATGCCGTGAGTTAAGAGATTAACGGGGAGAAAGTGATGAGCCGGTCTCTCAAAAAAGGGCCTTACGTTGATGAACGCCTGATGGCCAAGGTGGAACGCAATCAGCGCACCGGCAAGCGGGAGCCGATCAAAACCTGGTCGCGTGATTGCACCATCGTTCCGGAATTTGTTGGCACAACGTTCCTCATTCACAATGGCAAGAGTTTTCTTCGCCTCTATGTGACGGAGGACATGGTCGGCCACAAGCTCGGCGAGTTTTCGCCAACGCGGATCTTCAAAGGACACAGCGGCGGCAAAGCTAAAGCGGCGGCAAAATAAACCGATCCCGGGGTGGAGCAGTGGTAGCTCGCCAGGCTCATAACCTGGAGGTCGTAGGTTCAAATCCTACCCCCGGAATTAGCGGCGAGAGGGATTATAATCATGGAATACAAGGCCAGTCATCGTTTTGCTGATATGTCGGCGCGGAAGATTCGGCCGTTTGCCACGCTAATTCGTGGCCGGCCTGCTGATGAGGCGCTGGAGCTGTTGCGCTTTTTGCCCAACCGAAGCGCCCGGCTCTTGGAGCAGGTGCTCAAAAGCGCCCTGGGCAACGCCGAGGACCGCGGCGCACGCAATATCGATGACCTGATTGTCCGTGAATCACGCGTTGATGATGGACCGATCATGAAACGCATCATGCCCCGCGCGCGAGGCACGGCGTATCCGATTAAACGGCGTTACTCGCATATTCGTGTAACGTTGTCCGATGAGGCATAAAGGAAGCGGGTAGATCCCATGGGACAAAAAACGCGACCGACGGGCTTTCGCACCGGCATCATGGTCGATTGGCTGAGCCACTGGTACGCCAACAAGCAGGATTTTTCCGATCTTCTTGTGGAAGACGCCAAGATCCGCAAGTTCATCAAAAAGCGCTACGGCGGCTCTGGTATATCGAAAATCCGTATTCAGCGGACGCGCGAAAAGGTGACGGTGTTCATTCACGCCGCTCGCGTCGGCATGATTATCGGTAAGAAAGGCCAGGAAGTCGATAAACTGACCAAGGATCTGGAAAATCTGACGCACCGGCACATCGAGGTCAAGACGTTGGAGGTTAACCGGCCGGAGCGGGATCCGCAATTGGTGGCGGAAGACATTGCCGAGCAGTTGCAGAAGCGGGCCAGCTTTCGCCGCACTATGAAGCGCGCTATCGATACAACGATGGAAGCGGGGGCCAAGGGGATTCGTGTTCAGCTGGCCGGCCGGCTGGGCGGTGCAGAAATGGCCCGCACGGAGAGTAGCATGGCCGGCAGCATCCCCCTGTCCACCCTGCGGGCCAAGATCGAATACGGCTTTGCCGAAGCCAAGACGGCCCAGGGCCACATCGGCATCAAGGTGTGGATCAACAACGGCGATTATCTCGCTCCCGAAGAAACAGCCGAGGGAGCGCCGGCGCCGGGCCGAGGTCGCGGCCGAGGAGCGCGGCGCGGATAAGAAATAACATCTGAGCCGCGACCGTAATTGGTGTCTCCAAGCGGAGCGGGGGGGGAAACTGCCATTGCGGTCTCGGCTCGGATGATAAAGGTATAAGGAGAACTATCATGCCGCTGATGCCAAAGCGCGTGAAGTATCGCAAGACCCAGCGGGGAAAAGTGCGCGGCAAAGCCTGCCGCGGCAACACAGTTAGCCACGGCGATTTCGGCTTGCAAGCGCTCGAGGGTGGTTGGCTCAGCGCCGAAGCCATCGAGGCCGGCCGCATCACCGCCACGCACTCGGTACGCGGCGAAGGCCGTTTGTACATCCGTGTTTTCCCGCACAAATCGGTAACAGCCATCCCTGCCGAAACGCGCATGGGCAAAGGTAAGGGCGAACCCGAATACTGGGCCGCCGTCATCAAGCCAGGTATGATCCTCTACGAGATCGGCGGTCTGCCGGAGGCAGCGGCACGCGACGCCCTGGCCCGTGTCGCTTATAAGATGCCGTTCCGTTGCCGTTTCGTCTCGCGGCGGCCGTCCGTGGGATAAGGAGAACACGCCATGAAACCAGCGGAATTGCGTGCTATGAGCGATGAGCACCTGGAGTTGACACTCAGGGAAACCATCAAGAATCTGTTTCATCTGCGTTTCCAATCGGCTACCGAGCGCCTGGAAACGCCCAGCGAGATCCGCAAGGCCAAGCGCGACATCGCCCGCATTAAGACCATTCAGCGCGAGCGTGAGTTGGCCGCACAAAGAAAGGCTGTTGAGGGAGCGATGGGCAATGGTTGAGGCAAGCGAACGAGGCAAAAGGCGCCTGGAAACCGGCGTCGTCACCAGCGACAAGATGAACAAGACCCGCCGTGTTGAGATCGCGCGCCTGGTCAAGCATCCGCGCTACGGTAAATACGTCCGGCGCCGGACCATTTGCCACGTCCATGACGAGAACAACGAATCACGCCTGGGTGATACGGTGGAGATCATGGAGACGCGGCCTTTGTCCAAGACCAAATGTTGGCGGCTGGTTCGCATTGTCGCCAAGGCGCCGGAGTTGCCTGCCCATCATGCTCAGACGCCGGAACTGGGAATTACAGGAGAAAAGGATCGGGTTACGACATGATTCAGATGTATACGTATCTGGACGTTGCCGACAACACCGGCGCTAAAGAGTGCATGTGCATCAAGGTGTTGGGCGGCACGCGGCGGCGCTATGCCGGCCTGGGCGATGTGATTATCGCCAGCGTCAAGAAGGCCAATCCCGGCGGCGATGTCAAGCCCGGCGACGTGGTCCGCGGTGTCATCGTTCGCTGCAAGAAGCCGACGCGCCGTGATGACGGCAGCTATGTCCGTTTTGATCGTAATGCGATGGTTATCATCGACGCCGAGCAGAACCCGCGTGGCACGCGCATCTTCGGTGCTGTGGCCCGCGAGCTGCGCGAAAGCGGGTTCGTCCGTATTGTCAACTTGGCGGCCGAGGTGGTGTAAGAATCTTGAGCGGGAGGTATAAGCCTCCGCTCAGATAAACCAGATAGATATATGGCGGGTTGTGTATTATGCACGTTCGCAAAGACGATATGGTAGAGGTGATCGCGGGCGATGACGCGGAGAAGGGCCGCGCCCATAAAGTACTGCGTGTGCTTCCCAAGAAAAACAAAGTGGTAGTGGAAGGCGTCAACCGCGTGTACAAACACGTTCGACCGAGCCGCCGCAATCCGCAAGGTGGGCGGCTCTCCAAGGAAATGCCCATTGATGCCTCCAATGTGCTGCTGTTTTGTCCCAATTGCCGGCGCGGTCGCCGTATCGGCCATCGCTACGCCGCCGACGGCCACAAAGAGCGCTTTTGCAAGAAATGTGGCGCCGGACTCGGCGCCCTTAGTAAGCCCAACCCGAAGTACGCCCAAAAAACATAGGCGTCGCGATTTGTAGGGCACACGCTGGCAGCGTGTGCCCTACAAATCGCGACCGAGATTTGACGGTCGAAAAGTCCAGTTGTTAGGCGAGAACGATCATGGCCCGCTTGCTGGAACGCTATCAAAACGAAATTGTGCCACAGCTTAAGAAAAAGCTGGGCCGCGACAATCTGCTGAGCTTGCCGCGCTTACAGAAGATCGTCGTCAATATGGGCGTTGGCAAAGCCCTGCAAGACAAAAATCGTATGGAGCAGGCAGCAGAGCAGTTGTCGCTCATCACGGGACAGAGGGCACAGATCCGCAAGGCCAAGAAGGCGGTCAGCGGTTTTCGGCTCCGTCAGGGCAACGAGATTGGCTGCCGCGTCACGCTGCGCGGCCGGCGCATGTATGAGTTCATGGATCGCCTCATCAGCATCGCTCTGCCGCGTATCCGTGACTTTCGCGGTCTCAACCCGCGCAGTTTCGACGGCCACGGCAACTACAGCCTCGGCCTGAGCGAGCAGTCGGTGTTTCCGGAGATCGATCCCGACAAGATCACGTTTGTGCAAGGCATGGACGTGACGTTTGTCACCAGTACGAACAGCGACGACGAGGCCCGCGAATTGTTGCGGTCCTTCGGCATGCCCTTCCGCGAAACGTAAAAATCCGGCGAGCGAGCGTGTTAATCCGCCGGTGGAGTACCGGGGAGTTAACACACTCGCTCGCCAAGTTAGAGAAAAACCATGGCCACCGAAGCAAAATACGTCAAATTCCTGAAGCAGCTGGCCAAGCTGGAAGCCAGCAAAAAGCCGGATGCCAAGGTGAAGATGCCGCCGCGCGAACGCATCCGGGTGCGGCTGCGTTGCAAACTGTGCGGACGGCCACGTGCCGTCTATCGCAAGTTCGGCATCTGCCGCATCTGTTTTCGCAACATGGCCAGCGATGGCCTGATTCCGGGCGTCAAAAAGGCCAGTTGGTGAGGGTGCTTTCGCTATGATGACCGATCCGTTAGCCGATATGTTGACCCGCATCCGCAACGCCAACCGCATCGAGCGGCCGGCCGTGGACATCCCGGCCACCAAGCTCAAAATCGCCGTCGCTCAGGTGCTTAAGGAGGAAGGATTTATCCTCGATTATCACGTTGGCCGATTGCAGATCGACGAACAGGGCAACAAAACGTTTGTCCAGGAGCAGGATCTCGGCAAGCCGCATGTTCTACTGCGGGTCTATCTGAATTATGGACCGGAGGGCGAGCGCGTTATCCGGCACATCGAACGGGCCAGCCGTCCGGGCCGTCGGCTCTATCGTCGGGCTGAACAGCTTAAGCCGGTGCTCGATGGCTTGGGCATCAGCGTCATTAGCACCAGCCGCGGTGTCATGAGCGATCGCAAGGCCCGCGCCCAACGGCTGGGCGGTGAATTGTTGTGTACGGTTTGGTAAGGGGGAGAATTATGTCGCGCATCGGCAAACAACCTGTGCCCATTCCCGCTGGCGTCAAAGTCCAAATCGCCGACGGTAAGGTCTCTGTAGAAGGACCGAAAGGCCAGAAGTTGGAGTTCCCCTATCATCGGCTCATCAAAGTCGAGGTGGACGAGAACGCCAAGGTCATCCGCGTTGCCCGTCCCGATGATGAACGTTTCACGCGCTCGCTGCATGGACTGACGCGCAGCATCATCGCCAACATGATCGAGGGCGTCACCAAGGGCTACGAGAAACGTCTGAAAATCGAAGGGATCGGCTACCAGGCGACGGCCAAGAACAAGGGAGTCGAGCTGACGGTCGGTTTCGCCAATCGCGTGTTGATGGTCCCGCCGGCCGGCGTCACCGTCGAGGTGCCGGACCCAACTACCATTGTCATCAAAGGGGCGGACAAGCAGAAGGTCGGCCAGTTCGCTGCCGAGGTACGACACGTTCGCCCGCCGGAACCGTACAAGGGCAAGGGTATCCGCTACGAGAACGAACAGGTCCGCCGCAAGGAAGGCAAAGCCTTCGCCGGCGGCGCCAGTTGAGTGAGGCATCCATGAATGAGCAAAAGCTCAAGCAAGTGCGTCGGTTGCGTCGCAAGCGGCACGTGCGCCGCCAGATCCGCGGCACGGCGGAACGGCCGCGGTTGTCGGTGTTTCGCAGCTCCAAGCACATTTACGCCCAGTTGATCGACGATCTGAACGGCCGTACTTTGGCCGCTGCCAGCACCAACGCGCCCGATTTACGCAAAGAGCTAGGCTACGGCGGCAATGTCAAGGCCGCGCAGGCGGTCGGCAAACGTTTGGCTGAGATCGCCAAGGAGCGCGGCATCACCAAGGCGGCATTCGACCGCGGATATTATCGGTATCATGGCCGTATCAAGGCGCTGGCTGATGCGGCGCGGGCGGAAGGACTGCAATTTTAGAAACGATTTCATCTGAGCATCGGAGCGGGGGCGTAACTCTTCGCTCCGAGAGTAATAACAGACGAGTAAAATTATGGCCAGAGAACGTGGAGAAGGCCGCCCAGATGGGCTGGAAGATCGCGTGGTGAAGATTCGCCGCTGCGCCGCCGTGGTCAAGGGCGGTCGGCGTTTCAGCTTTAACGCCTTGGTGGTCGTCGGCGATAACAAAGGGCGCGTCGCTGCAGGCTACGGCAAGGCCAATGAAGTGCCCCCCGCCGTCGAAAAAGCCACCAAGGATGCTCAGGAAACGATGAAGCGCTCCAAGCGCGTATCGCTGCGTGGCGACACCATTCCGCATCGCATCATCGGCAAGTTCGGCAGCAGCCGTGTTATCTTGGTGCCGGCCGGCCCCGGCACTGGCGTCAAGGCCGGCCCCGGCGTCCGCGACGTGTTGGAAGTGTGCGGCATCCGGAACATTTTGACCAAGGTACATGGCAGCACCAATCCCATCAATCTGGTCAAGGCCACCATCGCTGGCTTGATGCAATTGCGGACCCGCGAAGAAGTGGCCCGCTTGCGAGGAGTGAATCTGTAATGGACCTTAGCCAAGTACACATCGGCGTTCACAAGCTGCGCAAGAAGAAGCGTGTTGGCCGTGGCCCCGGCAGCGGCCACGGCAAAACCGCCACGCGCGGCCACAAAGGACAATGGGCCAGCGCCGGCGCCGGCAAACCCGCCGTCATGTTCGAGGGCGGACAGATGCAACTGTTCCGCCGCATTCCCAAGCGTGGCTTCAGCCACGCTACCTGGGATAAGAAGTATCACATCGTCAACGTCGGTGATCTCAACCGCTTCAACGACGGCGATATCGTCGATGCCGAGACGCTGCGGAAAACTGGACTAGCCAAAGGACCGGCAGATGGGGTACGAATTCTAGGGATGGGGGAATTGACCAAAAAGCTGACGGTGCGAGCGCACCATTTTTCCAAGTCGGCCCAAGAAAAAATCAGCGCTCGCGGCGGCACGATCGAGGTCATCCCGCCGCCCAAGAAACCGAAGCGAAATAAGATGAAGCCGCGGACGCCGCAGCAATCGTAAAGATTTGCCAAACGGGGCATCGACACGCCCCGCTCGCCGAGGAGTTGGTATGCGCAAGCAAAATCCCTATCTGATCGGACTTGCCGCTGCTGTGGGGCTATTTCTCTTGCTGCTGCTCATGATGGGCAGAGACTACTGGCAGCAAGCGTTGGTCGTCGAAGCCTTGGCCCTGCTTACGGCCTTTTTGCTCTATCGCGGCAAGATCAAGGCCATCTTTACTATTCCGGAACTGCGGCAGAAAATCTTGCTGACACTATTGTTCTTGGCCATCTATCGCATCGGCTTTGCCATCCCGCTGCCGTTCGTCGATCAATCGAAAATGACGGCGGCGCTGGGGGCCGGGGGGGCCCTGGGCAATGTGCTCAACTTCGTGTCCATGTTCTCCGGCGGCAACCTCAGCCAGGCCACCGTGTTCGGACTCGGTATCATGCCGTACATCTCCGCCTCAATTATTTTCCAGCTCCTCGCCGCCGTCTATCCGCCGCTGGAAAAATTGCAAAAAGAAGGAGAGAGCGGCCGCAAGAAGATCAACGAATATACCCGCTATGCCACCGTTCTTATCTGCTTGTTTCAAGGATTCATGTACGTGCAATACCTCATGGGGCCGCCACCCACCAAACTAGGCTGGGCCCTGGAGGCTTACAAAGACAGCACGCTGGCCTTGATTTCGATGGTAGTGACACTGACGTGCGGCACCATTTTCTTGATGTGGCTGGGTGAGCAGATCGATGAATACGGCATCGGCAATGGCATCAGCCTCATCATCATGGCCGGCATCATTGCCCGTATGCCAGCGGCAGCGGCGAGTTTGTTTTTCGAGAACGGCCATTTCAAGGACTCGGTGTTCACTCTCGGCGGCGGCGGCGGCGGCCGCGACATGAGCTTCGAGAAACTTGTGGTGATGATCGTTCTGTTCATCACGGTAGTAGTTGGCGTGATCGCTATCACCAAGGGGCAGCGGCGCATCAAGACGCAATCGGCCAAGCACGTCCGCGGCCGCCGCGTCTTTGGCGGCACCAGCCAATGGCTGCCCTTGCGCGTTAACCAGGCCGGCGTCATGCCCGTCATCTTCGCTAGCAGCTTGCTGGTAGTGCCTTACTTCATTTTCAACGCCCTGGCCTCGGCCACCGAATGGCGCTGGGCACAGGTGCTCCAGCAGATCTTCGAGCGCCAGGGCTACTGGTACACGGTTCTGTTCATCGCCCTGATTTACGTCTTTTGTTATTTCTGGACGGCCCTGATCTTCAATCCCAAGGAGATGGCCAACAATTTAAAGGATTACGGCAGTTTCATCCCCGGCTATCGGCCGGGCAAGCGAACGGCGGAGTACCTGGAGCGCGTCATGTACCGCATCACCTACGTCGGTGCGGCGTTCCTGGCCGTCATCGCTGTCGTTCCCACGCTCATCACCAACACTTTGAACGTCGAGTACACCGTGGCCCAGTTTTACGGCGGCACGGGCTTGCTCATCGTCATCAGCGTTGCTCTTGATCTGGTGCAAAAGATCAACAGCCATCTGGTCATGCGCAATTATCCGGGATTGACAGAAGATTGAGGGAGCAGAGGGTGCGCGTAGCGCTCCAAGACCTGGGGCGTTAACACGCTCCGCCGCCTCCTCTTGCTAGTTGAATGGTCATTCCCCAAAATAATCGGGAAGAGATTCGTCCGGGGTTCGGCGCCCCGGTCTTCCCACCACGGCAATGAGTGTGCCGCCCTTCCTACAAGGCAGGCTGGGTGGCGGAACAGGGCCATCCATGCGTCTTATTCTTCTCGGTCCGCCTGGATGCGGCAAGGGAACTCAGGCCAAGCTGCTCAGCGAGCGCAACGGCCTGGAACACATCGGCACCGGCGACATTCTCCGTGAAGCCATTCGCCAGCAGACACCTGCCGGGCTACGTGCTCACCCTTACGTTGAAAAGGGGCAACTTGTCCCTGATGACCTGGTCAACGACGTAGTTGCTGAGCGTTTCAACCTCAATGATCCGCCGGAGTGTTTCGTCCTGGACGGCTATCCGCGCACGCTCGCTCAGGCCGTCGCTTTCGATCAAGTGCTGCGGCAGCATTATTTTGATTTGACCGCTGTTCTTCTCTTCCAGATCAGCGATGAGGAGATCATCGCACGCGTCGGCGAGCGCTGGAGCTGTCCCAAGCCCGGCTGTAAGGCGACCTACCACACCCAAAGCAAGCCACCGAAAGTGCCCGGCATTTGCGATTATTGCGGCACCAAACTGATCCAGCGCGAGGACGACCGCCCAGAGACGGTGAAAGCCCGATTAGTGGTGTATCATAAGAACATAGGGCCGCTGGCAGGCTACTATCGCGTCCAGGAATTGTTGCGTGAAGTGCCCGGTCATGGAGCGATCGAGCAAGTGTATGCCAACATCATGACAATCTTGAACGAGCAGGCAAAACGTAAATGTTAAGGGCATTTTTTCCCCACAAGCCGGAGTTGAAATCGCCGCGTGAGATCGGCCTGATGCGTGAAGCCGGCAAAGTAGTGGCCGAGGCGTTACGTCTGTGTCGCAGCATGGCCAGGCCCGGCGTCAAAACCATCGAAATCGATCAAGCTGTTGAGGCGTTGTTTGCCTCGCGCGGCGCTCTGCCGCTCTTCAAAGGTTATCCCGGTCGCGTGCCGTTCCCGGCAGTGACATGCATTTCCATCAACGAACAAGTGGTCCACGGCATTCCCGGCCAGCGCGTCATCCGTGAAGGCGATCTGCTGAAAATCGATACCGCTTGCAAGCTCAACGGCTGGTGCGCCGATGCGGCCATCACCGTGATGGTCGGCCAGGTCAGTCCAGAAAAGCGCCGGCTTGTCGAGGTCGGCGAACTGGTGCTGAAGACAGCCATGATTGAAATGGCCCGGCGCAAATGGTGGTCCGAGGTGGCCGGGCATATGCAGCGTGTGGCCGAGTCAGCAGGTTTCAGCGTGGTAACGCAGTACGTCGGCCACGGCATCGGCCGGGTCATGCACGAAAACCCGCAGGTGCCCAATTTCGTCAACCGCGAACTGCGTAAACATGATTTCAAACTGGAAGAAGGGCTGGTGCTGGCCGTCGAGCCGATGGTCAACATGGGCCGCGCCGACACCGATACGTTGCGCGATCATTGGACCGTAGTGACGCGCGACGGCTTACCCAGCGTCCACGTTGAGCATACCTTGGCCGTGACACGCGAAGGCGTCTACGTCATCACTGCAGATGAGGAGACGCTGATTCCGCGTGCGTAGGGAATTTTATCTCGGTTTAGGTCGTTCCCAACTCGGATCATAATCGAGTGAGAAAATCCGCTGGATGCGTTCGGCCCGACCGCCGCTCTCGTCGCGCAATACTTCCAGGGCTTGATGAATGCAGGCGAGGCGCGGATCGTTCACTACCTGGCTACTGCCGGCGCCGCGGCTGATGCGATCGAGGATGGCAGCGAGATCAAGCAGCTTACAGCGCGCTTCGAGAAAATACGCATCCAAAGCGGCGCGGGATGATAAAGGAGTCATGGCGTTTGCCTGGCAAAGAGTCGTTGATATTCCAGACTCACTAATTGATTCAAACTGCCCGAACGAAATCCTTCCAGATCGAGCGTGACGTAACGAAAGCCGAGTTCTTTCAAGCGCCGCACCAATTCCTGATGGATGGAAGGCTCAAGCAGGCGAGCCAACTCGCTGGGCGGCACTTCGATGCGGGCCAACTCACCTTCATGTAGACGGACGCGGCACTCTCGATAACCGAGGGCGTGCAGATATTTCTCTGCTTCCTCCACACGGGCCGTGCGTTCGCGCGTCACCTCAACGCCGGGGGCGAGCCGGCTCGACAGGCACGGCGACGCCGGTTTGTCCCACGTGGGCAGGCTCCAGGCCAAAGCCAAGGCACGGACATCCGCCTTGGTAAAGCCAGCTTCCTGCAACGGATGACGGACGTGATGTTCCGCCGCTGCCTTCAAGCCGGGACGATAATCACCGGAATCATCGAGGTTCGCTCCACTGCAAATGACCGATACGCCCAACTCTGGCAGCAGCGTTTCGAGGCGCGAATACAACTCACTCTTGCAAAAATAGCAGCGGCTACCGTCATTGCGGACGTAATTGGCATTGTTGAACTCTGCGGTGGCGACGACCTGGTGACGAATACCGATGCGCTGGGCCAGGCGGCGGGCCTCTTCGATTTCAGCTCGCGGCACGCTCGGACTGTCGGCTGTGATGGCAACGGCCCGGTCGCCAAGGGCTAGCTGCGCCGCCTGGGCAACGACGGTGCTATCGATACCGCCGCTGAAAGCAACCGCCGCTGAGCCGAGGCCGCGCAGCACTTCCAAAAGCCGATCACGTTTGATGGCCAATTCGGATGGCACAGACGAGAGGGTGAATGCGGCGGTACTCATATCGCCATAATATGCTATCCTTGGAGAAGCCTCAAGCGGAGAGCGAAACCGAGAGAAAATGCGAAAACCAATGTTTCGGACTCTTGCGTTGTTCCAACTATTGCCCCGATCGACGCAGAGAGAGGGGCGACAGGACCAGATGAGGAGTCTTCCTGCAAGCGATCCGCGTTTCCGCACCGCTGGCGAACAGCCAGCGTCCGTTAGTTGGTGGGAGCTGCACCAAGCCGGCGGACACCGGCCGTTCGCCGTTAACCCTTAATTGCGAGCGCCTTGAGAAGCAGGATTTCGACCGCGAGCAGGATTGCGGACGCGCAGGGCTTCCTGTGCTTTGTTGTCTAGAGTGTTTAAGTCGTAGAGACGGCTGGCCTCGTCGGTGCGGCCGGCCTCCCGATAGGCTACGGCCAGTTTGTTACGGCAGTCGCCAGTGGCGGGATGATCGGGACCAAGCCACTTTTCCCGCAACTGGAACGCTTGCTCATACTGCTTGACCGCCTGCTCGGCTTCTCCCAGGTCCAGGTAGCTTGCACCCAGGATCTCACGTATGGATGCCTCGACCATTGGCCGATCCGGGAATGCGCCTGTGACCTTCGCTGCGGCTGCCTCCACTGCTTTGCGCAGCGTCACATCTTTGCCCAGACCCTCGCGGCTCCAGCTTGTCGGATGGCCCGCCGCCAGGAAAACATGGTCTCGGAGAAAGTCCAGCACAGCCTTGGCATCCTCTGCCGAACGCCGCGCCTCCTTCTCCGCCGCCAATGCCTTCTCACGCTCCTCCGCCAGAACCTGGCGCGCTTCCGTCACCTGCTCCAACTGTTTTTTAAGCTCGGCCTCAGCCTTCCGCGCCTGGTCGCGCTCCTCTGTGACCTGTTGTAGGGTTGTCTGCGTCAGATCTTCGGCTCGCAGTTTCCACACCGTCAGGCCAGCGCCGCCCAGAGCGACCGGCAGCAGGAGCAGAGCACCTACCGTCCTCAAGCCACGCGGTTTTTTCGGTCCCATTTTTTTGGCCTCCATCGATTCGTTCATCAAATCCCCTTGGATGGTACGCGTCTGTGCGCCCTGGGCCTCATAGCCCCCAGTGGGGTCCGCGCCGGCTTGCTCCAGGTCTCGCCGGGGAGGGCGAGGACCGGGAGAAGCGGCGAAGTGTGCCGCCACCAGTTCTTCGACTTGCCGCCTCAGCACGACGTCGTCGCCGCAAGCACCGGCGATATAGGCTTCACGCACCTCTGCCGATGCAATCTTGATCGCGTTCGAGACGATGGCATCCCGATCCTGCATTTCAGTCAACATAGACGTTCTCCACGAACACCTGAATCTAGAGGATTGTCCGATTGAGTCTGGACAGTTGTTGTTATCATCCTTGTGAAACACATGGTCCTCCTTAGGCAAACACGGTTTTTCCTATTCTTTCTTCGCCGCAGGAGCTGTACTCGCCAGTCCTCCTTCGTGCGGTAGCGCTGGAGCCTCCAACCGCACGGCGCAGCCTTCACTCAACTCCGCGATGTTGCCGACGATCACCTGTTCTGTGCCGTCAATGGGCACCCATCCCTCCTCGCCGGCTTTCGCGGGGACTTGGCGATTGGTGACCTCGATCCACTCGCCGTCGCTGACGCCTACCTGGACTGCGGTTTGCACAGCATGGCCGTTTTCGTAGCTCCAGTAGTAGGCCTGATCACCGTTATAGATGAGGGCATTGGCCGGCACGGCCCGTACGTTGTCGCGTTCGATGAGGACTTTGCCATAGGCGTACATTCCCGGCAGAATCTCGTTGTTGAGGTTGCGCAAGTCGATCTCGGCACGCAGCGTTCGGCTCTTGACATTGAGAGCCCAGGCCGTGCGCACCACGTAGGACGGAATCCACTCGTCGCGGTAGCCCTTGATCTGGACGCGCGCCTTCGAACCGACGCGGACATAGTTGGCGTCCGCCTCGGGAACATCGACAAAGATGCGAACAATGTCGGTGCGATCGACCACATAAATCGGTGCAGCCTGCCCCGAAGGTGAGAGATGTGGCGCGTTGTGATCGGCTGTGGGGTCGCCTGTTCGCGGCAGAACAAAGTCCCAGCTGTTGGCATTGCGAGCCACAATCACGCCGTCATACGGGGCAGGGATCGTCAGGTAGTCTACCCAGGCATCGAGTCGTTTGGCATCGCTCTCTGCTACGCGGACGCGCGCCTTTTCCACATCGACATCGATCTGGTCCTCTCGAAGTGCCTCTTCAGCTTTGAGCAGGTCCGCCGCCTTTTTCTCCACGTCCGCTTCTGCCGCCATCCATGCGGCCTTGCTCATCCGGTACTGATTTTGCGATTCGAGCAGGACTTGAGGATCAACGACCGCCCGTTTGACCTCGCGCTCCAGGCGATTGACTTCCGATTCCCAGCGCCACGTGTCGGATTTATACTTCTCCACGATTTCCTTGGCTTCCTTGAGGGCTGCCTTGGCTGCCTTCACCTGAGCCTCGGCTACCTTCACGAGTTGTTCGGCCAAGCGGACCCGTTCCTGATCTAATTTGACGGTGCGCCATTTGGTCTCGCGGTCTTCTTCCAATTCCGGCACATAGAGAGTGCAGAGAACATCGCCCTTCTTCACTTTGTCGCCGATGTCCACGTTCCATTTCTTGATGTAGCCGCTCACCTTCGGAAAGATCGACGTACGCTCGTAAGGCTCAACGAAACTCGGCTGGCCGACGATGCGGACAATCCTGCGGTACTGCGGTTGCATCACCTGGACCGTGGGAGGCTCCTGGACGCTCGGGGCTGTGACCTTCTCCTCTTTTTCGCAACCCGGTGCTACCAGAACAACTAGCAAGCCGAACGTGAGCCAGGAGAAGCGGTTCCTAAAGGATCTCAGATTAAGGGGACACATCAATGAACCTCCAAATAAGGGTGCTGGACCTTACGCGCCTCCGAGTAAGGGGTCTGCATGAGGGAGCACCTGGCCATCCTCCGCAGCATGAGTATGCTCGTTATGTTCCTCTGCACGATCGTAGACATGCGGATCATAATGCACGCTCTCGGGGTCATCTGGATAAATCGAGGGCGAACGATACACTTTCTTGCCGATCACCACAGCGAAGATAGACGGCAGCACCAACAAGGTGGCAAAGGTGGACATCACCAAACC
>Ga0070737_10001063_pt1 | contig 43567 bp, 36 predicted proteins | sample Coa_R1_10_FD_66438 | JGI IMG/M metagenome (GOLD analysis project Ga0070737, IMG submission 66438) | Surface soil microbial communities from Centralia Pennsylvania, which are recovering from an underground coalmine fire - Coalmine... | ecosystem: Environmental > Terrestrial > Soil > Unclassified... | reverse complement strand
CGCCGCGATCAACCTGGCGAGGTACTCGCCCGGGGCACCCCACCAAGCTGGCTTGGTGGGGACCCCGCCCGTAGGCTCAGTTGGAGCCTTCGTGAAGCGCAGAGCCGCGGTAAGACCCGGCCTTCCCGGGCACGCGGCGGGGAAGCGCGAAGCCCGCAAGGGCAACCCCGTGAGGGGTGCCGTATGAGACTATCGCTTACTCAGCGGCAACGGCAGTCGGACCGGTCGTCCTCCCGCCCGCAGAGCGTGACCCCGAAGCGCCTCCTCCCGCCCCTCCGGGGGCACGCTCACGTCCGAGCCGGGTTGAGGTGTCCCAGCCGCCCGTTCAGCTTGTAGGGGCGCCGAAGGCCCGCTCCATCCGCACCCGCTGGTCCAGGGCAAGCCGATCAGGGGCGCCAGCGGCCCTCACCCGAGCAGGCGATCGGCCTCCGGGCGGCCGGCCAGGCGATGGGCGCCGGCCGAGAATACCGGTATGGACCCCAACCTGGCCTGGCTGACAGCGACGCGGATCGGCGAGCGAGTCGCGGCCGGGGAGCTCGAGCCCGAGGCGATGGTCGCGCACCACCTCGAGCGCATCCGCCACCTGGATCCCCGTCTGGGCGCGTACGTGCACGTGGACGATGCCGCCCAGCCCGGCACCGGTCCCCTGGCCGGGGTGACGGTGGCGGTCAAGGACACCCAGCCGGTGGCGGGCATGCCCTGGACCTACGGCTCCCGGAGGTGGCGCGGCCGGGTGGCTGAGCAGGATGCCATCCCGGTCGCCCGCCTCCGGGCGGCCGGGGCGACCGTGCTGGGCAAGACCAACACCCCCGAGCTGGCCGCCGCCGTCGGCACCGCCAACGAGCTCTTCCCCCCCACCCACAACCCGTGGCGACCGGGCACCACCCCCGGCGGCTCCAGCGGTGGCAGCGGGGCGGCGGTGGCGGCGGGGCTGTGCACCATCGCTCTGGGCGACGACATGGGGGGCTCCATCCGCATCCCGGCCGCCTGCTGCGGGGTCGCCGGGCTGCGCCCCTCGCCCGGCCGGGTGCCCATGGAGCTGGCCGACCCCACGGGGCTCAGCGTGCGAGGGCCGCTGACGCGCTCGGTCGCCGACCTGCGTCTGGCGCTGGGCGTGATCGCCGCCGAGGCCCCACCCGAGGGGCGAGCGGGCAGCGGGCGGCTGCGCATCGCGGCCGTGATCGAGAGCCCGGTGCCCGCCGACCCGGCTTGCCTCGCTGCCTGCGAGCGCGCGGTTCGGGCGCTGCAGGACCTCGGCCACCGGGTCGAGCCGGTCGGCTGGGACCCGATGCCGGTGGCGCGCGCCTACCAGGTGGTGCGCCCGGCCAGCGTCTCCACCGTGCCCGGCGAGCCCGGCGACTACGGGCCAGCGGTGAGCCGTCTCATCGCCGCCGGCCGGGCCATCGGTGCCCGGGACTACCTGGCCGCCCTGGAGTCGGGCACCACCTCGGCCTGGACCCTGCGGCGGCTGCTTGACGACCACGACGCCCTCCTCACCCCCACCCTGGGCCGCCTCCCCATGCCCATCGCGGAGGTGCCGCCCTTCCTGGGGGAGGCGTGGACGGCCTACACCCAGTTCGTGCTCCCGGTCAGCTTCGCCGGCCTCCCGGCCGTGAGCCTCCCTGCCGGGCTGCACGAGGGGCTGCCGGTGGGCGTCCAGCTGGTCGGCCGCCCCTGGGGTGAGTGGTCGCTGCTCGACCTGGCCGAGCAGCTCGAGGCCCAGCCCGGGTTTGGCTTCCGGCCACCTCCCGGCTGGGAATGAACACCGTGGCCCTCCGACGCGACCCGAAGCGCAGCCCTCCAGGCCGTTCGGGTGAGGCCATGGACGGGAGCGCCGGAGACCGTTGCCGCTGAGCGATCAATAGCGCTCAAGCGGCACCCCTCACGGGGCGCCCCGGGCGAGGGCCTCGCCAGGTCGATCGCCGCGTGGCCATCGCGCTGGCGGCGCTCCCACCGCCGTCGCACGCCCAGCGCTCGGCCCGGCCGATGGCCTGGATCCCACCGCAGCGATGACCCTCTCGGAGCTGGGAGGCACCGCTCGGCCCCCACCAGCTCCGAGCCCTCCCAGGGGGACCCCATCGGAGCCCGTCCCGATGGGGACCCCCAGCCGGTCCTGTCGCGCAGCTGCCGCCGGACCTCGGCCAGGGCGGCGATCTCGGTCGCAGCGCCACCGGCCGAGGGGGAGAGTGGTGACCCCTCCCCCACCCGGCTCAGGTGTCAGCCCTCCTCGCCGGCCGCCGCCATCTCCCGACCGCGCCGGGCGATCTCCTCCACCACCATCGGGTCGGCCAGGGTGGTGGTGTCACCCAGCTCCCGGTTGTCGGAGATGTCGCGCAGCAGGCGGCGCATGATCTTGCCCGAGCGGGTCTTGGGCAGCTCGGGCGTGAACACGATGTTGGCGGGGGCGGCGAAGCGACCGATCTTGCGGCCGACGTGCTCGCGCAGCTCGGCCAGCATCTCGGGCGATCCCTCCTCGCCCCCCTTGAGGGTCACGAAGGCCACGATCGCCTGCCCCGTCACCTCGTCCCTGCGCCCGCACACCGCCGCCTCGGCGACCTTGGGGTGGTCGACCAGGGCCGACTCCACCTCGATGGTGGAGATGCGGTGGCCGGAGACGTTCATGACGTCGTCCACCCGGCCCATCAGCCAGAAGTCGCCATCCTCGTCCACCCTGGCGCCGTCACCGGCGAAGTAGAGGCCAGGGAAGCGGCTCCAGTAGGTCTGCCGGTAGCGCTCGTCGTCCTTGAAGAGGCCGCGCAGCATCGCCGGCCAGGGCCGACGCAGCACCAGGTAGCCGGCCCCCCCAGGGCCGACCTCCTCCCCTCGGTCGTTCAGGACGGTGGCCTGGACGCCCGGGAAGGGCCGGGTCGCCGAGCCCGGCTTGAGCGTGGTGATGCCGGGCAGCGGCGTGATCATGATCATGCCGGTCTCGGTCTGCCACCAGGTGTCCACCACCGGCGTGCGGTTGCCGCCGATGTGCTCCCGGTACCAGACCCAGGCCTCCGGGTTGATCGGCTCCCCCACCGTGCCCAGCAGCCGCAGCGAGCTGAGGTCGTGCCGGCGCGGGTACTCCGGTCCCCACTTCATGCAGCTCCGGATCGCCGTCGGCGAGGTGTAGAGGATATCGACCTTGTACCGCTCGACGATGTCCCACCAGCGATCCTTGTCCGGGTAGTCGGGGGTGCCCTCGTAGATGACGCCAGTGGTGCCGTTGCAGAGCGGCCCGTAGACGATGTAGCTGTGACCGGTCACCCAGCCGATGTCGGCAGCGCACCAGTAGATCGAGTCAGGCTTCACGTCGAAGACGTAGTAATGGGTGCTGGCGACGCCGACCAGGTAGCCACCGGTGGTGTGCACGATGGCCTTCGGCTTGGCCGTGGTCCCGCTCGAGTACAGGAGGTAGAGCAGGTCCTCTGAGTCCATCTCCTCGCACGGGCAGGAGGCCGGGGCGTCGCTGACGTCAGCGAGCAGGTCGTGCCAGTAGACATCCCGCCCCTCCTGCATGGGCACGTCGGCCCCGGTGCGGCGAAAGACGACGCAGTGGCGAACCGAGGGGCACTGGGCCATGGCCTCGTCCGAGGTTCGCTTCAAGGGCACCGGCCGGCCCCGTCGCTGGCCCTCGTCCTGTGTGATCAGGACCTCGCACTCCATGTCATTGAGACGGCCCACCAGCGAGTCGGCGCTGAACCCACCGAACACGACCGTGTGCGGCGCCCCCAGACGGGTGCAAGCCAGCATCGCGATCGGCAACTCCGGGACCATCCCCATGTAGATCCCGACCGGCGTCCCTTTCTTGACTCCGAGCTTCTTGAGCCCGTTCGCGAACCGCACCACCTCGCGCTGGAGGTCGGCGAAGGTGATGGTCCTCCGCTCGCCGACCGGCTCGCCCTCCCAGTAGTAGGCGACCCGGTTCCCACGCCCGGCCTCGACGTGCCGGTCGACGCAGTTGTAGCAGACGTTGAGCTTGCCGCCCAGGAACCACCGGGCGTAGGGAAGCTCCCACTCCAGGACCCGGTCGAAGGGCTTGAACCAGCTCACGCGCTGGAGCGCCTCCTCACGCCAGAACCCCTCGAAGTCCCGCTCGGCGCGCTCGTAGATCTCGGGCTTGGCGTTCGCCTGGGCGGCGAAGCCGGGGTCCGGGGGGTAGCGGCGGCCTTCCTGGAACAGCGTCTCGATCGCGTGCCCGAGGGCAGCATCGTCGATCGACATTCGGCGTCCTCCCTGATGTTGGTTCGTTAAAGGGATGTCCCCCGCTAGGCTACGCGCCCGTCACCGGCGACGGCGCCCCGGCCCCGGGGGCCAGCGGCCGCGGCCGCCACAGGGGCGCGCCCAAGGGCAGCACGGATCGGCCCGAGAGGCTGTTGACGACGATGGCCGCCGAGGTGTACCAGGCCACCAGCGCGGTCAGGATGCCGAGGTAGCCGCCGACGGCGGTCACGCCGACGCCCGCCGCCTGGCCCATGAAGTTGCCGATGAAGAGCACGACCTCGGTCGCCTCAAGCGTCAGGAAGACCCCGAACACCGCCACGCTGATGCGGGCGCTCCAGAGCAGCATGTAGGTGTTGAAGATGGCGAAGGCGACCAGGATCCAGGCCACCGAGAGGGAGACATCCTTGGTTGGCACCTTACCCATCAGCACCAGGCCGATGAAGACGGCCAACCCCAGCCAGAAACCACCGTAGGTGGAGAAGGCAGTGGCACCGAACGTGTTGCGGTTCTTGAACTCCCACATGCCCGCCAACAGCTGCACCGTGCCCCCGTAGAAGGCTGCGAAGCCGAAGAAGGTCAAAAGTGGTGCGACCGACTCGCCGAAGGCGTTGGTCAGGCTCAGCAAGAAAGTGGTGAGGGCAAACGCCGCCAAGCCCAGCGCAGCCGGATCAGCAACCTGTGGAACACCTCGATCCTCCGCCATGGCTCCTCCACAATCCTCCAGATGACCGACTCCTCCATCCGGGCCCGGCCAATCCGCACTCGGTGACGAGACGCGGCGCGCCACCCGGATCGCGCCGAGGCCGCGAGAAACCTCTCCAGGCTCATGCATAGGGCACCTCGGGCCTCGTGTACAGTCATCTCCGCCGAGCGGTCGGTGTCAGCCGCCAAGCGGTCTTCCTGGCGCCGTGAGCGGCGCACGGTCGCGGCGACCGGGATGGCTTGTCCTCGGCCGCCATCTCCACGATCATCATTGACGAGGGTGAGATGAGCTGGGAAGCCGCCCTCGGCGCGCAGACCGCCCTGACCGGGATCGCGGCGGCGTTCGTCTACCTGCTGCTGCGACGGCAGCGACGGGGCTTCGGCACGCTCGAGGAGCGCGCCATGCTCCGGACCTTGGCCTTCGCCACCTCCACGCTGCGGGCCCTCCGCAGCGGTCTCACCCGCGCCTCCGCCGGGCAGGTCCTGCCCGCGGTCGCGGAGCAGGCGGCCGCCGAGGGCGTGGCGCTCTACGGGCCCGAGGGGCTCATGGGCTTCCACCCTCGCTCCACCGGCCCGGCGGAGGCCCACCGGCTCCACATGGGGACGGAGCAATCGGCGGTGCTCGACGCGCTGGCCGCCGGCCGGCTGAAGCTGGTCGACCTGCATCCCCCGGGCGGGGAGACGTGCGAGCTGCGCTACGGGGTGGTGGCTCCCCTCATCGTCCTCGAGCGGCCGGTCGCCGCCCTGGTCACCTACCATCTGCAGACGCCGGGACCGGCCGCCCTGCGCATCGCCTCGGACCTGGCCGAGCTGCTGGCCACCCAGCTTCGCCTGCAGGCTGCGGACCAGCAGCGGGTGGCCCTGGCCAAGAGCGAGCTCAGGGCGCTGCGGGCGCAGATCTCACCCCACTTCATCTACAACACCCTGACCACCATCGCCTCCTTCATCCGCACCGACCCCGACCGGGCCCGCGAGCTGGTTCAGGAATTCGCCGATTTCACCCGACGTGCCTTCCGCTCCCAGGGCGAGTTCACGACCCTGGCCGACGAGCTGATCTACACCCGTCAGTACCTGCAGCTTGAGCAGGCCCGGCTGGGCGACCGCCTGCAGCTCCGCCTGCACATCGATCCCGAGGTGCTCAACACCACCGTGCCGACCCTCGTGGTCCAGCCCCTGGTCGAGAACGCGATCAAGCACGGCATCGAGGCCGCCCACGGCGGGGGCACGGTCGAGATCCGCGCCGAGGATCAAGACGACGAGTGCCTGATCGTGGTCAAGGACAACGGCGCGGGCTTCGAGGTCGCCCGCGCCACCAACGACGGTGGCGCGCTGGCCAACATCGACAGTCGCCTGCGCCAGGTGTTCGGCCCCGGCTACCGGCTCGAGATCCAGTCTCGCCCCGGCCACGGGACGACGGTGCAGGTTCGGGTGCCGAAGTACCGTCCGGGGGTGCGCGCCTCGTGAGCCCGCCCATCGCGCCCCGTCTGGACGTGCTGGTGGTGGACGACGAGGCCCCGGCCCGGGACGAGCTCGCCTTCCTGCTCCGGCAGCAGGAGGCGATCAGGAACATCGCTCAGGCGGCCGACGCCGAGCTCTGCCTGCAGCTGCTGTCCCGGGAGGAGTTCGACGCCGTCTTCTTGGACATCCGCATGCCCCGCCTGGACGGGCTCACCCTCGGTCGGCTGATCGCCCACCTGGCCCGCCCTCCCCAGATCGTCTTCGTGACCGCCTACGAGGAGCACGCGGTCGAGGCCTTCGGGATCGACGCCGTCGACTACCTGCTGAAGCCGGTGCGGCCGGAGCGGCTGGGCATGACCATCGCCCGGCTGCTCCGCGCGCGGGCGGCCGGCGAGCCCCCGCAGCCGCCCGAGCCCTCGGTGGGCGATCGCATCGCGGTCCGGGCCAGCGGCGGGCAGTTCCTGCTCATCCCGGTCTCCGAGGTCCGGGTGGCGATCGCGGAGGAGGAGGGCTCGCGGGTGCTCACGCCTCGGGCCCGTTACCACGTGCGCTGGAGCCTGAGCGACCTCGAGGAGCGACTGCGCGGCCATGGCTTCCTGCGCGTCCACCGGGCCTACCTGGTCAACCTCAACCACGTGGCCAGCATCGAGGCCTTCTTCAACGGCACCTATCTGCTCAAGCTCGACGACCTGCCCGGTCTGAACGTGCCGGTCTCCCGTCGGCATGCGGCCGATCTGAAGGCCGCGGTTCGCCTCTAGGCCACGCCATGGAGGAGCGACCCGAGAACCTGGAGGGCCAGCCCCAGCGGCCCTATCCCATCGCGGACCTCCGTGAGCTCGAGGAGCAGACGCAAGTGGGCGAGATCTTCCTCGCCGCGCTCCTCCGCCGCCAGCTCTCGCTGAGCCTGCGCGTGGCCCTCACCCTGCTGGCGATGCTGGGCCTGCAGCCGCTGCTCGCCTGGCTGATCCCCGCCTACGCCAGCACCACCGTCCTCTCCATCCCTCTGCCCTGGCTGGTGCTGGGGCTGGGGTCGTACCCGGCGCTGATCGCGCTCGGCGCCTACTACGTGCGCAACGCCGAGCGGGTGGACGATGAGTTCAGCGACCTGATGCACCGATGACCTCCCCCGCCGCCATCGCCGGCCTGCTGGCCATGCTCATCGCGACGGTCACGGTGGGGATCTTCGCCCGCCGCTTCGCGCGGACCACCTCCGACTTCCTGGTCGCGGCCCGGGCGGTGCGGCCAGCGGCCAACGCGGCGGCGATCAGCGGGGAGTACCTGAGCGCCGCCTCCTTCCTGGGCATCGCCGGGCTGGTGATGAAGTACGGCTTCGACGTGCTCTGGTACCCGGTCGACTACGCCGCCGGCTACCTCGTGCTCCTGATCTTCATCGCCGGCCCGCTCCGGCGGTTCGGCGCCTACACCATCCCCGACTTCGCCGAGGGTCGCTTCGCCAGCCCCCGCCTGCGACGCCTGGCGGTCGGCTTGGTGATCGTGATCGGGCTCTTCTACACCCTGCCGCAGATGAAGGCGGCCGGCATCACCGTGGCCAGCGCCGTGGGCATCCCCTACGGGGCGGGGGTGCTGCTCATGGCCGGGGTGGTGATCACGATCGTGATGGCGGGCGGGATGCGCGGGGTGACCATCGTCCAGGCCATGCAGTTCACGGTCAAGTTGTTCGCGATCACCGCCCCCAGCTTCGTCCTCCTGATCCACTTCGGGTCCCCGACCGGGATCTTCGCCCGCCTCCACGCCAACCCCATCCCCCGCCTCTCGCAGCCGCTGGTCGCGAAGGTGAGCCCCGGCGACGAGTGGCAGGTGGTCCAGCCCCTCCACGTCCGGCTCGACCACCCGAGCCGGGTGCGGCTGGCCTCCCTCGGCCCCGACTCGGCATCGGCCGAGGCGGGCACCCCGGCGCAACCGACCGGTGGGGGTCGGGAGGTGACCCTCGCCCCCTCCGCCACGCTGCCCCCTGGGCAGGTCCAGTGGCAACAGCCCACCCGGGTCGAGATCCCGGCCGGCTCGGCGGTCCCCTACGGGGTCGGGACCCCCCCGAGCTCGAACGCCGCCTGGCTCCACCCCTTCGGCCCCTTGGCCGGGGCCAGCGGCCAGCCGCTCCTCTTCACCTACTCCCTGATCGTGGCCATCCTCTGCGGGACCCTGGGCCTGCCCCACATCCTGGTCCGCTTCTACACCAACCCTGACGCTCGCCAGGCACGCCGCACCGCCCTCTTCGTCCTCCTGCTGGTCGGCTTCTTCTACCTGTGGCCCCCGCTCTACGGCGCCCTGGGTCGGCTCTACATGCCCGGGCTCTACACCACCGGCCTGACCGACGCCGTGGTCCTGCTGCTCCCACGCCAGATCGGGCCCTCGTGGATCGGGGACACGCTGGCTGGCATCACCAGCGCCGGCGCCTTCGCTGCCTTCGCGGCCACGCTGAGCGGGCTCCTGATCTCCCTGGCCGGCGCCCTCGGCCACGACATCTACGGACGCTGGCTACGACCCGAGGCCGGAGGCGCCGAACGCAACCTCGCCTTCCGCATCGGGGCCCTGACCGCCGGGGTGGCGGCGGCCTTCCTCGGCCTGATGGTCGAGCGCTTCGACATCAACGTCCTGGTCGGGTGGGCGTTCGCGATCGCGGCCAGCTCCTTCTTCCCCATGCTGGTGCTCGGGATCTGGTGGCGGGGCCTGACGACGGCCGGGGCGGCGCTGGGGACCGCCAGCGGGGGCGTGGCGGCCACGCTGGCCATCGCGACCACGATGGTCGCGACGGCCTCACCAACCCTCGCCGGCTTCCTCGACCGCCACCCGGCCCTGGCCGTGATCCTGGCCCAGCCGACCATCGTGACCCTCCCCCTCGCCATCGCGGTGATGGTCGGGGTGTCGCTGGCCTGGCCGCGACCGCCGGCCGGGGTGGCCTCGACCATGCTCCAGATGCATCTTCCCGAGCGTCTGGGGCTGCGTCGCGAGTACATCCGCGAGCCCTGAGCCCGCGGCGGGAGGCAGGGCCAGCCCGCGACGACGACCTCAGCCCCGGACTCGGCTGGCCAGGTAGTTGCCCATCCGCTCCAGGCCCAGCCGCAGCTCCTCCTCGGCCTGGGTGTAGGCGAGGCGGAGGAAGCCAGCCCCCGCGGCGCCGAAGGCCGTGCCCGCCAGCACCGCCACCCCCGCCCGCTCCAGGAGCTCGACGGCGAGCTGCTCCTCCCCGATCCCGGTCGCCTCCACGTTGGGGAAGGCATAGAAGGACCCCTGGGGGAGGCGGCAACGGATCCCTGGCATCCGGTTCAGCCCTTCCACCAGCAGGTCGCGCCGGGCGCGGAAGCGGGCCACCATGCGTTGGACCGCCGCCTCCGACTCGGGCGACTCCAGGGCCTCGATGGTCGCCATCTGCGTGAAGGCGGCGGCGCAGGACGAGGTGTTGATCATCAGCTTCTCCATGGCCGCCGCGATCTCGGGCGGGGCCACGCCGTAGCCGAGGCGCCAGCCGCACATGGCATAGGCCTTGGAGAGCCCGTCCAAGAGGACGGTGCGCTCCTTCATGCCCGGCTGTGAGAGCACGGAGACGTGCTCCTGGCCGTAGAGGATACGAGAGTAGATCTCGTCGGAGAGGACGAGCAGGTCATGCTCGACCGCCAGTCGGGCCACGAACTCCACGTCCTCCCTCGCCAGCACCCCACCGGTGGGATTCTGGGGGGAGTTCAGGATGAGCAGCCGGGTCCGGGGCGTGACCAGCGCCGCCAGCTCCTCCAGGTCCAGGCGGAAGTCGCGCTCCTCCCGCAGGACGACGGGGACCGGGACCGCGCCGAGGAAGTTGACCAGCGACGCGTAGACGGGGTAGCCGGGATCCGGGTAGATGACCTCGTCCCCCGGCTCCACGCAGGCCAGGAGCAGGAAGAGGAGGACGTTCTTGGAGCCAGGCACCAGGACGACCTCGGCGGGCCCGACCTCGATCCCAAGCCGCCTGGCCACGAACGCCGCCACCGTCTCACGCACCTGCGCGATCCCGGCCGCGGGCGTGTAGTGGGTGTAGCCGGCCCGGATCGCCCCCACCGCCGCCTCGACGATGTTGTCCGGGGTGGGGAAGTCCGGCTCCCCGATCTCCATGTGGACCACGTGCCGCCCCTCTGCCTCCAGCTGCCGAGCCCGAGCCAGCACCTCGAAGGCGCCCTCGGTGCCCAACCGCCCCATCCGTCGGGCGAAGCGGGGAGCCACGGCTCAGTGCACCCCCACCAGGGCCCCCCCGTCGAGGCCGATGGTCTGCCCCGTGAGGTAGCCCGCCTGGAGCGAGCAGAGGAAGGCGCAGGTGGCGCCCAGCTCGGCCGGGTCCCCCAGCCGCCCGGCCGGGATGCCCCGCGCGATCGCCTCGAGGTCGTCGCCGTAGAGCTGACGAGCGCGATCGGTCAGGATCGCGCCCGGGGCCAGGTTGTTGACGGTGACGCCATAGGGGGCGACCTCGGCGGAGAGGGTCTTGGCCATCGCCGTCACCGCCGAGCGGAAGGCGTTGGAGAGCAAGAGGTTCGGGATCGGCTGGCGGACCGAGATCGAGGTGATGTTCACGATCCGGCCCCGGCCGGAGCCCTTCAGGTGGGGAAGCGCCGCCCTGGTCAGGCGGACCGTGCTCATCAGGGTCAGGTGATACCCGACCTCCCAGGCATCGGGCGGGGTCGACTCGAAGGTCCCGGGCGGCGGCCCACCGGCGTTGCAGACCAAGACGTCGAGGCCACCGAGGGTGCGCACGGCCGCCTCCACCGCGGCCTCCGGCCCCCCCGGCCGGGCCAGGTCGACGGCCAGATGGCCGCAGGCCCCGATCTCCCGCTCGGTCTCCGCCAGGCGAGCCTCGTCGCGCGACACGATGAAGACACGGGCCCCCTCGGCCGCCAGGGCGGCGGCACACGCCCGTCCTAGCCCCTTGCTGGCCGCCGCGACCAGCGCCCGCGTGTCCTTCAGCCCGAGATCCATGGCCCTCCTCGTGCAACCCAACCCCAGCCGCCGACGCCAAGGCGGCTGGACCTGCCCGGCGCCATGCCGTGGGCGACGGTGGACCTATAGGGTAGCGAGCGGCAGGCGCGAGCGAACGCCCGATCTCGCCTGGCAACGCCAGGCGCGGCCGTGCCGACGTCCCCTCACGCGCCCGGCGGAGGCGTCTCGGCTGGCCAGCACCGGCCCTCGGGGTCGAGGCACCCTCCCCCCAGCCCGCAGCGCCTCCAGCATCTGGAGGGTCTGCGCCCGGGGGACGTCGCGCTCCTGCCCGAGCCAGCCCAAGAGCCGCGGCCTGTCGCGCGGCGACGCCTCCATGCGCTGGCGGAGGGCCTGGAGGTCGGTGGGCGACTCGGGGCGGAACCGGTCCCGAGGTCGGCCTCGAACAGCGCCGCCGGGACCGCGAAGACGTGAGCCGGCTTGTCGTGGCGGCGGGTGGCGTCGATCCGAGCTTGGCCGTGGTCACGTGCCAGCCCCGGTGGGAGACAGCGACGGATCCAGCGGGATGCACCGCATCCCCTCGAGCACCAGGAGGTCCCGATCGGCTTGGAAGCGAGTCGAGGGCGCCCACTCGATGCTGCGGTCGTCGCGGATGTCGATGTCCTCGTCGACGACCACCGCCAGTCCCGCCTCGGTGGCGGCGAGGCCGGCACTGAGCACGTTCCGGCATCGCCCGCCCGCCGGGCGCGGGTGGCGATGCGCACGTGGGGGAAGCCGCTGGCCTCCGGCGGGCAGTAGACGTCGAGCACCTCGGGGACCGCCCGCCCCACCGGCTCCGCCCCCGCCGGCCATCTCACCTCCCCGGGGGAACCGCGCCTGGGCTCCGTCTCGACCCTCGGCATCCGCATCGTGAGGACCAAGGCGATGCCAGGAGCCTCAAGGCCTCGCCCACGACCCGCAGCCACCCTCCTCCACCTCGACCGGCGGCGTTCCGGAGCCGGTCGGCCACCGAGGCCGGTGACCCCACGGAACGGGTGATCTTGGCCCACCGGCCCGGTGGCCGTGCCCCAAGTGGCCGACGGATCCCTGGCCCAGCCCGCGAGGACCGCCCTCAGGACCCGGTCGAGCTGACCCACTCTGGGGGAGGAGGGCGAGGGTGCTGACCAACGCCCCTGCTCGCGCTGAAGGCAGCGTCGGCCCAGGTCGCTTAGACTCGCAGCCGGGCATGGACCTCGGTCTCAGGGGATGTCGGGCGCTGGTCACCGGCGCCAGCCGCGGTCTCGGCCGGGCCTGTGCGGAGGCGCTGATCGCGGAGGGAGCGCGCGTCTTCATCTGCGCCCGGGGCCGGGAGGGGATCGCCCGGGCCGCCACCGAGATCGGCGCCGTGGGCTGGTCGGTCGCAGACCTATCCAAGGCAGAGGACGTCGACCGGGTGGTGGCAGGGGCGATCGCTGCCCTGGGTGGCCTCGACATCCTGGTCACCAACGCCGGCGGTCCCCCGATCGGGGCCTTCGAGTCAGCCGACGACGGGGACTGGGCGATCGGCTACCAGCTGACCCTGATGAGCGCCGTCCGTCTCATCCGAGCCGCACTCCCTGCGCTCAAGGCCTCGGGCCGAGGCCGGATCGTGAACCTGACCGGCTACGGGGTGAAGGAACCGATCAGCGATCTGGTCGTCTCCGATGCCCTGCGGGCGGCCGTGACCGTGATGGCGAAGACGATCGCGACCGATCTCGCGCCCTTCGGGATCACGGTCAACGACATCGCCCCCGGCCCGATCCTCACCGACCGGCTACGCGAGATCCATGCCGCCCGAGCGGCGGCCACCGGCATCAGCCTGGAGGAGCAACTGGAGCGCGCGGCGGCCGAGCTGCCGGTTCGGCGGCTGGGTCGGCCGGAGGAGGTGGGCAAGTTGTGCGCCTACCTCTGCTCCGCCCACGCCGGGTTCATCACCGGTCAGGCGATCGTGGTCGACGGGGGTCACAACCGCTCCATCTGAGCTCACCGGCGTCGAATTGGGCAAGAGGCCTCTCGCCGGGCTCGACACGGTCGACCATGGCTTCTCCCTGCACCATGAGTCGCCCGCTCTTCGCGCCGCCCGGGGAGTTGGAGGGCAAAGGGGCGCTGGGGGCCGCTGCTGGCCCGGGCCGGAGGCCACGTCCCCCTGCCGGCGGCGCCCCATGAGCGGATCGCCCTGCATGACGCCCCCAGGCCATGGACGGCAGGCCGTGGCCAGGATCGAAGGCCCGGGGCGCCGGCCCATCCCTGCCCGGAGGCACTCGATCTGCTCGGTCCACGTCCGGTAACGCCATGGCCTCGAGCCCCTGGCCCACGGCCCCCCGGTCGAACTCGACCATCGGCCCATCACGGGGACGGGGCTCCCAGGCCCTCCCCGGCCAGTTCGGCCGCGAGCATCTCCAGGGCGGCGACGCAGAAGGTCACCGCAGCACCGAGCCGCGGCTTTCGGCCCGTCGCTGGCCCTGGCCAGGCCATCCCGAGGGTGCACCAGTCCCTGGCACAGCTCGGTCTCGGCCGGAAGCTCAAGCCCTGCCAGCGGCGCGAACTGATCCTCCCTGGTCCACGAGACAGGAACGGCCACGGGACCGGTCGCCCTCCAAGGGTGGAGAGGGCCAGGACACCGGGTCGGACGTTGTCGCGGTTGGAATCGCCGAAGCAGAGGTGGAGGCCCAACTGGACGTCCCCGGGGACCCGTTCGATCAGTCGCCCGATGGCAGCATGCGCCTCATCGCGGGTCCAGCTGGCCAGCCCGCCGTCCCCGGGATCGATCGGCGGGCGAACGGCCGGCAGGGCAGGGTCGGGGCCGCAGGCCGGGAGCGGTGGGAGGATGAGAGCGATGGACGACCGATATCTCGCACCTGAGACGACCAGGCGGATGCAGATCGCGGCCATGGCCCTGCTCGACAGCCTGAGCCAGGAGCAACGCCAGGAGGCGTGCTTCCCCTTCTCCGACGAGGCCGCCCGCACCGACTGGGACTTCATCCCCAAGTCGGGACGGCTCGGGCTGCCGCTGTACCGTATGAGCAACCGTCAGCGGGTCCTGGCCCAGCAGCTGATCGCCTCTGCCCTCAGCCTGCCCGCTTACAGCAAGGCGCTGGCGATCATGAGCAATGAGAACCTCCTGCGCGAGCTGCAGAAGGAGCGGCTGGGGCTGGCTGCGGCCGAGTTCCGCAACGCCGAGGCATACTTCTTCAGCCTCTTCGGGCGGCCCAACTTCGAGGAGACCTGGGGCTGGCGGGTGGTGGGCCACCATCTCTCCCTCTCCTTCACCATCGTGGCCGAGCGCTATCTGGCCTCCACCCCCCTCATGCTCGGCGCCGAGCCAGCCACCTTCGGGGCCTTCGCCCCCCTCGCCGAGGACGAGGAGCTGGGCTTCCGGATGCTGCGCTCCCTCGACGATTCCCAGGTCCGTCAGGCGGTGATCCATCACCGTGCCCCTGCCGACGTGGTGACCCGGGTGGTGCCCCGACTGGGGAGCGAGGAGTGGCCTGACGAGCGCGAGGTCGGGCTGCCCGACTACCGCATCGACGACCACGACCGCAGGGCCCTGCGCTACCTCCACGACCAGCCCCGTGGGGTCTGCGGGGCCGCGCTTTCCACCCAGCAGCGCCGCTGCCTTGCCGACCTCCTCGCCTGCTACCTCGACCGACTCCCGGCCGAGGTCGCCGATCGTCACCGCGAGCGGTTCGCCGGCGACGGCCTCGACCGGCTCTGGTTCTGCTGGGCCGGTCGCCAGGAACGGGGCCAGCCCCACTACTACCGTCTCCAGGGGCCTTCCCTCCTGATCGAGTTCGACAACACCCAACAGGGCGGCAACCACATCCACACCGTCTGGCGCGACCCCGAGAACGACTTCGGCTACGACCTGCTGGCGCGCCACTACCAGGAGGAGCACGAGGCGGCCGAGCCCCCTCTCCGTGTCCGTCGCCTCACTTCTTCCCGCCCTCGGACCTGATGCCCGGTGACCGGCAACGCCCTCGCGGCCAAGGGGACGGGGAGGGCTGAGGACGGCCAACGGCCGCATGCGAGGCCGGGCGCTGCCGGTGGGGAGCATGCCGCTCGCCACGGCCGAGGCGTCATTGCGCGCCCGCGCCCAGGTGCCGGAGGACGACCTCGCCTGCCCGACGGCGAGGTCGGCGAGCGGAAGGGCCTGGATCGGCTTCCTTGCCTAGAGGACCGACCTCGCCCATCGACACCTTCCCTCCCCCGACCGGCACGAGACGGGAGAGCGTGCCTCCTAGGAGGTCCCGTACGCCGAGGTCGGGCGCATGCTCGAGATCATCCCGCTCGACGACCTCGCGATCCAGCCCGACCTCGGCACGGAGGCCGTCGACCTGAGCTGGCCGCCACCTCGAGGGCTTCGGGATCGCCTCCGTCTGCGACCATGACCGGGTCACTCCCCATCCCCGACCTCTCCTGCCCCACCGGGCCTGCGCCGCCGAGCTCAGAGCCGCAGCAGGCGGATGGCATTGCCACGGGCGATCCGTTCCTTGTCGGCTGGGCTGACCGGCATCGCCTCCAGGAAGGCACGAGCCTCCTGGTTGGTGCTGAAGGGGTAGTCGACGGCGAAGATGAGGCGGTCGACGCCGACCTCGAGGAGCGCGTTCAGGAAGGGGGGAATGGAGAAGAAGCCGCTGGTCGTGATGTGGACGTTCTCTCGGACGTACTCGGGCAGCGAGCGCTGGAGTCGGGTCACCGCCGGAGGGAGCACCGTCGCCGTCCGGCCCAGCATGAAGGGGAGGGCCTCGCCCAGGTGGCCGACCATCACCTGGAGCCGGGGGAATCGGTCGAAGACCCCGGTCAGGATCATCCGCAGCAGGTGCAGACCGGTCTCGACGTGCCAGCCCCAGGCGGCGGTCGCCAACGCGGCGCCCACCGCCGGCGGCAGCCCGCCGTAGTACGCCTCGGCCACCGCCTTCGGCGGTGGCGCGGGGTGGAGGTAGATCGGCACTCCCAACCCCTCCGCACGCTCCAGGATGGGCCAGAAGGCACTATCGTCGAGGAAGCGCCCGTGGGTGTGGCCGCAGACCATGGCCCCCTTGAAGCCGAGCTGGCGCACCGCCCGCTCCAACTCATCGGCGGCCGCGGCCGGGTCCGCCGTGGGCAGGGCAGCGAAGGCCGCGAAGCGATCCGGGTGAAGCGCCACCAGCTCGGCGAGGCGATCGTTCTCCTCACGGGCGAAGGGGACGGCGACGGCCGCGTCCAGCGCTTGCGCACCAGGGGCGCTCAGGGACAGCACCTGCAGCTCGATACCGGCGGCGTCCATGTCCGCGATCCTGGCCGCCCCGACCTCGAGGAGCTTCCCCTCCACCCCGTCGGGTAGCGACGCCGGCCGGAGCCCGCTCCCGGGGTCCGCCCGTCGGCTCACGTAGTGCTCTTCGACGGCGATGATCCTCATTCGGCCTCCCTCGACGATGGCTTCCCCTCGGCCACGCTCGCCAGATGCCCCGGCTCAGCCGGCCCGGCCGCCGCCTCCGCCCCGACGGCGGCCATGGCGTCCTTTGGGGGCCCTCCTGCCGCCCTCAGGGGACGAGGGACGAGGTGTCGTGCCGCTGGTCGTCCAGGTCAGTGTACTGGCGCCCCGGACGACGAAGAAGCGTCCGCAGGTGTTGAAGAGGCGTGCGTCGAGCCTGCTCTGGCACAGGTCGGCTAGGATCTCGAACCTCATTGGGCCTGCCAAGGCGGGAGGGCGCCACGACCCCGGGCCGTGCGCCAGCGCCTGGCTCACCGGCGCGGTCATGTCGGGCTGACCGGTGGTGATCATCACGGTGACGCGCCTCACCCCGCGCATGGCGTAGTCGGCGCCGATCGCCTGGATCAGCTGCCCGATGCTGGGGACGCCGTTGGGCTCGAAGGTGACCACGCCCTTGCCGCCGACGGCGATCCCGCCATCGAACTGGAAGGACACCAGGCCTTGGAGCTCGATCGGTCGCCCGGCAGGACGAGCAGCCCCACCAGGGCGGCCAGGGCACCCATCACCGTTGCCTTCCGGCGGACCATGTTGCCCTCCCTCTCCTCTCCGTACCGTCCACATGGCATCCGACGTCACGTATCCGTCACCGACAGGCACGTGCGCTCGATCTCCGCCTGGTGGCGCGCAGCTCGGCGGCAGGCCCGGCGAGGCGGACGCCAGGGTGGCGCGGCGATCGGCTGCCAGACCCGTCCCGAGGCCAGGCCCCGAGCTCGGCGGCGAGGTCAGGGCCCATCCGGGCGTCCCTCAGGCGTTGGTGGTCACGTACCAGTCGGCGACGTACTGGAAGCGGTCCACCGGGTCGATGACCGGGTTCATGTGCACCCCATGCACCCGCGCCGAGACGAGGTAGGTGTAGTAGGGCTCGAACAGGAAGTCGGCCGGGGCGCCGTCCGAGATCAGGCCCTGAAAGTCCGCGTAGGCCGACCGCCGCGCCGCCTGGTCCAGGCTCGAGCGACCGTCCTCGAGATCTTTGTCGATGATCGCCTGGTGCGGGATCATCTCGCTGGCGAAGTTGAGGGTGTCGGGTGGCTCCCCCGAGTGCCAGATGGAGAACTCGTCCGGGTCGGGGCCAGTGTCCAGGGCGATGATCGCCATCTGGTACTGATGACCGGTGAGGTCACGGCTGAAGAGGACCGCCACCGGCACCGTCTGCACCTCGACCATCACGCCGAGCGGCCGCAGCTGCCGGCTGATGGAATCCGCCACCTGCACGTAGGGGTAGGCATCGGCGGTCTCCAGGGTGACGGAGAAGGGATGGCCGTCGCGCTCTAGGAGGCCGGTCCGAGGGTCTCGGGCCCATCCCGCCTGGCGGAGGAGCGTGGCCGCCTGGGCCGGGTCGTAGGGATACTTGGCCGCGTCCTTGGCCGAGTAGGCCCAGCTGGTGGGTGGGATGGGGCCTGGAGCGGGGTCGGCCCGCCCTCCCAGCACCTGGTCGATGATCTTCCGACGATCGATGGCCATGACCAGCGCCTGGCGCACCGTGGGTGGATCGAAGTAGACGGCCATGGCTGGGGTCAGGTCGAAGAACATGGCCACGAGGCTGTAGGTGCGTACCTCCATCACCCGGAGGCCGGCCTGCTTCTCCAACGGCGCCACCTGGGGCATCTCCGGCGCCCCCACGGTATCGGCCTGCCCGCTGGTCACCGCCTCCACCGCGTCGCCGAGGGTGGGATAGGCGCGGAAGACGAAGCGGTCCAGGTACGGCCGCGGCCGGGCGTAGGGATTGCGCACCATCACCACCGTCTGCCGATCCGGGGAGATGGACTGGACCCGGAAGGGCCCGGTCCCGAAGGCACGAGCCCCGCTGTACACGGACGAGGCCATGCTCGTGATCGGGATGTGCTCGAACACGTGCTTGGGCAGGATGCCCAGGCGCAGGGCGATGGGGAACGAGGCGCTGGGCGCCTTCAGCGTGAAGCGCACGGCCATGGGCCCCACCTTCTGGACCGTGACCTCCTTCCAGTACTGAGCATCTGGCTCCTGGTACTGAGGGCTCTGCAAGATCCCGAAGGTGAACATGACGTCGTCCGCGGTGAAGGGCTTGCCATCGGCCCAGCGCACCCCCGCTCGCAGCAGGAAGGTGTAGCTCAGGCCGTCGGCCGACGTGGTCCAGCTCTTGGCCAACAGGCCGACGACGTGCTGCTGGCGGTCGACCGTGGTCAGCCCCTGGTAGATGAGGCTGTCGATGTCCTGGGCGTTCGTCTCCTGCTCGAAGAGGGGGTTCAAGGGGCCGATCTGTCCCAGGATCGCCTCGGTGACCTGGCCCCCGGGGGAGGGCGAGGCCGCCGTCCGCGGGAGGAGCTGGGGGAGATGGCCCTGGCAAGCGGTCAGCAGCAGGAGGCCCACCAGCGCCGGCAGGAGCCTCCGCCCGGGGCCGAGGCCCATCGACCTCAGGTGATGTGGTGGGCGGCGACGTAGATGTTGGCCACGGAGATGATCAGGAAGACCGCTGCCAGCACCCACGTGGTGTAGTACAGCTGCCGTTCCAGGCCACGGCGGGTGCGATAGCCCCCGGTGAAGCCCCCACCGCCGCCGAGGGTGCCGCCCAAGCCGGTGGCCCGTGGCGTCTGGAGCACCACACCGGCGATCAGGAGGATGGAGGTGATGACCTCCAGGATGACGAGCACGTGCGCGACGTTCATCAAGTACTCCGAGCGGCGGGCCACCGCCTCATCCGGGCGGGCCCTGGCTCAGGGGGAAGTGTAGCGGGAAGGGCGCGCCACACGCCCTTCCCGCTCCCACTACCGTGCCTCCCGGTAGCGGCGATCGACCTCCTCCCAGTCGACCGTGTTCCACCAGGCAGCGACGTAGTCGGCACGCCGGTTCTGGTACTTGAGGTAGTAGGCGTGTTCCCACACGTCCACGCCCATGATCGGCTTCCCCCCCTCCATGACCGGGTTGTCCTGGTTGGGGAAGCCCTTGATCACGAGCTTGCCGGAGCCGTCCAGGTAGGCCCAGCCCCAGCCGCTGCCGAACTGGCCGACGGCGGTCTTGCTCAGGTTGTCCTTGAAGGCGGCGAAGGAGCCGAAGGTCTCGTTGACGGCGCGGGCGAACTCTCCAACCGGCTCCCCGCCCCCGCCCGGCTTCATGATCTTCCAGAAGATCGAGTGGTTGAGGTGGCCGCCGCCGTTGTTACGGACCGTCGTCCTGATGTCCTCGGGGACGGCGGCGAGGTTGCCGAGGAGCTCCTCGACCGACTTACCGGCCAGCTCGGGATGCTTCTCGATGGCGGCATTCAAGTTGCTGACGTAGGTGCCGTGGTGCCGATCGTGATGGATCTCCATGGTCAACGCGTCGATGTGCGGCTCGAGCGCGTTGGTGGGGTAGGGCAGCGGCGGCAGTTCGAACGCCATCTTGCATACCTCCTCGTTCGCTTGTGCGGGATAGATGAGAAAGTACTCGCTCCGCCCCTCGGCTGCGCGCCCTCAGCGTCGCCCCTGGTTCCTCACCGCCTCGATGGACGCGGCCGCGGCCTCCGGATCCAGGTACTCGCCTCCGGGGCGGGTCGGCCGCATCTCCTCGTCCAGCTCGTAGAGGAGAGGGACACCTGTGGGGAGGTTGAGGTCGACGATGTCCGCGTCGGAGATCCGGTCCAGGTGCTTGACCAGGGCGCGCAGCGAGTTCCCGTGGGCCGAGACCAGCACCAGCCGCCCCTCCCGGAGGTCGGGGACCAGGACGTCGTACCAATAGGGGAGCATCCTCGCCACGACGTCCTTGAGGCACTCGGCACGGGGGAAGAGCTCCGGAGGGAGGTTCGCGTAGCGGGGGTCGCCGGCCTGCTGGCGCAGCTCCTCGCCCCCCAGCGGCGGCGGGGGGACGTCGTAGGAGCGGCGCCAGGCCATGAACTGCGCCTCGCCGTAACGCTCCAGGATCTGGCGCTTGTCCTTCCCCTGCAGTGCCCCGTAGTGCCGCTCGTTGAGCCGCCACGACCGTCGGACGGGGATCCAGTGCCGGTCGCAGGCATCGAGCGCGATCTCGGCGGTGCGGATGGCCCGGCGCAGCACCGAGGTATGGGCCACGTCGGGGAGGAGCCCGCGCCGCCTCAGCAGCCTCCCGGCATGACGCGCCTCCTCCTCCCCCCTCGGGCTCAGTCCGACGTCGACCCAGCCCGTGAAGAGGTTCAAGGCGTTCCACTCGCTCTCGCCGTGGCGGAGCAGGATCAGTCGGTAGCGGCTCACTCGCCTCCCTCCCTTCCCTCGGCCACCGTCGCCGACGAGGTGGCCACCGCAGTGATCATCCTGGAGAACTCCGTCGCCTTCAGGCTGGCCCCCCCGACCAGGCATCCGTCGCAGCTCGGCAGCCGGACGTAGGCGGCGACGTTGCCGGCGTTGACGCTCCCGCCGTACAGCACTCTGACCTCCGCCCCCGACCGTCCCAGCACGGCCTTCAGGACCCGACGGATCATCTCCAGGGTCCGGTCGGTGTGGTCGGGATCGGCGTTGCGACCGGTGCCGATCGCCCAGACCGGCTCGTACGCGACCACCAGCCTCGCCCCCTGGGAGGGCTCCAGCCCATCCAGCCCGGCGCGCAGCTGCCGCTCGATCACCGCCTCGGTCTGGCCGGCCAGGAACTCCTCCTCGCGCTCGCCGACGCAGAGGATGACCTGGAGCCCGGCCCCAAGGCCAGCCGCGGCCTTGCGGGCGACCACGTCGTCGCCCTCGGCGAGGTGGATGCGGCGCTCCGAGTGGCCGACGATCACCCAGCCGCACCATCCGCTCAGCATCGCCGCCGAGACCTCGCCGGTGAAGGCGCCCGATGGCTCCCAGTGGCAGTCCTGGGCGCCGAGCCCGACCCCGCTGCCCGCCAGCACCTGCGCCACCGGGAGCAACCACGGGAAGGGGGGGAAGAGCGCGACCTCGACCCGGTCGGCGTGGTCGCGGGCCGCCGCCAGCACCCCGCGGGCCAGCTCGGCCGCGGCCTCGGCGCTGAGCGGGTTCATCTTCCAGTTGGCTGCCAGCAGAGGTCGAGGCGCCGGCATCAGGCCGCCTCCCGGAGCACGGCCACCCCCGGCAGCTCCTTGCCCTCCAGGTACTCAAGGGTGGCCCCACCCCCCGTGGAGACGTGGGAGAAGCGTCCGTCGAGGCCGAGGAGGCGCACGGCCGCGGCCGTGTCCCCGCCGCCCAGGAGCGAGTAGGCGCCGGAGGTGGCGATGACCTCCCCCAACGCCCGGGTGCCGGCGCTGAACTCGGGAACCTCGAAGACGCCCACTGGCCCGTTCCAGACCACCGTGCCCGCGGCACGCAGCCGCTCGGCGAAGGCCTCCACCGTCCGCGGCCCGACGTCCAGCACCATCCAGCCCGGCTCCACCCGCCCGACCTCCCACACCCTGGTCTCCTCTCCCGCCTGGGCCCGCCGGGCGCAGACCGCGTCCAGGGGAAGGGCGAGCCGGTCGCCGGCCTTCGCCTCCACCTGCCGGGCGACGTCCAGGGCCTCGTCCTCGACCAGGCTCGCCCCCACCTCCAGGCCCCGGGCCTTGAAGAAGGTGTTGGCCATGGCCCCGCCGATGAGCAGGGCGTCGACCCGATCCAGGAGGTGGTGGAGGACCCCGGCCTTGGTCGACACCTTGGCCCCCCCGACCACCGCCACCAGCGGCCGCCGGGGCACGTCCAGGGCCCGGTGCAGCGCCTCCAGCTCGGCCAGCATCAAGCGGCCCGCGTAGGCGGGCAGGAACTCGGCCACGCCCACCACCGAGGCGTGGGCGCGGTGGGCGGCGGCGAAGGCGTCGTTGACGAACACCTCGGCCAGGGAGGCGAGCTGCCGGGCGAAGGCCCGGTCGTTGGCCTCATCGCCAGGGTGGAAACGGACGTTCTCCAGCAGGAGCACCTCGCCCTCGCCCAGGCGCTCGACGGCCGCGGCCGCGGCCTCCCCGATGCAGTCCTCGGCGAACCCCACCGGTCGCCCCAGCAGCTCACCCAGCCGCGCCGCCACCGGGCGCAGCGAGAGGCCCGGCTCGGGCCGCCCCCGGGGGCGGCCGAGGTGGGAGACCACGATCACCCGCGCGCGCCGCTCGGCAAGGTCGCGCAGCGTCGGCAAGGCCGCGCGAATCCGGCCGTCGTCACCGATCGTGCCGTCCCGAAGCGGCACGTTGAGGTCCTCGCGGACCAGGACCCGCCGGCCGGCCAGTTCCAACCCTTCGTAGGAAGCCTTCACCGCTCGCGTCGCGCCCCGCTAGAGTCGTTCGGCCACGTAGGTGATCAGGTCGACCATGCGGCAGCTGAACCCCCATTCGTTGTCGTACCAGGAGACCACCTTCGCCGAGCGGTCGCCCAGCATCGTGGTCAGAGGGGCGTCGACGATCGAGGAGTGGGGGTCGTTCTTGAAGTCCGAGGAGACCAGCGGCTCGTGGCTGACGGCCAGGATCCCCTTCATGGCGCCGCTCGCCGCCTCCTCGAAGGCGGCGTTGATCTCCTCGACCGTGGTCGACCTGCCCAGGTCCACGCTCAGGTCGACCACGGAGACGTCCAGCACCGGCACCCGGAAGGCCAGCCCCACGAACCGCCCCTCCAGCTCGGGCAGCACCTCCGCCACGGCACGGTTGGCCCCGGTCGTGGTGGGGATGATGTTGTCCGCGGCGGCCCGGGCCCGGCGGAGGTCGTGGTGGGGGAGGTCCTGGAGACGCTGGTCGGCGGTGTAGGCATGGACGGTGGTCATCATGCCTCGCTCGATCCCGAAGTGGTCGTGCAACACCTTGGCCAGGGGCACGAAGCAGTTGGTGGTACAGCTCCCGTTGGAGATCACGTGGTGGGCCCGGGGGTCGTACCCGGCCTGGTTGACCCCCATCACCACCGTGTAGTCGTGGTTGCTCGCGGGCGCGGAGATGATGACCTTCTTGGCCCCCCCACGCTCGATGTGAGCCCTGGCCTTCTGGGCGTTGGTGAAGAGCCCCGTGGACTCGACCACGATCTCCACCCCGAGGTCCCGCCAGGGGAGATCGCCAGGATCCTTGATGGAGAGGAACCGCACCGACTGGCCGTCGACCACGATCTCCTCCCCGCGAGCCTGGACCGAGGGCGCGAAGGTGCCCAGGGCCGTGTCGTGCTTCAGGAGATGGGCGAAGGTGCGCGCATCACCTAGGTCGTTCACCGCCACGATCTTGATCTCGGGGTTGAGATCATGGGCCGCCCGGAAGATGTTGCGACCGATGCGCCCGAAGCCGTTGATGCCCACACGAATCGACATGCTGCCTCCGTCTACCTTCCTTCGTATCACCGCCGGCCCAACGCGAACGCCGGCGCCATCGCCCGCGAGCCCCCGGGGGGACAGGCGAGCGCCGAGGGCACGCGCCGGCCGCAGGTCACGGGCGCGTCCCGGTCAGATCCAGGCTACGCCGGCCGGCTCCCAACCGCAGCTGAGGCGCTGAGCTGAGCGTCGTCCCCGCCGTCGCGCCCCACCGCGCCGCCCTCGGCGATCTCCACCAGGCGACGCAGGCGATGGTTGACCGCCGACTTCGAGAGGTGCATGTGGCCGGCGAGCTCGGACAGGTTCATCTCCGGGTTGGACCGACGCACCCGGGCCACCTCCTGGAGGGCCGGCGACAGCCCCTCGAGACGGCCCGAGCGCTCCAGCTGCTCGATCGCCGCCACCTGCCGCAGGGCCGAGCCGACCGTCTTGTCCAGGTTGGCGGTCTCGAAGTTGAGCCGTCGGTTGACCTGGCCGCTGACCTCCCGCACGACGCGCACGTTCTCGAACTCCATGACGGCACGGGAGGCCCCCATCAGCGAGAGCGTCCGGACGATCCCATCCCCGTCCTTGACGTAGACGACGTGGTGGGCGGAACGCTCGGCCACGCCCGCCCGGATGCTCTGGTCCTGGAGCAGGCGGGCGAGCGTCGAGGCCCAGCCCGGGGTGGGCAGGGTGAACTCGAGGTGGTACCGAGCGTTGGGCGCGTTCACCGACCCGCATCCCAGGAACAAGCCCCGCACCAGCGCCTTGCGATCGCAGGGCGCCTGCGGGCAGACCTTGGTCGCCGTCTGGACGAACCGCTCGGCGATCCCGCGCGGCAGCGGGAGCTCGACGAAGAAGGTCATCTGCTTGGCGCTGCGGGCGGCCTGGTACTTGGGCTCGATGCCCCCGATCAGGCGGGCCAGGCGGATCACCTTCCTTGCCGTGGTGTTCTTGAGCAAGGGGAAGTACGCGGCCTGGCCATCGCCGCTCCGGATCACCCGGCCCTTGGCCGCGTAGAAGATGCCCAGCAGCTCGATCAACTGGCAGCAAGGCCGGGCCGGCATCAAGCCCGCGAGCTCATTCTTGACTTCGGCTGCGAACGAGATGGCGCCATCACCTCCCGGGACGAACTGCCCTCCCCCGCGTGCGGCTCCAGTCTAGTCACCCGTCCCCCGGACTGCCAAGCCAAGGTCAGCGGTGGCCGGGAGGTGACGGGCGTGGCCCCCCAACCCCTGCGAGAGAATAGGGTCGAGATGAGCGAAGAGGGGATGGCCTCGGCCTCGACCGCCCCGCGCGCCCGTCGTCTCGCGCTGGGCCTGGGGCCGGAGCGATTGCTGACCATGTACCGCCAGATGCTGCTGGCGCGGGCCCTCGACCAGCGAGCGTGGGCACTGAACCGCCAGGGCGAGGCCCCGTTCGTGATCTCCGGCCAGGGGCACGAGGGGGCTCAGGTGGGGGCGGCCGCCGCGCTGCGACCGGGGGTCGACTGGGTGGTGCCGTACTACCGTGACCTCGCCCTCTGCCTGGCCATGGGCATGACGGCCCGGGAGTTCATGCTGTCGGTGCTGGCCAGGGCCGACGACCCCAGCTCCGGCGGGCGCCAGATGCCCTCGCACTTCAGCCTGAGGCGCGCCCGCATCGTCACCATCTCGAGCACGGTGGCCACGCAGGTGGTGCACGCCGCCGGCATCGCCTACGCCTCCCAGCTGCGCGGCCTCGACGAGGTGACCATCACCACCCTGGGCGAAGGCAGCACCTCCAGCGGCGACTGGCATGAGGCGCTCAACTTCGCCGGCGTCCACCGCCTGCCCCTCATCTGCCTGGTGGAGGACAACAGCTACGCCATCTCGGTCCCCCGGAGGCTGCAGATGCCCATCGCCTCGGTGGCCGAGCGCGCCCACGGCTACGACATGGTCGGCGCCGACGTGGACGGGAGCGACCCGCTGGCCGTCTACGAGGCGGTCAGCCAGGCCGTGCAACGGGCCCGTGCCGGGGAGGGGCCCACGCTGATCCGAGCCCGTTGCACTCGCCTCACCTCCCACTCCTCCGACGACGACCAGCGACGCTACCGACCCGCCGAGGAGCTGGAGGAGGCACGCTGCTCCGACCCCATCGACCGCTTCCGGGCCTACCTGCGGGAGGAGGGGCTGCTGACCGAGGAGGCGGAGGGCCAGCTCCAACGGGAGTGCGGGGAGGAGGTGGAGGCCGCCGTCGAGGCGGCGCGGGCGGCGCCGCTCCCGGACCCGGGCGACCTGGAGCGCCACGTCTACGCGGAGGGATGAGGTGGCCGTCAAGAGCCTGATCGAGGGCATCCGCGAGGCCCTGGTGGAGGAGATGGAGCGCGACCCCAGGGTCTGGGTCCTGGGGGAGGACGTGGGTCGCAAGGGCGGGGTGTTCCTGGCCACCGACGGCCTTCAGGCCCGGTACGGCGAGGCACGGGTCCTGGACACACCGCTCGCCGAGTCCTGCATCGTCGGGGTGGCGATCGGGAGCGCGCTCAACGGCCTCATCCCGGTGGCCGAGATCCAGTTCGCGGACTTCATCCACCCCGCCTTCGACCAGATCGTGAGCGAGGCGGCCCGGATCCGCTACCGCTCCAACGGGGCCTGGTCGTGCCCGATCGTGATCCGGGCCCCCTTCGGAGGTGGCGTGCACGGAGGCCTCTACCACTCCCAGTCGGTGGAGGCCTTCTACGCTCACGTGCCCGGGCTCAAGGTCGTGATCCCCAGCACCCCGGCCGACGCCAAGGGCCTGCTCAAGGCCGCCATCCGGGACCCGGACCCCGTCCTGTTCTTCGAGCACAAGAAGGCCTACCGCTCGATCCGAGGCGAGGTCCCCGCAGGCGATCACGTGGTGCCCATTGGGGCGGCAGCCGTGCGCCGACCGGGGACGCGCCTGACCTGCATCGCCTGGGGGCTCATGACCCACTACTGCCTGGAGGCAGCGGAGACGGTGGCGGCCGAGGGGATCGACGCCGAGGTGATCGACCTGCGCACCCTCCGCCCGCTGGATCGGGGCACGATCTTGGCCTCGGTGCGCAAGACCGCGCGGGCGCTCATCGTCCACGAGGACAACCTGACCGGCGGCTTCGGGGCCGAGGTGGCAGCGATCATCGCCAGCGAGGCCTTCGAGCACCTGGACGCCCCCGTCACCCGTCTGGCCGGCCCCGACGTGCCCGCCATGCCCTTCAACCGCCCCCAGGAGGAGGCGTTCATGCCCAGCCCAGAGAAGATCGCGGCCGCGATGCGGAGGCTGGCGGCCTACTGATGCCGACGGGCCACCGCCCGCCCGGCCGGCCCGGGGGGGATCCCGGGGAGGAGCTGGTCGAGGAGCTGGACCCGGAGGGGCGGCCGCTCCGGGTGGTGCCCAGGGCGGAGATGCGGCAGCGCAACCTCCGCCACCGGGCCGTCTACGTCCTGGTCCTGGACCACCAGGATCGGCTCCTCGTGCACCGGCGCGCCCCCTGGAAGGACGTCTGGCCTGACCGTTGGGACGTGGCCATCGGCGGCGTGGCCCGGGTGGGCGAGCCGCCCCAGGACACGGCCCGCCGGGAGCTCGCCGAGGAGGCAGGGGTGACGGCCCCGCTCGCCCACCTGGGCCACGGTCGCTACGAGGACGCCGAGGTGCGGGTGGTGGGGGAGGTCTTCCTGGCTCGGTGCGACGGCCCGTTCACCTTCCCCGACGGGGAGGTGGTGGAGACCGCCTGGGTGCCATGGCCCCACCTCCCCGCCTGGCTGGCCGACCACCCGGTCTGCCCGGACTCGGTCGCCATCGCCCTGCCGGCGCTGCACTCGCATCGCCGCCGGACGGGAGAGGCCACCCAGGGAGGGGGATGAGGAAGGGACAGGGCGCGAAGGCCCAGCAGGCCGGGGAGGGCCGGAGGCGGGCCCCGACCCCGCCACCCTCCGGGCACCTCCCACCGCCTTGAGCGCCGACCCGTCCGCTCAGCCCCTCCCCTCCCCCGCGAGCTCTCGGGCCCGGACCTCCACCTCCCAGGCAACCTCCCCGGCCAGCCGACGCGCCATCTCCCACGCCAGCACCACCGACCGATGGCGGCCGCCGGTGCAGCCGAAGGCGACGGTCAGCTCCGCCCGCCCCCGCCGTCGGTACTCGACCAGCAGCGGCCGCAGCACCGCCTCCAGCCCATCGAGCAGGTGCCGAGCGGCCGGCTGGCGCAGCACGTAGTCGCGCACCCGCGGGTCACGGCCGTCCAGCGGTCGCAGCTCCGGCACCCAGTACGGGTTGTCAAGGAACCGAGCGTCGACCACCCAATCCGCCTCGGTGGGCACCCCGTACTTGAAGCCGAAGGCCGCGCACACCACCCGGAGCCGGCTCCCCCCGCGGAGCCGACGGGCGAGGTCGCCCAGCTCCTCGGCCCCGACGCGGTGGTGGGCGCGGGCGTAGGTGCCCTCGGGGACGCCGTCGTCGGGGCCGTGGTGCACGAGCACGTAGCGGAGGCCGAGCGCGTCGACCGCGCGCAGGGAGGCAGCGTCGCGCACGACCACGACCGTGTCCGCCTCCGTCCCCAAGACCGGCTCCGCAGCCAGCCTCCAGCCGGCCCCCTCGAACGCCTGGAGCGCCCGGGCGACGTGCTCGTCGCTGGCACCGCCGATCAGGACCAGGGCCACCCCGGACGCCCGCTCAGACCAGCTCCTTGAGCCGGATCGCCACCTTCTCCGGGATGCCCAGCGCCCGCAGCCGCTCGAGCGGGGCCTCGCGGATGGCCTGGACGCTCCCGAACGTGCGCAGCAGCCGGCGTCGGCGGGCGGGGCCGATGCCCTCCACCGAGTCGAGCGGCGAGGCGAGCGCCTTCCGGCTTCGCTGGCGACGATGATGGGTGATGGCGAAGCGGTGGGCCTCGTCGCGGATGCGCTGGACCAGGAACATCCCGGGGGAGTTGCGCTCCTGGACGATGGGCTCGGGACGGTCGGGGGCGAAGAGCTCCTCCCGCTCCTTGGCCAGGGCGAAGGTGGGGATGTCGGCGAACCCGACCTCCTCCAGCGCCTCAAGCGCGGCCGAGAGCTGGCCACGACCGCCGTCGATGAGGATCAGGTCGGGTCGAGTCGAGAAGGAGGCGTCGGCCGCGTCGGCGGCGCCCTCCCGGCGCTCGGCCGCCTCCAGCCGCCCGAAGCGCCGTCGCAGCACCTCCTGGAGCATGGCGAAGTCGTTCGGGCCACGGGTGGAGCGGATGCGGAAGATACGGTACTGGTCGTTCCGCGGCCGGCCGTCCTCGAACACGACCATCGAGCCCACGGCCGCGTCCCCCTGGAGGTTGGAGATGTCGTAGCACTCGATGCGCCGAGGCGGCCCCGGCAGGCCCAAGGCCTCCGCCAGCGCCCCGAGCATGGGCTCCGTCCGGCTCCGGTCGTAGTCGGCCTGGATGCGGAGCTGGCGCAGCTCCTCCTCGGCCGTCTCGGCCAGCTGGGCGAGGAGGGCGCGCTTGCGCCCCCGTCTGGGGACCTCCAGGCGAACGGCCCCACCCCGCCGTCGTCCCAGCCAGCTGGCCACCACCTCCGGCTCCTCGATCTCGCCCGGCAGCACCACCGAGCGGGGGACGTGGGTGGCGCTGCCATAGTACATGAGCAGGAAGGCACGCAGGAGCTCGGGCTCGGCGGCCTCACCGGCCCCCTCCAAGGCGTGACCGTCATGGCCCACCATCTTGCCCTGGCGCACGTAGGCGACCTCGACGTAGACGTCCCGCCCATGGCGGGCGTAGGCGATCAGGTCCTGGTCCTCGTTGCCCCGGGTCAGCACCTTTTGCCGGGCGGCGATCCGCTCGATGGCCGCCAGCTGGTCACGGTAACGGGCGGCGTTCTCGAAGTCGAGCGCCTCGGAGGCCCGCCGCATCCGCTCCTTCAGCCGCCGGGTGAGGAGGTCCGAGCGTCCCTCCATGAAGAGCGCCACCTCCCGGATCCGGGCCCGGTAGTCCTCAGGGCTGATCAGGCCCTCGCAGGGCCCGGGGCAGCGATGGATGTGGTAATCGAGGCAGACGCGGCGCTGGCGGAAGACCTCGTCCGAGCAGGTGCGGAAGGGGAGGAGCTGACGTAGGCTCCGCACCGTGCTGCGCAGGCTCTGGGCGCTGGTGTAGGGACCGAAGTAGAGGGCGCCGTCCTCCTGGATGCGGCGGACGTAGTGGACCCGCGGGAACTCCTCGGCGATCGGGAGCTTGAGGTAGAGGTAGTTCTTGTCGTCCTTGAGGCGAATGTTGTAGCGAGGCCGGTAGTGCTTGATGAGGTTGCACTCCAGCACCAGCGCCTCGACCTCGTTCTCGGTCTTGACGAACTCGAAGTCGTGGATCCGGCGCAGCATGTCGGCCAGGCGCGGGCTCTGGGCGTACCCAGGGGTGAAGTAGCTCCGAAGCCGGTCCCGCAGCCGGACCGCCTTGCCCACGTAGACGACCTGCCCCGACCCGTCCCGGAAGAGGTAGACGCCGGGTGAGTCCGGCACCGCCTGCAACCGGCGACGGACGGCCTCCGTCGTGGCCACCATCCCTGAGGGATGTTATCCGCGCGCGCCGGGCGACGCCCCCTCAGCCGTGAACGCGCCCCTAGCCCCGCTGGTGCCGGCGATGAAGCTTCAGCAGGGACCGGTCGCCGATCCACTGCGCGGGGGGGATGGCCCAGTGATGGGCGAGGGCGTTGATCCGATCCGCGTACCCGGCCCGGACCAGCTGGAACGCCTCCCACCCCGCCGTCTCCGCCTGCAGCCGGTAGCCGGCCCGGGCCAGCCGCTCCCGCGCCGCCCGGTACTCGTCCAGCTCCACCCCGGCATGGTCCTCGGCCTCAAGGTCGAAGTAGAGGACCAGGTCCTCGACGCAGTGGCCGGCCACCCAGAGCGCCTGCTTGGCCCAGCCTCGAGCCGCCGTCAGCCCCGGGTCATCCTCGCAGTCGAGGGTGGTGAGGAGCAGCGTGGCGGCGTCCATGACCGCCCCCAGCGAGCCGATCCAGGAGTCGTTGTCGTGGCTGGAGCGGAAGTAGGTCAAGGTCGGGAAGGCCAGGTGGCTGTCCAGCACCTCGGCCGACCAGCGTTGCCAGCGCTTGAACACGTCCGGGAGGTCGTGGAGGATGCCGCCCAGAGCGTAGGTCTCGAGCAGGGTGACCCCGGATGGCGGCGCGCCCGCCGCCGCCTCCAGGGCCACCACCGCCGCCTCCCGGCGTTGGAAGGCGGCGAAGAGGCTGAAGAGGTAGGTGATGACCAGGGCGATGACCCCGAGCCCGGTGGCGCCCGAGATCGTGGCCACCGCTCGTGCCGCCGGCCCGGAGGGGGCGTAGTCGCCGTAGCCGATGGTGTAGAAGGAGATCGCGGCGAAGTAGATGGAGGTCCCAAGCCCGCCCGGCCGGGGCGTGATCTGCCCCCGCAGGGCATCTAGGATCAAGCCGTACCCGACCACCAGCAGCAGGCTCCAGCCCAGGAACTGGATCAGGACCGACGCCGGGCCGTAGCTCCCCAGCAGGGTCTCCCGATGGCGGGCCACGCGTCCGTGCAGCGCCAGCCGACGCACGCCCCCCCAGAGGGCCTGGTTGACGTACCGACTCAGCCGGAGCCGGCCGCCGACCGGTCGGGGCGTGACGATCGACTGGAAGAGGTCGAGCAGCACCCCCACCACCAGGAGGGCTCCGCCCCCCGCCTCTACGGCCCCCATGCGCCCTCCCGCGCCCGGGCAAGCCCCCCTCGACGGGACGGCCTGGGAGCCAGCACCTAGCCCAGCCCGTAGACGGCCCTGACCTTGGTCTCCACGTAGGCGATCCAGGGGCCGGCGCCGATCGGGGAGCCCGTGGCCCGCTGCACCAGCTCGTCCGGCGTGAACTTCCTCCCGTGACGGTGCACGCGCTCGCGCAGCCAGCCCAGCAGCCCCTCGAAGGCCCCGCCTGCGAGCTGGCGGTCGAGGTCGGGCAGGTCGCGCCGAGCCGCCTCCATGAGCTGGGCGGCGATCAGGTTGCCCAGGGTGTAGCCGACGAAGTGCCCCATGCCGGAGCACCAGTGGATGTCCTGGAGCGGGCCCAGGGCGTCGGTCGGCCGCTCCAGGGCCAGGTACTCGTGCAGCCGCGCCGCCCAGGCATCGGGCACGTCGGCCACCCGCAGCCGCCCCTCCAAGAGCTCGTTCTCGATCTCGAAGCGGAGCAGGATGTGGAGGTTGTAGGTCACCTCGTCCGCGTCCACCCGCACGTAGGTCGGCCGCACCTTGTTGAGCGCGCGCCAGAAGAGGTCCACGTCCACGCCCGCCACCGTCTCGCCCAGGGCGGCGCGGAGCCGTGGCAGGCACCACTCCCAGAAGGGCCGAGCCCGACCGACCAGGTTCTCCCACAGGCGGGACTGCGACTCGTGCACGCCCGGCGAGGCGCCCCCCCAGAGCGGGGTCCGATCGAGCGAGCGCGGGATCCCCTGCTCGTACATGGCGTGCCCGGCCTCGTGTACCGAGGCCAGGAGCGCCGCGCCGCGCAGCGTGGCCCCGGGCCGGGTGGTGAGGCGGACGTCCCCGGGGCCGAACGAGGCGCAGAAGGGATGGGCGGAGAGGTCCTGACGACCACGGCTCAGGTCGTAGCCCAGCTGGCGGATGACCTCGAGCGAGAGCGCGAGCTGGGCATCGCGGTCGCAGGGCCGGTCCAGCACCCGATCGTCGACGCGATCGGCCAGGTCGGCGAGGCGGCGCACGAGCGGGAGCAGGAACGCCTTCAGCTCGGCGAAGAGCGACGCCACCCGGGCCGTGGTCAGGCCCGGCTCCGTCATCCGGATCAGGGCGTCATAGGGCCGCTCCTCATAGCCGATGGCCTCGGCCAGGCGCCGCGACAGGTCCACCGAGATCTCCAGCTCAGGGGCGAAGCGGGACCAATCCGAGGCCGCCCGGGCCTCGCGCCAGACGCTGGCGGCCCGGGCGGCGGCGCTGGCACGGGCCGCGACCAGGTCGGAGGGGACCCGCATGGCCAGCTCCAGGTCCCGCCGGGTCACCCGAACCAGCGAGGCCTCGTCCGACTCGTAGGGCAGCCCCTCCACCTCGGCCTCGGCCCGCTCCAGCAACCGCGACACCTCCGCCGAGACGAAACGCTCGTGGGCGAGCCGCTGCAGGGTGGAGAGCTGGGAGGCCCGATCCTCCACCCCGCCCGGTGGCATGTAGGTCTCCTGGTCCCACTGCAGGAGCTCGGCGGCGCGCTGGAGGTCCACGACCTCCCCCAGCACCTCGCGCAGCCGCGTCAGGGCAGGGCGGGTCGCGGTCGTGCTCATGCCGACACCGCCACCCGGCCTCCCGCCGGGGCCGTGAGCGCGAGCCGGCCGGCCCGCTCCAGGATCGGGCGCAGGTAGCGGCCGGTGTGGGAGGCCTCCTCGAGCGCGACCGCCTCGGGAGGGCCGGTGGCGACCACGAGCCCACCGCGGTCACCCCCCTCCGGCCCCAGGTCGATCAGCCAGTCCGCCGTCTTGAGCACGTCCAGGTTGTGCTCGATGACGACCACCGTGTTGCCTTGGTCCACCAGCCGGTGGAGCACCTCCAGCAACCGCTCCACGTCCAGGTAGTGGAGGCCGGTGGTGGGCTCGTCGAGGACGTAGATGGTGCGCCCGGTGTCGCGCCGGGAGAGCTCGGTCGAGAGCTTGACCCGCTGCGCCTCCCCACCCGAGAGCTGGGTCGCCGGCTGCCCGAGCCGGATGTAGCCCAACCCGACGTCGCGCAGGGTCTTCAGCTTGCGGACGATCCGGGGCACGTTCTCGAAGACCTCCATCGCCTCGTCCACGGTCAGGTTCAGGACGTCGGCGATCGAGTGCCCGCGGAAGCGAACCTCTTGCACCTCCCGCGAGTACCGGGTCCCATGGCAGACCTCGCAGGGCACGTAGACGTCGGGCAGGAACTGCATCTCGATCTGGATGATGCCGTCTCCCTGGCACGCCTCGCAGCGTCCCCCTTTGACGTTAAAGGAGAACCGACCGGGGCCGTAGCCCCGCACCTTGGCCTCGGGCAGGGAGGCGAAGAGCTCCCGGATGGAGGTGAAGACGCCGGTGTAGGTGGCCGGGTTGGAGCGTGGCGTCCGCCCGATCGGGGACTGGTCGACCTCGACCGCCTTGTCCAGGTGCTGGAGGCCCTCGATCGCCCGGTGCGGGCCCGGCCTGGCCTTGGCCCGGTAGAAGTGCTGGGCCAGCCGGCGGGCGAGGACATCGTTGATCAACGAGGACTTACCGGAGCCGCTGACCCCCGAGACCCCGACGAAGCAGCCGAGGGGGATCTCGACATCGATGCCCTTGAGGTTGTTGGCGCTGGCCCCCCTGACGACCAGCTTCTTGCCGCACCCGGGCCGGCGCCGCTCCGGGATCGGGATCTGTCGATCGCCACGCAGGTAGGCGGCGGTCAACGAGGTGGGATGGGCCATGACCTCGGACACCGGCCCGGCGGCCACGATCTGCCCCCCCTGCTCCCCCGCCCCCGGCCCGATGTCGACCATGAAGTCGGCCGCCCGGATCGTCTCCTCGTCGTGCTCGACCACGATCACGGTGTTGCCCAGGTCCCGAAGCCGCAGCAGCGTCTCGATCAGCCGATGGTTGTCGCGAGGGTGGAGCCCGATCGAGGGCTCGTCCAGGATGTAGAGGACGCCCATCAGCTTGGAGCCGATCTGGGTGGCGAGGCGGATGCGCTGCGACTCGCCGCCGGAGAGGGTGGTGGCCGGGCGATCGAGGGTCAGGTAGTCGAGCCCCACGTCGATCATGAAACGCAGCCGCTCCCGGATCTCCTTGAGGATGCCCCGGGCGATGGTCCGCTCCCGCTCGCTCAGACGCAGGCCATCGAAGAACTCGATGGCCTGGGTGACGGAGAGGGCGCAGACCTCGGCGATGTTGCGACCAGCCACCGTGACCGCCAGCGACTCGGGCCGGAGCCGGGTCCCCTTGCAGGCCGGGCAGGGGCGCTCCGACAGGTACTTCTCCAGCTCCGCCTTCAAGAAGTCAGAGTCCGTCTCCTCGTAGCGGCGCTGGACGTTGGCCAGCACCCCCTCGAAGGGCGCGTCGTACCGCCGTCGGAGCCCGTATTGGTTGCGGTAGGTGAAGCGGATCGGTCGCTCGCCCGTCCCGTGCAGGATCAGGTCCAGCTGCTCGGGCGGGAGGTCCCTCACCGGCCGGTCCATGTCGATCCCCGCCGCCGCGCAGACCGCCTCCAGCAGCTCCGGGTAGAAGAACTGCGACCGGCTCCAGGGCGCGACCGCACCCTGGCGCAGCGAGCGCGAGGGATCGGGGATGACCAGGTCGGGGTCGGCGACCAGCTGGGAGCCGATCCCGGTGCAGGCGGGGCAGGCTCCGTGGGGGGTGTTGAAGGAGAAGTTGCGGGGCTCGGGCTCGGGCACGCTGATGCCGTCGTAGGGGCAGGCGTAGTCCTGCGACATCGAGATCTCCTCCCCCCCGTCGACGGGCACCAGCAGCACCGTGCCCTGGCCCAGCCGAGCCGCCGTCTCCAGGGAGTCCACCAGCCGGGTGCGCAGGTTCGGCCCCACCACCACGCGGTCGACCACGACCTCGATGTCGTGCTGCTTGTATCGCTCCAGCGGGATCCGCTCCCCCAACTCGTACATCGCGCCGTCCACCCGGACGCGGACGAAGCCCTGCCGGCGGATGTCCTCCAGCAGGCGCTCGTACTCGCCCTTGCGGCCCCTGACCACCGGCCCCAGGATCATCAGCCGCGTCCCCGCCGGCAGCTGCTCAACCTGGTCCGCCATCTGTTCGATCGTCTGCTTTTGGATCTCACGCCCGCACCTGGGGCAGTGCGGGCGGCCGATGCGGGCGAAGAGCAGGCGCAGGTGGTCGTAGACCTCGGTCACGGTGCCCACCGTCGAGCGGGGGTTCTTCGAGGTGCCCTTCTGGTCGATCGAGATGGCCGGTGACAGCCCCTCGATCACGTCCACGTCGGGCTTCTCCATCTGGCCCAGGAACTGGCGGGCGTAGGCGGAGAGGGACTCCACGTAGCGCCGCTGCCCCTCGGCGTAGATGGTGTCGAAGGCCAGCGACGACTTCCCCGACCCCGAGAGGCCGGTGAACACGACCAGGCGGTCGCGCGGGATGGCGAGGGTGATGTCCTTCAGGTTGTGCTCCCGCGCCCCACGGATGATGATGCTGTCGCTGGCCACGCTCGCCGCCTCTACGCCTCGCTCTGATCGGATGTCGAGGAGAGGATGGCGAAGGTCGCGGTGGCGGTGGCGACCAGGCGCCCATCCTCGCCCGTGAGCCGGCACTCGGCCACGCCGGTGCGCCGACCCGAATGGATCACCTTAGCAACCGCGCGCAGCCGCTCGCCTATTCGGCCAGGGGCGATGAAGCTGACCTTCAGGTCGAAACTTGGGTGCCGCACCCCATCGGGCAGGCGGCTGCCCATGGCGGTCCCCATGGCCGAGTCGGCGAGGAGGGCGATGAAGCCTCCATGCACCATCTCGGCGCTGTTCCGCATCTCGGGCCGGGTGCATAGCTCCAAGACCGCCTCACCCTCGCCCACGGAGCGGACCTCGATGCCGACCCAGCGCTGGGCGGGCGAGGGCTGCCCTCTCACCTCCACGGCCTTGGCACCGCCAGGCAGGTCGAGGAGGCCTTGGCCACCAGCCGGCCCTCCTCGTCGAGCACGTCCGCCTCGCTGAAGAGCAGGGCCCGGCGCATCTCCACCACCCGGCCGACGGCCCGCAACCGTCCCTCCACCACCGGGCGCAGGAAGTTGATCTTGAGCTCGATGGTCACGTTGGCCTGGTCGTCGGGCTGCCGGGTGAGGAGGGACATGCCCATGGCCGCGTCGGCGATCTGGGTGATGATCCCGCCCTGGACCACGCCGCCCTCCTGCCGGTGCCCGGCGTGCACCTCCAGCTCGATCACCACCCGACCATCCTCTACCTCGGCGACGTGGGCACCGATGGTCTCGCGCCAGCCAGCTCTGGGCCCTTCGCCCACCATGCCCCGCCGCAGCAGCTCAAGGTTGCTCACGATAGAGGGACTATAGACCGAGGCCAGCGGCGCAAGGGCCGCGGGGCGGCCGGGCAAGGGCCCCCTGGCACCGATCAGCGCTTGAGCGGCGCGAGGTCCCAGGAAGGCCAGGGCTGATGGCAGGAAGGGCTCCATCGGTGGCCAGCGGATCGAAGCCCGGCGCTCCGTGGTCGGTGCCGGCGCCGAGCTGGCCGGAGGTGAGCGCGACTCCCCGGGGACCGTCTCGGCTCGAGAGGCCAATGGCTCACCACCTCGAGGCCCGAAAGCCGCCCAACCCGGCGCCCCCCCGATCCTGCGCGCACCCCTCCGCGCCGCCGGTCGAGCCCCCGCCAGGTCTTTCCCAACAGCGCGCGGCGAAGGTGCCGGCGGCGGCCGCGGATCCGTGGGGCCCGCCCCTGCCCGATCCCCGCGGGCCCCCATGGCGGCGAGCCAGGGAGCGAGCGGTGGTCAGCCCGCTCGCCCTCGCGGCGCCCCGGCTCGCGGCCCCAGGCGGGGGAGGGAACGACGAGGACGATCCCCGGGCCGGGGGCGGTGCGGTGGACGCTGCTCGATCAGCTCCAGGGCCACCTCCACCGCCCGCTGCAGCTGCCGGTCGACGCCATCGCGGTAGTCCTGAGGGGCGTTGTCCACCTCGATGTCCGGGTCGGTCCCCCGGTTCTCGACCTCCCAGCCGACGTCGTCGAAGAAGAACGAGAACTCCGGCTGGGTGGTCACCGTGCCATCCACCAGGCGATGCTGCGGCCAGATCCCGATCACCCCGCCCCAGGTCCGCTTCCCCACCAACGGACCCAGCCCCAACAGCTTGAAGGCATGGCAGAAGATGTCGCCGTCCGATCCCGCCGACTCGTTGGTCAGCGCCACCAGGGGGCCGGCGGGCGACTCGGGAGGGTAGGGCTGGGGGGCGGACCAGCGGGCGAAGTCGTACCCGATCCGGCGCCGGGCCAGCTTCTCCAGCAGCAACCCCGAGACGTGCCCACCTCGGTTGCCGCGCACGTCCACGACCAGGGCGTCGCGGTCGTGCTCGACCAGGAAGGCACGGTGGAACTCGGCGAAGCCCATGGTCCCCATGTCAGGGATGTGGAGGTAGCCCACCCGACCACGGCTGAGCTCGTGGACGTACCGGCGCCGCTCCTCGACCCAGTCGCGGTACCGGGCCGGTCGCTCGTCGTCGAGGGCCCTGACCGTGACCGTGTGGGTCCGATCGGCCCGCTGGATGGTCAGCACCACCTCGTTGCCCGCCTGGTTGACAAGGCGCTGGGCCGGAGACACCCGAGGCCCCAGGGGCTGACCGTTGATGGCCACCACCAGGTCACCTGGACGGACGTCGATCCCCGGGCCCAGCAAGGGCGAGCCGGCCTCCGAGCTCCAGGGATCGCCGTGGACGATCCGGCGGATCCGGTACCCCTGCCCTTGGGGGTCCTCCTCCCAGTCCACGCCCAAGAAGCCCTGCCGATAGTTCGGGCCGGGACGATAGGCGCCGCCGACCTCGTAGGCGTGCGAGGTGCCCAGCTCGCCCTGCAGCTCCCAGAGCAGGTCGGAGAACTCGGAACGGGTGGTGACGCGCTCCACCAGGGGGAGGTAGCGCCGGTGGACGGCGTCCCAGTCGACGCCCGACAGGTCCTCGGTCCAGAACTGCTCCCGCTGCAGCCGCCATGCCTCCTGGAACATCTGCCGCCACTCCGCCGCCGGCTCAACCGAGACCTTGACCCGGTCCAGGTCGATCCAGCCGCTCTCACGCCCTGGCGCTTCGTCCTCGGACGCCTTCTCACCCGCCCGCAGCACCCGCAGCCCCCCGGCGGCACGATAGAGGACGGTCCTGGCGTCGCGACCGACCTGGAAGTCCTCGACCCCGTCGATCAGGCGCTCCTGCCGGTGGGTCTCCAGGTCGTAGCACTCCACCGCCCCGCCGGAGCCCTGGCCGGGGCCGAGGGGGAAGGAGGAGAACAGCACCTTGCCCCGGATCCCCTGCACCCGCCCGTACCGCCCCACCGGCACTGGGAAGGCCACCACCCGGTGCTCGATGCCGTCGAGCTCGATCTCCACCGTGGGCACCGCCTCGGCCTCCTCTGACTCGGCTCGTCGGAGCGCGGCCGCCTCTTTGCTGGTCGGAGGCCGCGGCCGGGGGACGAAGGGATGGGGCACGTCGCGGCGCAGCGCAACCGCGAAGGGCCGGGAGGCCCACGGGAACCCGTACTCGAACTGGATGGCGTCACGGACGGGCTCGAAGTCGCGATGGCCGATGAAGTACAGGTACCGACCCTCGGGGTCGAAGGCGGGCATGGAGTCGTGCAGCACCCTGCCGGCGGGCAAGGCGGTCTCACCGGTGTCGACCCGGCAGAGCTTGACCACCCTCGACTGCGACGTGTCCGGGAAGCCGTACGCGACCCAGCCGGCGTCGGGCGCCCAAGCGACGCCCTCCGGCCGCCCGAAGGGGCTGCGGTCGAGGAGTCGGAGGGTCGGGGGGCCATCGCGCAGATCCACCAGCAGGAGCTCGTTGCGGTGGTTGACGATCGCCACCAGGTCGGCGCCCGGCGCCACCTGGAGCTCCACCACCCGGCCCACGTCGAGGTCCCGGAGCGGCTCGGGCGGCGCCGAGCCATCGGCGTGCAGGACGACCAGCTCCTCGCGGTCGCCAGCCCCGCTGGCGGCCGCCACCAGCCGGCGCCGGTCGTTGAGCCAGGTCAGGAGCCGGTACCTGACCCCATCCGGCTCGCCGTGCTGGACGACGGCCCCCTCCCAGTTGGCGAAGGTGAAGGCCTTGCCCCGGGTGGTGATGGCGAGCCCGGTCCCATCGGGGCTGAGGCTGGCGCTGTCCAGGTAGCGCTCGGCGGAGACGAAGCGGCGGTTGCGCTGAGTCCGGGAGCTGGGAAGCTCCACCGGCAGCCGGCGGGGGACGTCGGCGACCGGGTCGAGGAGGTAGAGGTCACCGCCGGCGTGGTACACCAGGGCCCGGCCGTCGGAGGCCAGGTTGCGGGCGTAGAAGTCCTCGTGGTCGCTGTGACGCCGCAGGTCGTCGCCCTCGGGGGTGCAGGAGTAGACGTTCCCCACCCCCTCGTGGTCGGAGAGGAAGAAGATGCGCTCGCCCACCCAGCACGGGCAGGAGAGGTTGCCGTCGAGCGAGATCAGGGGACGGAACTGGCCGCTCCCCTCGGGGTCGATCCAGAGCGTGCCCACGCGCCCGCCCCGGTAGCGCTTCCAATGCGCCGGGTCACGGGTAGCGTTGCGGCCCAGCACCACGGCCCCGCCCGGGCCATGGGCGACGGTGGTCGCCGGACCCAGCGGCACCTCCCGGGGCAGGCCGCCGTCGCGATCGACCTGGTTGAGCCAGAACTCCCCCGCGAACGGTCGGGCGGCGGTGGTGGCGTAAACGACGCAGGCGCCATCCGGGGTCCAGCCGGCCACCCGGCACTCGGCGCCCTGGAAGGTGAGCCGGCGCGGCTGGCCCCCGGAGGAGCCCATGACGTAGACCTCAGGTGGCCCCTCCTCCCTGCCCACGAAGGCGATCAGGGAGCCATCGGGCGAGAACCGGGGCCAGCTCGCCTCGGCCACGCCCGCGGTCAACCGATAGGCCCGGCCGCCCTCGGCCCCCACCAGCCAGAGGTCGTCCTCGCAGACGAAGACCACCCGATCCTGGCACAGGGTGGGGAACCGCAGGTAACCTCCCCCCGAGGTGCTCACTCCCGACGTACGGTAGCACCGGGCGCCAGAGCCACGCCCGCCCGGCTTCGGCTCACGGGCTCCGCCGGCCGCGACGGCGGCCCCGGGACGAGGCGGCCCGTGACCGAGGCGCCGCCGCCACCGCCAACGCGACCTCGGCGTCGTCCTCCGGCCCGCCCTCGCCTGCCAGCCGTCGTCGGATGGCGATGATGCGGTCGCGCACGCGGGCCGCCTCCTCGAACTGCAGCTCTCGGGCCAGGCGCTTCATCTCCCGCTCCAGGTCACGGGCCATCGCCAGCAGGTCCTCCCGCGGGAGGCCGGCACCGGCCATCAGCTCCACCGCGTCGGCCTGGGCGTCCTTCTCCTCGATCTCCAGGGCGTAGACGGCCTTGCGAATGGTCTCGGGGGTGATCCCATGCTCGCGGTTGTAGGCGATCTGGCGGGCACGGCGCCGCTCGGTCTCGTCGATGGCCTGGCGCATGGACTCGGTGATCCGGTCCGCGTACATGACCACGTGGCCGTCGACGTTGCGGGCCGCTCGACCGATGATCTGGATGAACGAGCGATAGGACCTGAGGTAGCCCTCCTTGTCGGCGTCCAGGATGGCGATGAAGGCCACCTCGGGCAGGTCCAGCCCCTCGCGCAGGAGGTTGATGCCGACCAGGACGTCGAAGTTGCCGAGCCGCAGGTCGCGGAGGATCTCGACCCGCTCCACCGCGTCCAGGTCGGAGTGGATGTAGCGGACGCGGATGCCGTACTCCTTCAGGTAGTCGGTCAAGTCCTCCGCGAAGCGCTTGGTCAGGGTGGTGACCAACGCCCGCTGGCCTCGCTCGACGCGACGCCGGAGCTCGGCGATCAGGTCGTCGATCTGGCCTTCGGTGGGGCGTACCTCGACCGTGGGGTCGACCAGGCCGGTGGGCCGGACCACGATCTCGACCACGCGCTGGGCTCGCTCCATCTCGTACGGCCCCGGGGTGGCGGACACGTAGACGATCTGGCCCACGCGCTCGTCCCACTCCTCGAAGCTGAGCGGCCGGTTGTCGAAGGCGCTGGGCAGACGAAAGCCGTACTCGACCAGGGCCTGCTTGCGGGAACGATCGCCCCCCAGCATCCCCCCTAGTTGGGGCACGGCCACGTGCGACTCGTCGATGAACACGATCGTGTCCTCGGGCAGGAAGTCGAGCAGCGTGTAGGGGGCCTGGCCCGGCTGGCGGCGGGTGAGGTGACGCGAGTAGTTCTCGACGCCCTGGCAGGTGCCGGTCTCCCGCAGCATCTCCAGGTCGAACATGGTCCGCTGGCGCAGTCGCTGTGCCTCCAGCAGCCGGCCCTGCTCCTCGAGCCACCGCACCCGCTCCTCGAGCTCGACCTCGATGTCGCGCAGCGCCAACTCCAGCTTCTGACGCGGCGTGACGTAGTGGCTGGCGGGGAAGATGGTCAGCTCGTCGCGCGAGCCCAGGATCTCGCCCGTCGTCGGGTCCAGCTCTTGGATCCGGTCGATCTCATCACCGAAGAACTCGACCCGGAAGATGCGCTCCTCGCTGGCCGGCACCACGTCGACCACATCGCCCCGAACCCGGAAGCGGAGACGGCCCAGGTCGTAGTCGTTGCGCTCGTAGAGCATCTCGGTCAGCTTGCGCAGGAAGATCTCCCGACGCAGTGACTGGCCGCGCTCCACGTGCAGCGACTCCCCGATGTAGTCCTCGACCGAGCCGATGCCGTAGATGCAGCTCACGCTGGCAACCACGATCACGTCCCGCCGGGTCAGCAACGAGGTCGTGGCCCGGTGCCGCATCCGGTCGATGTCGTCGTTCCGGCTCGAGTCCTTCTCGATGTAGGTGTCGGACTGCGGGATGTAGGCCTCGGGCTGGTAGTAGTCGTAGTAGCTGACGAAGTACTCGACCGCGTTGCTCGGGAAGAGCCGCTTGAACTCAGCGCACAGCTGGGCGGCGAGCGTCTTGTTGGGGCTCAGCACCAGGGCGGGCCGGCCGAGGGCCTGGATGATCCACCCCATGACGTTCGTCTTCCCGCTCCCGGTGACACCCATCAGCACCTGCTCGCGCAGGCCGGAGCGGATGCCATCCACGAGCTGCTCGATGGCCTGGGGTTGGTCGCCCTTGGGCTCGAACGGCGCCTCGATGCGAAACCCCGCCCTCATCCGAGCCATTGTACCTCCCGCCCAACGCCGACCAGGAACGAACGTTCGCCACCACGCCGCCAGCCCGCTGGCGTAGGCTCGGAGGTGGAATGGCCAGGCCACAGCCGAGCCACGCCGCCGGCCGGGAGCGAGCGTTCCCCTTCGCCCCCGAGGCGCAGGACGTCGCCCAGGCGATGGGGACCTGGGCGGGCGCCTTCCTAGCCGGGCTCCAGGCCGACGACGACCAGGGCAGGTCGTCCCCGTCACCGCGCCCGGCGGAGCTGGCGTTCGTCACCATCACCGAGGGCGCGGTGCTGGCCGGCCTTTTGACCCGGCTCGGGCTGGAGACGGCCAGGTGGCTGGGCCGGGGGCTCCTCGAGCTGGCCGGGCCGCCGGCCACCGCCTCCCCGACCGGGCTGGTCCCCCCCGCCGACGGGCAGGGGCGGCCGACCCCACTCGGCCGCGCGACCGAGGGCCCTCGGAGGCGGCTGGTGGCCGAGCCACCGGCGCCGACGGGAGGCGCTGGGGAACGGATCCCGGCCCGACGCTCGGTGGACGTCCAGCCCCTCTCCGGCATCCTGCCCCTGCTGGTCCGGGCGGCCAGCCCCACCCCGGGCAAGCTCGTCCAGGTGACCGGGATGGCCGGGCGCTCCCTGCCCACCGTGCTCCGGGGCCTGCAGGCGGTGGCGCTCGCCCGCGCCGCGGCCCGGGACGCGGTCAGGGAGCGGCGCCCCACGAGCCGGCGCTGACGGCGACCGACCGAGCGGACGGGCGCCCGGGGGTTAACAACAGCTGACGCGACTATACACTACAATCCACTTCCATGAACTTGAAGCAGTGGGCGCGCGAGCAAGGCATCCACCCCGTGACCGCCTCCCGCTGGTTCCAGTCGGGCAAGCTCCCCG
>Ga0070737_10001061_pt1 | contig 43590 bp, 43 predicted proteins | sample Coa_R1_10_FD_66438 | JGI IMG/M metagenome (GOLD analysis project Ga0070737, IMG submission 66438) | Surface soil microbial communities from Centralia Pennsylvania, which are recovering from an underground coalmine fire - Coalmine... | ecosystem: Environmental > Terrestrial > Soil > Unclassified... | reverse complement strand
GGGATTGGTGAGCATCAGGCAGGCCACCTCCTCGGTCGCCTTGGCTCGCAGGTCCTCCAGGTCGACGTTGCCCCGCGGGTCGGTGCCGACGTGCACGACCTCGCAGCCGGCCATCGTCACGGTCGCCGGGTTGGTGCCGTGCGCGGAGTCGGGGATCAGCACCTTGGTTCTGCGCTCGCCCCGGTCCTCGTGGTAGGCGCGGGTGAGCAGCACCCCGGCCAGCTCCCCGTGCGACCCGGCCGACGGCTGCAGCGAGACGTGCGGCAGGCCCGCGATCTCGGCCAGCGCGCGCTGCAGGCGCCACATCAGCTCAAGCGCGCCCTGCGCGCGACGCGGGTCCTGCAGCGGGTGAAGGCACGCGTTTCCCTCAAGCGCGGCGAGCCGCTCGTGCAGCTTGGGATTGTGCTTCATCGTGCAGGATCCGAGCGGGTAGAAGCCCGTGTCCAGGTCGAAGTTGCGCCGCGACAGCCGGTTGTAGTGGCGCACTATCTCGGGCTCTGAGACCTCCGGCAGCGCCGCCGGGCGCGCCCGGCGCAGCTCGGGCGCCAGCAGCTCGTCAAGCGGCCTGGCGGGCACGTCGAGCGCCGGCGCGCAGAACGCGCGCCGTCCGGGGCGCGAGCGCTCGAAGATCGTCAGCTGATCGTCGGCCGCGGTGGAGCTCACGTCGCCCCCCTGCCGGTCGCCGATCGCGTTCGCGCGGCCGCCACCGCGGCCCCGAGCGTCTCCGCCAGCCGGTCGATGTCAGCGCGGGTGCGCCGCTCGGTGATCGCCACCAGCAGCCCATCGGGGTGCTCGGGGTAGTCGCGCGCGAGCGCGTAGCCGGGGTTGACCCCGGCCGCTGCGCAGCGCTCGATCACCTCGCCGACCGGCGCGTCGAGCGTCAGCGCGAACTCGCGCACCACCGGACGCTCGTGAAGCGGCGAGACCCCGTCCAGCGCCGCCAGTCGCTCGCGCGCGTACGCGGTGCGCGCGACGATCAGCTCGCACAGCTCCACGAATCCGCGCCGCCCCAGCCAGCTGAGGTGGATCACGGCCGCCAGCGCGTTGAGCGCCTGGGCGGTGCAGATGTTGGAGGTGGCCCGTTCGCGGCGGATGTGCTGCTCGCGGGTCTGCAGCGTCAGCACGAACCCGCGCCGGCCGTCGACGTCGCGGGTCTCGCCGACGATCCGGCCGGGCACCCGGCGCAGAAGCCGCTGCGTGGTGGCAAAGAAGCCGAACGACGGGCCGCCGTATGCGAGGTGGTTGCCGAGCGGCTGCCCCTCGCCGACGGCGATGTCCACGCCGCACTCCCCCGGCGTGCGCAGCAGCGCGAGCGCCAGCGGGTCACACGAGGCGATGCACAGCGCGCCGGCGTCGTGCGCGGCCGCCGCCGCGGCCTGCAGGTCCTCGACCGCCCCCAGGAAGTTCGGCTGCGAGACGATCACCGCCGCGACCTCGTCGTCCAGCTCGCCCAGCCGCGTGCACCCGTCGCTCAGCGGCGCCTCGCTGACCTCCATCTCCCAGGCGTGCGCGAGCGTGCGCAGCGCCTCGCGCGCGTGCGGGTGAACGCCTCTTGAGACGACCAGCCGGCGCCGGCCGGTCTCGGCGCGCGCCACCCAGGCGGCGGCCACGACCGCGCTCGGCCCCTCATACAGCGACGCGTTTGACACCGGCAGCCCGGTCAGCTCACAGATCGCGGTCTGATACTCGAACATCGCCTGAAGCCCCCCCTGGGAGACCTCCGGCTGGTAGGGCGTGTACGGCGTCAAGAACTCCGAGCGCGAGGTGATTGCGTCCACCAGCGCCGGCACGTAGTGGTCGTACATGCCACCACCCAGAAAGCACAGCTCATCCTCGGTGCTGACGTTGCGCTTGGCCAGCGCCCGCAGCTCCGCGTAGACCTCCTGCTCGCAGCGCCCCTCCTCGAGCGCCAGCGGACGCTCCAGCCGCAGGCCCTGAGGGATGTCGGCAAACAGCTCCTTGACCGATCCCACGCCGATCTGCTCGAGCATCGCCCGGCGGTCGGCGTCGGTCACCGAGGTGTAGCGGCTCACCGCTCAGGCCCCGGCGCCCTCAAGGGTTGCCCGGTAGGCGGCCGCGTCCAGCAGCTCCTGCTGCTCGGCGGGGTCCGACAGGCGCACGCGCACCAGCCAGCCGGCACCGTATGGATCCTCGTTGATCGCCTCCGGCGCGTCCGCGAGCGCCTCGTTGACCGCGATGATCTCGCCCGACAGCGGGCTGATCACGTCCGATACCGCCTTGACGGACTCGATCTCCGTGTAGGGCTCGTCCTTGGTCACCTTCGAGCCGACGGCCGGCGGCTCGAAGAACACCACCTCGCCGAGCGAGTCCTGGGCATACCAGGTGATCCCGAACGTCGCCTCCTGCGGGTTGTCGGGGTCGATCCTCGCCCAGTCGTGCTCGGGGTGGTAGAGCAGGTCGTCCGGGTAGCTTGCGTCGGCCACTCAGGGCTCCTTCTTTCGGTACAGGGGCTTTTCGCGGACGACCGCCCGGCGGGCGGCTCCGCGCACGTCGATCTCAAGCTCGGTTCCCGGCGCCGCCAGGCTCGCGGGAACGTAGGCCATCCCGATCCCGCGGCGGAGGCACGGCGAGTAGCCACCGCTGGTCACCACCCCGCCGCCGCTCACGCGGTCGCCGCGACGGGCGATGCCGCGGCCGGCGATCTCAAAGCACACGAGCCGCTGCTCGGTCCCGCGGGCGCGCGCGGCGGCGACCGCGTCGGCACCGATGAAGCCCGTCTGCTCCGCGCAGCAGAACCCCAGCCCGGCCTCGATCGGGTTGCGCGACTGGTCAAGCTCGTTGCCGTACAGCGGCAGGCCGGCCTCGAGCCGCAGCGTGTCGCGCGCCCCCAGGCCCGCGGGCCTGGCGCCCGCGGCCACGAGCGCGTCCCAGACCCCGCCGGCGGCGCCGGCGCCCAGCACCAGCTCGACGCCGGGCTCGCCGGTGTAGCCGGTGCCGCACACCAGCGCGCCCGCCCCGGCCACGCTCGCCTGCGCGCAGCGGCCGCGCGGCGGCGCGGGCGCGTCGGCGAGCGACTCGACCAGCGCGCGGGCGCGCGGGCCCTGCACGGCGAGCATCGCCAGCTCGTCGCGGCGGTCGCGCACGGCGACGTCCAGGCCGGCCGCATGCTCGGACAGCCAGCGCAGGTCCCGCTCGTGGTTTGCGGCGTTGGTCACGACCAAAAGCTCGCCCGCCACGATCCCCGCAGGCGGCGGCCGGTAGGCCATCACGTCGTCCAGCACCCCGCCCCGCTCGTCGCAGAGCACCGCGTACTGCGCGCCGCCCTGCGGCACGCGCTCGACGTCGCATGACAGCAGCCGCTGCGCGAGCCTGATCGCATCCGGGCCGTCGATCTCGACGCGACCCATGTGCGAGACGTCGAACACGCCCACCGCGCGGCGAACCGCCAGGTGCTCGGGGATGATCCCCTCATACTGGATCGGCATCAGGTAGCCCGCGAACGGGGCCATCCGCGCAGAGGCGGCGAGGTGTCGTCGATGCAGCGGCGTGCGGCGGAGCGTGTCGGTGGCGACGCTCACGAGCGCTGCGTGCGGGCGACGACGATCACAAGGGGAGGCTAGTGGATCGCCGGTCCACGCGCGCCGGCGGGCAGGACGGGCTGGGACGAACGGGCAGGGCGGGCTGGGAGGGACGGGCAGGGCCAGCTGGGACGGGCGGGGCGCCCGGGCCTCACGCCCGGCCGTGGCCGCTCAGCAGCCGGTGGTCTGCGTCGACCATCAGCCTGATCAGCTGCTCGAAGCTGGTCGTCGGCCTCCACCCCAGCACCCGCTCGGCCTTGGAGCGGTCGCCGATCAGCCGGTCGACCTCGGCCGGGCGCCTGAGCGAAGGGTCGATCTCAACGTGGCCGTCGATCGGCACGCCCGCTTGATCGAAGGCGATCTGCAGGCAGTCGCGCACCGAGTGCGCCACCCCGGTGGCGATCACGAAGTCGTCCGGGCGATCCTGCTGGAGCATCAGCCACATCGCCTCCACGTAGTCGGCGGCGTAGCCCCAGTCGCGCTCGGCGTCGAGGTTGCCCAGCCTGAGGGTGTCCACCAGCCCCAGGCGGATCGCGGCCGCATGCCAGGTGATCTTGCGCGTCACGAACTCCAGCCCGCGCCGCGGGGACTCGTGGTTGAACAGGATCCCGCTGGTGGCATGCAGGCCGTAGGACTCCCGGTAGTTGACCGTGATGAAGTGGCCGTAGACCTTCGCGACCCCGTAGGGCGAGCGCGGGTAGAAGGGGGTCGACTCGTTCTGGGGCACCTCGCGCACGTTGCCGAACATCTCGCTTGAGGAGGCCTGGTAGAAGCGCGCCTCCGGGCACACCTCCCGCACCGCCTCGAGCACGCGCGTGACGCCCACGCCGGTGAACTCGGCCGTGAGCGTCGGCTGGATCCAGGAGACCGCTACGAACGACATCGCGGCGAGGTTGTAGATCTCGTCGGGCCGCGCGAGCCGCAGCGCGTCCACCAGCGATCGCTGGTCCAGCAGGTCGGCCTGGTGCAGCGTGATCCGGTCTCGAAGATGCTCGATGCGCTCGAATCGCTCGGTGGAGGAGCGGCGCACCAGCCCATGCACGTCGTAGCCCCGCTCCAGCAGCAGCTCGGCGAGATAGGAGCCGTCCTGACCTGTGATCCCGGTGATCAGCGCGGTGGGCACCGCGGCAGCCTAACAACGGCGCGCACGCCGCGGCAGGCGGGTGTTGCGGCCCTCCGGCGGCACGCCGGGGCCCCTTCCGCGGCACGCGCGCGGGGGCTCTGGGCTACCCGCCGGCACGGCCCAAGCCCTGGTCACTCCACGGCGCGCGCGGGGGGCTCCGGACGCTCAGCGGTCCTTCAAAAAGGATGGGATGTCGATCTCGTCGTCGGCGATCTCAAGCGAGGAGCGCTGGCGGTCGTCCATCGTCACCTCGCGCCCGCGGCGCTCGCGCCGCACCGCCTCGCGCGCGCCCAGGGCGGAGGCGCCGCGCCGGTGCTCGAAGCCCGTGGCGATCACCGTCACGCGCACCTCGTCGCCCAGCGAGTCGTCGATCACCGCGCCGAAGATGATGTTGGAGTTGGCGTCCGAGGCGCTGCGCACGATCTCCGCCGCCTCGTTGACCTCGAACAGCCCCAGGTCGTGCCCGCCCGTGATGTTGAGCAGGATCCCGGTCGCGCCCTCCACCGACTCCTCCAGCAGGGGCGAGGAGATCGCCATCTTGGCCGCCTCGGCGGCGCGGTTCTCGCCCGATGCGCTGCCGATTCCCATCAGCGCGCTGCCGGCGTCGCGCATGATCGTGCGCACGTCGGCGAAGTCCAGGTTGATCAGGCCGGGGATCGTGATCAGGTCGGTGATCCCCTGGACCCCCTGTCGCAGGACGTTGTCGGCCTCCCTGAAGGCCTCGAGGATCGTCGTGCGCCGCTCGACGATCGAGAGCAGCTTCTCGTTGGGGATCACGATCAGCGTGTCCACGTTCTCACGCAGGCGCTGGATGCCCTCCTGCGCCTGCTTGGCGCGCTGCGTGCCCTCGAACTGGAACGGCCGGGTGACCACGCCCACGGTCAGCGCCCCGATCTCGTTCTTGGCGATCTCGGCGATCACTGGCGCAGCGCCGGTGCCGGTGCCGCCGCCCTCCCCGGCGGTCACGAACACCATGTCGGCGCCCTTGAGCGCCTCCTTGATGTCGTCGCGGGACTCGGCCGCCGCTCCGTGCCCCACCTCGGGGTTGGCACCGGCGCCCAGCCCCTTGGTCAGCTCGTGGCCGATGTTGAGCTTCACGTCGGCGTCGCACATCGCCAGCGACTGCGCGTCGGTGTTGCAGGCGATGAACTCCACCCCCCGCAGCCCGGCGTCGACCATTCGGTTGACGGCGTTGGTGCCGCCCCCGCCGACGCCGACGACCTTGATCACTGCCAGATAACTGCCGCTTTCCATGGTTCTCGTCCGACCCTCTAGTTAGGGTTGAAGGCTTGCGCCCAAACCGGCCTGCACCGCCAGTGTGCCACGTTAGAAGCTGGCGATGCGCGAAGTCAACTGTGCGCACGCCGCCGCAACGATCGTTGCAGATCGCCCAACTCTCAACGATAGCGCAGGGTTGGCCTACGATGCAACCTAAAGCTTCACCTGAGGGTTAGCCTCTGCTCGTGGAGGGTGGCGAGGCGGAGCCGTCGCTGCCGGCGCCGGCCGCCGGCCGCTGCGGCACGGTTACGTCGATGTACGACGCGCCGGCCGAGCTCGGAGAGCCCAGCACGTCGACCACGGCCGACCACTTGGCCGCCAGCTGGGCGGCGGCGCCGAAGTAGACCCGCGGGCCGTCTCTGAGCTGCGCCACCAGCCCGTGGACCGGGTCGCTCCACACGCTCTGCACGTGGCGCAGCAGCGCGCGCGGCGCGTCGGCCAAGAGCAGCACCTCCTGCAGCGCCGCGCCGGTGACGCGCTCACCCGGCGGCTCGGCCGCAAGCTGGATGACCGGCAGGGCAGCGGTCGGCGCCTGGTCGCGCAGCAGCACCCCGTCATCGGCCACCGTGACGCGCGCACCGTCGGCGCTGATCACCGCCACCGCCCGGCGCTGCAGCACCCGGATGCGCATCGTGTGCGGAAAGCTCGTGCTCACCTGCAGGCGCACGACGCTTGAAAACGGGGCGACCGCCGCGCGCAGCGCCGAGAGGCTGACGTCAAGCGTCGTCATCTGGCCGGCCGCCAGCTCGAGCGCGCGGCGGATGCGCGCGCCGCTCGGTCCGCCAGCGCCGATGATCTGCACGCGCCGGACGGCGACCAGCGGCGAGTCCCGGAAGTACAGCCAGCCGCCGGTCGCCAGCGCGCCGAGCAGCGCCACGGCGACCGCGGCGCGGGCGCCCCAGCGCGCAAACGCGCCGGCGAGGGCGACCGGGGCGCGGGCGCACCAGCGCGCAAGCGCGCCAGGAAGGGCGGCGGCCCCCGGGCCGCGGCGCAAGCGGATCGCGCGGGTCCGGGGCATCGTGGGCTGTGGCTGCATGGGCTGGCGGCGGGAGGTTGAGGCGGCGGCCCCCGTTGATGGTTTTCGACCCCCGGGCGCGCGCTCCTACCGAGCCGGCACCCTGCGCGGCGCAGAGATCCCCACCCGGATGCGCGCCCGCGCCCGGTGCGACCTCACCGGCCGCGCACAAGCGCTCCGGCGCGCCGGGCGGTCTTGAGAGCGGCCGTGCACGAGCACGCCGGCGGCCGGCCGCTCTCAGCCCCCGCTCTCAGCCCCCGCTCTCAGCCCCCGTGCACGAGCGCGCGGGCGAGCCGGTCGACGTCGCCGGCGCCCATCACCAGGCACAGGTCGCCTTCCCTGAGCGTCGCCTCCAGATGCTGGCGCGCCTCGTCCAGGCTCGGCATCCACGACACCTGCCGCCCGGCGGCGGCATCGGCGGCGGCCCGGGCGATCAGTCGTCCATCGACGCCGGGGAAGTCGGCGGGGTCCTCTCGCGCGGCGTAGACCGGCAGCACGCAGACCGCGTCGGCGGCCGCGAGCGCCTGGCCGAAGCGCCGCCACAGAGCCGCCGTGCGCGAGTACAGGTGCGGCTGGAAGACTGCCACCAGCCGCCGGCGCCCAAGCGAGGCGGCGGCAGCGATCGCCGCCGCCACCTCGGTCGGGTGATGGGCGTAGTCGTCGTAGACGTCTGCGCCCGAGCGAGTGCGACCGACCTCCTCAAGCCGGCGCCTGGCGCCGACGAAGCCACCGAGCGCGCGCGCCGCGGCCGCCACGTCGGCGCCGGCCAGCTCGCACGCGGTCAGCGCACCGGCGGCGTTGACCGCGTTGTGGACGCCGCGGACGCGCAGCGCCACCGTCATCCCGCGCCAGCTGAAACGCACGCCGTCGGGGCGCGGCTCCGCGTCGGGGGCGTCGTAGCCGATCGCGTCCGCCGGGCACAGGGCACGGAGCGCCGGCCGCTCCCAGACGACGGCGCGCCCGGCCCGGGCCATGAACCGGGCGAGCGTGCGCTCCAGGTCAAGCCGCGACGCGTAGGTCGCGTGGTGGTCGAGCTCGGCGTTTGTGAGCAGCGCGATCTCCGGCCTGAGTCGCAGCAGCGAACGGTCGGACTCATCGGCTTCGACGACGATCCACTCGCCGCTGCCCCAGCCGGCGTTTGACCCCGTGTCGCGCAGCTCGGCGCCCACCACGTAGGAGGGGTCAAGCCCGGCGGCGCGCAGGGCGTGGACGATCATCCCGGAGGTGGTGGTCTTGCCGTGGGTGCCGGTCACGGCCAGGCAGCGGCGCAGAGCGGCGATCTCGGCCAGCAGCTCCGAGCGGTGAAGCCGCCGCGAGCCGGCCGAGAGCTCGGGGTTGTCCGGAGCGATCGCGCTCGAGTGCACGACCTCCGCGCCGGCGGGCACGTTGGCGGCGTCGTGGCCGATCACCGGCGAGAGCCCCCGCTCGCGCAGGCGCTCGGTGTAGCTTGACGGCGCCCGGTCTGAGCCGGTGACGGACGCCCCCAGGGCCGCGGCAATCAGCGCCAGGCCGCTCATCCCGGCGCCACCGATCCCCACGAGATGAAGGCGCCGGCCGCTCCACGGCCCTCGCGCCGGGGAGGGCCGCCCGGTCACCCGGCTCATGCGCGCCGCCCCCTCGCCAGCGCCCGTCGCCCGGCCGCCGAGCGGGCCGCGGCCGCGAGCACCTCGTCGGCCACGGCGCGCGCCGCATCCGGCCGCGCGAGCGCCCGGGCCGCGCGGCCCATCGCCTCAAGCGCAGCGGGGTCGCCCAGCAGCCGTCCCACCTCGTGCGCGAGCCGCGCGGCGGTGAGCTCGTGGTCGTCGATCACGATCGCGGCGCCGCCGCGCCTGAGGATCTCCGCGTTGGCCTGCTGGTGGTCGCCGGCCGAATGGGGGTAGGGGATGAGCACCATCGCCCGCCCCTGCGCGGCGACCTCCCAGACCGAGCCGCCGGCGCGGGCGACAACCAGGTCGGCGGCCGCGATCGCATCCGCCAACCGGTCGATCCAGCCGCGCAGGTCGTAGTGGGCGCCCGGGGAGGCGAGCGTCGGCAGGTCCCGCTCGCCGGCGGCGTGAAGGACCCGGAAGGGAGCGTCCGCGAACGCCTCAACCGCGGCGAGGTTGATCGACCGCGCCCCCTGCGAGCCGCCGAAGACCAGCACCAGCCGCTCGTCGTCGCCCACCCGCAGCGCCGCCCGGGCGCGCGCGCGATCGCTCGACGGCGCGGGGACCGGGCGACCGGTGACCAGGTAGCGCGGCCCGTCGCGCCCGGGGATCGGGACCGCCAGGCAGACGCGCCTTGCAAGCGGCGCCAGCAGCCGGTTGGCCATCCCCAGACGGCTGTCGGCCTCCATGGTCACCAGCGGCACGCCTGCGAGCGCCGCCGCGAGCCCGACCGGCGCGGCCGCGTAGCCGCCCGCGCCCAGCACCGCCGCGGGACGCAGGCGTGCGAGCAGCGCGCGGGCTCGAAGCACCGCGCCCAGGTCGACCGCCAGCGCGCGCGCCGCCGCAAGCGGCCGGCCGCGCGCCAGCGGCACCAGCGGCAGCGAGCAAAGCTCAAAGCCGGCCGCCGGGACCAGCTCCCGCTCGGCGCGGTGCCCGCCGATGAAGACGACCTGCGCGCCGTCAGCTTGAAGGACGCCGGCGACCGCCAGGGCCGGGACGACGTGGCCGCCGGTCCCGCCGGCGGCGATCGCGATCCTCACCCCGGTCCGCCGGCGGGGTCAGCACCCGCAGGGCGCTCTGGGACCGGGAGATGTTTAGCAGCAGGCCCACCGAGGCGAGCATGATGCACAGGTTCGTCGGCGCGTAGGAGATGAACGGCAGCGGCACGCCGGTCAGCGGCGCCAGCCCGAGCACGACGAAGATGTTGAGGATGCCCTGGCACAGGATCAGCGAGGTGAGCCCGGTCGCCAGCAGCTTGGCAGAACGCTCGCAGGCGCGGCGGGCGGTGCGCAGCCCGGCGTAGGCCATCATCCCGTAGAGCACCACCACCCCGCAGATGCCGATCACCCCCAGCTCCTCACCGATCACCGCGAGGATGAAGTCGGTCTGCGCCTCCGGCAGCCAGTAGACCTTCTGAACCGACCGGCCGAGCCCGACGCCGAACAGCCCTCCCGAGCCGACCGCTATCTGGCCCTGGACCTCCTGGAAGCCGGCGCCGCCCGCCACCGACCAGGGGTGCAGGAACGAGGCAAGCCGGGCGCCCTCGTACGGGCGCGCCACGGCCAGCGCCAGCACCAGGCCCGCCGCCACGCCGGCGAGCAGCGCCAGATGTCGCAGGGGCATGCCGGCCGCCAGCAAAAGCGCCCCGATGGTGAGCGCGATCGCCAGCGCGGTCCCCATGTCGGGCTCCACCACGATCAGCAGGCAGGCCGGCGCGACCACGATCGCCACCGGGGCGATCGCGCGGCGCAGGCCGCGCTCAAGCCACCGCGGGTGCTCGCCCAGGTGGCGCGCCACGTAGAGCACGAGCGCGAGCTTGGCCACCTCCGAGGGCTGGAACTGCAGCGGCCCGGCGGCGATCCACCGGCGCGATCCGTTGACGTCGACCCCGAACCCGGGCGCCAGCACCGCCACCAGCAGGCCGAGCGAGACCACCACCAGCAGGCGCACAAGCCGGGCGTCGAGCAGGGCCAGGCCGCGACGCTCGAGCACCAACATCGCGACCACGCCGACCGCCGCGAACGCCACGTAGCGCACGAGCTCGCCCGTGCCGGCGCCGCCGCGCGAACCCAGGATCCCGATCGGAGAGGACGCGCTGTAGACCATCACGCAGCCGAACGCCAGCAGGCACAGCGTGGCGGTCATCATGATCCGGTGCTCGAGCGGCGGCGCGCTGCGGGCCTGCGCCCGGCGCGCCACGCGGGCGCCCGCCCGCAGGGTCGCCTCAGCCATCGCCGCCGCGGGCCAGGGCGCGGAAGTGCTCGCCGCGCTCCTCAAAGCTCCGGTACTGATCAAAGCTTGCGCACGCGGGCGAGAGGAGCACCACCTCGCCGGGGCGGGCCGCCGTAGCGGCGATCCGCACCGCCCGCTCCAGGTCGCCCAGCACGCGGACGGGCACGCCGGCGGGGGCAAGCGAGCGCTCCAGCTCGGCCGCGGCCTCCCCCAGCAGGTAGACGCCGGCGCAGTGGGCGGCGACGGCGGGGGCCAGCGCGCCAAAGTCCTCCCCCTTGGCGCGGCCGCCGGCGATCAGGTGCACCGGCTGGCGGAAGCTCGCGAGCGCCACGAGCGCGCTCGCCACATTGGTCGCCTTGGAGTCGTTGACGTAGGCGACGCCGTCTCGCTCGCACACGAGCTCCAGGCGGTGCGCCACCCCCGAAAAGCCGGCTAGTCCCTCGGCGACCGCGCCGGCGGGCAGCCCGCGCGCCATGCAGGCGGCGGCGGCCGCCATCGCGTTCAGCACGTTGTGCTCGCCGGGGAGCGCCAGCTCACCGACGCCGATCAGCGGCTCGCCGTCCCACAGCAGCCGCTCGCCCTCGCGGCGCAGCTTCGCCTGCGGGCCGGCCCCGAACCGCACGCGCCGGCCCTCGCCCGGCAGCGCCAGATCAAGGTCGACGGGCACGATCGAGATGTCCTGCGCTGTCTGCTTGGCGAAGATCCGCAGCTTCGCGGCGGCGTAGGCCTCGAAGCTGCCGTGACGGTCCAGATGGTCGGGGGCCAGGTTCAGCAGCACCGCCACCTCGGGGGCGAACTCCAGCGTGTCCTCAAGCTGGAAGGAGGACGCCTCGCAGACGACGGTGGCCTCAGGCGCCAGCGAGCCAACCAGCGAGCTGGCGGCGGTGCCGACGTTGCCCGCGACCGCGACCGGCACGCCAGCGCAGCGGTGGATGTGGCCGATCCATTCGGTCGTGGTCGTCTTGCCGTTGGTCCCGGTCACGGCCACGAACTCGTTGGCCAGCATCCGCCACGCGAGCTCCAGCTCGCCCATGACCGGCACGCCGAGCGCTCGCGCCGCCGCGACCGCGGGCGCGTGCTGAGGCACGCCGGGGCTCTTGATGAGCGTCCGGGCACGGGCGGCAAGGTCGTCGCCTGGCGCATCGAGATGGACTTCGACGCCCGCGCGCGAAAGCCTGCCCGCGCTGCGCGCCAGGCGCTCGTCCTGCGGCGAGCCCGCGTCGCAGCCGATCACCTGCTCCCCTGCGGCACGCAGCGCCAGCGCCGCCGCCTCGCCGGAGCGGGCAAGCCCGACCACCAGGTGCGGGCCGGGGGTCAGCGGCGGCCTGGCCCTCATCTCAGACGAGCCGACGGTCGCAGCTTGGAGAGCCGATCGCGCCTGTCCGGGTCCGGCCGCTCGCTCAACCGCGGATGCTCAGCTGGTAGACCACGAACCCGGCCGCCCCCAGCGCGGCCGCCACGATCCAAAAGCGCAGGATGATCTTCGTCTCAGACCAGGCGCGCAGCTCGAAGTGGTGGTGGATCGGCGCCATCAGGAACACGCGCTTTCCGAACAGGCGGAAGGCGACCACCTGCACGACGACGGACAGCACCTCGAGCACGAAGATGCCCCCAAGCAACAGCAGCAGGATCTCGGTGTTGGTCATGATCGCCATCCCCGCGATCGCCCCGCCCAGGCCCAGTGCGCCGGTGTCGCCCATGAAGATGCTCGCCGGGAAGCTGTTGAACCACAGAAACCCCACGCACGCGCCGACCAGGCAGCCGGCGAGCAGCGACAGGTCCCGCTGGCCGGTGATGAACGTGATCCCGATGTAGGCCAGCAGCACGATCGCCGTGCAGCCGGCCGCCAGACCGTCAAGGCCGTCGGTGAAGTTGACGGCGGTCGTGGTGCCGGCGACGACAAGGTAGATGAACACGGGAAACAGCGGGCCCAGGTCCAGCGAGAGCTCGCCGATGCGGAACTTGACCGTGGAGCTGACGCCCGCCTTGTGGGTCGCCACCCACCACAGACCGACCGAGATCGCGACCGTGACCACGAGCTTGGTCCGCGCTCGCAGGCCGAGCGACCGGCGCCGCACGATCTTGGTGTAGTCGTCGGCGAAGCCCAGAAGCGCGCAGGCGATCGAGGCGCCGAACACGCCGATCGACTGCCAGTCCAGGTCCGACAGCAGCAGGTATGGGACGGCGATCGCCAAGAACAGCACGATCCCCCCCATCGTCGGGGTGCCGGCCTTGGTCTGGTGGCCTTCGGGCCCCTCCTCACGGATGTTCTGGCCGAACTCCCTCGCGCGCAAGAAGCGGATGAAGCGCGGCGAGAGGAACAAGCACATCAGCAGCGACGCGGTCCCGGCGATCAGGATCCGCCCGTCGGAGGAGCCCGTCACGCCGGCTCCTCGCGCCCGCGCAGCGCCGCGCACACGCGCTCCAGCCCCACCGCGCGCGAGCCCTTGACGAGCACCACGTCCCCGGGCGACACCAGCTCGCCCACCAGCGCGGCCGCCTGACAGGCATCATCGACGGCGTAGCGCTCGCGCCCGAAGCGCTCGGCGGTCGCACGGGCGAGCTGGCCGACGGCCACCAGCACGTCCACGCCCGCCGCGTCCGCCTGCTGCCCCAGCCGCTCGTGGTAGGCGACCTCGTCCGCCCCCAGCTCCAGCATGTCCCCCAGCACCGCCACGCGCCGCGTGGCGGCCGCGGCGGCCAGGTCGTCCAGGGCGGCGCGCATGGAGACCGGGTTGGCGTTGTAGCTGTCGTCGATCAGCGTGATCCCGTCGGGCAGCGACAGGCGCCCGCCGCGCCCTGGCTGTGGCCGGTAGGCGACCTCCCCGGACGGCGTGACCCCGACGGCGATCGCGGCCGCCACGGCCGCCAGCAGGTCGACCATCAGATGCGCCTGGTGGAATGAGACCTCCAGCGACACGCGGGCGCCGGCCGCGTCGATCTCGACGCGCGTGCCGTCGCGCGACAGCATGCGCACGTCCCCGCCATCGCCGAAGGTGATGGTTCGCAGATCGCCTCGCAGGTGGGGCTCGAGCAGGCGCTCGCCCGCCGGGACGATCGCCGTGGCGCCGGGGGCCAGGGAGGCGATCAGCTCCGCCTTGGCCGCGGCGATCCGCTCGATCGTGCCCAGCAGCTCCAGGTGCACCGGCCCCACCGAGACGATCATCCCCACCTGCGGCCGCGCGATCTCGGCCAGCTGCGAGATCTGCCCGGGACCCCGCATCCCCATCTCGACGACCACCACGGCGGTCCCGGGCCCGGCGCGCAGCAGCTCAAGCGGCAGTCCGATCTCGGTGTTGAGGTTGGCGGCCGACGCGAACGTCGCGACGTGCGGCGCGAGCAGCGCGCGCGTGAGCTCCTTGGTGGTGGTCTTGCCGGTCGAGCCCGTGATCCCGATCACGAGCGCGCCGAGCTCAGCGCGCCAGGCTGCCGCCAGGCGCTGCAGCGCCGCCAGCGGGTCGTCGGCGACGAGCACCGCGGCGCCGTCGTCGCGCCGCGCGGCGGCCTCGACAGCTGCGGGCCCGTGGGCGGTGGCGGTGAGCGCCCCCCATGCACCCGCCGCGATCGCCTGCGGCGCGAACGCGCCCCCGTCGCGGCTTTGGCCCGGCAGGCCGATGAACAGGGCGCCCGCGCCCACGGCCCGCGAATCGATCGACACGGCGCTCGGCCCGGCCGCGCCGGCGTGTGATCGGCGCGGCTCGGCCAGCAGCCGCGCGCCGGAAGCCGCAGCGATCCGCGCGGGATCCCAGTCCCTCATCGCGCCGCGGCGGTGCGGCTTTGGAGGATCTCGCGCGCGACGGTGACGTCGTCGAAGGGGACCTTGCGTCCGCCGGCGAGCTCCTGGCCCTGCTCGTGGCCCTTGCCCGCGATCACGACCACGTCGCCCGGGCCGGCCCCTTCGATCGCCCGCTCGATCGCCGCGCGCCGGTCCACCTCGTGCTCGACATCGGGGCCCGCGCCCTGAAGGATCTCGGCGATGATCGCGTCGGGGTCCTCGGAGCGCGGGTTGTCCGAGGTCACGATCGCGCGGTCGGCGAGGCGGCGGGCGATCTCGCCCATCAGCGGACGCTTGCCCCGATCGCGGTCCCCGCCGCAGCCGAACACGACGTGCAGGCGCCCGGCGGTGAGCTCCCGGGCCGCGCGCAGCACGTTCTCAAGCGAGTCCGGCGTGTGGGCGTAGTCGACCAGCACGGCGAACGGCTGCCCCTCATCGACGGTCTGAAAGCGGCCCGGGACCTGGTCGGCGTGCTCGAGCGCCTGCGCGCACGCCGGCGCCGGGACGCCCAGCGAGCGGGCGGTGGCGATGGCAGCGAGGGCGTTGTGGACGTTGAACTCGCCGCGCAGGGGGGATCGCACGCGCAGCTCGCCGTCGGGTGCCAGCACCCTGAAGCTCGACCCCTGAAGGCCGGTCCGCACGTCCACCGCGCGATAGTGAGCCTCGGAGCGCAGCGCGTAGCCGACGGCGTCCGGCAGCTCGCCGGCCAGCCGCCGGCCGTAGGGGTCGTCGAGGTTGAGCACCGACACGCCGGGCCGCAGGTCAGCGAACAGGCGGCGCTTGGCCTGGAAGTAGTCCTCCATCGTGGGGTGGAAGTCCAGGTGGTCCTGGGTGAGGTTGGTGAACAGCGCCGCCGCGAAATGGATGCAGTCGGCGCGGTGCAGCGCCAGGGCGTGCGAGGACACCTCCATCACGCACGCCCGATCACCGGCGGCCAGCATCTCGGCGAGCGCGCGCTGCAGGTCGATCGCCTCGGGCGTGGTGCGCACGACCTCGCGCTCGACGCCGCCGATCACGCTCTTGACCGTGCCGAGCAGGCCGGTGCGACGCCCGCCCGCCTCAAGCATCGCGCGGATCAAGAACGCGCTCGTGGTCTTGCCGTTGGTCCCGGTCACGCCGACCGTCGCAAGCTCGGCGGTCGGGTCGCCGAAGAACGCCGCGGCCGCCGGGGCCATCGCCTCGCGCACGCTTGGGACGACCACCTGGGGCACGCCAAGGTCAAGCGGCCGCTGCACCACCAGGGCCGCGGCGCCGCGGTCCACCGCCTCGGCCGCGAAGTCGTGTCCGTCACGCGTAAAGCCCGACACGCAGAAGAACAGCGTCCCCGGCCCCACCGCGCGGCTGTCGTAGGCCAGGTCCGTGATCTGCACCGCTTGAGCGTGGCGCGGCGCGCCGGCCATCAGCTTGCCCAACTCCATCGCGCCCGAAGGCTAGCCGCCGGGGCGGCCGCCGCGGAGGGCGGGTGGCGCGGCCGCGGGCTGGGCCGGCGCGCCCCTGCCCGCGGCGCGCTCGCGCCGGCCCGGCGCTCAGCCGGCGAACCCGGAGCGCCCGGCCGCGCGGGGCCGCCGGTCAAGCACGCGGTCCACCAGGCCGTAGGCCATGGCCTCCTGCGCGCAGAAGAAGCGGTCGCGCTCCATGTCGGCATGGACCCGCTCCACCGGCTTGCCGGTGTGGCGGGCGTAGATCTCGTCGATCTTGGCGCGCATCTGCAGGATCTCACGCGCGTGGATCTCAACGTCCGTGGTCTGACCCTCGTAGCCGCCCGAGGGCTGGTGGATGAGGATGCGGCTGTTGGTCAGCGCCATCCGCTTGCCGGGCGCCCCTCCGGCGAGCAGCAGCGACCCCATCGACATCGCGATCCCATAGCAGATCGTCTGAACGTCCGGGACGATGAACTGCATCGTGTCGTAGATCGCAAGGCCGGCGTATATCGAGCCCCCGGGCGAGTTGATGTAAAGCGAGATGTCCTTCTCAGGGTCGTCTGACTCCAGATGCACGAGCTGGGCGACGACGAGGTTGGCGGCCTGCTCGTCGATCTGGCCGCCGAGGAACACCACCCGGTCGTTCAGCAGCCGGCTGTAGATGTCGAACGAGCGCTCGCCCCGGGCCGTCTGCTCGATGACCATCGGCACCACCGTCATGGCCTTGGCTCCTCCTTGGATGAAGATGCTGTGCAACCATTAGGTTGCTCACAATAGCAGACTCGCAACCACACAGTTGCACATATCTGAACTGGAGGCACGATGACCGATCTGATCCGCCGCGAGCTGCGCCTCAGCGCCAGCCCGGACGAGGTATGGCGGGCGCTGACCGAGCCCGACCGGCTGCGCGGCTGGCTGGCCGACGAGGTCTCCTTCGAGCCCTGGCCCGGAGGTGAGGCGGTGTTCAAGGTCGACGGGCGCACGCTCAGCGGCTGGGTGGAGGAGATCAGGGCGCCCGCCGGCGGCCGCCACGAGGGCCGGCTCGCGTTCTGGTGGGGCGAGGGCGACGGTCCGGCGTCCCGGGTGGCGCTGACCGTCGCGCCTGCAGCCGGTGGCACGCTGCTGCGCGTGTGCGAGACCCGCCCGCTGGACGTCGTGGAGCTCGTCGGCATCCCGCTCACGGGCCCGGGCGGTCGGGGCTTCGGGCCGGCGCTGGCGGCCTGCGCCGCCGCCTGACCGATGGCGGACGGTGGCGCGGCCGGGACCGACGCGGTCTTTGCGGCGCTCGCAGACCCCACGCGCCGAGCCCTGCTCGCGCGGATAGCCGCCGCGCCCGCGTCGGCCACCGAGCTGGCCGGCGAGCTGCCGATCTCCCGCCAGGCCGTCGCAAAGCACCTCGCCGCGCTGGTTGGAGCCGGGCTTCTGCAGCGCAGCAGGTCGGGCCGCGACGTCCTGTACCGGGTCACGCCCGAGCCGCTTGGCGACGCCGTCTCCTGGATCGCGCGCGTGGGCGGTCAGTGGGACGAGCGCCTTGCGCGGCTGGCGCGGGAGCTCGGCGGCTGACCGCCGGAGCCGGGCGCCCGGACGCCGAGCGGCTCACCCGCCCGGCGTTGGGTGCCGAGTCGCATGCCCGGACACGACGCGCCCCGTCGCCGGCTCACCCGCCCGGCGTGGAGGCCGAACCGGCCTGCTGGCCTGGCGACGCGGCCGTCTGGCTTGTGCTCACGCCCGCGGGGTTCGGATCGATGCCGAAGTAGGGCACCGCCCAGCCGACGATCCGCTTGAACGCCGGCGCGGCCACCTGGCCGCCGTAGATCGAGCCCTGCGGCTGGTTGACCATCACCTCCACCACCAGCTTGGGGTCGGCGGCGGGAACCATGCCGATGAACGACGCGATGTACTCGGTGGTCGAGTAGCTCCCGTTGACGGCCACGTTCGCGGTCCCGGTCTTGCCCGCAAGGTCGTAGCCCGGGATGGCGGCGCCCGACGCGGTGCCTCCGTCGTCGAACACACCCCGGAGCATGTCGCGTAGCTCTGCCGCGGTGGAGGCCGAGATGATCCGGTGTGCGGGCGGCAGCGGCACCGCGCGCCCGCCGATCGCCGACACGATGTGGGGCGAGCGCAGCCAGCCGCCGTTGGCGATCGCCGAGTAGGCAGCGGCCATCTGGATGGGGGTGACCGACTCGCCCTGCCCGAAGGGCATGTTCGCCAGCGAGACGCCCGAGTACTGCGACGGCTCGGGCACGATCCCCGCCTGCTCACCCGGGAGGTCCACGCCGGTCGGCGCGCCGAACCCGAACGCCCGCACCCAGTGGTTGAAGCGCTGCGGGCCGAGCATCATCCCGATCTTGGCCGCGCCGATGTTGCTTGACACCTTGAGGATCTGCGCCACGGTCATCATCTCGCCCGGGTGCCACTCAGCATCGTGGATCTGCCGGTTGTAGACCTGCAGCACGGAGGGCACGTAGATCTCCGTGCTCGGGTTGACGAGCCCATCCTGGATGGCGCCCGCCACGGTGATCGCCTTGAACGTCGAGCCGGGCTCGTAGCTGAAGTCGACGGCCTGATCCATCCAGTCCTGCTCGGACGGGCTGCCCGGCTCGTTCGCGTCCACGCGCGGCCAGTTGGCCAACGCGAGGATCGCGCCCGTGTCCGGGTTTATCACGATCGCGGTCGCGTTCTTGGGGTGGTACTGGGCACCGACGCCGGCGAGCACCTGCTCCACGTAGCTCTGCAGCGCCGCATTCAGCGTCAGCGTGAGCGTCTGCCCGGGCCTCATTGCGCGCGTGTCGTCGACCGACAGCGACTGTCCGAGCGCGTCCTGCACTATCCTGCGCTCGCCGGCGCGGCCGGCTAGCACCCGGTTGTACTCATACTCCAGGCCCGCGTCGCCGGCCCCGGCCGAGTTGACGGTGCCGATCACCTGCGAAGCCGTCCACGGCAGCGGGTAGACGCGGCGGACCTCCGGTGTGACGTTGATGCCGTTGATGTGCAGTGCCATCACGGCACCAGCCTGCTGCGGGGTGACCTCGCGTGCGAGCACGACATAGCCGGTGCCGGGCCTGGTGAGTGCCGACAGCAGCGCGGCCTCACTGCTGCCGAGAAGCCGCGAGAGCTTTGGCGCGTACCTCGCCAGGTCGTCGCGCGAGGTGAGAAACGGGTCGGCGATCACCTCGTCGGCCGCCTCGGACATCGCGAGCGTCACTCCATCGGAAGACACGATCGAGCCCCGCACCGCCGGAAGCGGCTGCAAGATCACATGCTCGCTGACCGCCTGACGGCGAAGAGTGGCCGCCTCAAGGACGCCGAACTGCCCCGCGCGCAGCACCGCCAAGCTGAGCAGCGCGCAGAAGCCGGCCATCAGCCATCCGATGCGGCGGTTGATCACGGCCATGGGCGCGATCAACCGCCGGACGTGCCACTGGCGGACGTACCACCGCCGGACGCGACACCGCCGGACGCGACACCCCCGGACGTGACACTGGCGGACGTGCCGACGGCGCCCTGCGCGCCGCTGGCATTCGTCCCGGAGGCCACACCCCCCTGCGAGACGTCGGCCGCGGAGGCCGCGGCCGCCTGCGCCGCCACGGCGGCGGCGAACGCGCTGGGGTCTGGAGGACGGATCGCGGCGGCGGCCTGTGCGGGGGTGACGGCGCCGCCTCGAAGGAAGCGCACCTGCTCGGTGGCGGGCATCACCATCCCCTGGGCGGCGGCGAGCTGCTCGATCCGCTGCTCGCTGGACATCGAGGCGATGGTGGCCTCAAGCTGCTGGTCGGCGGCCTGCAGCGCCGTCTGCTGCTCGAGCGCCCGCCCCACGCCGGCGTTCAACTTGAGCACCTCAACCTGCATGTAGACAACGCCGGCCAGAAGCACGCCCAGCAGCGGGATCCACACGCGACTGCGGATCAGGCGGTCCAGGAGGTTCAGGTCGGTCAGCGCGATCAGTGTCTGGGCCAGGCGGCGCCCGGCCAGCGGCGGCCCGTCGGCCGGACGGCGAGACGGAGCCGGGCGCGCGGGCGCCGGCCGCATCGGCGCCGGTGGCACGGGAACGGGCACCGGCCGAACGGCAGCCCGCGATGCGGGCGTCCGCCGCGCGGGAGCCGGACGCGCAGGAGCCGGACGCGGCGGGCCGGCTGGCGGAGCCACGGCGGGTGCCGCGGCCGCCGCGGCGGCGGCTGCCGCGCCGGCCGTCCGCACGGCCGTCGGCGAGCGCGGCGCCCGCAAGGACGCCGACGAGCGCGGCGCGCGCACGGCCGCCGCTCGGGCGGCGGCGCGCGCCTCCCGCACGGCGGCGGCGCCTCCGGCCGGACCGGAGACGCGGCGCGCGCCGAGCGGCCCGGCGGCCCGCTGCGGGGCACGCCGGTGGCCCGCGGCCCGGCGCGCAGCCGGTGTCAGAGCGGACGGCGTCACGCGCCGCCGCCCAGCTTGCGCGCGGCGCGCAGGTGCGCCGAGCGCGAACGCGGGTTCGCCGCGATCTCGCCCGGCGTCGGCGCCACGGCGCGCCTGGTGAGCAGCTCTGCCTCCGGGCGCCGGCCGCAGCCGCACACGGGCAGGTCAGGCGGGCAGACGCAGCCGCGGGCGCGCTCGGCGAAGAAGCGCTTGACGATCCGGTCCTCCAGCGAATGAAACGAGATCGCGGCCAGGCGCCCGCCGGGAGCCAAGAGCTGCCAGGCGACCGGGAGCGATGAGCGCAGCTGCCCGAGCTCGTCGTTGACTGCGATCCGCAGTGCCTGGAAGGTGCGTCGCGCCGGATGCCCGCCGCCGAAGCGGGCCGGTGCCGGCACCGCGCTTTGGATCACCTCCACCAGCCGCTGGGTGCCAGCCAGCTCCTCATGGCGCCGCGCGCGGACGATGGCGCGCGCGATCTGCGACGCGTAGCGCTCCTCCCCGTACTCTCGCAGCAGCCGCGCCAGCCTCCGCTCATCCCAGGTGTTGACCAGCTCGGCCGCGGTGAGCTCCTGGTCGGGGTCCATGCGCATGTCCAGCGGCGCGTCGTAGGCGTAGGAGAAGCCGCGCTCCCACGCGTCGACCTGCATCGACGACATCCCAAGGTCCAGGTAGACGACGTCGGCCACCAGCTGCTCGGCGCTAAGCCGGACGAGCGCGGATGCGCAGTCGCTGCGCATGAAGCGCGTCTCGCACGCCACCTGCGCGGCGAGCTGCGCGAACCGCTCCTCGGCGTCCGGGTCGCGGTCGATGCCGATCAGCATTCCGGCGGGGCCGATCCGCTCGGCAATCAGCCGCGCGTGGCCGCCCGCGCCGAAGGTGCAGTCGACGACGATCTCCCCGGGCGCCGGCGCCAGCAGCTCTATCAGCTCGCCGGCGAGCACCGGGACATGCGGCCTGGTCATCTCAAGCAGTGTTGACAACTCGGGCCACCGTCTCAGGCAGTCGGTCGCGGATCCGCTCCATGGTGAGCGCGTGCGTGTCTCGGTCCCAGACCTCGATCCGGTCGCCGGAGCCGCACACCGCCACGTCCTTCTCCAGCCCGCAGAGGGTCAGCAGCCTTCCGGGGATCATCACCCGGTTGGCCGAGTCCAGCTCGGTGTCGTGCGCGTCGCCAGACAGCAGCCGCACCAGATCGATCGCCTCCGGGGACATCGGGTTCAGGCCCGCCAGCGAACGGCGCACGAACTCGTCGTAGACCTCCGGCTTCCAGATCGAGAGCGCGCGCGGATCGTCCGGGCGCACGCGGGGCGCGGGCGCCAGCACCACCTCGGTCCCCAGCTGCCTGCGAAAGGCGGCGGGGATCGTCAGCCGGTGCTTTGCATCCAGCGAGTGCTCGAAGGTTCCACGGAAGGGCACGTGCGGTCATGCGGGAGATCGGTCCGACCCGGGTGGCTGGGTGGGAGGAGCCCTGCCACCCGGGTCGTTGAGGCGGGGACCTTATCCCACTTCGCCCCACAATGCAACACAACTTTCGTCAAGCGCCCCACCTGGCCGCACCGGAGCCGCTCGCGAACCCGGATTCCGCGCGGCTGCTGGAGGTCCGGCGCTCGCCGAGCACGCAACGCACCTTGCACCGGCGAGAGCCGCAACGCGGATTGCGCGCGATGGCCCGTTTCCGTCCGGCGGATGTGCTTATGGGGCGAGCGCGAGCGCCCGGCCGGCCTCCGGGAGCGGGCCCCAGGCCCCGTGAGTGGGCGTCCGGCGCCGGAAGCGGGCTTCAGGCCCCGCGGGCGCGCCGGGGAGCGCCGGACAGCGGCAGGTCGAGCACGACCCGCGCTCCCCGTGCCGCGGGCGCGCAGCGGAGCGCCCCTCCGTGGGCGCGGGCGACGGCGGCGGCGATCGCGAGCCCTCGTCCCCGGGTGCCCCGTCCGCGATCGGCCCGGGCGGCGAGGCGCCGCCAATCGCACGCCAGCCCCGGGCCCTCGTCGCAGACGGCAACCACAAGCCTCGAGCCGCGCCGGCGTGCCTGCACCTCAACCGCGCCGCCACCGTGCTCGAGGGCGTTGCGGATCAGGTTCTCCACGGCGAGCGCGAGGCCGACCGGGTCCCCCCACACGCGCACTCCCGCGCCCGCGTCCCAGCGCAGCGACAGGCTCATTCCGCGTGCCTGGGCCGCGGGCCGCCACGCCTCCACCGAGCCCTCAAGCAGAGCCCGCGGCTCGATGCGCTCCAACGGGCCCGGGCGGCGGGCGCCCGGGTTGGCCAGGGCCTCGAGCATCACGCCGGCGCGCACCAGCTGCGCGTCCACCGCCCTCAGCCGCCTCAGCGACGCCGGCGGCACGCCGGGCAGCGACTCGATCCCGAGCCGGGCCGCGGTGAGCGGCCCGCGCAGCTCGTGGCAGGCCCGCGCGACCGCCTCAAGGCGCGCGTCAAGCCGACGGCGCAGCGCCACCGCCGCCGTCAGCCCGGCCGCCGCCACCAGCCACCCCGCGATGGCGAGCAGGTGGCTCACTCCAGCCCCTCGCCGCCGAGGACCGGCGCACCAGGGTCGTGGATGCTCGGGGATCGCCTCATCCGTCTGCCCGGGATCTCCTCATCCTCTGCTCCCTTTCTTGAGAGCGCTCGGCGAGCGAGATCCACCCCCTCCCGCGAGCGAGATCCACCCCCTCCCGCGCACGGTCAAGTCGGGCCCACAGACGCGCGCCGACTGGACCACGAGCGCGCGGCGGTGCGGGGTGATCGCAGTGACGGCGGCGGCGGGGCCGAATCCACCGGCGATCCCATCGACCTCGTCGGGAATGCTCACGCCGGCGGGTCGATGACGCGCAAGGGATCGCTGCCATCCCAGCCCTCGGCGACCTTACGCACGCGCTCGTAGAAGCCCAGCAGCTCGTCGCACCTCGCAAGCACCTCCACCGGGTGGCCGAGCAGAGGCCCACCGTCCAGCCACACGGCGCAGGCCGGGCCCGTGCGCCCGGCGTGGAAGGGGGTGAAGCCCGCGCGCTTGAGCCGTTCGACCTCATCGTCGAGCGATTCCGCAAGCCAGGCCACATGGCCCACGCCGCCGCGCGGCGCGACGAGCGCGTCGCGAAACTCGGGTGGCTCGGCGAAATGGACCTGCGTCAGCTCGACGAGGATCGGGCCCCACCGTCCGAATGCGGAGGAGTGGTCGTACCGGGCCGGCCCACCGAGGTAGCTCACCTCGTCGAAGCGCAGGTGCATCATCGCCAGGAACGGGCCGGCGCCGTGCGTGGCGCTGAACGCGGCGGCGGCCGACCCGAGGTCCTCTACGACGTAGCCGACATGATGGATCGGCGGTCGCTGCGGCATCTTCCTCTCTCTCTCTCTCTCGATCCGGACCGCTTGGTCAACGCACTGGACTCATCCTAGATTGTTGTGGACTGATACAATAACTGTATGCATGTTGGGGTCGCTCGTGGCCAGGATCCGAAGCCCGCGAGGCCACAGCCGCCATTCACGGGAGGGGCGTAGACCTGTTCGATCACGTCGGGCTGTCGGTCGCAGATCTGGACGCCGCCGAGGCGTTCTACCGCCGGGCGTTTGGATTCCGACGAGAGCTCGAGTTCGATCTGCCTCCGCATCCGGTCACCGGCCGGATGCTGCTGCATCCCTCCGGGATGCGCCTGGAGCTGTTCGCGCACGCCGAATCGCAGCCCGGCATCGCGGGGCGCTCGCCGGTCGAGGCGGTTGCGGTCCGCGGCTACGGTCACGTTGCGCTGGCATCGCCGGAGATCGAGACGCTGTTCGCGCACGCGGTGAACGCGGGCGCACGCTCGGTCCTTGAGCCCGGTCCCTCTCCGCAGCCGGGAGTGCGCTTCGCCTTCCTCGCCGACCCCGAGGGCAACCTGATCGAGCTCGTTGAGCGAGCGCAGCGCTGATGGGGCGCCTGGACGGAAAGGTGGCGCTGATCACCGGCACCGCCGGCGGGCAGGGGGCGGCGGCCGCACGGCTGTTCGCCGCGGAGGGCGCCGTCGTCTGCGGCGCCGACATCGACGCCGAGCGCGCGCAGCGAGTGGCGAGCCAGGTGCGCGCCGCGGGTGGGCGGATGCACTGCCACGCCCCCGTCGATCTGGCCGACCCGGACGCGGCGCGCGACTGGGTGCGGGAAGCGGTGGCGGCGGCCGGCGGGATCGACGTGCTGTACAACAACGCCTCCGCCCCCTGGGTCGGCCCGTTCTCCGAGACGGGCTGGGCACAGTGGCGCTTCTCGATGCGCAACGAGCTCGATCTGATCTTCACGGTCACGAGCGCCGCCTGGCCGCACCTGATCGCGCGCGGCGGGGGTGTCGTGATCAACACGGCCTCCGTCTCGGCGCATCGGGGCGCCAGGTTCATCGAACAGGCCGCGCACGGCGCCGCGAAGGGCGGCGTGCTGGCGATCACCAGGCACCTGGCGGCCGCCGGCGCCCGGCACCGGATCAGGGCCAACTCGATCAGCCCCGGGCTGATCGTGACCCCGCAGATACAGCCATTCCTCGATCAGCCGGGGCACCCGGTGCACCGGATGCGCGAGAGCCATCCGCTCGGCCGGCTGGGGACCCCCGAGGACGTCGCCTCGGTCGCGCTGTTCCTCGCCTCAGACGACGCCCGCTACCTGAACGCCGTCGACATCGTCGTCGACGGCGGCCAATCGCTGATCTCCTGAAAGCCTCGAGAGCGCCGAGGGGATGCGTTGAACGGTGAGCTCCTCTGGCGCGGCGACGCCGGCTATGAGCGGGCCCGCGTGGGCCGGCAGTTCAACGCCCGTCGCCCGGGCCGATACCCGGCGGCGGTGCTGCTCGCCTCAGACGATGACGACGTCGTGGCCGGCGTGCGGCTGGCGCGCGAGCGTCGCCTCCGCGTCGCGGTGCGCGCGGGGGGCCACAGCTGGGCCGCGTGGAGCCTGCGTGACGACGCGCTGCTCATCGACCTTGGAGCGATGCGCGAGATCAGCTACGACGGGTCCAGCGGCGTGGCCCGCGTGCGTCCGGCGGTCACTGGCGGGGCCGAGCTGGCGCCGTTCTTGACGGCTCGCGGCCGGGCGTTCCCCGCCGGCCACTGTCCCACCGTCGGGCTCGGCGGCTTCTTGCTGCAGGGTGGGCAGGGGTGGAACTCGCGAAGCCGCGGCTGGGCCTGCGAGAGCGTGGTCGCCATCGAGGTGGTGGCCGCCGATGGGTCACTCGTTCACGCCGACGAGCAGACCAACAGCGACCTCCTCTGGGCCGCACGGGGCGCCGGCCCCGGCTTCCCCGGCGTGGTCACCGCCTTCCACCTGCAGACCTATCCGCTGCCGAGGGCGATGTGGCACGACACCTGGACGTTCGAGCTGTCCGAGCTCGAGCCGCTGCTGGGCTGGATCGACGGGCTGCTGCCGGCCCTTCCGCGGGTGGTGGAGCCCGTGATCGCCGCCACGCGTCTGCCGCGGCCGCAGGGCCCGCCGGTGCTGTTGCTTCACACCACCGCCATGTGCGAGACCGACGAGCGCGCCGCGCGCGCGCTGGCGCCGCTCGCCGACTGCCCGATCGCCGATCGCGCGATCGCCCACGAGCGCGGCCCGACCACGGTGGAGGCCGAGAACCGCGCGCAGGCGCTTCAGAACCCCGAGGGGCATCGCTACGCGGTGGACTGCACCTGGACGGACGCGCGCGCCCGTGAACTGGCCCCGCATCTGCGCGCGCTGTGGTCGGAGCTGCCCACCGAGCACTCGTTCTCGATCTGGTACGGATGGTCGCCGGGCGGCCCGTTGCGCGACATGGCCTTCTCGCTTGAGGGGCACGCATACATCGCGACCTACGCGATCTGGGACGATCCCGCCGACGACGGGCGCTGCAGCGACTGGGTCGTGGAGCGAACGCGGGCGCTGGCCGCGGCGGTCGGCAAGGGCGTCTATCTCGGCGACACCGACTTCACCCGCCGGCCCGACCGGTTCCTCTCCCCCGGCAACCACCGCCGGCTGGAGCAGATCCGCGCGCGGCGCGATCCCGAGCGGCTGTTCTGCGGCTACCTGATCGCCGACAGCCAGCAGCTCAACGCAGAACCAGCCCGCCGTCGACCGACAGCGTCTGGCCGGTGATCGCGCCGGCTCGGTCTGAGGCCAGGAAGGCAACCGCCGCTGCGACGTCGGCGGGGTGAAGCGGACGGTCGATCGCCTGGCGTGCGCGCACCGCCGCGAACGCTGAGGGCGGCATCCCGGCGCTGGCGGCGGGAGTCGGAGTGAGGCCGGGGGCGACGCAGTTGACCGTGATGCCGTCGGCGCCGTGGGCGCGAGCGAGCGTGCGCGCCACGCCGACCAGCGCGCACTTGCTCGCGACGTAGGCGAGCAGCTGCGGGGCCGGAGGGTCCCAGATCGTGTCGGAGACGACGAACACGATCCGCCCGAACCCTCGCTGCGTCATGCCCGGCAGGAACGCCCGGGCGAGGAGCAGCGCCGACTCCACGTTGACGGCCTGCACCGCCCGCCACGCATCCAGGTCCAGATCTGTCAGCGCAGCCTGGTCAAAGCGCGCCGCGGCGTGCACGAGCACGTCACAGGCCCCCCGGCGCGCGAGGATCTCCTCGGCCGCCGCGGTGACCGCATCCGGGCTCCCGAGGTCCACCGGCGGCCGGCCGGCGATGTCCAGGACCTCGACCGCGTGCCCGCCTTCCGACAGCGCCCGCACGATCGCGCCGCCGATCGCGCCCGCGCCGCCGGTCACCACCGCGCAGCGCCGGCCCGCGGGGTCGGCCCCGCTCATCCCGCGCGGCCCCCGGCACGGGGCGTGCCGCTCGGCCTCGGGCGCGCCTGCGGCTGCCGATCATCGCGCCGGCCGATGGCGTAGCGGAACACGTTGTGCATCGTGACCCGTCCGTCGGGGGCCACGAACGGCCGTACCGCGTCGGCCAGCGCGGCGCGCGCAGCCTCCGGCCCAGCCGCGTCGATCGCCATCGCGCCCCCACCCGAGGCGAGCACCGCCCGGACGGCCTCGTCGGCGCTCGCGTGCGCCCAGACGACCGGGACCTCGCCCCGCTCGACGACCGTCAGCCCCGCGGCGGAGAGCAGCCGCTCCAGACCGCCCGCCGAGGAGAGGGCATAGGGAAGGTGGCGCGCGACCTCGCCGCTGCGCCCCGACGCCGAGGCTCGCAGCGGCTCGAGCGCCAGGTGCAGAGCCGTCGACTCGTTGCGCTCGGGCTCTGCGAAGGTGGTGGCCGCAACGAGGCCGTGCACCCGCGCCACGCGCGCGGCCTCGGCGACCGCCACGAGGGGATCGTCCGCGAACTGGAAGGCGTTGAAGCCGACGACCACATCGAACCGCCCGCTGGGGAACGGGAGCGAATCCATGCCGGCCGCCACCAGCGTCGCGCTGGGAACACGCTCGCGCGCGATGGCCAAGAGCTCCGCCGTGATGTCCAGACCGGTCACGATCGCCCCGCGCTCGGCCGCCATCCGCAGCGCGTATCCGGAGCCGCAGCCCACATCCAGCAGCCGCGTGCCCGGTGCCACCCGCAGCCGGCGCAGCACCTGAGCGAACAGCTCGTGGTTTGAGGGCTCCGCCAACTCGGCCCAATCCCGGGGCCGCCTGCCCCAGTGCTCAGCGGCCATCGCGCCCTTCGCGATCGGCGGCTGGCCGCCCGTCCGTCGGAGCGGCGAGCTCACGCGCAAGCAGCGCCAGCGCGGTCGAGGCCTCAAGCAGCCGCTGACGATCATCGGCCGGCAGGCTGGCCAGCCGCCGGCGCAGGGCACGCTCCCATTCGGCCTCGCGCCGGCGGCGGATCGCCTGCGCGCGGGCGGTCGGCGCCAGCCGCACGACGCGGCCGTCAGCCGGATCGCCCTGGCGCCGCAGCAGCCCGCGGCCGATCAGCGCCCGCACGGTCGTGCTCGCGTTGCTGACGCGCAGGCCCAGCTGGTGGGCGACCTCCCCGACGCTCAGGCCCGGGCGGCGCACGAGCAGACGCATGACCTCAAGCTCAGAGGCCGGCAGCGCATCGAGCCTCTCCTCCACCTCCGGATCAAGCGTCCGAGGCAGCAGCCACGCGAGGTCGTGAAGCGCGACGGCAAGACATCTGGCACCGCCCGCCGGCGGCGTTTGTGAACGGGTGAGCGCCGGGGAGATCGTGTCTGCCTATAGTTCTATCGCTAGATGTAACCGCCTGCGCCGGGCCTCTGGGCCGTGAGCTGCCCTGCGAGCGCTGCGCGAATGACGGTCCTGGTCGACGGAATGAAGCCAGGGCCGGACGTGTCAGCCGCGAGCGCCACCCCCTCTGACCGCCGTGTCAATGCGGTGCACATGGCCGACGCCGGGTGCGCGCTGCTGGCCAACGTCAAGCGTATCGTCGCGGACTGCGAGCGGGCTCAATACGTCATTTGAGCGGTGCCGATCACACGCTTTTGGGACGCCTCCCGGCCGCGCTCGTTGAGGCAGCCGGGCTGCGTTCGCCCAGTCAATCGTGACCTGCTTCGCTCGGCTGACTTCGCTAAGATCCGCCCCCGAATACTCCACGAGCGGAGGGGCTAGGTGTCTCGTAGTACACATCTGGTCGGGGCGTGGCCCGGCTTCTCTGCGGCTCACGCCATGGATGTCGCCTTCACGAGGTTGGGGCCATGGCTGGATCGGCTAAGCGACGGCGAAACCGGCCTGAGATCGCAGTGGGTCACGCCGATCGTCGAGGGGATGCGCGCCAACCCGGACGTCGAGATGACTCAGGACGGGGATTACTCGCACTACGACAAGACTCCGAAGTACAAGGTGCGAGAGGGCCGCACGCTGGATCCCGCGAATATCGACCTCGGGTTCCGCCGCGCGTTTGAGGGTAGTTACCCGGCGTTCAAGGAGCTGCGCAGGCGGCACGGTTACGATCACGTTCGCTTTCAGGTTGGCGTGCCGAGCCCCATCGATCTTGCGGTCGTGGTCTTCGGTGGGCCTGCGGCGTTCGCCGATCCGTCGCTGGTCGAGGCGTTCCTACGCGCGGAGATCATGGAGATCGGGGCGATCACGGCACTCGCTGACCCGGAGGATGTGGTCTTCCAGATCGAGTCAATCGTGGCGATACCCGCGGCGGGCGCGGGCGAGACAAGCGGCGACGTCCACGCGATGACCGGTGAATCCAACCAGATGCTTGGTCGTATATCTGGGCTCTTTGCCGCCCTCGCTCACGGCGCGCCGGAGAACACTCACTTCGGCATCCATCTCTGTCTCGGTGACTTCAACCACGAGGCGTTTTCGCGCCTGGAGAACGTGGAGCCGATCGTGCGCGTGGCCAATGCCATCGTGGAGCGCTGGCCGGATGGGCGGCCGTTGGACTACATCCACGTGCCGTTCGCCGCGGCCTCGGAGCCGCCTCCGACCGATCCGCAGTTCTACGCCTCCCTCGCGCAGCTGCGTCTACCGGAGCACGTTCGTCTGGTCGCCGGCTTCGTGCACGAACACGTAGATGAGGCCGGGCATCGCGCGCTGCTTGCGACCATCGAACGGGCGGCCGGCCGCGAGGTCGACGTGGCGGCCACCTGCGGGCTGGGCCGTCGCCCCGACAACGCCCAGGCCTACGAGACGATGGACATGTCGCGCTTGCTGCTGCAGACCACGGCCTGATCAAGCGCAGCGACGCTGATCGCGCAGGAAGGGGCCTCCAGGCTCAGCTTCCGCGGCGGCTCGGCCCCGGATCGGCCGCGGGGCGTCCCGGCGCAGATCGCCTCAGGACGGCTCCCCGCCCAGGAGCCGGTAGCCGACGCCCCACACGTTGGCGATCAGGCCGCTTCCCTCGCCGCCCAGCTTTCGGCGCAGACGGGAGGCGTGCGTGTCGACGGTCCGCGTGCGCACCGGCGTCGCAAACCCCCACACGTCGCGCAGCAGCTCGTCGCGCGTGAACACGCGGTACGGGTCGCCCGCCAGAGCCTCCAGCAGAGCAAGCTCCTTGCGCGACAGATGGACGTGCCGGCCGTCCACGTGCACCCCGTGGGTCCGACGGTCGATCTCGAGCGGGCCCACCCGCAGGCGCCCGCCGGAGCGCACGCGCTCGGCGCGCCGCAGCAGCGCACCGAGCCGCGCACGAAGCTCGACGTAGCTGAACGGCTTGACGATGTAGTCGTCGCAGCCTCGGTCAAATCCGCGCAGGCGGTCGACCTCGGTCGCGCGGCCGCTGAGCACCAGGATCGCCGTTGGCTGGTCCGCGGCGGCCTGGGCGCGCAGCTCACCGACCAGCTGAAGGCCGTCGCCGTCTGGCAGCACCAGATCGATGATCGCCGCCGCGGGCGCACGCTGGGCGATCAGCGCGCGGGCCTCAGCCAGGGTCCCGACGCCGAGCGGCAGGTAGCCATCGGCCGCGAGGTTGTCGGCGAGGAACCGCCGCGTGGCGACGTGGTCCTCGACGATCGCGACGGCTCGGCGAGAGCCCTCGCCGGATTGAGAACCCGGGTGCTCAGGCTTGGGACCCACATCGGTAGAGAGCCCGCAGCCGGCGCCTTTCACCCCCCTCCCCCGCCGTCGCCCCAGCGGCTGGGCGCCCGTCGCACGCCTGTGACGGGCGGCCTGCAACATCGATTTCACCCCGCCCCCGATGAAGGATTCGCCCATATGATGCCGACGCCATGTACCGGCGGGGCAACTACAGCTCGGGGGACGACTTCGTGCTCGAGTACGGCGAGCTGCGCTTCACGTTCAACGAGCGGGACTTCCGCGAGCGCTGCGAGCAGGCCGCGCGCCGGCTGTGCTTCTTGGAGGGGTCGATCGAGGCCGACGAGGCGGAGGATCTCATCAACCTGGTGGTCAACGGCGAGGTGACCGACCCGGCGTCGGCCCTCGGCGAGCACGTCAACGAGTACTGGGCTCAGCTGGCCGGGCCCGCCGAGCGATCGCTGGTGCACTGGCTGCGGCGGCTGATCTTCCGCGGCGCATGGCTTGACCAGCGCGTCAAGGAGGGCGAGCTGGACGTGCGCTTTGACGAGCGCGGGCGGACGTTCCTCTACGTTCAGCCCGACCGCGGCGGCGAGCCGATCGAGCTGGCGCCCGAGCCCAGCTGGGATCGGGTCGCCTACGTGCGGCGCTGAGCGCGCCGAACCCAGCCGCCACGGGCCCCTGCGAGTCGCGATGCGGGCGAGCGCGACCGCGCGCACGATCGCGGTTCGGGCGGCCGGCGGGCGCTGCGATTAGGCTCCGCAGCACGATGAGCGCCGACGCGTGGCTCGTGATCCCCACCTACAACGAGGCCGAGAATCTAGGGTCGATCGTCCAGGCCGCCTCCGAGCAGCTTGCGCTCGCGGCCCCAGGCGGCTTCCGGATCCTGATCGTCGACGACAACTCGCCAGACGGAACGGGCGCGATCGCCGACGACCTTGCGGCCCGTCACGAATGGGTGGAGGTCATCCACCGCGCCGCCAAGGCGGGGCTCGGCCAGGCCTACCTGGCGGGCTTTGAGCGAGCGCTCGAGGGCGGGGCGCGGTTCGTGTTCGAGATGGACGCTGACTTCTCGCATGACCCTCGCTACCTGCCGGCGCTGCTGGAGGCGGCCCAGCACGCGGACGTGGTGCTCGGCTCGCGCTACGTGGACGGCGGCGGTGTGCGCAACTGGGGGCTGCTGCGCCGCGCCCTGAGCCGCGGCGGCGGCCTGTACGCGCGCGCGATCCTCGGCGTGGACGTGCACGATCTGACGGGCGGCTTCAAGTGCATCCGCCGCGAGGTGCTGGAGTCGATCGACCTGCCCAGCGTGCGCGCCACCGGCTACGTGTTCCAGATCGAGGTGACCTACCGGGCGATCCTCGCCGGCTTTCGCGTGGTCGAGGTCCCGATCGTGTTCGTGGACCGGGCCGTCGGCACCTCTAAGATGTCGAGCCGCATCGCCCTGGAGGCGATGCTGATGGTGCCGGTGATCAAGCGCAGCGCCGCCGCCGCGCTCCGTCGGGCCGGCCTGGTGCGAGTCGGCGGGCCGTGAGCCAAACCAGATCCGCTTAACACGATGCCAACCGCCTTCTCATCGAAGCCGGGGGCTTGGCGGGCATCCTGCGCGCGGTGAGCGCCACCGGACAGACGCGCGCCGTGGCGGCCGGCGAGGAGCTCTCGCCGCCGGCGCCCGGGTGCGGTGAGGGGGTGGCCGTCTCGCCGCGGGACGGGACGCTGACGGCTCCCGCCACGCCGCGGGACGGGACGCTGACGGCTCCCGCCACGACGCAGGAGGAGACGCTGACGGATACCGCCTCGTCGCAGGACGGGGCGCTGACAGCTCCCGCCATGCCGCAGGACGGCGGTTCGACCGCGGACGGCGCATCTGATCGCTCCCCCCTGGACTCGCGCAGCGCACCGCCGGCGGCGGACGCCACCAGGGTCCGGGCACGCCTCGGGATCGCGGGGCTCGTGGGGTCGGTGGCGCTGATCGCGATCGGCGCAGCCCGCACCGGCGTGCTCCTGCCGCAGTCCGTGCGACCGGTGCCGGCGCCGCTCGGGGGAGCGTTCAACGCGATCTCCCTGGATCTGACGCCGGGCGGGGTGATCGCCCTGCTGGCGGTGATGATGGCCTGTTACGCGGCGGTGGTTGCGGGCGCCGCGCGGCTGGGCGCAAGGACGCTGATCGGGGCGATCGTGCTCGCCAACCTGCTCGTGCTGCTGGCGCCGCCGCTCGTGTCCACCGACATCTTCAGCTACCAGGCGTACGCCCGGATGGGCTCGGTGTACTCGATCAACCCCTACACGCACGGGCCCTACGCGATCAACCTGGACCCGGTGTTCCCCTACATCGGCTACCGCTGGTCCTACGTGCCCAGCGTCTACGGGCCGCTGTTCACGCTCGCCAGCTATCCGCTGGCCGCGCTGTCTGTCGCCGCCAGCGTGTTCGCCTACAAGGCGCTCGCGGCCGCATCCAGCCTCGCGCTGGTCGCGATCGTCTGGCGGTGCGCGAGGCTGCGCGACCGCGACGTCCTGCGGGCGGTGGCGCTCGTTGGCCTCAACCCGCTGCTGGTCATCTACGGGGTCGGAGGCGGCCACAACGACCTCGTGATGCTGGTCGCGATGGCCGCTGCCCTCTGGGCGCTGCTGGTGGAGCGCGACGCCGCGGGCGGCGCGCTGGGGGCGCTCGCCGTGGGGTTGAAGCTGACCGCGGGCGTGATCCTCCCGTTCGCTTGCGTGGATCGCGCGCGGCGCGGCGCCGGGCGCTGGCAAAGGCTCTGGGCAGGGCTTGGGGCGGGCGCGGGCGTGGTCCTGGCTGCCGGGTTTTCCGCCTTCGGCGCGGGTCTGCTCGAGATGTTCGCCACCCTCGACCACGCCCAGGCCCAGGGCGGCGACGCAAGCTTCCCGGGGTTCGTCGCCGCGCGGCTCGGGCTGCCCGGCGTTGGGCACGCCGCCGGGTTCGCGCTCGCCGGGGTGTTCGCGCTCGTCTGCCTGTGGCTCATGCGACGCGTCTGGCGCGGGCGCCTGGACTGGATCGACGCGGCCGCGTGGGCGACGGTGGCGATGCTGCTGGCTACCGGATCGCTGCTGCCCTGGTACGTGTCCTGGCTTGCGCCGCTGGCGGCACTGGCGCGCGACCGTCGCCTGACGCGGGCCACGCTGGCGCTCACCGCGGCCGTGCTCTGCATCCAGATGATCAGCTACGTGCCCCACTACAGCCCCCTGTTCTGAGCCCGTGCGCGGCGACCGCCCAGCGCCTGCCCATACCATGATCGGAGCATGAGCGACCAGCGACCGGTGTTCGACGCCGCCCCGCGCGAGCTTTCGCTGCTCAGCGTCGTGGCTCCCGTGTTCAACGAGGAGCTGCTGATCGACGAGTTCTACGCGCGCGTGTGCGGCGCGCTCGAGGGCCTCCCGTTCGAGCTGGTGCTCGTCGACGACGGGTCAAGCGACGGCACGGCGCTCAAGCTGGACGCAATCGCGGCCGGCGACGACCGCGTTCGTGTGGTGTACCTGTCGCGCAACTTCGGCCACCAGACCGCGCTGACGGCCGGGCTTGACCACGCGCGCGGCGACGCGGTCGTGATGCTCGACGCCGACCTGCAGGATCCGCCGGAGCTGATCCCCACGATGCTCGACCACTGGCGCGCGGGCTGCGACGTCGTCTACGCCGTGCGCGAGCACCGCGAGGGCGAGTCGCGCTTCAAGCTCGCGACCGCGCGCTGGTTCTACGCGCTGTTCGATCGCCTGGCGCAGGTCGAGCTGCAGCACAACTCTGGGGACTTCCGGCTGCTTGACCGGCGTGCGCTCGATGCGCTTCTGTCGATGCGCGAGCGAAACCGCTTTCTGCGCGGCATGACTGTCTGGGTGGGCTACACGCAGGCGGCGGTGCCCTACCGGCGCGACCCCCGCTACGCGGGCGAGACCAAGTACACGCTGCCGAAGATGCTGAAGTTCTCGCTGGACGCGATCTCGTCCTTCTCGCACCGGCCGCTGCAGCTCGCGACGCTGCTCGGGTTCCTGATCTCCTCGCTTGCGTTCATCGCGATCCCGGTGGTCGTGATCCTGAGGCTGATGGGCTCATACCTGCCCGGGTTTGGCTCGGTCACGATCCTCGTGCTGCTGCTGGGGGGCATCGAGCTGATCGCGATCGGGATCATCGGCGAGTACGTGGGGCGCATCTACGACGAGGTCAAGGGCCGCCCGCTGTACCTTGTGCGCGCGCGGCGCAACATGAGCGACGCCCACGTCGCGGGGCCGTCGCAGCTTCCGCCGCTGCGCGCGGCCGGGGACCGCGCGCCGCTTCACGGGGCGGCCGACGCGGCGGCGCTGGACGCGACAGGGCGAACGGCGGCGCTGGGAGCCACAGCCGACACGGCGGCGCTGGACGCCACAGCCGACACAGCGGCGCTGGACGCCACAGCCGACACAGCGGCGCTGGACGCCACAGCCGACACAGCGGCGCCGGACGCCACAGCCGACACAGCGGCGCTGGACGCCACAGCCGACACAGCGGCGCTGGACGCCACAGCCGACACAGCGGCGCTGGACGCCACAGCCGGCACGGCGGCGCTGGACGCCACAGCCGGCACGGCGGCGCTGGGAGCACCGGCGGGCGCAGAGCCCCTGCGACCCGGGCGCTGAGAGCGCCGGCGACCGAGACCGAGACCGGGACCGGCCGGGCGCCCGCCTGCGCCATCGCCGGCAGGCCCGCTCACCCGCCCGCAGGGCTCGGGCCCACCGATGGATTGGTGCGTCCGTCCGGCGACCGGGAGCGCGCGGGGGCCCGCGCGCTCCCGGTCGAGCGCGCGCTCGCATCCAGCGCCTCCTCCAGCGCGGCGACGCGCTCCGACAGGCCGCGGATGGCATCGGCGACCGGGTCTGGCAGGTGGATCCAGTCGGTGTCCGGGCCCTCCACCCGGCGCCCCTCCACTCGCACCGGATGGCCCGGGTTGCCGACCACGGTGGTGTTGGGCGGGACGTCGTGGATGACGACGGTGTTGGCGCCGATCTTCGCGCCGTGGCCGACCGTGATCGGCCCCAGCAGCTTCGCGCCCGAGCCGATCGTGACGTTGTCCTGCACCGTCGGGTGGCGCTTGCCGGTGGCAAACCCCGTGCCCCCCAGCGTGACGCCCTGATACAGCGTGACATCCCGGCCGATCTCCGCGGTCTCGCCGATCACCACCCCCATCCCGTGGTCGATGAACAGCCCATCGCCGATGCGCGCCGCGGGGTGGATCTCGATCCCGGTGACCGACCGCGCGACGGCGGCCAGCAGCCGGGGCGCGAGCGGGACCCCGGCGCGGTGCAGCGCGTGGGCGACGCGGTGGGCGAGCAGCGCGTGCACCCCCGGCCAGGTGGCGAGGATCTCGAGCGTCCCCACCCCGCGCGCAGCCGGGTCGCGCTCCTTGGCCGCCGCCACGTCACGCCGCAGCTCGGCGATCGTGCGCGCGATCGGGCCGTCTCTCAGCATCGGCCGATGCTCACCGCCCTCCGCCGCCCGTGCCCGCCAGCGCCGCCGGCGCGGGGGCGAAGAACGGCGTCGAGACATATCGCTCCCCCGAGTCGGGCATGATGACCGCGATCCGCGCGCCCCTGGACTGCGGGCGCGCGGCGACCTGAAGCGCCGCCCACACCGCCGCGCCGCACGAGATCCCGGCGAGCACCCCCTCGCGGCGCGCGACGAGCCGGGCGGTCTGGATCGCGTCCTCGTCGTCGACGGCGATCACCTCGTCGATCAGCTCGCGATTGAGGACGGCGGGAACGAAGCCGGCGCCGATCCCCTGGATCCGGTGCGGCCCAGGGCGACCCCCGGAGAGCACCGCCGAGCTGCGGGGCTCGACGGCCACCACCCGGCAGCGCGGGTTTCTCGCCTTCAGGTACTCGCCCGTCCCGGTGATCGTCCCGCCGGTGCCCACGCCCGCCACCAGCACGTCGACGCGGCCGTCGAGCGCCTCCCACAGCTCCGGGCCGGTGGTCCGCCGGTGCGCCTCCGGATTTGCGGGGTTTGAGAACTGGTCGGGCAGGAACACGTCGTCGCCGCGCGCCAGCTCGCGCGCCGCCTGAACCGCCTCGTCCATCCCCCCCATCGACTCGGTCAGCTGCACGCGCGCGCCGTAAAGGCGCAGCAACGCCTCGCGCTCGCGGCTCATCCCCTCGGGCAGCGTGAGCACCAGGTCATACCCTCGCGCGGCGCACACGAACGCCAGCGCGATCCCCGTGTTGCCGCTGGTCGCCTCGACGATCGTCGTGCGCCCGGGCTGGATCCGCCCCTCGCGCTCGGCCGCGTCGATCATCGCCACGCCGATCCGGTCCTTGACGCTGCCGCCCGGGTTCAGCGCCTCGAGCTTGGCGAACAGGCGCGCGCCGCCCATGTCGCCGAGCCGGCGCAGCTCCACGACCGGGGTGCCGCCGACCAGCTGGGAGATGTTGGAGCAGCTGCGCGCCGGTCGTCGCATCAGATGTGGTACATGAGCGGCGCCGCGGCGCTCAGCTCCTGCTCGGCGACCGACGCCACCGTCTGGGCTGAGAGAACCTCGGCGGCCGCGCGCGCGGCTTCGGCGAACACGCCCTCGGCCCCCGCGCCCAGCGGCCCGTCGAGCAGCTCCACGAGCTCTAGCACCGTGATCTCCTGCGCCGGTCGCGCCAGGCTGTAGCCGCCGCGAACCCCGCGCTGCGAGCGCAGGATGCCCGCCCTGCGCAGCGTCGCGAACAGCTGCTCCAGGAACTGCACCGGGATCCGGCGCCGCCGCGCGAGCTCTGAGATCGGCACCGGCTCAAGCCCCCCCTGCAGGTGCAGCTCAACGAGCGCGCTGAGCGCATACGGGGACTTGCTGGTGATCGACATCATCCCTGCGGCTGATCCTATGCCAGTCCGGCCCGGAGCGAGCCGAGGGCGCTCCAGGTGGTGCTCGCGCTTGCACGGGACCCGCCCGGTCTCGCCGCCGCGCCTAGGCTACCTTCAGTGAGCGTCAGCTCAGCCTGCCCGCGCAGCGTTCGCCGATCGTTTCAGGATGCCACCGCGCCTGCCCGCCCTCCTTGCCGACCCCGCCGCCGCGCGCGGCCGCATGTGGCTGACCGGTGCGAGCGTGTTCGACGGTCGCGCCGTCGCGCCCGGCCGCGCCGTGCTGCTCGAGGACGGGCGGATCGCCGCCGTCGGCCGCCACGGCGATGCGCCCCCGCCGCGCGATGACGAGGTCCGGCAGCGCGATGAACCGGCACAGGATGAGGCCTGCATCGATCTGGCGGGGCGGACGCTGCTGCCCGGGCTGATCGACGCCCACGCGCACGTCAAGGCCGATCTGCCCGTCCCGGACCCGGGGGCCGAGGTTCTCCTGGGAGGTACCGCGCACCATCTCGTGGCCGCCGATCTGCGCGAGGCGCTGCGGCGCGGGATCACCACGATGCGCGACGTCGGCTCCTACGGCGACCTGGTCGTCGCGGCGCGCCAGGCGATGCGCTACGGCGCGCTGCGCGGGCCCAGGCTGCTGACCTGCGGACGGATCCTGTCGGCCACCGCGCCGGGCGGACGGTTCTTCGCCGGGATGTACCGTGAGGCTGACGGTCCCGACGAGATGCGCAAGGCCGCGCGCGAGCAGATTCGCTTCGGAGCGGACTTCATCAAGATCATGTCCACCGGGCGCGCAGCGTCGAGCTTGAGGATCCCGACCCCGCGCAGGTCACCCGTGCGGAGATGGACGCCGTCGTCGAGGAGGCCCACCGCCTCGGCTACCGCACCGCCGCGCACGCCGAGGGGCTGGCCGGCACCGAGCTGGCGATCGACGCGGGCGTCGACACGATCGAGCACGGCATGTACCTCAACCAGCGTCCGGACCTGCTTGAGAGGATGGCTGCCTCGGGCCAGGTGCTCGTGCCGACGCTCTCCTGCCTGTACGGCGTAGCGGGCCTGGAGGATCAGATCGGCCTGGGCGAGACGGCGCACAGCGCGCTCGCCGGCGGCCCCAAGCCCTTCATCGGGCCGGCGCGCCGCGCCGCTGTCTGCTGGGCGCCGCCGCTCGTCGAGCTCGCCCGGTACAACCTCGCCCAGGCCGACCTGACGCTCCGCGCAGCGCGGGCCGCGGGCGTGCGCATCGCCGCCGGCCACGACTGGCACCCCATCTGGGACCACGCGATCGAGATCCGCCGCATGATCGCGCACGGCCTGACCGCCGCCGAGGCGCTCGCGGCCGCCACCTCCGAGGCCGCGTACGCGCTTGGGCTCGCCGACCGGGTTGGCGCGATCGCCCCCGGCCTGCTCGCCGACCTGGTCGTGATCGACGGAGACCCGGTCGCCGACCCGTCGCTGCTGTCCCGGCGCGAATGCATCTGGCTGGTGCTGCAGGCCGGGACCCCGGTCGCCGGCGCGGCGCTGGAGCGAGCCCTGCCGGCCGCCCACAGGCATTGCGCCCACAGGCCCTAAAGCCACCTCCGCCCGCCGCACGCCGCGGCGACGGCCCGAGTCGGCCGCAGCCCTAGATCCAGCCGCGTTCGGTGGCGATCAGCACCGCCTGGGCGCGGTCCATCGCGCCCAGCTTTCCGTACACGTTGTGCAGGTGGGTGCGGATCGTGCTGGTCGACAGCCCCAGCTCGAGCGCGATCTGCTTGTAGACCATGCCCTTGGCCAGGCGCCGCACGACCTCCACCTCGCGACCCGACAGCGGGCAGGGCTCCACCTGCCTGGGCCTCTCACCGGAGGCCGGCAGCGGCAGCTCGTACATTACCCGGCGCAGGCTCGCGGGGCTCAGCGAGATCGCGCGGGCCACCGCCAGAAGCTCCGACGGGGTGATCGACCCGCCCAGGACGTAGTGGGCGAGCATGTCCGCCAGGCGGACGATGGCGGTCTCGCCGGCGACGTCGCCGGCGTGGTGGCGCTCGATCACGGCGGCGATCGAGCGCGGCAGCGACCAGCGCCGCGCGAGCACGCCGCCGACGAGCGCGTGGTCGACCCCCAGCTCGCGGCGCTCGCGCGCCACGCGCTCCTCGGGCGTGCGCGCGTCGCCGTGCACCTGCGACGGGTAGCCGGGGTAGGCGTGCACCAGGACCAGCTTGCCGATGTCGTGCAGCAGCGAGGTGACCATCAGGCGGTCACGCGCCTCGAATCCGACCTCGCGCGCCAGCCGATCGGCGGCGCGCTGAGTGGCGACGGCGTGCAGCCTGAAGCGCTCGGGGATCCCCTGCCAGACGGCGGTGCGCTCGAAGAAGTCAAACGTCCGGGCGCGGCTGGCGATCGCGTGCACGGTGCGCGGCGACAGCGCGTCCACGCCGGTCACCACGCTGTCGATCCGTCCGCGGTTTGGCCCGTCCAGCTGGTTGGCGAGACGGATCACGGTGACCGCGAGCGCGACGTCAGCCTCGACGGCGGCCACGATCTGGGCGATCGACGGCTCGCCCTCCTCGAACAGCCGCAGCACCCGGTTGCGCGACTCGACGAGCACCGGGTAGGCCTCGAGCGCCTCGAACGCCAGCGTCAGCCGCCGGCCGTGGCCCTCGTTGTGGTGGCGCTGCCGAGCGGCGTAAGGGTCGGTCGGCACGGCCTTCAGAGCAGCGCTAGCCATCGCAGGCGCGTCCCCCCGCGACAGCGCTCGGGCGCGCCGGTACGGCAACACTGGTCTGCTCGCGTGCCATCGGCCGGGTTATCGGCTGGCGGCGTCGCCGGGTTTAGCCGCCGCGGCGGCCCGGGCAAGCGCGGCATCGATCCTGGCGAGCGTCTCATCCCGTCCCAGCAGCGCAACGCTCTCGAAGATACCCGGCGAAACGGTGCGACCGCTGATCGCCACGCGCACCGGCTGAAACACGCGCGCGGGGCTGACCTGCAGGCGCTGCACCACCCCTCGCAGCGCGGCCTCGACGCCCGCCACGTCGAACGGCTCGGCGGCGGCCAGCGCCGCGCGCGCGGCGCTCAGCGCCTCCACGGCGCCCTCGCGGCCGAGCGTGGACCGAAACGCGGCCGGGTCGTCGACCGGCCCGTCGAACAGGAACGACACCAGCGGCCAGAAGTCCGCGAGCGTCTGGATCTTCTCGTGGGCGATCTCGACCGCGGGCCGCAGCCCCGAGCGACCGGTGAAGCGCTCAAGGCGCGCGGTGAGCTCCTCCAGCGGCAGCGCGCGCAGGTGGCGGCCGTTGAGATGGCGCAGCTTGAGCTCGTCGAACACCGCCGGGTTGCGCGACACGCGCTCGAGCGCGAAGCGCCGCGCCAGCTCCTCCAGCGTGAAGAACTCCTCGTCGGCCGAGAAGCCGGCGCCGAGCAGCGCGATGTAGTTGTCGACCGCCTCCGGGAGGTAGCCGGCGTCGCGAAGCTCCTGCACGGAGGCGGCGCCGTGGCGCTTTGACAGCTTGCGGCCGTCGGGGCCGTGCAGCAGCGGCAGGTGGGCGTAGCGGGGAGCGCTCGCCCCGAGCGCGGCGAGCACCAGCAGCTGCTTGGGCGTGTTGGACAGGTGGTCCTCGCCGCGCACCACGTGCGTGATGCCCGCGTCCAGGTCGTCGACCGCGACCGCGAAGTTGTACAGCGGCGAGCCGTCGGCGCGCGCGATCACCGGATCGTCGAGGCTGGCGTTGGGGAAGCGGGTCAGCCCGCGGATCACGTCGTCGACGACCGTCTCCCCCTCGTCGGGCACGCGCAGGCGCACCGCGCCCTCGTCCTGGGGCTCGCCGCGGAAGCCGCGGTCTGAGCCGTGGCGCTGCTTGTAGGCGCGCACGTCGTCGGCGGTCGCGGCGCTGCGGTACGCGTGCCCGGCGTCCAGCAGCCGCTTGAGCATCTCGCGGTGGCGCTCGGCGCGCTCTGACTGGAAGATCGGGCCCTCGTCCCAGTCGAGCCTCAGCCAGCGCAGCGCGTCCAGGATCTGCTCCACGTTCTGCGGGGTGGAGCGCTCCCGGTCGGTATCTTCGATGCGCAGCACGAGCGTGCCCGCGGGCTGCGAGCCGCGGGCCATCAGCCAGTTGTAGAGCGCGGTCCGGGCGCCGCCGATGTGCAGGGCGCCCGTGGGCGAGGGCGCAAACCGAACACGCACGGACATGGAGCAGGCATGCTAATCGGCGCCCACGTCTCGCCGGCGGGCGGCCTTCACATGGCCGTCTCACGCGGTCGCGAGCGAGCGTGCGAGGCGATCCAGATCTTCAGCCAGTCGCCGCGCGCCTGGCGGCCGACGGCCTACGGCGAGGAGGACTTCGCGGCGTTTCGCGCGGCGCTGGCCGACAGTGAGATCCGCGCCGTGATGATCCATGCCGTCTACCTGGTCAACCTGGCCTCTGAGGATGAGCAGATCAGCTCGCGGTCGCTGGCATCGCTGATCCACTCGCTGCGCGTCGGCGACGCGATCGGCGCGGCCGGCGTGGTGCTCCACCCCGGCTCGGCCGGCCGCCTCGCCCGCGACGACGGCGCCGCCACGGCCGCGGCGATCCGGCGCGCCGGCCGGTCGATCGCCCAGGCGCTGTCGGAGTCCGAACGCTGCCCGCTTCACCTGGAGAACACCGCCGGCGCCGGCGGCACATTGGGGCGCTCGTTCGCGGAGCTGGCCGCGCTGCTTGAGGCGGCAGGCGAAGGCCCGCGGCTGGGGGTGTGCCTGGACTCCTGTCATCTGCTGGCATCCGGCTACGACATCCGCACCCCCGAGGGCCTCGGCGTCGTGGTCGACGAGCTGGAGCGGCGGCTGGGGCTCTCGCGCCTGGGCTCGCTTCACCTCAACGACTCGCAGGCGCCGCTCGGCTCCAACAGGGACCGCCATGCCGACGTGGGCGAGGGCGAGCTCGGCGAGGAGGGCTGCGCCGCGTTCCTCTCGGAGCCTCGCTTCCAGGGCCTGCCCCTGGTGCTCGAGACGCCCGGCCCGGACCGGCAGGGCCCGACGCGCGCGCAGGTCGAGCACTGCCGGCGGCTGCGGGCGCGCGGGCTTGAGGCGCGCGCTCGCGCGGCCGGCGCACGAACGACGCCGGAGCCGCGCGGCTGAGCGGGTCGCGGCGCCGCGGATCGCGCCGCCGCCGACCGAGCCGCCCCCGGGGCGAGCCGCCCCCGAGGCGAGCCGCCCCCTGCCGAGCCGCCGCGGGCCATCCGCCCGCGGGCCGAGCCCCCCGCCGAGCCCCCGCGCGCCGGCTGCCCCGGGGCGAGCCGCCGCCTCAGTCGATAGCGTGCGCTGTCTATGAGCGACGCCCCAAAGCCCGCAGACGCGCTGGTGGTGTTCGGAATCACCGGCGACCTGGCGCGCAAGATGACCCTGCGCTCTCTGTATCGCCTGGAGCGCCGCGGCCTGCTCGACTGTCCGGTGATCGGCGTGGCGGTCGAGAAGTGGAGCGACGAGCGCCTGCGAGAGCACGCGCTGGAGTGCGTGCGTGCGGCGGGCGAGACGGTGTCGGACTCGGTCTGGCGCAGGTTCGCGTCGCGGCTGTCTTATGTGAGCGGCGACTTCAACGACCGCGGCACCTACAGGCGCCTGGCGCGCGCGCTCGGCGAGCGGTCCAACCCGGTCTTCTACCTTGAGATACCGCCGTCGCTGTTCGGGCTGGTGGTCTCCGGCCTGGCCGAGGCGAGGCTGGTCTCAGACGGTCGTCGCGTCGTGTTCGAGAAGCCGTTCGGAAGCGACCTGCGCTCGGCGCGCGAGCTGACAGAGGAGCTTCACCGCCACCTGGACGAGTCCCAGATCTACAGGATCGACCACTTCCTGGGCAAGATGGGGCTTGAGGAGATCATCTATCTGCGCTTCGCAAACGCGATCCTCGAGCCCGTCTGGAACCGCAGCTTCGTCTCCTGCGTGCAGATCACGATGGCCGAGAGCTTCGGCGTGCAGGACCGCGGCCACTTCTACGACCCGGTCGGCGCGCTGCGCGACGTGGTCGT
>Ga0070737_10001056_pt1 | contig 43805 bp, 40 predicted proteins | sample Coa_R1_10_FD_66438 | JGI IMG/M metagenome (GOLD analysis project Ga0070737, IMG submission 66438) | Surface soil microbial communities from Centralia Pennsylvania, which are recovering from an underground coalmine fire - Coalmine... | ecosystem: Environmental > Terrestrial > Soil > Unclassified... | reverse complement strand
GTCATCGAAGAAGAGCGCCGCTATTACGAAGCGGCATCCCTGACTGCCCCCACGCCCGCCCAGCGCGAGCGTTACGCGCGGCGCGCGCGCTGTGAAGCCGCCGCACTTTGCTGCGTGCGTCGCGACATGGCGAAGGCTCGTGGACGGCGCTCCGCGCGGCGCGTGGATGCGTGCATCAACCGGTTGCTGGAAATGCAAATAGACGTCCGCTGCGATGCCGGTTCGCGGATGTGATGCCGCGACGGTTCGTGTAGCTGGCAATGGCTGCGTCGCAGCCTGATATTTCAATCTGATTTGTCATTCCGGGGCCGCCGCGCTGGTTGCGGGCGGAACCCGGAATCCAGCTTTTCGTTCCCACAGCCAAGAACTGGATTCCGGGTTGCTGCACCATAGAGCCGGCGCAGCCCCCGGAATGACGAGCTGTTTTTTTGCAGCGCTCATGCTCATGCATTGGGGACAGGGTCAGTCACACCGATCAGTCTTCGATCGGAAAAGTTTTATCCAGGCAAGTTCACGCGTGCTTCAGAGCGTGCACCGCATCATTCCGCTTTGCTGACTTCGAAGGGATTCGACATGGCGGGCACCGTCGGCGATTTCATCATCGATCGTCTCACCCAATGGGGCGTGCAGCGGATTTACGGGTACCCGGGTGACGGCATCAATGGATTGATGGGCGCAATGGGTCGCGCCGAAGGGAGTGTGCAACTGGTACGCGCCTGCCACGAGGAAATGTGCGCATTCATGGCCTGCGCCCACGCCAAGTTCACCGGCGAAATCGGCGTGTGCATGGCGACTTCCGGGCCGGGCGCAGTCCACCTGTTGAACGGGCTGTACGACGCGAAGCTCGACCACATGCCCGTACTCGCGATCGTCGGCCAGCAGGCGCGCGCGGCCCTCGGCGGGCAATACCAGCAGGAAGTCGATCTGGTGTCGCTCTTCAAGGACGTCGCGAGCGCGTACGTGGAGATGCTCACCGTTCCTGCCCAGGTGCGGCACGTGATCGACCGCGCGATGCGGATCGCGATCTCCCGGCGCACCGTGACCTGCGTGATCGTTCCCAACGACCTGCAGGAACTGGACGCCGAGCCGAAGCCGCCGCGCGCGCACGGCACGGTGCATTCGGGCCTTGGTTACAGCGCTCCGCGTATCGTCCCGACCGACGGCGATCTCAGGCGTGCCGCGGACATCCTCAATTCCGGCGAGCGCGTGGCGATGCTCGTCGGTGCGGGCGCGCTCGGTGCGACCGACGAAGTGATGGAAGTTGCCGATCTCCTGGGCGCCGGCGTCGCGAAGGCGTTGCTCGGCAAGGCGGTGCTGCCTGACGACCTGCCCTTCGTCACCGGCTCGATCGGGTTGCTGGGCACCAAGCCGAGTTGGGAGCTGATGAGCGATGCCGACACCTTGCTGATGGTCGGCTCGCGCTTTCCCTATTCGGAATTCCTGCCGAAGGAAGGCCAGGCGCGTGGCGTGCAGATCGACATCGATCCGACGATGTTGTCGATCCGCTATCCGATGGAGGTCAACCTCGTCGGCGATGCCAAGGCCACCTTGCAGGCGCTGAAACCGCTGCTGCAGCGGAAGACCGACCGCGGTTGGCGCGATTACATCGAAAAGTCGGTCGCGAAATGGTGGGAGGTGCTGGAGTCGCGTGCCAAGGCCGAGGCCAATCCCGTGAACCCGGAACGCCTGTTCTGGGAACTGTCGTCACGCCTGCCCGACAACTGCATCCTTTCGTCGGATTCCGGTTCGGCCGCCAACTGGTACGCGCGCGACCTCAAGATCCGGCGCGGCATGTTGGCGAGCCTGTCCGGCGGGCTCGCGACGATGGGCCCCGGCACGCCGTACGCGATCGCTGCCAAGTTCGCGTTCCCGAACCGCGTCGCCATCGCGATGGTGGGCGACGGCGCGATGCAGATGAACGGCAACGCCGAATTGATCACGATCCGCGATTACTGGAAAACCTGGACCGACCCGCGCCTGGTCATCCTCGTCCTCAACAATCGCGACCTCAACCAGGTGACGTGGGAACAGCGGGTGATGGAAGGCGATCCGAAATTCGATGCATCGCAGCGGGTATTCGATTTTCCCTACGCGAAATACGCGGAGTTGATCGGGCTCAAGGGCATTCGCGTCGACGCAGCCGACCAGATCGGCAATGCCTGGGACGCCGCACTTAGCGCGGATCGTCCGTGCGTGATCGAGGCGATCACCGATCCGGAGGTGCCGCCGCTCCCGCCGCACATCACCTTCGAGCAGGCGAAGGCGTTCGCGCACTCCATGTTCGAAGGCGACTCCGGCAGGCGGGGCATGTTGCGGGAATCGGCGCGCGTGGCGATGGCGTCGCTGTTTCCAGGCACGAACAAGGACAAGGATGATTGAAGCGGCCCGATGCCAGCCTGCAGGCGCCGCGCGTGGGCGTGTTCAAGATCCCGACCGATGCGCCCGAGTCGGACGGCACGCTGGAATGGGACTCGACCACCTTGGTCCTGGTTGAACTCGATGCAGGCGGGCAACGCGGAATCGGCTACAGCTACGCCGACCGGGCCACAGGAGTTTTGATTCGCGACATGCTTGCCGATGTGATCGAGGGTCGTGACGCGATGGACATCGCGGGAACGTGGTGGGCGATGGCCGCCGCGGTCCGGAACCTGGGCCGCCGCGGGATCGCGGCGATGGCCATTTCCGCGGTCGACAACGCATTGTGGGATTTGAAGGCGAAGTTGCTGGACGTGCCGCTCGTGAAGTTGCTGGGTGCGGTGCGCGATGCGATCCCGGTTTACGGCAGCGGCGGCTTCACCTCGTACAGCAACGCGCAGTTGTGCGCGCAACTGGCAGGTTGGGCAAACGCCGGCATCGCCATGGTGAAGATGAAGGTCGGGCGCGACCCCAAGGACGATCCACGGCGGGTGCGTGAAGCGCGGTCCGCAATCGGCGACGACGCGCAACTGTTCGTGGATGCCAACGGCGCATACGCGCGCAAGCAGGCGTTGGCTTTGTCGCATGCATTCGCCGACTGCGGCGTGCGCTGGTTCGAGGAACCGGTGTCCTCCGACGACCTCGCCGGCCTGCGCATGCTGCGCGACAGGGCGCCGCCCGGCATGCAGGTCGCGGCCGGCGAATACGGATATGACGGCACCTACTTCAGGAGGATGCTCGAGTCGGGTGCGGTCGATGTCCTGCAAGCCGATGCGACGCGTTGCGGCGGGATCAGTGGCTTCATGCGGGTCGCGGCCCTGTGCGATGCCTTCGGCATTCCCTTGTCCGCGCATTGCGCACCGGCCCTGCACATGCACCCCGCGTGTGCGGCCAAAGCCGGACGGCACATTGAATACTTCCACGACCACGTCAGGATCGAGCACATGCTGTTCGACGGGGTTCCGGAGCCGGAAGGCGGCCGGTTGCATCCGGACCTGTCGCGGCCCGGCGCGGGCATCGAGTTCAAGCACGCCGACGCACGGCAATTCGAAATCTAGGGGAACGACAGGCGAGTCGGGAGGAGGCGCGCAAGGAGGAGGAGCCCATGGAAATCGATCACGTCAAGGAACAATGCCAGCACAAGCGCTGCACCTGCGAAGTGGAGCCTGGCCAGTCGTATTGCAGCGAATATTGCCGCAATACCGCCGAGTTCGAGGGCCACGACCAGAGCGACGAGGACAAACGGGTCGGCAACTGCGGCTGCGGCCACGAAGGGTGCAAACTCCAATGAGCCGGGCGGAATGGACCCCGCATGCGCACCAATGACGGGCTGATCGCGGCAACCCTCGGCGCATTGGCGGTCGTGGCAGGCGCGGCGGCGATTACGCGGAAGTCCGCATTCGGCTCGGCCGTTGGCAGGCGGCATCAGCCGACGGTCATCGCGGCGCGGCGCCTGAACCGTGCGTCGGGGTTGATCGCGGCATCGACGTTGCTGGACAGCGGCATCGAACATTACCGCGGAGCGTTCCACAACCGGGCGATGATCGCCCCGCTGGTGGTTTCGGCGCTCACGCTCGCAGTCAGCGCCCACGGGACCCGCGACGCACGTCCGGTTGCGCATCGCCTGCGGGATTCCGTCTATGCCGGCGCGGCACTGACAGGATTGATCGGCACGGGCTTCCATCTCTACAACATCGGCAAGCGTCCCGGCCGGTTTTCGTGGAAAAACTATTCCTGGCAGAACCTGTTTTATGCATCGCCCATCCTCGCGCCATCGGCGGTAGCGCTGGCCGGACTGCTGGGCTATTACTCCGAACGCCTGCGCGAGAGCCGCTCGACCGGAGCGCCGCGCGTGTTCGGATTGCCCGCGGGGCGTGCGCTCGCCGCGCTGACCGCGGCGGGTCTCGTGGCAACCGCCGGCGAAGCCGGCCTGCTGCATTTTCGCGGCGCGTATCACGATCCTTTCATGTACGTGCCGGTCACCGTGCCGCCGATCGCCGCCGCTTTGCTGGCGGAAACCGCGGCGAGCCGCCCGCGCAAACCGCGCAGGCTGGCGCGCTGGTGGTTGCGTCTGACGACGCTGATCGGCTTCGTGGGTGCGGGTTTCCACATCTTCGGCGTGCATCGCGAGATGGGCGGCTGGCGCAATTGGCGACAGAACGTGTTGAACGGACCGCCGATTCCCGCGCCGTCGAGCTTCAGTGGCCTCGCGCTGGCAGGACTCGCCGCGCTCGGGTTGATCGAGGAACACCCGCATGCCTGACCGCTATCCCGGCTACGACGTGCTGTCCAAGCGGAATACCGCGTCCTGGAATGACGCGAGCCGACAAGTGATCGACGCGCGGCTGGCAATCGTCGATTCGCCGGAATTTTTCGACGAGCGGAAATGGCGGACGCTGCGCGCCATCTGCGATCGCATCGTGCCGCAACCAGCGGGTCGGGCCGTGGTGCCGATCGCCGCGATGGTCGATCGCAAACTGGCTGACGATCATCGCGACGGATACCGGGATGCGCGCTTGCCGCCGCAGCGCGAAGCTTGGCGACGCGGACTGGCGGCGCTCGAAGCCGCAGCGCAGGCGCGCGCCGGTGTTGCGTTCCATCGGCTGATGACGGTCGCGCAGGATGCGCTGCTCCGGGACATGCAGTGCGGCCGGCTCGACGGTCCCGAATGGGACGACATGCCCGCCGACTTGTTTTTCCGCGAGCGCGTCGCGCACGACATCCTGGCCGCGTATTACTCGCACCCCGTGTCCTGGAACGAGATCGGCTTCGGCGGCCCGGCGAGTCCACGCGGCTACGTGCGCATGTATTTCAACCGGCGCGATCCCTGGGAAGCTGCCGAAGCGAAAGCCGGTCACGAAGCCGCCGCACGAGACGCCAATGAAAACATGTGAAACCAGAGACAAAAGCCTTCACGGATAAAAACGGATGAACACGGATAAAAGAATTTGCTGTGGCTATTCGGATTTTACGTCGATCCGTATCACAAGTCTTTCAGGACATGCGAAACCGAAGGCAAAAGCCTCTGACACGGATCAATGCGGATGGACACGGATAGAGCAAAAGCAGGTGCTTTTGTCTTGATCCGCTCTTGTCCGCTTTTATCCGTGTCAAAAATGCTGTTGCCTTTCAACAACGATGACGGTCGAGTCGAACCAATTGCATGACGCGCTGCACGTGCCGCGCGGGAAGGACGGACGCGCGCCCGATCCGCTGCGCGTCGGCGGCTGGATGCCGATGCGCGAATATCGCGAGGATGAGGCGGTCGATTTCGTGATCGTCGGCACCGGGGCCGGGGGCGGCACGCTCGCATGCAAGTTGGCCGAGGCGGGATTCTCGGTGATCGGCATGGACGCCGGTGCGTGGTGGCGTCCGCTGGAAGAGTTCGCTTCCGATGAAACCCATCAGGACAAATTGTTCTGGACCGACGAGCGCATCTGCGATGGGGACAATCCGCTGAAGCTCGGCAGCAACAACAGCGGCAAATCGGTCGGCGGCTCGACCGTGCACTTCGCGATGGTGTCGCTGCGCTTTCGCCCGGAGTGGTTCAAGTGCCGTACTCTGCTCGGCTACGGTGCCGACTGGCCGCTGGATTGGCGCGAGATGTGGCGGTACTACGGCGAAGTCGAGCAGGCGTTGAAAATCGCCGGACCGGTGACCTATCCGTGGGGGCCGAAGCGCCCGCGTTATCCGTACCGCGCGCATGAAATCAATGCGGCCGGTTGGGTGCTCGCGCAGGCCTGCGAAGCCATGGGCATCGCGTGGACCGAAACGCCGCTCGCCACGATCTCCGCGCCGCGTGGCCGCGCGCACCCTTGCGTGTACCGGGGCTTCTGCGTGACCGGCTGCGCGACCAATGCCAAGCAGAGTGCGCTGGTCACCTGGATCCCGCGCGCGGTGACGGCGGGTGCGGAGATACGCGATCTCGCCATGGTGGGACGCATCGAGGTCAACGACGCCGGCCTCGCGACCGGCGTGCATTACCAGCGCGAAGGGCAATGGCGTTTCCAGCGCGCGCGCAACGTGGTGGTCGCGGGCTATGCGATCGAAACACCACGGCTGCTGTTGAATTCGGCGACGGACCGTTATCCGGACGGGCTCGCCAACAGTTCCGGGTTGGTCGGAAGAAATCTGATGGCCCAAACCAACCAGGGCGTGTACGGCGTGTTCGACGACGAGATTCGCTGGTACAAGGGGCCACCTTCACTGACCCTGACCGAACACTGGAACTATACCGACACCGGCAAGGATTTCTTCGGCGGTTACGCGTTCATGGCACAGGGACCATTGCCGCAGGCGTGGGTGTCCACGCAAGCCGGGAATCGGGGCCTTTGGGGCGAAGCGCTGCTGCGCGAGATGCAGCAATACAACCATCAGGCCGGTTTCAAGATCGTCGGCGAAACGCTGCCACAGGAGCGCAACCGCGTCACGCTTGCCGATGAAAAGGACCAGTACGGGTTGCCGGTTGCGCGCGTGACGTATTCCCTGTGCGACAACGACAAGGCGCTGGTCAAACATTCGATCGACTTCATGTCGCGCGGACTCGACGCGATCGGCGCGCGCGACATCTGGGCAGAGGAAGACGACACCTGCCACTTGAACGGCACGGCGCGGATGGGCGATGACCCCGCCACCAGCGTCGTCAACGCGGATTGTCGCAGTTGGGATATCCGCAATCTCTGGATCTGCGACGGCTCGGTGTTTCCCACCGTCGGAGGCGTCAATCCGTCGCTCACCATCCAGGCGATCGCCTGCCGTACCGGCGATCGGATCAGGCAACTGGCCGCGCTGGGTGAGTTGTGATTCGCGCGGCTTTGACTTGCCGTGTCGCAGACTGGAAAAGAACTTTTCAGACACGGACAAGAGCGGATAAGAGCGGACAAGAGCGGACAAGAGCGGATCAAAACAAAGAAGCGATTGCCTTTGCTCTATCCGTGGTCATCCGCTTTGATCCGTGTCAAAGCTTTTGCTTTATTCGTGTCCATCCGTGTTGATCCGTGTCAAAGCTTTTGCTCTTTCGTATCGAGGTTTATGGAGTAGATCATGAGTGCAAGGAAGCATCCAGGAAAATTCATCGACCAAGTCGTCGTGATCACCGGCGCCTCGGCGGGGGTGGGGCGCGCCACGGCGCTTGCATTCGCCAGGGAAGGTGCGAAAGTCGCACTGATCGCGCGTGGCGAGGAAGGGCTGCAGTCGGCGCGCGACGAGATCGAGAACGCGGGGGGTGCAGCAGTGCTCACGATCAGCGCGGACGTTGCCGATGCCCAAGCGCTGGACGATGCGGCGGAAAGAATCGAAAGGGAATTGGGGCCGATCGACATCTGGGTCAACAACGCGATGGTGACCGTGTTCGCGCCGGTCGCCGAACTCACGCCCGAGGAATTCAAGCGCGTCACCGAAGTCACTTATCTCGGCGGCGTCTACGGCACGATGGCCGCGCTGAAACGCATGCGTCCCCGCGACCACGGAACGATCGTGCAGGTGTCGTCGGCGCTTGCCCACCGCAGCATTCCGCTGCAATCGGCCTACTGCGGTGCCAAGCACGCGCTCGCCGGGTTCATCGACGCGCTGCGCTGCGAACTGATCCACGAACGCAGCAACGTCCATGTCACCGCGGTGCAGATGCCCGCGCTGAACACGCCGCAGTTCTCGTGGGCGCGCAACAAACTGCCGAAAAGGCCGCAACCGGTGCCGCCGATCTTCCAGCCGGAAGTGGCCGCCGACGCGATCCTCTTTGCAGCCAGCCACCGCCGCCGCGACCTGCCGGTCGGCGCACCGACCTGGAAGGCCGAATGGGGCCAACGTTTCGTGCCGGGCCTGCTCGATTGGTATCTCGGCCGTACCGCATACGAGGGACAACAGACCGACGAGCCGGACGATCACGATCGCGCGGACAACCTGTTCGCGCCCGTCGCGCGCGACGCCGCGACGCACGGCGAATTCGACCGTGGCGCGCGCAACAGCTCGTGGGCGTTGTGGGTGGAGAAGCACCGCGCGGCGATCGGCACGGGCTTGCTGATTGCGGGCGCGCTCGGCGCGCTAGGCTGCGCGCGCCGGCCGCGCAAGTACACGTGGGGACGGTCTTGAGCCGCCATCACGCTTCGAGCCGCACACAGGTTGAAACCCGCCCTACATCCAAGGAACGATCATGACCATCGGAAGAACGCGCTGGGCGATCGGCGAAGGCTACATTCCCGCGGAGGAAAGCGACCGCGACGATCCGCGCTTCGTGAGCCACGAGGCCGCGTGCCTGTTGAACGCCAACGACGTCGACGCGCACGTCGCGATCACCCTGTATTTCAGTGATCGCGAGCCGGTCGGCCCGTACCGCGTGACCGTGCCGGCACGCCGCACCTTGCATCTGCGGTTCAACGATCTGAAGGATCCCGAGCCGGTGCCGCGGGATACGGATTATGCGAGCGTGTTCTGTTCCGACGTGGCGATCGTGCTGCAACACACCCGACTGGATTCCAGGAGGCCCGAGGTGGCCTTGATGAGCACGATCGCGTTTTCGCAATCAGGCGACTGATGCCGCCACTGCGACGGCTGCGTCGTACGCATCAACCGCGCGCATCGACCGCGCCCGAGTGTTGCTCCGGACTCGTACGCAGGGGCGCCGGTTCGTGCGGTGCGTCGCCCATCTTGCGCCAGATCTTGACCTGCGCTTCGTCATACGCGCCCCAGCGCGAGCGGAAGTGGTGGTTCTCGTATACGCCCATCAGGTAGCGGGAATGTCCGACGACGAGGAAGCGGACATATTCGTGCTCGGTGGGTAGTGACTGCCGTGTGTCGATCCATGGGCTCATGCGCACATCTCCTGTGTGGTCGGTGCATCCAGCGTGGCGCTCCGCGATGCACGGGGCGTGCCACGCCTTCTGCTCCTTGTGCGCTCGTGGGGGACTCAGCGCGGCGCTCGTTACGTGAATGAAGCCGGCACAACGGTTTTCCGTTCATCTCATGGAAACGAGGTGCGGGGGCGGCCGGCCTTCCGGACTTGACCAGGCAGGAACTGCGGCGGTGCCGATTCGGAAATATTTTTCCAACGCCGGGAAAATTCGTTCCAGGCGTTGCACGCAAGCGTGCGCCCCGGCATCGCAGCGGACGGCGTGGATCCGGTGTGGCACGTGGTTTGCTTTTGCCAGTCCGGGTAAAGCCGGCGCTTTGCAAAGGAGCCCCGGGATGGACTGCAGGTTTCCCTCGATGGCGCTGATATTGGCCGGTGCGGTTGCTTTCGGTGTGGCGTTCGCGCAATCCGCAGACGGCCTGCAGCAACAGATGCCTCCGCCGGATGCGACAACGGAAATGCAGACGCCGCCCCACAACAGCCAGCCCCAGTCCAGTGCCGCCGCGGAGCAAACGTTCGATGATATGGCCGGGCGCAAGGGCTACATCACGGAGCAGGACGCACAGCGCGACCCCTGGTTGCGAAGCCATTTCGCGGAGTGCGATACCAATCGGGACGGCAAGATCAGCCGCGAGGAATACAACCACTGCCGGAAGGACCAAAGCACGATCGGACAGCCGTTGCAGTAATCGGGAAACTCTTCGCCGCGCTGATCATGGTGCTTCGGATGGGCGTCGCGCATCGGCAAGAAGATCGTTCGATTCATCCGTTCGTGTCGAACCCTTGCACTGGTCAGGACAGTACGTTAGCGCATTGCGTTACCACGCACTGAATGTTGGCTAAGGCGCTGCACCTGGACTTGACTGATCCGGTTTCATCGCACCGCCTTAACTCCGGTTTCATGAATGGCGGCTAGGCTGGGGTTTGAGTCGTACGGGATCGCACCAATGAGATCTGGCGCCGTCACGGGCAACGCGCTGCTGGTGGACGACAACGATGGATTTGCGCGGGTGGTCGCGGAGGTGGCGCGCCAGTGCGGATGCAGGCTGGTGCGGGCGGAGACGCTGGATCAGGCGCGGGAGCTGACGGCCAAGCAGGGTTTCGACCTGATCCTGGTGGATATCGAACTGCCGGACGGCAACGGGCTGGATCTGCTGGACGACCTCGAGGTCGACGCGCACGGGCGCATTGCGATCGTGACGGGGGCGCCGAGCGTCGAGAGCGTGCTGCGGATCCTGAAGTCGCCGGTGGTGGATTATCTGGTCAAGCCGGTGACGGCGGCGGCGTTGCAGCAACTGTTCACGGAAGCCAACGACTACGCGCGGCACCGCACGACGCTGGCGGAGTCGGCGGGCGGGATGATCGGGCGTTCGCCGCAGATCCGGGCGTTGCTCGGCGAGATCGCGCAGGTCGGGCCGACGGACGTCTCGGTCCTGGTGCACGGTGAGAGCGGGACGGGCAAGGAACTGGTGGCGCGGGCGCTGCACCACGCGAGCGGTCGCAGCGGCGCGTTCGTGGCGGTGAACTGCGGCGCGCTGGCGCAGGACCTCTTGGGCAGCCTGCTGTTCGGGCACGAGCGGGGCTCGTTCACGGGTGCGGTGCAATCGCATACCGGGTATTTCGAGCAGGCACAGGGCGGGACCCTGTTCCTGGACGAGATCACGGAAATGCCGCAGGCGCTGCAGGTTTACCTGCTGCGCGTGATCGAGACGCGGACCTTCACCCGGGTGGGCGGCACCCGCGAGATTCCGGTGGACGTGCGGCTGATCGCCGCGACCAACCGGGAGCCGCGCGCGTGCATGGAGGAGGGCCTGCTGCGCCAGGACCTTTATTACCGCCTGAGCGGCTATCGGCTGCACACGCCGCCGCTGCGCGAGCACCGTGAAGACATTCCGCTGCTGGCGCGGCATTTCCTGGACAGCCTCAACCGCCGCTACGGCACCGCCAAGCACTTCGCGCCCGAAGCCCTGGTGCGGATGGGCGAAGCGGCGTGGCCCGGCAACGTGCGCGAGCTGCGCCACGCGGTGCAGCGCAGTTATCTCATCGCGCGCGAAGGCAACCAGCTCGATTTCCAGCCCGAGAGCATGCCGCACACGGCGACGGATTCCGACCAGTCCGGGTTGGTGAAATTCACGGTGGGCATGTCGTTCGAGGACATCGAACGCGAGATGCTGCTCAAAACCCTGGCGCGCTGCGGCAACAACAAGAGCCGGGCGGCGCGCATCCTCGGGATCACCTCGAAGACGATCTACAACCGGCTGGTGCGTTACCGCGCCCTGGGGTTGATCGACGATGCCACGCTTCACGGCTCCATCGACGATCCGTCCGAAGAGGAGCCTGATCTGTCCCGTTGATGCGGACGATTCCGCTGGTTCGTCCGCAGGTCAAGACAAGGCGTCCTTTACGCGCGTCAGCGCCTCGTTGATGGCGGCAAAGAACCTCTTCACCGTACGCGGGTCGTCCGCCTCCTGTTCGTACCAGTTCAACAGGAACGCGAAGTACACCCAGCGACCGGCAAAGAACATTCCCCCGGCAAAAGAGCGCGCGTGGAAGCCGGGCGCGTCCGCATTGCCGCTTTTGCCGTAGGCACTGACTCCCAGAGGAACCGGGATCAGATAGATGAAGTCGCACAACGTGAGGACCCGGCGGAACTCCTGCAACGTATCGCGCTGCCGGAAGAAGCGGCCCCGCAACGCTTGCGAATAGTACGTGACGAAATCCTCCGCCGTGGATGCAAGCGTCTCCACGTCGTTCAAAAACGGATGCACGATCCGTCCCCCGTGGGCGAGCTTCAACAACTCGTCCCAGGTGATCGTCATGTAATTCTTCGCGCCGAACAGGTATCCGGCGAAAATCCGTGTATTGTCAGGCACCCATGTCTGCATGAGTCCGGCTGACGCGATCAGTTTGCGGATGTTGTCCGCGCCGACCAGGTTGAAGATCATGTCCGTCGCGGTGTTGTCACTGCGCAGGATCATCGCTTCCAGCGCCGTTCTCTCCGAAACCATGCCACTCAGGTCGGGCGGATTGAAGATCGGGCTGCCCAGGGACCAGACGCCCGCATCGAGGTGCAGTTCCTTCGCCTCGAGCACATGATCGATGTCGATGTCCTGCGATTCCGCCTGCCGCTCGGCCTGCCGCAACGCCTCGCAGAGTGCAAATGTCTTGATCGCGCTGGCGGCGAACAGCACCTTGCCCGGATTCATCTGCATGCTGAAACCGGGCCTGCCCCGCTGTGAAGGGGCGTAGATCTTCAATCCGAGGTCGCCCGGCAGGCCGTCAAACAGCTTGGCAATGCCGCTTCTCGAACCAAGTTGCGCGGCCGCGCCCAGCGCTCGCGTCGGGAGCGAAGCGGCGATCGCCGTCACCGCTGCCGTTTTCAGGAATTGCCGTCTGGGGCGAATCATGCTTGCCTCCTGTGTCGCGGCGGTGCCCTCAGCCTGAACAGCGGATAGCCTGACCGCATGACGACATGAGCACTACGTTTGGGCGCGAGGTGAAGTTCGCGTGCCAGGAAATAGGCGGACGCCTTCGCGCCCCGAGCCGGCCAGTGTGCGTTCGAGGACACGCACATCGATCGGCTTGACGAGGTGATCATCGAACCCGGTGTCGAGCGCGCGCTGGCGGTCTTCGGGCTGGCCGTAGCCGGTCAGGGCGACGATGCGCATCGTGTCGCAGGCGGGCAGGTCGCGCAGGCGGCTCGCCAGCTCGTACCCGTCCATCTCCGGAAGACCGATATCGAGAAGAGCCACCTCGGGCCTGAAGCGTTCGACGGCTTTCAAAGCGTCCCGGCTGCTGTAGACGGCCTCCGCGTGATGGCCTTGCGCGGTCAGGAGCATGGCGATCGAAGTCGCCGCGTCGACATTGTCGTCCACGATCAGCACGCGCAGCGGTCGCACGCTTTCGCTATCGGCATCAGATTTGCCATCCATGGGCCGCGGGATGCGCGGCAGGCGAATCGTGAACGTCGAGCCGGCGCCGGTCCCTTCGCTGTGCGCGGTCACTTCGCCGCCGTGCATCTGGATCAACTGCTTGACGATCGCGAGCCCGATCCCGAGGCCGCCTTGCGCGCGGTCGAGTCCTTGATGATCCTGCACGAACAGGTCGAAGATGCGCGGCAGGAGCTCGGGGGCGATGCCGACGCCCGTATCCGAGACCTCGACACTGACGGTGCTGTCGGATGCCTGCGTTTCCACACGAATCTCGCCGCCCGGGTCGGTGTACTTCACGGCATTGGTGAGGACATTGACCATGCACTGCACGAGGCGCGTGGGATCGCCCCGGACGTAGAGCCGCTGGCTGGACGTGGTGAGAGAGATCTTGTGCTGCTTGGCTCGCAGCCGGGGCTCCACCGTTTCGACGGCTTCCGCGATGACACTGCCGAGCTCGATCGGCCGGCATTGGAGCTGGATGCGTCCTTGCGTGATGCGGCCGACGTCGAGCAGGTCGTCCACGAGCCTCGTCAAGTGCGAGACCTGGCGCTTGATGATGTCGATCGCAGTCTGGGCGCTCGGGTTCTCGCCGCCGATGCCGAGCGCCAGCAGTTCGCTCGCGTTGCTGATGGGCATCAGCGGATTGCGGAGCTCGTGGCCGAGCAGGGCGAGAAACTCGTTTTTGCGTTGGTCGGCTGCACGCAGCGCTTCTTCCCGCTCCTTCAACTGCCGGTTGGATGCCTCCAGGAGCTGCCGTGCGCGAACCGCGTCTTCCAGCAGATTCAAGGCAGCGCGGCGCTGCTCCATCGCCTCGATGTATTCCATGGCTTCATAGGCCGCGGAGGCGAAGCGGCCGAGGCTCTCGAGGATCCGCAAGTCCTCGGCGTCGAACTGGCGCTCGGGGTCGTGGGCGATCACCCAGATCGTGCCGACCGCCTTGCCGCCTACATAAAAGGGGACGAGCAGCCCTTCTTCGGCCAACGGTGTCGCCGCTTCGAGATACGGATAGCGTTGCTCCCAATGACTGAAGAGCAGCGGTGCATTCCGGGCGAGCACGTCGCCGCAGGGCCCGAAGCCGCTCGGCGTACCGCCGCCCAGATGCGGCGACCAACGGCCCGCAATGGCGGCCCAATAGAATCGTTCGCCGTCCTGCGTGAGCAGGCTCAGTCCGGCCGAACCGGCCCGAAGCACCTCGAGGGTCTTGTCGGCCAGCGTCTGCAGGATCGTTCGAGGCGCGTCCGCGAGCGCCTGCACCAGGCTCGCCAGGGCGCGGTTCTCGGTTGCGTAATCGGGAGGCCGATGGGTGCGCTCCCGCAGTTGCTCGGTACGCAGCACCGCCTCGAGCGGAACCGGGCTCTCGCATTTCTCCGTGCCACAGGCCGTTGCGCCGGCGGGCGCCTGCGCGGTCTCGTCCAGTTGGTCGAGCGGATAGACGGGGTCCTCGCCCAGTCGCCGCCGCAGTTCATTGACTTCCTGCTTCAGCTCGATCATGCGCAGCTCACGACCCACCGCGGCGTGATTGAGGCGCGCCAGCTCCGCCGCGTGTCGGTTGAGATCATCGTTCGACTGCTGCAGCGTCCTTTCCACACGATGATGCGCAGAGACGTCACGGGCGATTTTCGCCGCGCCGATGATGTTCCCGCCCGCGTCCCGCACGGGCGAAACCGTGATCGACACTTCGACCGTCCGGCCGTCTTTTGCCACGCGCGTGGTCTCGAGCTGCCGGATGCTTTCGCCGCGCCGGATGGTTTCGAGGATGTACCGCTCCTCTTCCAGCCGCTCCGGCGGAATGATGAGGTTGATCGGCTGCCCCAGCGCCTCTGCGGCCGTGTAGCCGAACATGCGCGCCGCAGCCGGATTCCACGACAGGATGCGGCCGCCGAGATCCTTGCTGATGATCGCGTCTTCGTGGGACTCGACGATGGCCGCGAAATGAGCCGTCGCCTTCTGCTGGACAGGCGCTTTCGAAGGGGCTCGAAGCGAGGTATTCATCTCGGATCACCTGCCGGTGGTGGACGCGGCCAAGGGGCCCAGGGCGGGCCCCTGTTCCCACACCGAGAACGCTGCAGAGCGTACTGTACGCCAATTCCGGTAGTTCCGCGACCGCGCCACCAGTGGCCGTGCAGCGGTCGACAGACCGCGCTGGATTTGCGCGACAGCCGCCGCTGCATCGGGCCGTTCGCCGGGGTGAAAACCATGCTGACGATTCTTCAGCTTGCGCTGAGCTCGGCTTCGACTGTTGTAGAGTCTGCCGGCGTCGCCGAACCGTTGCGACACCGGCAGGAGGAACCATGGTCATCAGTACGCAGGGCCGCTACACGCGCACCGCGATCGTTCTGCACTGGCTCATTCTCGCGCTGCTTGCCGCCCAGTACACCGTCGGCTGGACGATGCCGCACATCGGCCGCCACACGCCGGTGACCACGCTGATCAGCCTGCATTTCTCGATCGGCGTGCTGATACTCGGCGTCATCGTCGTCCGCCTGATCTGGCGGATCATCCACGGCGAACCCGCGCCGGAGGCGGGCGTTCCGCCATGGCAGGTGCGCTCGGCACGCGCCATCCATCGGCTGCTGTACCTGTTGCTGGTCGTGGTGCCGCTGCTCGGCTGGATCAACGCCTCGTATCGCGGCATGCCGATCACGTTCTTCGGGCTTGTCCACGTGCCGCCGTTGGTCGCGACCCGTGCCGCCGGCTGGGGCTGGACCGGCGACATCCATACGATCGTCGCGGAGTACGGGATTCTTCCCTTGGTGGGCCTGCATGTCGCCGCGGCGTTGTACCACTTCTTCATCCGCCGCGACCGCGTCCTGCAGCGCATGCTGCCGGGCGTGTGATGCTGGAACCTATCTCAAAATACCGTTCGCCCCCGGATCAAGTCGGGGGCGGCTCTGAGCGAAGCGCCGCAGGCGCGAAGTCGAAGGGCGGCAAGTTTCTGTTTTCGCGTGTTTCGACTTCGCGAAGCTTTGCTTCGCTACGCTCAACGCGAACGGTTGGAACAATTTGAGATGGGGTTCTGGTGAATTCAGAGCGGCAAAGAAGTGGACGCTACACACTCGAGCGACGGTCCAGTTGGTGCGTGTGTCGTGAAATCAGACGCGTGATCTCGGCTGACAACTGCTGCTGTGTATAAGGCTTGGCAATCCGGGGGAGCTCGATGGGCTGCGTGCCTTGCAGCTCGGCATAACCGGTTGCCAGCAGGATCGGCAGCTTCGGATGCTGCTTGCGGAGGGCGACGGCAAGATCCACGCCGGTCATGCCTGGCATGGCGTAGTCGGTTACCACGATGTCGGGAGCAAGACCATCCTGCAGCAGGACGAGAGCCTCGTGGCCGGAGTGCGCCTCGGTGACCCGATGACCGAGGTCTTCCAACAGTGCAGCCGTGCTGCTGGCAATCAGCGCATCGTCGTCCACCAGCAATATCGTGGCCGGCGCTGCTGCGGCTTCGATTGGCGCGGGCAGCGTGAGGGGCGCCGGTGCAGTTTCGGCAACGGGCAACCATAGATCCGCCCGGGTGCCCTCGCCCAGGGTACTGTGCAGCCGGAACGCGCCGCCCGATTGCTCGGCGAGCCCGTGCACCATCGAGAGCCCCAATCCCGTGCCCTTGCCGGCGCCCTTGGTGGAGAAGAACGGCTCGACTGCGCGGGCCAGTGTTGCCGCGTCCATCCCGGCCCCCGTGTCCTGCACCGAAAGTCGCACGTACTCACAGGGTTGAAGATCCGGTTGCTCCGCGGTTGCAACGCAGCGCTCCATCGCGATCGTCAAGGTCCCGCCGGCAGGCATGGCGTCGCGTGCGTTGACCGCCAAGTTCAGCAATGCCATTTCCAACTGATTCGGGTCGATATTGACGTTGGGCAAGGGCTCGCCCGCATGGATTTCCACGTTGATCAGCGGCCCGACCGATCGTTCGATCAGGTCGCGCATGTCCTGGACCAGGGTTTGGATGTTGGTTGCGCGCGATTGCAACTCTTGCTTGCGGGCGAAGGCCAGCAATCTCTGCGTCAAGGTGGCGCCGCGCCGCGCGCCCTCCATCGCGCCATGCAGCAGTCTCGCTTGGCGCGGATCATGATCGATTTTCCTGGCCAGCAATTCCAGATTGCCGATCACTGCCATGAGCAGGTTGTTGAAATCGTGTGCGACGCCTCCCACGAGTTGCCCCATGGTTTCCAGCTTCTGCGCCTGCATGAGAGCCGCCTGAGCTCGTTCCCGACGCTTGCTTTCTTCGCGCAACTGCTCATTGGCGCTTTGCAGCGCCTGGGTGCGTTGTACGACCAGGTGCTCCAGATTCTTGGCCGCGTGTTGCTGTGCTTCGAGGTACGCGCGGGCTTCATATTGGCGGGCGCGGCCGCGCTTGGCCGACAGCACTGCTGCCTGAAGCGAGATCGCCTGCATGGGGCGTTCGAGAAAGGAGATGTTGCGGAGTTTGCCGACGATCCGGCGCCTGAACTCCGTGAATTGCGGCCCGTCGTTCTGGTTGGTTATGACAATGAAGGGAAAATCCGACCAGGGCGGCTGGGCATTCACCCACGCGGTCAGTCGTTCTATCGATTTCCCATAGAGCGCCTCCTCGGCGACCAATGCGAGATCGGCGCCCCGGTCGAGTTGCATGAGAAGTTCGCAGACGTCGCCACAAATGTGCGAATCGAGACCAGCTTGCTCCACCAGCTTCGCGCAGGCGGCGGCGTCCCGACCGACCGGCGCAAGAATCAGCACGTTGCCTTCAGGCATCTCGGCTTGCCTGGCTGCCGTTTTCCGGCAGCAGCGGAGCCATCTCGCCCGTGTAGACGGGCGTTCCGGAAAAGATTCCGGTGAACCCTTTGAGCGGAGGACTGAGGCGCACCCCGCCGTAGCTCAGCCGAAATTCCCGAATCGTGTGTTCGTGATTCCCGCTGCGTTTTTTCACTACCGAAAGCGCGCGGCGTACCGTGCCGTCATACTCGAAATAGCGCAACATCAGCACGGCATCGCTGAGATAGCTGATGTCGAGCGGTGTATCCATGGGGCCGACCAGCCCGTGCTGCGCGAGCACAAGCAATGTCAGCACACCGAGTTGGCTCAGATAACTCAGCAGCTCGTGCATTTGCAGCACAAGAAACCGCTCGTCCGGCATCGAGTTGAGATAGCCGTTCAGGCTGTCGATCACGACGATTCGCGCGTTATCGCGTTCCACTGCAGCGCGTACTCGGTGCGCGAATTCTCCGGGCGACAACTCCGCGGGATCAATCTGCTGGAGCTGGATCAGCCCTTGTTTCATCGCGTCCTCGAACGGCAAGCCCAGGGTGCGGGCGCGTGCCCTGATGGTGCCTCGGCCCTCGTCGAAGGCAAATATGGAGGTGCGCTCGCCACGCTGCGCCGCCGCGATCGCGTAGGTCACGGCAATCGATGATTTGCCGACGCCGGCGGCCCCGATCAGGAGCGCGTTGGTGCCCCGTTCCAAGCCGCCGCCGAGAAGCTTGTCCAGTTCGGCGTTGCCGCTCGGAACGAAGTCTCCAACGAAATCCTTGTGATGCTCTGCCGCGACCAGCCGCGGGTAGATCTTCAACCCGCCGCGTTGGATGGCGAAATCGTGAAAGCCGCCCTTGAAAGGGATACCCCGCATCTTCACCACGCGCAGGCGCCGGCGTTCCGCGCCGTAGCCGATCGCCAATTGTTCGAGCAGCAACACCCCGTGCGCGATGGAGTGGAGCTGGAGGTCCTTCTCATGCGCGGTCAGATCGTCGAGCAGGATCACGGTGCACTTGCGGTTCGAAAAGAAGTGCTTCAACGCAAGGACCTGACGGCGATATCGCAGAGGGTTTTGCGCCAGCAGCCGAAGTTCGGACAGGCTGTCGATCACTACCCGCGCAGGATTGACCTCTTCGACCTTCTCGAAGATGAGCCCACTGGTTTCGCCCAGTTCCATCTCGGCCGGCTGCAGGACGGTCAGTTCCTGGCTGGGATCGAGAGTGGTTTCGGGTGGGACGAGCTCGAAAACAGTGATTCCTTCCAGGGACCATCCATGGCGATGGGCAACCAGTTTCAGCTCGCGTTCGGTTTCAGAAAGGGTAATGTAGAGCGTGGGTTCGCCGAGGCGCACCCCCTCGAGCAGGAATTGCATGGCCAGGGTTGTCTTGCCCGTCCCAGGCCGCCCTTCGTAAAGGTACATTCGCTCAGGGTCGATTCCGCCGCCGAGAATCTCGTCAAGACCCGCGCTGCCGGTGGAGATTCGCAGCGGTTCAACGTCGTCCCGCTCCGGCACGTTACCCTTCTGTTTGCCCATTGCCGTTCCTTCGCCTTCCAGAATCCCGTTCGCGTCAGAAGCGGAATTGTTGTGGCAGATTAGCATTGTCCGCAAGATGTACGTTTGCCGACGGGGCGCCGAATTGCGGCCGCAAGGGGAGCGACACGGGCGCGCATTCGCGTGCAGATGGCTATCTGGCGAAGTAACCGGATTTTGAAGCCGCGGATGACGCACGAAATCCGAAATCGGAGGCTCGGCAGCGTCCACCGCGAAGCCAGATGCTGCGAGGGCCGCAAAGCCTGGCGACCCGGCTTTACGGCATCACGTACATGGCTACTCCTCGGCAATGTGCCCGAGCATGCCAGCTTGGGCGTGACGTCAAGGTGAAGCACGAAATGACCAGCCGGACGTTTCAGCCGATCGATGGTTTCCCGGTGAACACCGCCAATTGGGCTCCGAAGGCGCGCCGGAACGCGGGACGCGCTTCGCCGCGGGCGACATAGGCGGCGAGGTTCGGGTATTCGTCCAGGATGCCCGACGGCCTCAGCCGCAGCAGCGCGTGCACCATCATGAGGTCGCCCGCGCTGAAAGCGCCGTCGAGCCAGTCGGCATCGCCGAGGCGAACGGAAAGGTCGTCCAGCCGGTGGCGGATGCGATCCTTGACGAGCGGCAGGCGTTCCCCGGCCCATGGCTTGTCGCCTTCCAGGATCTTGGCGGTCACGAGTTCGAGGATCGGCGGCTCCACCGTGTTGAGCGCGGCGAACATCCAGGTGATCGCCCGCGCCCGGGCATTCGCGTCGTCCGGCATCAGGCCCGCTTGGCGCTCCGCGATGTGGAACACGATGGCGCCCGACTCGAACAGGACGAGATCGCCTTCTTCATAGGTGGGAATCTGTCCAAATGGGTGTAGCGCACGATGCGCGGGCTCCTTCATCGCGCTGAAAGAAACGAGCCGGACTTCGTAGGGCTGGCCCACTTCCTCGAGCGCCCAGCGGACGCGCATGTCGCGCGCCAGTCCCTTGCCGCGGTCGGGTGATTGTTCGAAAGCAGTGATGGTGGGAATCACGGGAAGGCTCCAAGTGAGTGCAGGGCGTCATCGTGCGCCGGAACATTCGTGGAACCGCAGCTCCGTCCGTTCGGCGCTTTTCGTTGGTTCGCAGACGCGACGAACGACACGCGTATGGATCGACAACCACCGCGACGGTCTGCGCGCCGGTGAATGCTTTTAAAAGCGACGCCGGGCAATTCGGGCGCGCCGCACTGGAAATATTCTCATGCGGCAAAACGTCATTACTCCGGGTTTCGCTGGAACGGGTGCGCAGGCGAGCGTCCGCCGGAATGGATTGTCAGCCTTCAGCGACGAATGTTGTGTCCGATGCGCCAGAGAACACCGGCAGGATCCGTAAGCGTGAAATCCCGGATTCCCCATGGGCGATCTTCCGGTGCGCCGAGGCGCGCGGAGAATCGCGTGACAACGCCAGACGCCTTCACGTGCTGATACCAATCATCCGCGTTTTCGACAAGCATATGCATCATGAAATTGTTCGCATGCTCTGGAACGTAGAACTGCTGCAGCAGAAATGCGGTTCCGCCGTAACGGATGTATGCGAGTTCATGCGACTGCCAAGGTACTTCAAAGCCAATCGCTTCGTAGAATGCAATGGAATCCGCGAGCTGACGAGCTGGAACGAAGGCTTTGATTTCGATGGCCGCAAGATTCATGGGGTGCGTCCAGCAGGGCCTAACGCTTGAAGCAAGCGGCGACGGAATACCGTCTGCCTGACCGAGATGTTGGCCCGCGCCCGTGCCGGGCTTGCAGGCAACAATTTGCGCATATACGATAATTATGCATGAGCCACGACCCCGCGAAGCGCCGCAAGAACCTGCGTAAGCATGGCATCGACCTGCCCAGCTGCATGGAAGCGTTCGATGGACCCATGCTGACCCGAGAGGATGACCGCGAAACTTACGGCGAGCAACGCTTGGTGAGTCTGGGCTGGGCGCATGGCCGAGTGGTTGTGCTTGTGTGGACCGACCGCGACGGCGGGCCAAGACTGATTTCATGCCGTGAGGCAGAACCCTATGAATGTGAAGCGTACTACCGCGCGTACCCGCAAATCTGACGTGCCGTACAACCCCAAGAACAAAACGGCAACGTTGAAGTATTGGAAAAATGCCACTACGCATCGAGGCGTGGCCGAACTGCGCGCGAAGCGAGGGAGGCCGGCCAAGCCGCCTGAGGAACGCAAAGAGCAAATTGCCCTGCGCGTGGATAAAGACGTGCTGGAGTGGTACCGCGATCAAGGTGCCGGCTGGCAGACCCGAATGAATGCCGTGTTGAAGGCATTCCGCGACGCGGCAAGCTGATTTGCGGGGGTTGGCGTCTGAATTTGGCGCGACAAGCGCGTCCGCATTGACATGTCCGGCGGGACTACTACGCTCGATGTGAGCCGCCTTCACGGTCGGCCGAGCAAACCATGCGACAACGCCCGTATCCGCCCGTCTGGTTGATGGGCTTGACCGACCTGACCATCGGCATGTACGTCGGCATGCTGATCGTCACCCTGCCGGAATTGCTGGCGGCGCGGCATGTGCCCGAGGCCACCATCGCCACGCTGACGGCAGGCGTGGCGTTTTCGCCGTCGTTCTGGGCGTTTCTGGTTTGTCCGGTTCTCGACGTGCGCTTTACGCACCGGCTTTACGCGGTGTTCGGCGCCGTGGGCTGCGCGGTGTGCCTGACCGCGGCACTATTCAGTCTGCACCACATGGTGCTGCTGGGTGCATTGCTGTTGCTCGGCGCGCTGTCCGGGGTAATGGGAGCAAACGCATTGGGCGGATGGTTCGCCAAAGTCGTTGCACGTGAGGACAAGACACACCTCAGCGCATGGATGACCATTGCCAATTTCATCGGGAACGGACTGAGCGCGGTGGTGGCGGGCGCGGTGATCTCGCACTTGGGACTGCCTGTCGCGGCGCCGTTGCTGGGCGTGTTGCTCTTGCTGCCGGTTGCGATCTATCCATTCATTCCCGTGCAGAAGCCCGACGCGCGATTGGCGCGCGAGAGCTTTGGCCGCTTTTTCGGCGAGATCGTGCAGGTGTTCAAGCGTCGCGAGGTGCTGGTGGCGCTGGCATTGTTCATCCTGCCTGCTGGATCGTTCGCACTGACCAATGTGTTGGGCGGGCTGGGCGCGGCGTTCCACGCTTCGATGCAGGAAGTCAGCGTCGCGGCCGGCATCGGGATTCCCGCGGGCGGAATCCTGGGCAGTCTGTGTTTGCCGCTGCTTGCCCGACGTCTGCGGTTGCGGCCGTTGTTCCTCGCCGTGGGGATCGTTGGTGGCCTGTTTACGCTCGGCCTGTTGTGGCTGCCGCATTCGCCCGCGACGTTCGTGGTTGCGATCGTGGGCGAGAACGTGTTCGAGTCGCTGGCGTACGCGGCCACCTTCGCAATTTCGTTCGAGACGATCGGGCAGGGCAATCCGCTCTCGGCGACGATCTACAGCGTGCTGAGTGCGGCGGCCACCTTCCCGGTCGACTACATGGCCGCGATCGACGGCCATGCATTCCAGTGGCACGGACTGGCCGGCGCGTTCGGCGTCGATGCGCTGGCCGGCATCGCTTCCTGTCTCGCGCTGGCGCTGATGTTGAAGCTGGTTCGCGCAAAATCGGCTGCGGTACCTGGTCCGGCCGACGTTGCGGGTGGCGACAGCGCCAACAATGCCGCCTGATGTCGGCGACGCGTCGACTCGGTGCAGCCTCTGCACGGCAAGGTGAAGGATGGCTCCGGTGCTATTCTTCCGGAGCGTACGAACGCATTGCAGCAGGAGGCAGGCGCCATGGCACAGCGCTTCAAAGTCGGCGACCACGTCACATGGAACTCCGAGGCCGGACACGTCAGCGGCACGATCATCAAGGTGCACACGCAGGATTTCGTTTACAAGGGCTACACGCACCACGCCAGCGAGGACGATCCGCAATACGAGATCAAGAGCGACAAGAGCGATCGCGTCGCGGCGCACAAGGGCTCGGCATTGAGGAAGAAGACCGGCCGCTGAAAGTGCGCGGCAACGCCACACATCCAGTCGATTTCTGACATCTCGGTCCCAAGGGCTAACACGTCGATGAAGACGGGCCAGAGCGGCATTTTCAGTCTGGGAACATCCTCCCACGTGTACCTGGAGTGGGATCTGTCGGACGCCCAGCGTGACCGGGACCTGGCGGCCGCCATCGCTTCGTTGCGCGAACCGCGGACGACGATCGGCGGCGTCAACCTCGTTTCGGGGTTCCGGCCCGAGTTGTGGAGCAAGGTGGCGCCGGACGACATGCCTTCGGGGCTGCACGGGTTCAGGGATCTCACCGGGATCGAAGGATTCGTGATGCCGGCGACGCAGCACGACGCGATCATCTGGTTATCGGGAAGCGCCTATGACGTGCTGTTCGATGTGGCACACCAGATCATTTCCGACTTCCATGGCCTCGCGACGGTGGCCGAGGAAACCGTGAGTTGGCCGTACCGGCACGATCGCGACCTGACCGGTTTCATAGACGGCACCGAGAACCCGTCCCTGATCGATGCGCCGGAAATCGTGCTGGTGCCCGACGGACAGCCTGGCGAAGGCGGGACGGTGCTGCTCCTGCAAAAGTGGATACACGACACCGCGCAATGGGAATCGCTGTCGGTGCACGCCCAGGAACAGGCCATGGGCCGCACCAAGCAGGACAGCATCGAACTCACCGACAAACCGCCGGATTCCCACGTGGCGCGCACCGATCAGGATCAGTTCGGCCATGTGTTTCGGCGCAACATGCCATTCGGCACCACGACGCGCCACGGCACGATGTTCGTCGGGTTTTGCGCCGAGCAACGACCGCTCGCCGCGATGCTGGAAAGCATGGCGGGACTGACCAACGGCGTGCGTGACGCGCTCACGCGCTACACCCACCCGCTCACCGGCGCGTATTACTTCGTTCCTTCGACCGAGCGTCTGCGCGGGTTTGGTGCGGTTGATCCCTGAAATTGCCGCGCATGCATGAAAGACAGTCGCGGTGCTCTTCGTGCGCCGACCGTAGGCCTTTTCAGCGTGACCGATCCCGCTCAGCGGAATCCATTCGGTTTGCGGGCCAGTGCCTTGGCCTGGGCAGCGCGACACCTTTCGAGATAGCGCGCCGCGTGTCCGCGGGATCGGGGCTGAACGTCAACCGGCAGCTGTCACGAACGCTGCAAGATGGCTGAGCGTCGAGTTCAATCCCGTTTGGTGGTCCTCCGGACTGATCCCGGCTGGCACGTCCTCACAACGTACCGTCACGATCGTTCCGCTCTCAGCGGACTCGAATGACCACGATATTCGCATCTCTCCCGCGAACGCAGGATCGTTGCTTTTGAAAGTGACGATCTGTTCGATTCGCTCGTGTGGCACCAGTTTCGCGAATCGAACTTCGACCTCGTCGGTACCGTCGGACGTTTTTCCCGGCGCGCCGCGTTGATCGCCATACGTCAGTCGCAACCTGTAACCGCCGCTTTCTCGGAACGCGAAGGCGAGCATCTTTCCCGTCATGCCTTCGGGTGGCAGCCAAGTTTCCATGGCGTCGGCTGTCGCGAACGCCTCATAAATCCTTGAGGCAGGAGCGCGAATCAGTCTCGATGCCGCGTCTATTCGCCTGGACATTCCTTCGACAGTACCGACACGAGCACCTGCTTGAGATCACGAAACCAGTAGGGCTTCTGCAACACCGGACGATTGCGGAATGCCTCAGGCAGCGCACTGGCGGAGTAGCCGGTGGTGAACACGAAAGGAAGGCCGCGGGCTGCGATGGCTTCGGCAACGGGGAAACTCTGTTTGTCGCCAAGGTTTACATCGAGCAGCGCAATGTCGAAGCTCAGGGTTTCGGCTTTTGCCGTTGCTTCATCGACGCGAGTGGCGAGGCCCACGACCTCGCAACCCAGGTCGCGAAGAAGATCCTCCACCATCATCGCAACGCGTGGTTCGTCTTCGACGACCAAAGCGCGTTTCCCCTGTAGTAGATGATTGGGTTCGTCCATGCAGCCCTGTCTCCCCCGGACACGGCCTCGAATTTAGCGCGACGGCGAACCACGAACTGTGAGAACGGTCTTCATTCTGGTGTTGTGACCCTTGCTTCCTGATCCCGCCACAAATGTGGACTCGATTCCTGTGCGGGGAAATGCCAGGCCAACCTCGCCATGGCGTCGGGCAGCCGTCCACGCTCGATCAGACGCGATCCGAAACCTCGGCGGCAGTCACGCCAGCGACCCGCGCTGGATGCATGCGGCGGAATGGATTGGTACATCCGGGTTGCCGCCGCGTTTGCTCGCGGGGAGTTGCGCACAAAGGCGCCCGCGAAGGATCGCGATCGACGGGGAGTGCAAACTTGTCGCGTGGTACCGAAGCGAGGCGGGCGAACTGCGAAACCACCCTTCAGGCAAGCGCAATCCCTGCGCCTGCCCGAAGCGATGTTCGCCACGTCGGCGGGGCGCGGCGAGTACCAGTCAAGCCGGGAGGGGCTCGACCAAGAAGGGCCTTCCCTGGTCCGATGGAGGGGTCACGGATTAGGCGAGCCTCCACATACGCGGGTGACGACACGGGCTGTCCCTGACGGTGTCTCCATCACGCGCGCTTCCAATTCCAAAGCGTTCTGCGGAAAAACTCCTTCAACTCAACAGATCGCTCTCGAACTCGAACACCTGCAACAGCGCCTCGCGACGATCGAAGCCGTACCGGGCTTGCAAAACGCTTGCCAAGTACTCTGCATTTCCGTCCGGGCGCATTACGTCGTCCCTGGTCAACTTGTGCCACCGGCGCCTGATCCTGTCGGGGATCTCCGACCACCGCAGCATGATCCTGTCATCTGGAATGTAGTCGCGGGCCATTACTGCACTCATTCTTCTGCTCCGTCTTCTGAACTGCATGTGCCTCACGGCGCGGACAGAGATGGTCTGCAATGGCGGGCCAGGAGTCAATGCGATCCCGTCCTGCTGTTGCCAACAGTTCATTGAATTCATGAAGTTTTTTCCGACCGCGCGACTTTTTACATTCTTTTCTTCCTGCCGAACCTAATCGAACGCAGCCCACCGGAACACGCTCGACCGTCCCGACAAAACGTCGTTGCTGTGGAAATTTTGTGGTGCGCAGGCGGCGCTCAATACGCCTGGAACTGTCTCGAGCCAATCTCGTGGCCTCGGCCGCCGTGCCAACCCGCGTGCGCTGTATCGATGGCGCCAAAGTGCGATGATACGCAGGCTTGGCCATCGTCTGTTGGCCGTATCCGTCTTGTCGCTACCCACCAGAGGTCAACCATGAAAGCTCGTCTGCTCGTGATGCTGTTGGCGGCGGTATTGCCGATCTCTGTGCTTGCCGCTCCGGCGCCGCTCACGCCGCAAGCAGTCATCAAGATTCCCGGCGGCGAACACGGCATCGGCTTCGACGACATCGGCTATGCCGCGCAGCTCGATCGCGTCACGGTTCCGGCAGGCGCGACCGGCAATCTGGTATTGATGGATCCGGCGACCCGCGCGCTCACCGTGATCCCGGGCGTGAGCGCTCCGCCCGGGAAGGTCCGGCAACGCCGCGAAGGCACCACGTCCGCGATATACGCTGAAGGCTACCTGTTTGCCAGCGATCACGATCCTGAGGAGGTCGTGACGATCGATCCGCGAACCCATGCCGTATTGGGACGCACGAGACTGGAAAGCGGACCGGATTACGTCCGCTACGTCGCGCGCACCCACGAAATCTGGGTCACCGAGCCCGGCAAGCAGCAGATCCAGGTGTTCAAGCTTTCCGTGGCCCCGAAACCCTTGTTGGCGCCGGAAACGTCGATCCACATTGCCGGCGGCCCGGAATCGCTGGAAATCGACAATGCACGCGACCGCGCCTATGCGAATCTTTGGAAGGGCAAGACCGTGGAAATGGAACTCACCACGCACAAGGTGCTGGCCGAATGGCCCAACACGTGCAAAGGCTCACACGGCATCGCCATTGATCGAGCGAACGAGCACGTGTTCGTCGCCTGCGGCGAAGGCAAGGTCGTGACACTGGCGCCCGCGGAGAAAGGGAAGGTGATCGCAAGCGCACCGGCTGGGGCCGGCATCGACATCATCAGCTACAGCCCGAAGCTGCATCACTTGTACGTGCCCGGAGCGCGCGCAGCCACACTCACGATCTTCGATGCCAGCACTTCGGGTGCGCTGAAGCCGATCGCCGTGTACAAAACCGCGGAGCGCGCGCATTGTGTCACTGACGACGACAATGGCCACGTCTTCGTGTGCGATCCGCGTGCCGGTACGATCCTGGAAATAAATGATCGCTGAGTCAGGCGGTCTGCAGGCCGCGAGTTGGCGATCTCGGTTGCAGCAGTGGCCACGGTGTTGGCATCGAGCGGGAGACCAGAAGCGGCCGCGCGAATGATCCGGGTTCCAGGGCAACTCGTGCTCAGCCGGGATGCAGCGTTTCATTCGGCATCGGAGGTGGCCGCACACGGCTGCGGCGCACAACACGATGTAGTCTGCCGAGACAGGAAATCCGGCAGCGTGGTGTTGAGGTCTCCGCATGTCCGATGATGCAATCAGTGATCCCATCGACATGGATACCAGCGCGATGGCGGGAATCGCCGCCGAGGGCATCCTGCTCGCGGGTGGCATGTGCGCGATCCTGCTGCAGGTCGCGCATCCGGCGGTTGCCCGCGGCGTCGCGCGGCACAGCAACTTCACCTGGCGCGCGATGGATCGGCTGCGCGCGACCATGACCTATGTGTATTGCATGGCGTTCGGGAACCCGGAGGAACGGCGGATCATCCGCGACCATGTCAATCGGGTGCACCGCGGCATCAACGGTGCCGGCTACAACGCCCTCGATCCGGACTTGCAGCTTTGGGTTGCGGCGACGCTCTACCACACGTCCCGCATGTTATATGAGGACTGGGTCGGTCATCTCGACCGCGACACCGCGCAAGCCGCCTACCGCGAATATCGCGTCCTGGGTGTGGTATTGCAGATGCGCGACGATCAGTGGCCGCCGGACGAAGCGGCATTCCGCAGCTACTGGGACGGCATGCTGGATCGGCTGCAGGTGACCGACTCTGCCCGCAGCGTCTGCCATGACCTGTTCCATCCACGTCGCCTCCCGGCATGGATGCGTGCGGCGATGCCGCTCAACCGGCTGATCACGGCCGGCTTGTTGCCGGCCCGGCTCCGTGAGGCCTACGGGATCGAATGGAATGCGCGGCGGGCACGGCGCTTCCGTGCACTCTCGACTGCAACGCGCGCCATCTACCCCCATCTGCCGAGGCCGATCCGGCAACTCCCCAAAACGTGGTATCTGCGCGATATGCGCCGTCGGCTTTCCGCAGTTTAGGCCGCACCGGCGACCTCAACTCCGCGTGGCTTGCGCAGTCATTGGCGATCGGACCCTGTAACCGTTTTGCAACATTGCGCCGCTGCAATAATCCCGTCACCGGTCTGCCACACCACTGCGCATGCACAAACGCGTCCTGATCGTCGAAGACGAAGCTTCGATCCGCGACATGGTGGCCTTCGCCTTGCGCAAGGCAGAGATGGAAGTGATCCATGCGGCGGATGCGCGGGCGGCGCTGTTCGCGATCAGCGATGCACCACCGGACCTGATCCTGCTGGACTGGATGCTGCCGGGCATGACGGGCCTGGAACTCGCCCGCCGCCTGCGGAGCGAGGAACGCACCGCCGAGGTGCCGATCATCATGTTGACCGCGCGCGGCGAGGAGATGGATCGCGTGAGCGGCCTCGAGGCCGGCGTCGACGATTACGTCGTGAAACCCTTCTCGACCCGCGAGCTGATCGCGCGCATCAAGGCCGTGCTGCGGCGCGCGCAGGCAGACGGCGGCACGGGGTCGATCGAGATCGGCGGCCTGCGCATCGACGGTCCCGCGCATCGTGTATTCGCGGGCGACGCACAGGTCGAGATCGGACCGACCGAATACCGCCTGCTTTATTTCTTCATGAGCCACGTCGACCGCGCGTATTCGCGCGCCCAACTGCTCGACCAGGTGTGGGGCGGCAGCGTCTACGTCGAGGAACGCACGGTGGACGTGCACATTCGTCGGCTGCGCAAAACGCTGGAGCCGTTCGGGCTGGACGCATTGATCCAGACCGTCCGCGGCACGGGTTACCGCTTCTCTGCTTCGCCATGAATGCCGAACGCGCGCGCACGCGGCGCTTCGCGGCCCAGTTGCGCGACCTGCGCACCGTGGCGTGTGCGCTGCCCGACGCGCTGGTGCTGCTGGACACCGAAGGTCGCGTGTGTTGGTGCAATCCCGCGGCACAGCGCCTGCTCGGCATCGCGTGGCCGCGCGATCGTGGACTGCCCGTGGCGGAGCATTTTGGCGAGGGCGAGGCGGGCGCCTTGCTGCGGATGGGGGAAGGCGATGCCGACGATGTTCCATCGCCGGTCGATCGGGCCATGCGCCTGCAACTCTCGCTGATTCCCTATGGCGACCAGCGCCGCCTGCTGATCGCGCGCGATATCAGTCGCGTCACGCGGCTTGAACAGGTGCGCCGCGATTTCGTCGCCAACGTCTCGCACGAACTCCGGACGCCGTTGACGGTGATCCACGGTTACCTGGAACTGCTCGATCCGGAAGACGTCCCGGCGCTCGCGCCGGTGCTTGGCGAAATGCGCGCGCAATCGCAGCGGATGCGGCAAATCGTCGAGGACCTGCTCGAACTGTCGCGTCTGGAAATGCAGCAGCACCTCGCCGAGGAACGTGTCGAAATGGCCCCGATGCTGGAAACCCTGCGCCGCGAAGCCGAAGCCCTGAGCCAGGGCAGGCATGGCATCGAAGTCGAAGGTGAAGGCGACGTCGACCTGCTGGGCTCGCCCAAGGACCTGCACAGCGCGTTTTCCAATCTTGTCAGCAATGCGGTGCGCTACACGCCCGACGGAGGCGCGATCAGGATCCATTGGCGACACACGCCGACCGGAGCAGAGTATTCGGTGAGCGATACCGGGTACGGCATTCCCGCCGAACACCTGTCGCGGCTCACCGAACGCTTTTATCGGGTGTCGTCGAGCCGTTCGCGCGCCACCGGCGGCACCGGACTTGGTCTTTCCATCGTCAAGCACGTGTTGAACCTGCACGGCGCGCAGTTGCGGATCGAAAGCGAGCCTGGCAAGGGTTCGACGTTCACCTGCGCGTTCAACCAGGCGCGCTTGCTGGGCCACGAAACCTGAGAGCCGGAAGGGCGCCCGCCCGTGGCGGGGGCGGGCGCGCGGAAGAACTACTGCTCGTCGTCATCACCGTCGTGATGACGCCACCGGTGGTGCCAGTCGTGATCATCATCGCGATACCAGCCGCGATGCCAGTAATGATCCCGGTCGCGGTCCCATCCGTGGTAGTAGCCGGGGTAAGGCTCGGTATAAACCACGCGCGGGGCGTAGTAGGCAGGACGCGTGTAATAGACCGGCGGTGGCGGGGGGGCGTAATACACGGGCGGGCTGTACACCTCGACCGGCGCAGGCGCCAACCATCCGCCGAGGTTGATGCCGAGGAAGACGTGGGTGTGCGCGGACGCCGCCATCGGCACCATCGCCGCAAGGGCCAAAGCCGAACCCGCCAACAGGCATGTTGTACGTTTTGTGGTTTTCATGCAGTCCTCCGTGCAGGGCGTCAGGCTCGTTTCTCTGCCCGACGCGGCAAGGCTGCAGAGTGTGCCTTCGCGTACGCTTAGTGACGCCCATGGCGTTCAGCGAACGGCAGGCTACGCGTCAAGGCGGCGGGCTCTCGCGCGCCGCCGGTCATGCCGAGACAGACGTTTCGATCAGAATTTCACCTCGCCCCATGCGCCGAGCTCGCGCGATCTGGTGTTCGTTTTGCTGTTGTCCTTCAGCATCTCGTTCTTGTAGGCGAGCGCCACGCGCACGCCTTCAGTCACGGGGAAGGCGACGCCGAAGTTGTAATACGTATCCTTGAGACTCGGGTCGAGATCCTTGCTCGGGTTCACGCGGTCGTAGCGCGCGAAGATCGAAGCCGGGCCGAAGTCGTAGCTGCTCCACAGCGACCAGCCATCGGCCGAGTCGGTGGCCGGCGTGAGCACGTTGTTCCAGTCGGTGGCGCGGAAATATTCGCCGCCGAGCCGGAGACCGCCGCCGTGGTAGGCGATCATCGCGTCGTACCGGTGCGCATCGTGGAGCGCCGGCGTGCTGTGCGTGTCCTTGCCGAGATCGCCGCTGTAGACGCCCACACCGATCATGACGCTCTTGATTGGCTGGAACCCGACGCGGCCTTCGAAGTCCACGCTGTCGGAGCGGGTGGGATTCTTGTACCCGCCGCCGTTGATGATGGACGCCTGGTAGTTGAACATGCCGCTGGCGCCGAGCAGATGGACGCCCCAGTCCGCCGAGGTGCCGAATTTCACGCGGTCCACCAGCGTGTTTTCGACGAAGCGGTAGCCGTACCAGTCTTCCACGAACGGAATCCAGGCCATGTTCGCCGAACCGACGCGCAGCGTCGCCAGCGGACTGAATGCGCCCTGCAGATACGCTTTCTTGACGAACAACTGGGTCTCGCCATCCACGCTGCTGTAGTTGAAATCCGTCGTCAGGTTGGCCGACCAGATGTCGTTGAAAGCGTGGTCCACCGTGAGGTAGAAGCGCTTTACGTCGAGCCCGGTGCCGGAGGCATCGGTCTTCGTGCCGTTCTTCGTCTGGTCGAGGTAGGTGAAGTCGATGAACGCCGTGCCGCCGATCCTGGTGTTGCTGGCCCAGGCATATGGCGCAGGCTGCGCAGGTTTTGCCTGTTGCTGCGGTGACGACGCGATGTTCTGCCGAGTACCGGTCTCGCCGGTCTGCGCTTTTGAGCGCTGCTCCAGTTCGTTCACTTTCGCTTGCAGGACCGCAAGCTGCTGCTTCAGTTGTGCAATTTCGGCAGCCTCGTTCGATTGCGCGAACGCGGGCGTTGGCATCGATGCGCCGCTGACCATCGCGAGCACGACGGCTGCGGCGAGAACTCTGCGTTTCATGGTGATCTCCGCTGCGGTTGAGATGCGCCCCGACGGCAGGTCGGGAGCGCGCGCCAGCGTGCGTTGCCTCGGTTACAAGGACATGCACATTGGATGACAGATCGAAGACAGCACGTTGAAGGATTTGCGGCGGGCGCCGCGATGTCGGGAGGGGCGCATGTTCTACCAGCGCGTGCGTTAAAAGCTTATGCGTCGTCGCTGTAACACGCCTGTAACCAAGGGCTCATCGAGCTGCAATATGCAAAGAGTCAAATGGCGACCGGGCAAACCTGCTCGCGCACCCGGAGCCAATCATGTTCAATCTCAAATCAATAGGAATCTACGTCGCTGCCATTGCGGCCGCGACGTTGCTCGGAACCGCCGCGCACGCGACCGACATCACGGGTGCCGGATCGAGCTTCGTATATCCGGTGATCTCGAAATGGTCGGCGGCCTACGCCGCGAAAACCGGCAATCGCGTCAACTATCAGTCCATCGGCTCCGGTGGCGGCATCGCGCAGATCGAGGGCGGCACGGTGGATTTCGGTGCCTCGGACAAGCCGCTCGACGCGGCGACGCTCGCCAAATTCGGCTTCGGCCAGTTTCCCGACGTGATCGGCGGCATCGTCCCGGCCTTCAAAGTGGAAGGTGTGGCGCCCGGCAAGCTGGTGCTGGACGGGGCGACGCTGGCGAACATTTTCCTCGGCAAGATCACACATTGGAACGATCCCGCGATTGCCAAGCTCAATCCAGGACTGAAGCTGCCCGACGCGAAGATCAACGTGGTGCATCGTTCCGACGGTTCCGGCACGACGTTCAACTTTACCGATTACCTCTCGAAGGTCAGCACGGAGTGGAAGGCCAAGGTGGGCGAGGGCACGGCGGTGACCTGGCCGACCGGCATCGGCGGCAAGGGCAACGAAGGCGTGTCAGCCTACATCCGGCAAATTCCGAACTCGATCGGCTACGTCGAATACGCGTATGCGGTGCAGAACCACCTTGGCTATGCGCGCATGAAGAATGCGGCGGGGCAAGTGGTGCAGCCGGATGCAGCCAGCTTCCAGGCTGCTGCCGCCACTGCCGATTGGGCAAACGCGAAGAACTTCGACCTGCTGATCACCAATGCGCCCGGCGCGAAGGCGTGGCCGATCACCGCCACCTCGTGGGTCATCATGTACAAACAGCCGAAGAACGCGACGCACTCGAAGGTGGCGCTGGATTTCTTCCGCTACGCCTATACCGATGGCAAGTCCGCGGCAGCGGCCTTGGACTATGTGCCGCTTCCTCAAAGCTTGGTGAAGCAGATCGAAGCCTATTGGAAGGCCGAATTCAAGCAGTGAGCACATGCTCCCAACCGCTCGCGCTGAGCGTAGCTTGCGCAGCAAGCGGAGTCGAAGCGCCCTTCGACTTCGGTCCTTCGGACCTACGCTCAGGGCGAACGAAATTTGTTCAAACGGCCATCTAGCCAGCACCGATGTCATCGATCCCGGCCACCATCGCAACTGAAAACGCCGACCGCCGCAGCCGCGTTGATGCTCGGCACGACGTGTGGTTCCGCCGGCTGCTGAAGGTATGTGCGCTGCTGGTGCTGGCCGCGCTGTTGGGCGCTGCACTCTCCACCTTGTGGGGCGGGCGCGAAGTGCTGTTGGGCCACGGATTGCACTTCCTCACCAGCGACGCCTGGAATCCGGTCACGAATGATTACGGCGCGTGGGCGCCCATCTTCGGCACCCTGGTGACGTCGCTGATCGCGCTCATCCTTGCGGTGCCGACCGCGTTCGGGATCGCGCTGTTCCTCACCGAGATCGCGCCGGCATGGCTGCGCGGGCCCGTCGCCATGGCCATCGAGCTTCTGGCCAGCATCCCTTCGATCATCTACGGCATGTGGGGCCTTTTCGTGTTCGTGCCATTCATGGCAAGCATCGAGCCCGGCCTTTCGGAGATGCTCGGCCGCATCCCGCTGTTCGGGAAGTTGTTTCAGGGACCGCCGATCGGGCTGGGCCTGCTCACCGCGGGCATCGTGCTGGCAGTGATGATCCTGCCGTTCATCTGCTCGGTGATGCGCGAGGTGTTCCAGACGGTGCCGAACCGCCTCAAGGAATCCTCCTACGCGCTGGGTTCCACCACCTGGGAAGTGGTGTGGGACATCGTGCTGCCGTACACGCGATCGGCGGTGATCGGAGGCATCTTCCTGGGACTGGGGCGGGCGCTGGGCGAGACCATGGCGGTGACCTTCGTGCTGGGCAACGCGTACGACATCACGGCTTCGCTGTTGATGCCGGGCACGTCGATTTCTTCTTCCATCGCCAACGAATTCAACGAGGCGGTCGGCACGCACCGCTCGGCGCTGATCGCGCTGGGCTTCCTGCTGTTCGTGGTGACCTTCGTGGTGTTGCTGGTCTCCCGCCTCATGTTGCGCCAACTGGCGCGGCGGGAGGGCGCGTGACACTGCTGGATATCTACTTCCGCCGCCGTGCAGTCAACATGACGGCCATGATCCTCAGCGGCTTGGCCGCCGCGGTGGGACTTGCATTCCTGGTCTGGATCCTGTGGGTCACGCTGAAGAGCGGCCTCAGTGCGCTGGATCTCAAGCTGTTCACGAAGATCACCGCTTATGGTGCCGAGGGTGGTTTGTCGAATGCGATCGTCGGCAGCCTGGTAATGGATCTGATCGCGCTCGCGATCTGCGCACCGGTGGGCGTCTTGGCCGGCACCTTTCTTGCCGAGTATGCGAGCCGGACAAAGCTCGGCGCCGTCATCCGCTTCTTGAACGACATCCTGCTGTCTGCGCCGTCGATCGTGCTCGGCCTCTTCGTCTACATGATCGTGGTGCTGCCGATGTCGAATCTCAGCCACGGCGCGGTGTCGTTCTCCGGACTTGCCGGCGCCGTCGCGCTGGCGCTGATCGGCTTGCCGGTGATCGTGCGCACCACCGACGAAATGTTGCAACTGGTGCCGGGCACTTTGCGCGAAGCCGCGCTGTCGCTGGGTGTTCCGCAGTGGAAACTGACCGTGCAGGTGCTGATGCGCGCGGCGGTGTCCGGCATCGTCACCGGCGTGCTGCTGGCACTCGCACGCCTCGCCGGAGAGACCGCGCCGCTGCTGTTCACCGCCTTCGGCAACAACTTCATGGCCTTCCATCCGCTCAACAAGATGGAAAGCCTTCCGATCGCGATCTACCAGTACACCAATGATCCCAACCCGGCGTTGCACGCGATCGCCTGGGCCGGCGCGCTGCTGATCACGTTGTTCGTGCTGCTGCTCAGCCTGTCCGCGCGCTGGTACCTGCATCGCCACAAGGTCACCCATGACTGAGAACACTGCCCTGCCCAACATGACTTCCATGTTCGCAGCGACTTCTTCCCTTGTGTCAATGCAACCCAAACTTGAGGTTCGCAACCTGAACTTTCGGTACGGCGACTTTCAGGCGCTGAAAAGCATTGGCATGGACATCCCCGAAAAGAAGGTCACGGCGATCATCGGCCCTTCCGGTTGCGGCAAGTCCACCTTGCTGCGCGTGTTCAACCGCATCTATGCCGTGTATCCCGGCCAGCGGGCCGACGGCGAGGTGTTGCTCGATGGCGAGGACATCCTCGACGTGGGCTATCCGCTGCATGGCCTGCGCAGCAAGGTAGGCATGGTGTTCCAGAAGCCGGTGCCGTTTCCGATGACCATCTTCGAAAACATCGCGTGGGGCATTCGCCACCACGAGCGTTTGTCGAAGGCGGACATGGCCGCGCGCGTGGAACAGGCACTGCGTCGCGCAGCGCTCTGGGATGAAGTGAAGGACAAATTGAAGCGCAACGCGCTCGGCCTTTCCGGCGGCCAGCAGCAGCGCCTGTGCATCGCGCGGAGCATCGCGCTGAAACCGGAGGTGCTGTTGCTGGACGAACCCACCTCCGCGCTGGATCCCATCGCCACGGGCCGGATCGAACAACTGATCGAAGAACTGAAGCGTGATTACACGCTGGTGATCGTCACCCACAACATGCAGCAGGCCGCACGCGTGTCGGACCGCACCGCGTTCATGTACCTGGGCGAGCTGGTGGAATTCGACGACACCGAAAGGATATTCACCAAACCTGCCAAGCAGCAGACTGAAGACTACATCTCCGGAAGATTTGGGTGAGGCTGGCGTTTGGCAGATGCCTTGAATGGCATCTGCCGCGCAGACGAACGCACGAGGCAGGAAGCCGAGGGCCGGGTTGCTTGGCGAGCGCTGGACGCGCGAGCCTAGCAACAGTTGCAGCTTGACAGAAAGTTTTGCCATTTGAACCAGGATTGCATCCGATGAACACACAGCCTCACGACCATCTCGTGAAAAGCTACGACGAGGAAATGGCCCGCTTGACCGGCGAGATCGCCGCAATGGGCGAGCTCGCGGCGAAGCAATTGGAGTCGGCCATGGATGCGCTCGACAAGCGCGACAGCAGGGCCGCGCAACGCGTCGCCGACAACGATGATGCGATCGATGACCAGGAACGGCGGATCAGCAATGACGTGCTGCGGCTGCTGGCGCTTCGCCAACCGATGGCGCGTGACCTGCGCGAAGTCCTCGCCGCCCTGCGCATTGCTTCCGATATCGAGCGGATCGGGGACTATGCCACCAACATTGCCAGGCGGTCGATGACGCTGAACCTCTCGGCGCCGGTGCCGTTGGTGGGCAGCCTGGATCCCATGACGAGGATGGCCTGCAGGCTCGTTCGCGAGGCGATGCAGGCCTATGGCGTGCGGGATGCAGCTCTGGCGTACGCCGTATGGGAACGCGATGCCGACCTGGATGCCCTCTATACCACGTTGTTCCGCGAACTGCTCACCTACATGATGGAGGATCGGCGCAGCATCACGGCCTGCACGCACTTGCTTTTCATCGCCAAGGACATCGAACGCATCGGTGACCACGCGACCAACATCGCCGAGAACATCTGGTTCGTCGTGCGCGGTGAAACGCTCAATGAACCCCGTGTGCGTCGCGACCAGCCTTCCGAGTCCTGACGCGTTGCACCACGTCTTTTACCGGGTTGTGGTCCGCGCACGAGCAGCATGCTGCAAATTCTGGTGCCCGCATCGCGGGCAAGCCGCTGTGTATCGATGGATAACTTTCGATCAGTGGGGCGGCTACTGCCAGCTGCTCATGACAGCAACCAGCGAAGCACCGTCCGCAGGCGGTGCGGTGAACCGAGCCAGTATCGGGTTCCCCACTCATCCCGAATGTAAACCTGCTCGCCGCTGAGCAACGGATCGAGCATGAAACCCGTTGGTGCACCCTCGGCCTGGAGGATGCGTCCGTTGCCGTCGATGATGAGCTGGTCCGGCGCGAGCGCACGCCGCGCCTCGCTGAGCCAATCCATGCATGTCGGCAGACCGCGAGCAAGCTCGAGCCGTGCCGTGTCCTGCTCCGGAGGGTACTGTCGCTGCAGCGCCGTCATTGCTTTCGTCATCTCACGTCCTCGCAATGTGCCCGATGAGCACAGACCAAGCTCACCATCCAATGATTTTCTCTCGGGTGCGGGTTGAGGTTCATCCACACGCGCATCCGTGGTTTGGCAGTCGTGGTCACGCAAACGCACCAGGACCGGTTTTCCGTCGCCGATCATGCCGACGCGATTTGCGACCACTTTTGCCGGCAATCACAAAGTCACTTTTTTTTGCGATTGGCATCCGCTATCGGCGACGTGAAGCACGCGCAGGCGTGCATGTCGAGCACGACCACTGGTCGATCAGGCTGAACGCCCAGAGCCGGCGCGCAGTCCCTCACGGCAGCGTGTGTTTGCCGACCGGGAGATGCCAGAATCGGCGGCAGATCAGCCGTTTGCCGCGTGAACATTGCGCCGTGGAAGCCGAATCGTTAGAATGGGCGTTCCCTGTTGCGGGGTGGAGCAGTCTGGCAGCTCGTCGGGCTCATAACCCGAAGGTCGCAGGTTCAAATCCTGCCCCCGCTACCAGGCCCTGCGAAAGGACGGAACCTTTCGCTTTGCGATCACGGAGGATGTCAAGTGGCACTCCGCATGGATGCGGGACGCCGGGTTCAGGATCAAAACCGGCGACCTTAAGGAATGGGCCTCGTGCCCATTTTTTGTTTCTGCGTCGTGGATCAACATGGAGACCGAAGCAATCGCGGCACGCGTGGCGCCGGCCCTCGAGGAACTGGGGCTGGAATGCCTGGGCGTCGAATGGAACGCCGGTCACGGCGGCGGTCTGCTGCGCGTTTACATCGATTCGCTGCAGCAAGATGGCGACGCCGCGAATGCGGTGAGCGTGGACGACTGCGAAGCAGCCAGCCGCGAGATTTCCGCGCTGCTGGATGTGGATGATCCGATTCCGGGGCACTACGTGCTGGAGGTTTCCTCACCCGGGATCGAGCGGCCGCTGTTCAATGCCGCGCAGTTCGCGCGCTTCATCGGTGCGGAAGCGAAGGTGACGTTGAAACTGCCGCGCGACGGGCGCCGGCGTCTGCGGGGAAGGATTGCCGCGGTGGACGGCAGCAACATTCGCATGGACGTGGACGGCGGGCGCATGGACGTCGCCGAGGATGAAATCGAAAGCGCGCACCTGGTCCCGGATTGGGACGCGCTGGGTTACACGCCCAAGCCGAAACCAGGCAAGGGAATGGCAGTGAAACGCCGCAAATGAGAGTCCGTTCGAGCTGAGCGTAATGAGCGAAGCGAACGAAGTCGAAGCATCCTTCGACTCCGGTCCTGCGGACCTACGCTCAGGACGAACGGAAGAGGCGGTACTTGAATGACGAAGCTGGTCCAACACCGGCTTCGATGGAGCAGATGAGATGAATCGCGACTTGTTGATGATCGTGGATACCGTGGCCGCCGAGAAGGCGGTGCCGCGCGACGTGATTTTCGGTGCCCTCGAGGCGGCGCTGGCGACCGCAGCGAAGAAGCGCTACCCGGAAGAAGAACCGGACATCCGCGTAACGATCGACCAGGAAAGCGGTGACTACGAAACCTTCCGCCGCTGGGAAGTGATCGCCGACGACGGCGAGATGGAGTCGCCTGACTGGCAGTTGCGCCTGATGGACGCCGTCGACGAGCGTCCGGGTGTCCAGGTCGGCGAGCACATCGAGCAGCAGATCGAAAACCCCGAGTTCGGCCGGATCACCGCGCAGGCCGCCAAGCAGGTGATCGTGCAGCGCATCCGCGAAGCCGAGCGCGCGCAGGTGGTCGATGCGTTCAAGGACCGCGTCGGCGAACTGGTCAATGGCGTGGCCAAGCGCGTCGAGCGCGGCAACATCTATCTCGACCTCGGCGGCAAGGCCGAGGCGTTCATCCCGCGCGACAAGGCGATTCCGCGCGAGGCGGTGCGCGTCGGCGACCGCGTGCGCGGTTATCTGTACGAAGTCCGCTCGGAACCACGCGGCCCGCAGTTGTTCGTGTCGCGCACCGCGCCGGAATTCATGATGGAGCTGTTCAAGCTCGAAGTCCCCGAAGTCGGCCAGGGCATCGTCGAGATCCGCGCCTGCGCGCGCGACGCGGGCGATCGCGCCAAGATCGCGGTGCTGGCGCACGACAAGCGCACCGATCCGATCGGCGCCTGCATCGGCATGCGCGGTTCGCGCGTGCAGGCGGTTTCCAACGAGCTGAACGGCGAGCGCATCGACATCGTGTTGTGGAACGACGCGCCGGCGCAGTTCGTGATCAACGCGATGGCGCCGGCCGAGGTGCAGTCGATCATCGTCGACGAGGACAAGCACTCGATGGACATCGCCGTCGCCGAGGACAAGCTTTCCCAGGCGATCGGTCGCGGCGGCCAGAACGTGCGGCTTGCCAGCAAGCTGACCGGCTGGGATCTCAAGGTGATGACCCAGGATCAGGTCGCCGCCAAGAGCGAGGCCGAGCAGGAAGCCGCGCGGCAGTTGTTCATGGGGAAACTCGAGGTCGACCAGGAAATCGCCAACATCCTGGTGCAGGAAGGCTTCTCGACCGTCGAGGAAATCGCCTACGTACCGACCGGCGAATTGCTGGCGGTGGAAGGATTCGACGAGGACATCGTCGAGGAACTGCGTTCGCGCGCGAAGGACGCGCTGCTCACCGAAGCGCTGTCGGTCGAGGAGAATCTCGACGAGCACCAGCCATCGGAAGAACTGCTGGCGCTGGACGGCATGGACGAAGAAACTGCGTACGTGCTGGCAGGGCGCGGCATCGTGACGCCGGATGATCTGGCTGATCAGGCGGTGGACGACTTGATCGACATCGAGGGCATGGACGAGGAACGTGCGGGCGCGCTGATCATGGCCGCGCGCGCGCCGATGATCGCCAGGCTGGAGCAGGGCGCAGGTTGATCGATTTCGGCGAAGTGCGAATCGGCGCAGCCCAATAACGGGCAGAATGGGCCGCTTGCAGGAAATCCTGCAGGCGGGCCGTGAGAGGTAATGATGTCAGACATAACTATCAGGCAACTCGCAGGCATGGTGGGCACGCCCGAGGACAAGCTGCTGGCGCAGCTTGCCGACGCCGGCATGCAATTCGAGGGTCCGGACCAGGTCATCAGCAATCGCGAGAAGACCAAACTGCTGGATTTCCTGCGCCAGAACCACGGCAAGCAGGCGTCCGCCGCGGCCGCGTCGCCGCGGCAGATCACGCTGAAGCGCCGCAAGGTCAGCGAGATCACCGTGGCCGGTGGCCGGGGTGCCGCCGCCAAGACAGTCAACGTGGAAGTGCGCGCGCGCCGGACTTACGTCAAGCGTGCAACGATCGCGGCCGACAACACGGTCGACAGCGAGCGCGAAGAAGCGCTGCGCAAGCTCCGCGAATCGCAGCAGCAGCACGAACGCGAGCTGGCCGAATTGGCCGAGTTGGATCGGCGCCGCCGGGAAGAGCAGCTCAAGCTCGAAGCTGCCGAAGTCGAGCGCAAGCGTGCCGAGGAAGAACGCGCCAAGGCAGAAGCGGAAGCGGCTGCCGCCCGCGCGAGCGAGGAAGCCGTCATCGCGATCGATGCAGAGGCGGACCCGGAGTCGGTGCGGACGCGCCGGCACGAGGCGCCGAAACCCGCGCGCGAGAAGGACACCGCGGGCCACAAGCCGAAACGGTCGCGTGGTTCGCATCGGATGCGCGACGAAGACGAAGAAGGTGCTGCGCGTTACTCGGGGGGTGAATTGCACCTCACCGACGCCGAGCGCGCGCGCCGTTCCACCAAGAAGCGCGCCAAACCCAAGGTCGATCTGTCGGACATCACCGGCCAGCACGGCTTCTCCAAGCCGGTGGCGCCGGTGATGCGCGAAATTCCGATCGGCGAAAGCATCGTGGTGTCGGACCTCGCGCAGAAGATGGCGGTGAAGGGTTCGGAAGTGGTCAAGGCACTGTTCAAGATGGGCACGATGGTGACCATCAACCAGGCCATCGATCACGATACGGCCGCGCTGGTCGTCGAGGAACTCGGCCACAAGGCCGTCGATGCGGAAGAGCGGACCGCGGAAACCGAGCTCGCTGCGCACGTCGGCGTCGAGGCGGCCGAAGGCGAAAAGGCGTCGCGTCCGCCGGTCGTGACCATCATGGGCCACGTCGACCACGGCAAGACCTCGTTGCTGGACTACATCCGGCGCACCAAGGTCGCTGCGGGCGAAGCAGGCGGCATCACCCAGCACATCGGCGCGTATCACGTCGACACGCCCAAGGGCGTGGTGACATTCCTCGACACGCCCGGCCACGCCGCGTTTACCTCGATGCGTGCGCGCGGCGCGCAGTCCACCGACATCGTGGTGCTGGTGGTCGCGGCCGACGACGGCGTGATGCCGCAGACCGTCGAGGCGATCCAGCACGCGCGCGCGGCCAAGGTGCCGCTGATCGTCGCGATCAACAAGATGGACAAGACCGAGGCCAATCCGGACAACGTCCGCCAGGGCCTGGCGCAGCATGAAGTGATCCCCGAAGATTGGGGCGGCGATACCCAGTTCGTGCCGGTGTCGGCGAAGACCGGCGCGGGCGTGGACGCGCTGCTGGAGGCGATCAGCCTGCAGGCCGAAGTGATGGAATTGACCGCTGCGCCGGATGGCCGTGCCTCGGGCGTGGTGATCGAATCCAGTCTCGACAAGGGGCGCGGGCCGGTCGCGACGGTGCTGGTGCAGCAGGGTCTTTTGAAGCGCGGCGATTACGTGGTGTGCGGTGTCGAATATGGTCGCGTGCGCGCGCTGTTCGACGAAGCCGGCACGCAGGTCGAAAGTGCGGGTCCATCGATTCCCGTACAGATGCTGGGCCTCTCCGGCGTACCCGAGGCGGGCGACGAGTTCGTGGTCGTTGCCGACGAAAAACTCGCGCGCAACGTGGTGTCCGAACGCGAGGCCAAGCGCCGCGAGAAGCGCCTCGTCACGCGCACCAACACGCTCGAAGACGTGATGGCGATGATGGGCAAGGGCGAGGGCCAGCAGACGCTCAACATCCTCATCAAGGCCGACGTGCAGGGCTCGGCCGAGGCGCTGCGCGAATCGCTGGCCGCGATCAGCAACGAGTTGGTGAAGGTCAACGTGATCGCGTCCGGGGTCGGCGGCATCACCGAGTCCGACGCCACGCTGGCGGCGGCGTCCAAAGCGCTGGTGATCGGCTTCAACGTGCGTGCCGATGCCTCGGCGCGCAAGGTGATCGAGGCCAACGGCGTGGACCTGCGCTACTTCTCGATCATCTATGACGTGATCGACCAGGTGAAGCAGGCCGCCTCCGGCCTGATGGGCACCGAAGTGCGCGAGGAGATCATCGGCATCGCCGAGGTGCGCGACGTGTTCCGCTCGTCGAAGTTCGGCGCGATCGCGGGCTGCATGGTGGTCGAAGGCTCGGTCAAGCGGCACAAGCCGATCCGCGTGCTGCGCGACGACGTGGTGATCTTCGAGGGCGAACTGGAATCGCTGCGCCACTTCAAGGAAAACGTGGACGAGGTGAAAAACGGCAGCGAATGCGGCATCGGTGTCAAGCAGTACAACGACGTGAAACCCGGCGACCGCATCGAGTGCTTCGAGCGGATCGAGGTTGCGCGGACGTTGTAATGAAGCAGGGGCGAGAGGCGAGTTGCGAGGGTGCTCTGCTGTAGGTTTTCAGTGGATTGCAGTCGCGAACGCGTCTCGTCTTTGCGCCCTCGCTACTCATCCCTCGTCTCTCGATCCACTTCTGCCGTTTAGCTGCGTGTAATCCGCCATGCCCCAACGCTCCTTCCACCGCACCGACCGCGTCAACGCCGAGCTTCGCCGCGAAGTCGGCGCGCTGGTGCATGCGGCTGCACGTGACCACGCGTTGCCGCAGGCGAGCGTGGTCGATGTCGAGGTCAGCCGGGATCTCGACGTCGCCACGGTGTGGGTCACCGCGCTCCAGCCGGAGCTCTCCATCGAAGTCGTGAAGGCATTGAAGGGACTGGCCAAGGAATTCCGTCACCAACTCGCCCACACGATGCGGATGCGTCGCGTGCCGGAGCTTCGCT
>Ga0070737_10001049_pt1 | contig 44102 bp, 35 predicted proteins | sample Coa_R1_10_FD_66438 | JGI IMG/M metagenome (GOLD analysis project Ga0070737, IMG submission 66438) | Surface soil microbial communities from Centralia Pennsylvania, which are recovering from an underground coalmine fire - Coalmine... | ecosystem: Environmental > Terrestrial > Soil > Unclassified... | reverse complement strand
GTGTGTGGGGAGTATGTGCCGGGTGTTTTGTAGTTAATGGCTATATGAAAAAATACATGGTTTTTCCATGTCATGCGATGGAACCAGAGGCCTATTCCCCGCCAGCGCTCTTAACCGCATCTGGATTCGTTGGGCCGCGCAGCAACCATGCTACCCCGACAGCCAGCAGCGTACCTAGCAAGGGTCCCAGCACATAAATCCACATGGTGGAAAGCTGGCCGCCGAACAGAGCAGGACCAAAAGAGCGGGCGGTATTCATCGAGGCACCGGTGATCGGCCCTGCAAATAGACCGTCGAGGGCAATTGTTCCACCAACGGCTAACGCGGCGTTATGACCAACCAGCTTCCCCTCTGCAGCGGTTCCGAGAATCACCGTAATAAGCAAAAAAGTAAGGAGTGCTTCCATACTCGTCGAGACAAGTGACCCGTAATGGGGAAGAGTTGCCCCCACATCTGCTGTCAGTCCAAAGAGGAGACGTAAAATAAGTGCGGCAACGATGCCTCCGAGGAACTGTGCCAGCCAGTAGCCCGGAACCCAACGCCAGGGAAAATCGTGACGGAGAGCAAATGCCAGGGTCACTTCAGGGTTGAAGTGCGCACCGGATTCAGGGCCGACTACATAGATCATCGCCATCACCATCAACCCGGGAGCGGTGACAATAGCAGCTACACTGAGCTTACCGTGAGTGAGAGCCGCAACCACGGGACCACCCGCCGCTACAAATGTGAGCGCAAAGGTACCCACGAATTCGGACAGAAGCCGCCGCGCTATCTCAACTCTACGTTGGCTCTCACTTTTGGGCTTCCGCCTTTCACGGTCCCGCTTTCGCTTCGTTTCATCCGCGAGTTCGGGTTCTTTCATACATCATTCCTTTTCCCATCCCAGCGATCAGGTCACGACCTCTCAATTTTCCTTATCGTTGCCATAGTGGCCGTTCTCCTGTTTGCATGCTACAGTACGGGCATGGCAGCCGATGCGCTTGCGCTGGTCGGTCACAAAGGCATATTTCGTCATATGGACTCCCTCTCCGTTGACGGAGACTTATAGACCTATTGTATCATGAACTTCAGCCGAGAGAGAGAATCAGGAATAGAGAAAAGTGGCTATGTCGCTCAAAAAGCCGGGGCGAAAGCGTTTTGAATGACAGGAGCGTAAACGGCAAACAGGACAGGGAATGAAAGGTTTCTTTAACCATGCGTACCTCCCCATCGGAATATCAACAACAGATGCATACCCACCTCCAGGAGCAGCAACAACACAAGCCTTCGGGCACGCGTCCGAAGCGTTTTCTGTTCGTCTTCGCGCTCCTGTCCCTTACCACGATACTCGTCTCCCTTCTTATCATCGATCATCCCTGGGATCGACCCAATGCGCCTGACCGGCAGCCAATCCTCGCACGGTCCATAGCTCTCTCGCCCATACCCACACAGCTTCCATTACCCACGCAAGGCGCCACTCTTTCGCAGCGCATCGACGCCTATATCGATCATCTCACACCAACGCAGCAGATCGGCCAGTTGCTCATGCTGGCCGTCTATACCAACGGCTACACTGCGGCGCTGAACCGACCGCTGCAACAATGGGATATCGCTAACGCCATCGTCTACAACCAGTACAACGGCGGACCATTGATGCCAACCACCCTGAGCGCATGGACGCAGTTGACCCACAACTTGCAGACCCATGCTAACCAGACATTAATGATCGCCACCGACGAGGAAGGCGGAGAGGTGGATCGGCTCGCCCCATATTATGGCCCCAGCCCTTCGCCACAGACGCTGGCAGCGACAGGCAACCCTCGGCAGGCCTACGCTCAGGCGCAACTGGATGCCCGGCGCCTGCTTGCCAGTGGGATCAACGCCGACCTCGCCCCGCTGGCGGACGTGTACCAGGGCGGTGCCGTCGATGAGAGCCGCATGTTTGGCACAACACCCGGCCAGGTAACTGCCTACGCGGGCGCGTTTCTGGATGGCTTACAGCAGAACGGCGTCATTGGGACATTAAAGCATTGGCCCGGTCTTGGCTCAGCTCCGGCCAATCCTGATTACGGGCTGCCAACCGTGACGCATACGCAAGCCCAACTCAGCGCCATCGATTTTGCCCCCTATCGTGCCCTGCTGTCGCATCAGCCCGGCATGATTATGGTCACTCACGTCATGGTTCCCGCCTATGATCCGAGCGCCCCGGCCTCACTCTCGCCCGTGCTGGTCAATCAAGTCTTGCGCGGCCAACTGGGCTATCAGGGGGTTGTGATTACTGATGCCATGGATGGGCAGGGGCTGCTCCAGTTCATGCAGCAGCAGGGCTATACTGACCCGGCGCAGGCCATTGCCGAAGCGAGCGTGCGCGCCATCCTGGCAGGCGATGATATCATCGAATGCCCTATTGAGCCTGATCGCCTCGCCGCCGTTGTCACGGCCATCACAACGGCAGTTCAAACCGGGCGCATCTCCCAGGAACGTCTGCGCCAGTCGCTGCGCCGCATCATCGCCCTCAAAGTGCGCATGGGGCTGATTAAACTGCCTTAAACGCCTTCGTTCTGCTCCACCAGCAATGCAAGGCGCTGTTCGATAACAGTACGTGGATCAGGCCACTACACTTCTCCATAATTCTGAACACTATCGAAACCTTGCTTCGTCATCCGGTGCATCTCCTTTGCGAAAATCAGCAGAAGCATCGCGCAATCTTCGGGTCACAGCCAGACAGGAGTGTAGCAAGCGAGCACCTACCTCATTTGAGATATGCGGGTGATGAGAAGCAAGAAGATGGATAGTACTCCTGTGTAGTTTTGTTGTGTTTGTCTTATCTATGAGCTATTATTAGGCGACTACTCATTTATTGAAGGAACATCTTCATAAGTACCTTTCAAATACTTCAGATGAGAGTCATACTGAAAATACATTCTGGAAGAGGAGTGGCTGCTGATGAACGATCTTACAGGCAAGCAGCTGGGAAAATATCGCATCCTTCAACTGCTGGGAGTCGGAGGATATGCAGCAGTCTATCTTGGGGAGCATATACATCTGGGGACATCGGCCGCTATCAAAGTTTTGCATCAGGTACAGATGTCGAGCGCAGACGCAAAAAGGTTCGAGACAGAAGCTAAAACTATTGCCATGCTCAGGCACGATCACATTGTCCCGATTCGTGACTACGGTGTTCAGGAAAGTACCGGCATTCTCTACCTTGTTATGGATTACATGCCCGGCACCTTGCGGCAGCGCTATCCAAGAGGAACACGGAGTACACCTATCGATATTCTGCCCTGTGTAAAACAGGTGGCCTGTGCTTTACAACACGCCCACAACAATAATGTGATTCATCGCGATGTCAAGCCAGAAAATATGTTGTTGGATGACAAGAATAACGTCCGACTCAGTGATTTTGGCATTGCTATAGTATACGAGACATCGCACCCATCGGCAACGTTCGATCAACTGGGTACCCCCTACTACCGAGCGCCTGAGCAGTATGATGGCGCGCCTGAGTTTGCCAGCGATCAGTACTCACTGGGTATCGTCATCTACGAATGGCTCTGCGGGAATCCTCCTTTCACAGGTGCCGCTGTCGGACTGCCCTACCAGCATAAACATGTTCCGCCACCTTCAATGTGCGAGCAAGTGCCATCTCTCTCGCCTAAAATAGAGGAAGTGGTTCAGAAAGCTCTTGCTAAGAGGCCTGAGGAGAGATATAGCAGCGTGTGGAAGTTCGCGATGGCTTTTGAGAAGGCGTGCCTGGAAGCGCAAGAGAAGAATGACCCGCGACGTACTATTCCATCATCGACGTCATCTTCTCAATCACACTCACCGCGCTTCCCACTAAATGAGCGAGGCAAGCCCAGAGTGGCAACGCCGCTGGAGGATTCATCTATAGTCTCGAACGTCCCCTATCTCCGCAACCCGTTCTTCACCGGATATGACGACGTGCTCGCCTCGCTGCATGACACCTTCAATTCAAAAAAAACAGCGATTAAAACACAGGCTATAAGTGGCCTGGGAGGTATCGGGAAAACACAGGCCGCGATAGAGTACGTGTATCGTTACTACAGCGAGTATCAGAAGATATTCTGGGTGCAAGGTGATACTGGCGAGAAAATGCAGACAGACATCGCTGCACTTGCCGGGTTGCTGGGTTTGAAAGAACAACACCAGCAAGAACAGACCTCTGTCATCGAAGTGGTACATAACTGGTTAAGAAAGCACACAAAATGGCTGCTCATTGCCGACAACGTTGAGGACCTCAGGCTGGTACAGACTCTTCTTCCCTCTGATGGACGCGGCCATATTCTCCTCACTACACGCACGCAGACAACCGGCAATGTTGCCGAATGTATCGATCTGCGAAAAATGACGCGCGAAGAAAGCACTTTGTTTCTTCTCAAGCGCACAAAGAGGGTATCACCGGTCGCAGCACTTCAAGACGCTTCGAGTGTCGACCGTCAGAAGGCAGAGGCTATCGCCGAGCTTCTTGACGGGCTTCCACTTGCCCTTGACCAGGCAGGGTCCTATATTGAAGAGACTGGATGCAGTTTCTCTAACTATCTCTGCCATTTCCAGGATCAGCATAAGAAGCTGCTTGACAAGCGGGGTAGTTTTGATTGTAGCCATCCGGCGTCCGTCGCGGCTACCTTTTCTTCCTCCTTTGAAAAGGTGGCGAAGATTAGCCCGGCAGCCATAGAGCTTCTTCGCTTCTGTGCTTTCCTTTCTCCTGAGAATATCCCGGAGGATCTCATTATCGATGGAGCAACTGAACTTGGCTCCAGACTGCGATCGCTGGCTACCGACTCCATCTTGCTGGATGAGGTTCTTCGCCTGCTGCGGAAATTCTCCCTGGTACACCGCTATGCGGATACCAATACGATCTCTCTACACCGCCTCATACAGATAGTATTGCAGGATACACTGAATGAGAAGATGCAGCGCATGTGGGTTGAGCGCACAGTGCGAGCCGTCAATCGCGTATTTCCCGATGTCAACGATTTTTCCCAGTGGCATCTTGTACAACGATATATACCACATGTACAGCGCTGTGTTGATCATATCGAGAAGTGGGTGATTGTGTCGCCGGAGGCAGCTCGTCTGTTGGAACAGATGGGAGTATACCTCCAGATTCAGGGGCAATTTACACAGTCGCTTACCCTTTTTGAGCAGGCGGAGCAAATGCGTACTTCTCTGAGAGATACCGGACTGGCGGCCATAGTTACGTCTCTCACTCACCGCTTCTGGCATTACTACTATCAAGGTCGGTATAGCGAGGCAGAACAACCGATACGGAAAGCATTAAAGCTCCTGCAGCAGACGCCCGATGCCGATCAACCCACCCTCGCCTCCTGCCTGTGTGCCATCGCTCACCTCTGCTACCAGCAAGGAAAATACAGCCAGGCGGAAGAGTACTTTCTCCAGGCCCTCGTCATCTATGAGCAGCGCGTAGGACTGCAACATCCCTCCACCATCTGCATCTATTGCGGATTGGGAAATATTCATCTGGCGCGAGCCAGATTTGAATTTGCCGAGAAGTCTTTCTCCCAGGCCCTCGCCATCTGGCAGAAGGTACCGGAACCACAACACCCATTCATGGCTAATAGCCTTACCGGTATGGCTCGGCTCTCACTGGCCCGCGCGCAGTACGCACGAGCGGAACAGTATCTCCAGAAGGCGCGCGCTCACCTGGAGCAAACACTGCCAACTCCACACCCTGCGCTGGCATCCCAGTTGAACGACCTGGCATTGCTGTACCTTGCGCAAGGAAAATACAAAGATCTCCAGGTTGAGCAGCTTCTCAATCAAGCATTGGTAATCTTGAAACAAACAGTTGGTTTGCAGCATCCCATTGCAGGCAGCGTTTTTGACACCCTGGGCAGGTTTTTCTTTCTTTATAGCGGCTATATGAAATCCGAGCAGTACCTTGCGAAAGCCGAGAAGTGTCTTCTCAAGGCACAGAGTATTCGCGAACGGGCATTGGGAGAAGAGCACCCCGCTTCCCTGTCCACGACCAATAAACTGGCTGATGTCTACAGGAAAACACCTCTCCAGGAGAGCACGGCTGAGGAACTCTATAAATATACGCAGGCCCGGCGCATCCATCTTCTAGGGGCGGAACACCCCGCCGTTGCACAGACGCTACAAGGCCTGGCGCAACTCTATTATGACAAACAAGAGTACCAGATGTATATCCTGGCAGAGCAACTCTACAAAGATGCTCTCGCAATCCGCGAAAATGCCCTGGGAAAAGACCATCCCGCTGTTGCTCGCAGCCTCCTCGGGCTGGCAACCATCAACTTCTGGAAATGGAAGAAGTACGACGAGGCTGACGTTTTCATCCAGCAGGCATTAGACATCTACGAGAAAGCCGGGATACCCGACCACCCCGACGTTGCTTCCATTCGCAACACGCAGGCGCTCCTTAAGAAAGCCATCAATCGCCATCAGAAGAGGGAGATGCTCCAGGGTTCTTCAGCGCTTTCTTAGCACAGGGGCCAGCTATATCGCAAAAGGATTTTGAATATGAGTTATCGAGCAGATCAGCTCATTGGCAATTATCGCCTCATCCGTCTCCTGGGAACGGGCGGCTATGCTGAAGTCTATCTTGGGCAACACCTCTATCTTGATAGTCTGGCAGCTATCAAAGTGCTTCGTCAGCCGGTGCGAGACGACTCTGTCAGGAAGTTTTACGATGAGGCACGTATTCTTGCCAGTCTGGTACATCCCCATATTATACGAGTTTTCGATTTTGGCACAACTACTGAGGCCAATCTGCCCTATCTCGTCATGGACTACGCCCCCAATGGGAGTATATGCCAGCGCCATCCTCGCGGCATTCCCCTCCCACTGAACCTCATCATTCGTTACGTCAAACAACTTGCCGATGCTCTGCACTATGCTCACGGTCAGCAATATAGCGATAACAGGAGGTTGATCCACCGCGATGTTAAACCGGAGAATATCCTCTTTGGCCGCGATGACGAACTTCTGCTGAGTGATTTCGGCATCGCGGTCATCACTCAAACGACTGATCCCGGAAATGAGCTGGACCCTGCGGGCACGCTGGCCTACATGGCTCCTGAGCAGATTGAGGGCAAGCCGCGCCGGGCAAGCGATCAGTATGCTCTGGGCATCGTCGTTTACGAGTGGCTTAGTGGTACATGCCCTTTCAGCGGTTCTCGCACGTCACTAGTTCATCAACATCTTCATGTTTCGCCACCTTCCTTACGCCTGAAAGTTCCTTCCATCTCACCTGCGGTCGAGCAAGTCGTCCTCAAGGCGCTGGCAAAAAAACCTGAAGAGCGCTTCGCCAATGTGCAGGAGTTCGCCATTGCCCTGGAACAGGCTGCTCTTTCGAGTCTGCTGGCAGACGAGAATACACCTTCCAGGAGAAGTGTCTATATCTATCGCGGGCACACTGCCGCTGTAAAGGCGGCCTGCTGGTCACCTGACGGATTGCGTATCGCCTCCGGCGGCGACGACAAAACAATTCAGGTATGGGACTCCACCACAGGCTGCAATCTCCTGGGTTTGACCGGTCATCGTGGCATCGTTAATACGCTGGCCTGGTCACCCGCTGGGAAATACATCGCCTCTGGCAGTCAGGATGGCACAGCACTGGTCTGGGATGCCAGCACTGGAAAAGTCCTCTTTACTTACACAGGCCACTCTTCAAGCGTGAATGCCGTAGTATGGTCCCCCGATGGACAGCATATCGCTTCAGCCAGTCAAGATAGGACTATCCAGGTTTGGAACAATCCCGAAGGAAAGGTGTATATCGGTCATATCAGTGACGTGCTAGCAATTGCCTGGTCACCTGATGGAAAGTACATTGCCTCTGGCTCTCTCGACGGGGTAGTGCTGGTCTGGGATGTTGCTACTGGAAGCGCCATCCATAACTTTCATCATGTCGATGCAGTAAACGCTCTCGCCTGGTCGCCCGATGGGCAGCTTCTTGCTTCGGCCGGTAATGGGAAGAAAGTGCGTATACGGGAACTTAGCACGGGACGCATCACTGTAACCTACGGTAATCATATGGACGCTATTCACACCCTGGCATGGTCATCTGACGGATACTCTATTGCCTCTGCCGGGACTGATAAAACAGTCCAGCTATGGAATACAACAACAGGAAGCCATCTTTTCACCTATCGCGGCCATAGCGATGCCATCCACGTCGTAGCATGGAACCCTGTCTGGGAAACAAACATGCCCGGTAGCCAACGTCTTCTTTCTGCTGGCGCCGATCATACTGTGCAGGTCTGGCCAATGCTCCAGATTTAGAGAAGAATCGGGTGAGATTTTTCGGCACTCAGGTAAAGGGCCTACGGTTCTACCTGGCCCTCCGCTTCTGTCAGGTCAGGTAACGGATTGCCAGACGATGGCGCGGGTTGCTGAGCGAGTATATCACGCAGGCTCACCCTCGCATACATACCACCAAGCACCGCAAGCAACCCCATCCCGCTGAAGATCGTATTCACCGGGCCAAATGCAATACCGAACACACTCGCATGAAAGCCGTGCAAGACTGTACTCACCAGCGACCCGGCCAGGGCCACTGACAGCAGCGCAGCCAGCCTGCCTACAGGATTAATGACTGACGTGACCCGGCCCACAAACCGTCGCTCCGTGCTATCGAGCGCCAACGGTCCGGCTGTAACAATCACCGCCGTGCTGCAGACGCCGAAGAGGAAGGCCGCCCCCAGCGCCAGAGAGAAGCTGCTCAGGTGCGACATGACGATCACAAACAGCCCCGATGTGACCAGCGCAACCCACAGGATGCGCGGCAAGCCAACCCGATCACCAATGACCCTCACCAGGAGAGCGCCCACGATAGCCCCGACGCCGAAGTCCGCCCCGAATAGCCCATAGTCGCTGGCCGGGACATGCAGATTGCCGGTAATAAAGAAGTAGCCCAGCGATTGCAATGCCCCAAAACCCAGCCAGCTCAATACCTCGGCCACCAGGATCGTTCGCAGCACCTGATGGTTGACAACATAGCCTAGCCCGTCCAGGAACTCGCGCATGAAGCGACCGGTCTCTCCAGAGGGCATGCTCTGCTCCGAGGGCGGGGCCTGGATGGCGTAGGTCGCCAGGAACACCACCACAAACGAGAGCGCGTTGAGCACCAGCGCCCAGCCAAAGCCCAGCCCGAAGACCAGTGCCGCCGCCACCGGCGGTCCAATGATCACCGACAAACCCTGGATCGCCTGGAAGATCTCCAGCGCCTGATCTTCTCGCGCAGCCGGAACAATATCCTTGATCAGAGCAAGCTGGGCGGGAATAAAGAACTGGGCGAAACCGGCTAGCAATGCAACATCGGCATAGACGACGGTGAGTCGCCACGACAGGGGTAGTTGGAGGTGACCGATCAGGGGTAGCGTGAAGCTGGCCGCCGGCAGTATCAGCAGCACCGCGAAAATGGCCTGCAGAGCTGCCATCAGGATCATCGTCTTGCGTTTATCCCAGCGATCCACAAATACTCCAGCAATGGGGCCTACAATGATCTGGGGAAGAGCTGCGGCCAACACCAGACCGCTTACCGCCAGCGGTGCCCAGGATTGGCCCGCGACCAGGAAGGTTGCCACCCACAGCACAAGTGCCGTATCCCAGGCAAAATCTCCCACGCTAGAGATGGCCTGTCCCCACCACAGTAAAGCGAAGTTCCGATTAATGAAAGCCGCTCTGGCAAGGCGTTCCAGCCGCTGATGGCGAGCCAGCAATGCGTCCAGAGACACGGACTCAAAGAACGAGGAGGGAGCAGGAATATGCATAGGTGAGCCTACAGCCCGAAACCTCACGCGCGTGGGCCGTTGCCCACCCACGTTGGGAGAAGCAGCGCCGTCAGTCTGACCCTGTCTTTCTACCAGCCTCTCAGGCGCAGGTTCCTTGTTATCTGTAGGCCTATTCCTTTGCCAGATGCTCTGTTTCCCCTGCTGTCCGTTTGACATGCCTTTCCTCCTTTCCGCCCTCCAACGCCAAAAAGATGGTCCAGTTCATCTCCTCGTCTTCCCACTGTACTTGCTCTTGCCCTCCCGTGAGTAATAAAATATCACCCGCTCGAACAAAAGTATAGAAGAATACAGGGGAGCAGTCAGCGTCCATCAGCTTCCAGATCACTTCGCCTTGCTTCACATCTGGGAGAGAGGCACCAGCAGAGTGGGAGCAAGAGGCTGGGAGTTTCTCGTTACATATTTCCATAGCACGAATATATCACAATTTTCTCTGACGAGCAACTAACATGATAACACCAACTTCCCATAATATTCTTCATTTCTTAAGGGAAGTTTCGTCAAGAAGGGAAACGTTTGCCTCTACTCTTTTTCTCTTCCGTCTCATACCAATAGAATCCTGAAAACCATCAGATCAGTTACAGCCAGGACAAAAGGACACCCTACCGTACTGAAACCAACGGCCTAAACCCGACGTATGTACTACAGGCGAGCTTACGGGAAATGCGCTGTCAGACTTCGTCGAACGCCATACCGGTCGCAGTCGAACTGGCAAAGTTTCCCGACAACGAGTCGCCGACGAAAACAGGCTTTTTCGTAAAGAGAGGTGTAGTCCATGTTTGAAGCAATTTTCAGGGTCGTCGTCGTCGTCGAGACTGACAATCAGGGACAACGAGCCTTTCCGGTCACGAAGAATCGACCAGCGGTAAACGAGGCAGGCTTCTTATCTCTTCTCGCATCGCTCTACCAGGAAGAAGTATATCCAACACTTCGGCCCGACGATACTCTGACAGTCACAGCCCATCTCGACGTGCCGGTCAGAGAGGTGGAAAGAACATTTCGCTTTAACCAGGATCGGCTCTTTGAAGGAGAGGGGATCCAACAACCAGTACCAGACCTGCTGCCGCTCGTCCAGGTAGTCTATGAGCAATTTGTGCGCCAGGTCGTGCCCGGCGATGTCCTCACCGTCACATTTCACGTTGAGCAACCCTGATAGCAACGTACACAGCAGCAGGGCAACTGCTGTCAGAATGTGGAGTACGCAGGTTTTTTTGCAGAGCGCCACCCTTTCAAGTTTTACGCCATAGCTTTTCCTTACGCTCTACATCCAGAGTATTTGCGAAACAGAGGAAGGCGATAATAACGTCGCGTTTTAACAAAGAAAGCCGACATGGTACAATAACAGCATCGATTTCTACCATCGAAGCATGTAGAGATGATGAGCACTGTTGCTGCGAGACGGAGAGATATGATGCGCTATGGAGTGTATGTCCCCAACTTTGGACCTTATGCAGACGCCCACCTCCTCGCCGATCTGGCACACGAGGCAGAGGAGGCAGGCTGGGATGCCTTCTTCCTCTGGGATCAGGTATCGAAAACGACACTAACGCCAACCTTCGATGCCATGGTTGATCCGTGGATAGCCTTGACTGCTATCACCTTGCGCACGCACACCATTCGTCTCGGGCCTCTTGTCACTCCTCTGCCACGCCGCCGTCCCTGGATGCTGGCACGACAGGCCGTCTCGCTCGATCACCTCTCTGCCGGGCGGCTTATCCTGGGAATCGGTTCGGGAGGAGGCTACTTCGACTTCGAGGCGCTGGGCGAGGCCTCAAACCCCACTACGCTGGCGGGAATGCTCGACGAGGGCCTGGAGGTGCTGACAGGACTCTGGAGCGGAGAGCTGTACCGGCATGCAGGCCTGTATTACCAGATTAAGGAAGCCCTGTTCCTGCCACGCCCCTTGCAGTCCCCACGCATTCCCATCTGGATCGCAGGAATGTTGCCTGCGAAAGCACCCTTACGCCGCGCTGCCCGCTGGGATGGCGTCATCCCCATTGGTCGAGACCTGCCCCTGACCACGATGCTCACTCCGGCACAAATGCGGGACGTCGCCAGTTATATCGCTTCCCAACCCGATTACAGCACTCCCTTCGAGATTGTCCATTCAGGTCTGACCTCATGTAAGGATGTTGTCTACGATCGGGAGGTTGTGGCTTCCTACCAGCAGGCAGGAGTTACCTGGTGGGTGGAAAAGATCTTGCCGGAACGCTGGGGAAGCTGGTCCTCCTGGCCTCTTGAGGAGATGCGGGAGCGCATCCGGCAGGGGCCACCCAGGTTGTTGTAACAATGCAAGATACAATACAGATTAGACCGGCATGCTCAACCGACGCCGAGATTGCTTCAGCCCTTCTTTACTCAGCGTATACACGTGCGTACATCACTTATCCTCCGTCAGAAGAAGACGAGGGCCAGAACGCGAACGCATCTGGTAGCAAGGCAGACAGGGTGGCCAGCGCAGAAATTGTGAGCACGGGCGGCGACGAGAGTGCTCCAGGTCCAGGCGATCCCAGGAGGTCGCGCGCCCCCAATCGATCCGGCTAGCAAAGGGAATGATAGAAGCTCATTTCAGGATACCCAGAGCGACTACTTTGCCTTTCGGGGCACTGGGAGTAGCCCTGGGCCCTGGTTCCAGGCTGACCGCCACGGCATTATAGCCAGCCACCTCCCCAGAAAAAGACAGACTCGCCGTATCATTCACCAGATTCAGCAGACCAATGCTGGTAGTACCGGTGATCTCTTTCCCAGCGAGGTGCAGTAGCCACCCTTGATACACCTGAGATCCTTGCGGTTGTGGGAGCCCACGGAGTAGCAAGACGGTGAGATGCTGCTGCGGCAAGTAGAGCAATTCACCCCTGATAGTTTGGGCCGCATTGGTGCCGCTGACTGGATAGATTACTCCCTCCGAGAGGGCAGGCGGTTTCGCAGACACCTGCACCAGTTGCTGCTGAAGCGAGGTGATCTGCCGCGTCAGGGAGAGATTCCAGACGGTCATCCCGCCCAAAAGGCTGAACAGCACGATGGCCGCGACGGCGAGCAACCGGGGGGTCCACCAGCGCCTGTTCGTTCGTGGCTGTGAGGATGTCGACGGCAAAGCTGCCACAATCCGTTCCCAGACCTCCCCTCGCGGCTCGATCGGCGAAACGGCTAAGGGCAAGAGGTCTACGGCCCCACGGAGTTCGCGCAGCAAGCTTCGACACCTGGCACAGCTCGCCAGGTGCGCTCCTGCTGCCTGTCGTTCCGCCGACGTAACGTCATCCAGCGCATAGGCACCTGCCAGGTTTTCAAATTCTTCGCAGGTCATCGTTCGTTCTCCTCTGTCGTTCTAGTGGGCAAACCGTAGGCCTAGCGTTCCGTGAGACCCATCGATGCAAGCACGCGCTTGAGATGCAGCAAGCCAGAGCGGATGCGGGTTTTGACGGTCCCCAGGGGCAGATGACAGCCTTCCGCGATCTCCGTGTGCGTCCATCCCTGAAAATAGGCCAGTTCGATGACCATGCGTTGCTCGATGGGAAGTTGCATCAAAGCTTGACGCACCTGGGTGCTCTGCACAGCGTGCCAGACCTCCTGCCAGACATCTGGGAGGGCGCAATGTTCATCCTCGTCGACTGCTTCCCAGTGAATCTCTTGCAAGTGAGTAGCCCGGCGACGAACCGTGCGTAAATAGTCGATGGTGCGATGATGCACGATGGAGAACAGCCAACTGCGAACCGCGCCTGCTTGCGGCGAGTACGAGTTGGCATGCCGCCAGATGGACAGGAAAGCCTCTTGTAAGAGGTCTTCTGCCACCTGCTGGTCCGCGACCATCCGGTAGATCAGGGAATAGAGCAGGACCCGGTAGCGCTGGTAGAGTTGTTCCAGTGCCCAGACAGCTCCATCCCCAATCGCCTCGATCAAGCCCTCATCACTGACACTAGTGGGAGGAATCGAAGGATTCCCCAGGAAGGACTTCCGCTTCGTGAAGCTCATACATGTTCCCTTGCTCTTCGGATCTCCTCATCCGCTGCTCGACGCAGAAAACCACACCTGTTGAAGAGAGATGGTGTGTTCTTGCTGCACACCAGGCTCATCGTCTCTGTTTCTCCGCTACCCTGGCTCGCCGACGTCGAGGATCGTCTGAGAAAGCGTGTGCTTCTCTCCCTTATGTGTAAGAGTACGTCGGGCAGAGCCAACTGGATTTTAGGAAACGCGGGATTCCCTTTCCCGCCCTTGCCTGTCAGAACATTGCTCGCTTCTCTGTTTTCGCTTGCGCAGACAAGCCCCCAAAATCTGTTTTTCCCCAGCGGCGTAATCTATGGCAGGTGAGTCAAATCCCTCCTTGAGGCAAAAGGACAGAGGAGAGACGTTCACCATCGATGTTTGTTGCGGGTGGCGGGGACCGTCTTTTTCTGAGATTCCCGCTCGTGAGTCAGCAAGGGAGATGCCTTGCTGGTCGTTTGTTCTGCTTCGTGGAGTCCTTCCTTCACGAAGACAAGGAGGAGTTTTATGGACACCATCCGTTTTCTTCCTACATCTGTGCATGGTGTGCTGGATTACCTGGTCGGCATTGCCTTGATCGCCGCCCCCTGGATCTTTGGGTTTGCTTACGTCGGAGGAGCAGCGGTGTACGTGCCGATTGTCCTGGGCATTGCCCTCATCCTCTACAGCCTGGTCACCAGGTACGAGCTTGGCATCCCGGGCATCAAGTTTCTTCCGATGCCCTATCACCTGGTCATCGACTTTCTAGCTGCCGTTTTTCTCGCGGCTTCGCCCTGGATCTTTGGGTTTGCCAGTAAGCCGCTCAACGTCTGGCTTCCCCACCTGGTGGTTGGCATCGTCGTTGTGCTCGTCGTCCTCGTCTCACAAACACATCCCCGGATGGAAGTCGCAACGGCAGGAGGGCGGTAGCCTGACAGAGGCCTGGAGGTGGAATACACCGACAGCACAGCAGCCGAGCCTCTCAAGGCTCAAACTCGTGGACCCTTTTCAAGAGAAATTGATGAGTCCGTGGAGTACGTGCTCCACGGGCCGAGTAGGGGTACTCATCATACGGCTGAGTACCAGAAAGGATTTCGACCATGAAGATCTCTAACGAGCAGTCCAATGCGACCCCGGCTGAGGTCGAGCTGACGCCTGAAGTCGCAAATGCCACCCTGATGGCGTCATTTAACCGCACGCGGTCCCGCCGGACACTCCTTAAATCCGCAGTTGCCGGGGCCATCGGGGCGACTGGTCTCACAGTGGGGGCCGGAGCCCTGTTCCTTTCTCCGCAGGTGACCCATGCGGAGGCCATCAGTGGATCGAGTTGTACCATCGACTCAATTAAGACGATCCTGAGCGTCGCCGCGACAGCCGAGCGCCTGGCGGTCACCTTCTACACCAATGGACTCAAGGAGGCCAACGATTTAGGGTTAAGTGGAGCCAGCCTGGCTGCCATCAAAGCCGCCCAGATTGAAGAGCAGATCCACGAACTCTTCTTCGTGGCCAACGGTGGAAGCCCGCTTGCCAGCACCTTTAGTTTCCCCCACGGGGAGGACACCTTCGACAGCCTGGAGCTGTTTATCGAAACCCAGCAGCAACTGGAGGGAGTCTTTGACTCGGCCTTCCTGGCCGCGATTCACGAGTTTGCCGCCATGGGCCAGCCCGTGCTGGCGCGCATTGCCGGGCAGATTGCCACGATCGAGTCCGAGCATCGCGCACTGGGACGCTTCATCGGAGGACTGGTGCCGGCGGATAACTGGGCCTTCGCTCCGGTGCTGATCCCGTCCGTTGGGGCCGCACCGGACATCGTGAAGGAGGCCGGGTACTTGAGTCCACGCCCGGGCAACAGCTTCACCTATCACCAGGTGAGCACGAACGACGAAGGCGTGACATTCCGCGAGCCAGAGGCGGTCGGCTGCTAGGATACACCAGTGCTGCTGATCAATCCTTTCGTCAGACGTCAAGCTAGAGAGCAGTGGAAGGAAGCAGCGCTGGTGGAGTGGTGAACGTCGAGAGGTGACACAATAACCGTAGAGCCATTGTGTCACCTCTCGCCGACAGAGCAGGGCAGGTCTGGCAAGAGGCGCTGCCCGGGAATGCTCCTTTGAAACTTTCAGATGGCAAGAAAATCGGGTCCTGTGCGGATTTTTATTTCGAGCCACAGACACAGGACGCACGCGCATGCTCGCTACTTTGCCCCCAATATCGCCTTAGTGCGTAAGGAACCAAAAACACTGGCGTGATCCCAAACTTCAGCCTCACCGTTGTCCGACGCCTGATCGGCTTTTCGCCGAACCTCCCTCTGTGCCAGGGCAGGCTTACTGAAGATAGTGCTCGACGGTCGAGGGGTCGCGTTCGGAGGCTTCGTTGGGATTCAGACCAAATTCGCGCCTGGCCCGCCGCTGGCGCAGCAAATCCCAGAGCTGGTCCAGGTGAACCTGAAGCTGCTGCATACGAGCAAGCTGCTCTTCACTGAGCGGCTTCTCTTCGGCCTCGTTCATCAGGTCGTGCTCTTCCTTCACCAGTTGCTGGATATGCTGGAGGATATCGCTATCGTTCATCTATCTCACCTCAACTTATCATTCAAAAGAAACATGCTGTTGTCTCTAATCCTATCACGCCGAACATAGAGAGAAAAGGGATATAGCCGCTTATTACGGGCGAGGCAGAGATTCCAGAGCACCACCTACCACGACGGTCGAACCGCTCGACAGCGTGTTATCGCTCGCGGCAGTTGCGATAGCCTCACCCATATCAGCGGCGGTTGGTAGCTGGCCCACCTCATTGCGACGATACGCTGCCAGACCAGGCATGGCTCGCTCTAGCAGCTTCGGTGTAATCGTTCCCTCGACCAGGTCGCCCGTGACGATGAGCAGGCGAATACCCCGGCTGGCAAGTTCATCCTGCCTGGCCCGCAGCGCCTGCTCGCCCGCATGCTTTGATGCCGCGACAGGAGCGTAGACAGGGATATCGACAATCTGCCCGTGCAGGTGCGCCCAGTGGCTGGTGACGAAGACGATAGTGCTCCCTTCAGGCATGAGAGGCAACGCAGCTTCCACAAGCGATATTTGCGCGTCGCGGTTGATGCGCATGGGATACTCAGGGTCAGCAGACAGCAAATCGCGCTCCAGACCACCGGAAGCATTGAGTACCAGCGCGTGGAGTGATCGACTCCATGCGCTCAATGCCGCGAAAAGCCGCTCTCTGGCTTCCTGTAGTGTGATATCGCACTGGATAGGGAGGGAGCGGACTCCCTGGCGCACAATCTCAGCAGCCACTTCGTTTGCTCTTGCCGCCTTGTTGCGATACGTAATCGCCACATCGTAGCCGCGCTTTGCCAGTGCTACTGCTGACGCCGCCCCAATGCCACGAGAGCCGCCGGTGACAAGCGCAACCGGATACATGGAAATATTCATTGCTTTCGCTCCTTCTGCCGGGTATTTTTCGTGCTTAAATTATATACCATTCTGGTCCGGTCGGCAGAAAATAGGGCGCAAAGGGCTTGACAGGAGAGCGGGAGAGCATTACTCTTATGGGTATTCCTGAAACCGGAAAAAAGTTCACTTAGCGAGGGAGGTGGAGCCGTGAAACCACCACGTTTTCAGTACAGTGCTCCGCGCATGCTTGACGAGGCTCTTGTTCTGCTCGAACAGCACGCGGACGATACGAAGGTGCTGGCGGGCGGGCAGAGCCTGATACCATTGCTCAATATGCGCCTGGCAAGTCCGGCCTATCTTGTTGACATCAATCATATTTCAGAACTGCACTACATTGAATCCGAAGATGGCTATCTTGCGATTGGGGCAACAGTACGCCAGGCGCAGGTAGAGCGCTCACCGCTGGTACAGCAGGAGCATCCGCTGCTGAGAGAGGTTATACGACATATTGGACACGCGCAAATACGCAGCCGTGGCACCGTCGTCGGCAGCATCGCGCACGCCGATCCCGCCGCTGAACTACCGGCCCTCCTAACTTGCCTCAACGGCGAAGTGGCGCTGGAGAGCACACACGGCGAACGGGTGCTAAAAGCTGAAGAGTTTTTCACGGGCTATCTTTCCACCGCCATCGAAGCGGGTGAGATGGTTTCAGAGGTTCGTTTCCCCTGGATTCCACCACAGGCGGGCTGGGCGTTTTTGGAATTTGCCCGCCGTGCCGGTGACTACGCGCTCGCTGGCGCTGCTGCCGTTCTGACGCCGGGCCTGGATGATCGCTGCCTGACCGCTCACATCGCCTATCTCGGCATTTCCGGCGCACCTGTACGGGCGCGGCAGGTAGAGCAGGTGCTGATTGGCTCGACACTGGACGAGCAGACCCTCGATCAAGCGGCTGAACTCGCACGCGAACTGGTAAGCGAAGATATGGAAGATGTGCATGCTACGGTTGACTACCGACGTACTCTCACCGCAGAATTGACACGACGTGTTCTCACAGCCGCCTGGGCGCGGCGCGAACACTAGAAAGATGGCATCATATGCAAGAGGAAACCTTTCCCACCTTTACTGAATCCTGCCTCATTTCTGTCACCGTCAACGGCAATCTCTACGAGCGAGAGGTGCCAGTGCGCATGCTGCTCTCCGATTTCCTGCGCCACGAACTACACCTGACGGGAACACATGTCGGCTGCGAACACGGCGTCTGTGGCTGCTGCACCGTGCTACTTAACGGAGAGCCGGTGCGCTCCTGCCTCATGCTGGCAGTTCAGACCGACGAGATGGCGCTGACCACCATTGAGGGTCTGGCAGGCACCAACAGCGAAATGCACCCCATCCAGCAAGCATTTCGCGAGAAACACGGCTTGCAATGTGGTTTCTGCACTCCCGGTATCATTATGTCTGTGCATGCGATGCTGCATGACAATCCCAACCCGACAGAGGAAGAAATTCGTCATGGACTCTCCGGCAATCTCTGTCGCTGTACCGGCTATCAAAACATTGTCGAGGCTGTCAAGCTAGCCGCAGAGCGGCTGCGCGAGCCTCAAGCGGAGGTGGATTAATGGCAACACGCTGGTTCGGCGCTCCCGTTCAACGCACAGAAGATCCGCGCCTGCTGCGCGGCAAAGGCACGTATGTCGATGATATTGACCTGCCCGAAATGCTCCATGCCGCCGTCTTGCGCAGCCCCCATGCCCACGCCCGTATTCTCAATATCGATACCAGCGCGGCCCTCTCCCTGCCGGGCGTCCACGCGGTTTATACAGCCGCCGATCTCGGCAATGTGCTGGAGCCTTCTCCACTACTGGTGCCCCACCACGCGCTGACGCAGCCGCGCACGCAACTTCCACTGGCTGCTGAAGAGGTGCGCTACGTTGGAGAGGCAGTGGCTTTCGTCGTTGCCGACAGCCGCTACATCGCCGAGGACGCGCTCGACTTGATCGAGGTTGAGTACGAGCCGCTGCCCGTCATCCACAATCTGGAAGTTGCCAGCGCCGAAAACGCGCCCCTTGTTCACAGTGATGTGCCTCATAACGTCGCGGCGCATCTCGTGCAGGTCGTTGGCGAACCAGACAGGGTTTTTGCCGACGCGCCCCATGTCATCAAAGAGCCATTTTATATGGAGCGCGGCGCGGCCATGCCGATGGAGGGACGCGGTATTGTGGCACGCTGGGAGGGGCATACCGGCACGCTCACCTGCTGGATTTCGACACAGGGGCCTATTCCCATCCGCAACGGGCTGGCCGCTATCTTCGCTCTACCTGAGCACAAAGTACACGTGATCGCGCCCGACGTGGGCGGCGGCTTCGGCACCAAGATCATGATGTTCTATCCTGAAGAGATACTGGCTCCCTTTGCCGCCATCCACCTGGGCAGGCCCGTGAAGTGGATTGAGGATCGCCGCGAGAACTTTGTCTCGTCTAACCAGGAACGCGGCCAGTATCACGAAGTTGAATACGCCTTCGACGACCGGGGAACATTGCTGGCTATACGTGACAAATTCCTGCATGACACGGGAGCATACACGCCCTATGGCATCATCGTACCCATCATCACGGCCTGCTCGCTGCCGGGGCCATACCGGTTGAAGAACTACTACAGCGAATTTACGGTGCTCTATACCAATAAGGTGCCGGTCAGCCCCTACCGGGGAGCGGGGCGTCCGCACGCCGTTTTCGTGATGGAGCGTATTATGGACCGCATCGCCCGCGAGTTGCATATAGATCGGCTGGCGGTGCGCGAGCGTAACTTTATCCAGCCAGACGAGTTCCCCTGGGACGTAGGTCTCGTTTACCAGGATGGCGGCCCTACAAAGTACGATAGCGGCAACTATCAGGCCGGGCTGGATAAGCTGAAAGTGATGCTGGACTACGAGAACTTTCCAAAGATGCAGGAGGAGGCGCGTAAGCAGGGACGCTATCTCGGCATCGGTGTTGGCTACTACGTCGAGGGAACATCCATCGGGCCATACGAAGGGGCGCACGTGCGTGTGGAGTCGGATGGACGCGTCTTTGTCTCCACTGGCGTCACGACACAGGGGCAGGCGCACTACACGACTTTTGCGCAGATCGTGGCCGACCAGCTTGGCGTGAGACCGGAAGACATCATGGTCACGACAGGGGATTCGCAGGCTTTCTACTGGGGGATGGGAACCTACGCCAGTCGTGCCGCGACAGTGGCAGGCTCGGCAGCATACCTGGCGGCGGTCAAGGTGCGCGAGAAGGCAAAACAGGTTGCCGCCGACCTGTTCGAGGCTTCACCCGATGACATTGAGCTGGCCAACGGCAAGGTGTTTGTCAAGGACGCGCCGCACCGCTCGCTTACGCTCGGGCAGGTGGCAATCTCGGCCAATCCCTTGCGCTATTCCTACGGCGAGAATGCGCGCAAGCTTATGTCGATGAAGCTCGCCGGACCACGACCCGGTCCCGCGCTACCACAGGAACGCGGCGGGCCGGGGCTTGAGGCAACCGAGTTTTACAGTCCACCACATGCCAGCTTTGCCAGCGGCGTGCATGGGGCAATTATCGAGGTTGACCCGAAGACAGGCATGGTCTCGTTCGTCAAGTACGCAGCAGTGCATGACTGCGGGCGCGTCATCAATCCAGTGGTGGTCGAGGGCCAGGTGCATGGTGGTGTAGCGCAGGGCATAGGCGGAGCCTTCTTCGAGCGCCTGGTCTACAACGAAGAGGGCCAGATCATCAACGCCAGCTTTATGGACTACCTGCTCCCCACAGCGGCTGAGGTACCGACTATCACCGTCGATCATGTCGAGACACCCTCACCGCTCAATCCGCTGGGCATGAAGGGCGCAGGTGAGGCGGGCGTCATTCCCGTACCTGCTCTCTTCGCCTCCGCCCTCGACGATGCCCTCTCACCCTTCGGACTGCGCGTTCGTGAGATGCCCCTGCATCCATGCAGAGTGTATGAACTGCTTAAGGAGGCTCAACAGAAGAGCGCGTAGTTCCATACAGGAAGAGCGTCCGGTACTATCCTTGCTGTTGCTACCGAACGCTTTTTCTCCGCGAGCAGAATTCGCGCAATGGCCCAAATATGCTATACCAATAGACATACAGGCTGTGTATCGGGATACTACTCGTTATACAAGTGGATATGTTCCGCATCCTCGCAAGAGCATTCAACCGTACCGGAGGGCATTCGGGAACGGGTACTCCACTGAGAGTACGCAACGCTTCTGGACAGAGCGCCTCTACTCGTTCCGGCAAGGCCGGATCGGGCAAGCGCGCTGGTTGAAGGAAGAACCCTCTGCGCTTTAGCCGGGGGAGCTCCAGAGAAGCAAAGCACCGATACTATGGGAGGGGTTTGCATATGTCCTCGCTCTATTCTTACAGTGGAACATCGACTCAGGTCTGCCAGCACTGTGGCAGTCCACTTCTCCCCAATGAAGCACAGTGCAGGAATTGTGGTTATTACAATCAGATGCCATCTTCCTCAAACCTGTCCTGGGGAACGCCTGCTCCTGTGCCAGCGCCACCGCCGCAAACTGCTTACGGGCAGAATCAGTATGCTCAAATGCAGTGGGGACAATCAGGGCAATCTCCTCAGAATGGCTCCGCTATGCCCCAGCAACCTTCTTTCGGCGCTCAACCTCAACCGGCAAACCCATCGTATCCTGGCGCCTTCTATCAATCTTCTGCTCAACCCTCATCAGCCTATCTGAATGCTGCTATGCCTGGTCAATCCGGGCCATTGTGGCAGTCACAGCCAGGACAACCAACCCAATCAGGTCAGCTTTACGCTCAAGGAAATTTCTATGGTACTGCTGGCACAAACGGCCACGCTTCTCCCCTCTATGCAAATAATGGGTATGGTATGCCCGGCTCCAGCCCGAACTATTACGGCGCTTCTGCTCCCGTCCAGCAAGCGGGATTTTATGCCCCTGCTCCACAGTCAATGCCGGGCGGGGGCAATGGATATCAACCGGGCGGCTTTAAGCAGCCACCGGGCCAGAAGAGCAAACCGAAGACCGCTATGATTATCGGTGTGGTTGTGATCCTGCTGGTGCTTTTCGGCGGCAGTTTTGGGGTGTATACGTATCTCAAACACTCAGACACGCCTGCTCCAACAGCAGCGACGCCGACACCAACGCCAACACCCAGTGGTCCCCCGCTCTTTTTCGACACGTTTCAGAATAATAACAAGGGCTGGGATCTCACCAGCGATCCCGGGAAGTTTTCTGTAAAACTAGGTGGCGGAACGCTTGTTTTGGAGGATGATGAAAACAGGCTGCTACCCGAACTGCTTCCTACTACTCAAAGTTTCAGTAATTTCCGTCTCTCGGTAGACGCTACTCTCTCCAAAGGGACACAGGAGAACGGCTACGGCGTCTATATCCGTGCAGCCTCAAACCAGAACAGTGAACTGGCAACGAATTACCGCTTCGAAATCTATGGCGATGGCACCTATGACATCTTCAAAGGATCAGTGGATGCAAACGGCAACTCAACCAGCAGCCAACTGGTAAAGTATAATATTAGCAATGCTATTCAAAAAGCTGGCTCAGTCAACCACCTCACCATTATCGCCAACGGCCCTACCATGACGTTCATCGTCAACGGCCAGACCATCGCCACCGCGACGGATAGCAGCTATACCAGCGGCACCATCGCCCTCTTCGTCTCCAACGTGTCAGGCACAACGCCCGGCGCAGCGGCGACTTTCTCGAATTTGTATATCTATCCACCGCAAACGCAATAGTGTTTAGCTATCTACTAATGCCTGAGCATACACTGCCGGGTCGACGTTGCCGCCGCTGACGACGCAGCAGACGCGCCTGCCCGCGTAACGTTCGGGGTGGGCAAGCAGCGCGCCGAGGGAAAGCGCCCCGGTCGGCTCGACTTTGAGATTGACATAACGGAAGTACTGGCGTAAAGCTTCCAGCGTCAGTTCGTCGGGAACCTCAATGATGTCGGCAACGCCTCGCTGGATAATTTCCCAGTTGAGTTTGCCCAGACTGACAGTGCGCGCGCCGTCAGCAACCGTGGCCGGTTCGTGTTCGTTGCGCACCAGTTGACCACTGTGGAGGGAACGGGCCGCGTCGTTGCCCGGCAGTGGCTCCGCGCCGATAATCTCTGCCGTGGCATGCAGGTGATCGCGAGCGATCACCTGCCCTGAGATGAGGCCACCACCGCCAACGGGAACGACGAGCACGTCACAGTTTGAAGCCGCAAAAATCTCCTTACCGAGCGTGGAATTGCCCGTAACGACGCGATAGTCGTCATACGCCTGGGCCTGGAACGCGTCCGGTTGCTCTATTAAAAGCTGCCGCACGCGCTCAGCCCGGCTAATTTCCCGTACATCGATCAGATCAACGGTGCCGCCATAGGACTTCACAGCATCAATCTTGACCTGTGCGGAGGTTGAGGGCATGACAACGGTGCAGGTTTTGCCCAGCAACCTGCTAGCATAAGCGACGGCCTGACCGAAATTGCCGGATGAGGCCGTCACCACACGCTGCTGTGAGATGCTGGAAAGCAGGTTGTAGGCGGCACGGAATTTGAAACTGCCCGTGTACTGGAAAGTCTCACAGGCAATAGTCACCTCACAACCCAACCGCTGAGAAAGCACGTCGTGCGGCAGCAGCAGTGTGGGCCGCACATGAGCGGGAAGTGTCTCCCAGACGGAGGAAATATATTCACTTGTCAATTCAGGGGCTAAAACATAATCTGGCATGGTACAACTCCGGGATACTAGACACAGGAAGTCACGAACCTTTCCTCTTTCTTACTCTACCCAATTTCCCCCTTGAAGGCAAGGTTTGGTTGAGGGAAATACAGTTTTTATGCCCTCCCCTCCACTTCCCCCACTCTCTGACAAGAAAGACGCGACTGCTACGGGATTGGAGCAGTCGCGGCTGTTTTGATCGCAGTAACATTACTCGCACCTGCAATCAGCCTCTTGTGCGTCACAGCATTAAGAGGCTGCCCGCTCATAGCAATCACTTTCCTGTAAATTTTCTCGTACTTTTCCGCCATGACACGAACCGAGAAATTGCGTTCAACATGCTTGCGTGTTGCCGCCCGGTCGATTTCATCGATACACGCGATGAATTTGACCATCTCGTCAACGTCATGCACGAGGAAGCCCGTTTTGCGATGTACTATGATCTCCGGCGCGGCACCACGAGCAAATGCGATAACAGGGCAACCGAGGGCCATCGCCTCAATCATCACCATGCCGAAAGGTTCTTCCCAGACGATAGGATTGAGAAAACCTCTCGCACCACTCATCAGGTCAATCTTCTGCTGCATGTTGACAGGGCCAATGTACTGTATCTGCTTCCCGTCAACCAGTGGTTCGATCACCTTCTGATAATAGTGTATCGACTCTTCAGAATGACGATCCACAGTGCCAGCCAGGATAAGAGGGACGCCAGCCCGCTTCGCGGCCTCTATTGCCAGGTGCACTCCCTTATCCGGCACGACACGCCCTAACCAGACGAAATGATCGCCGCGCTCCCCCGGTACGGGCTTGAATTTATTCATGGGCAAACCATGATGCACGACCCCGACGAAGTTTAATTTAAACGGCACCTCCTCACGGGCGCGTTCGCTGATTGCCACCAGCGGCACCTTAGCTCCCCATTCCTCCACATAGTATCTGTCGGCATCCCCCGACCAGCCATCGGGCAGATGATCAAAGGGAAAACGACTGTGCAACGTCATAACATGAGGGGTCGTTAGCGACGCAGTGAGCGGGAAAAGATACAGGTCAGCGCTCGATGAGAGGTGGGTATGCACGATGTCGAACTCGCCCGCGTGAGCCAGCGACTTCTGCAAGTGATAATATGCTTTCAGATGCGCCGCCCAAGGTACACCTGAATCGATGAGAGATTGAGGGAAAAACGAAACAAGTTTCGCAGATGTCTTCGCGTCACCCGGAGCGAATAGCGTAACATCGTGCCCCTGTGCTACCTGCTCCTCTACAAGATTGTAGATAACAATCTCTGTCCCGCCGTAATTTTTCGGCGGAATAGCGATCCACGGAGGCGCAATATGAGCTATCTTCATAGAATTATCCTTCGTTAGCATAGCCACTGTGTTCGCTGTTGCCCTTATGCACCCTCCACACAACCCTGAACACCTTCTCGCGGCTACGCTTCCACACTACCTTACACAAGCATCCAGGCATTTGATTCAATGTAGACACCCGAATTGCTTCCCTCTAATATACGAACAACAAAGGTCAAACGGTTACAGTTCTTCATGACAATCTTCCCTGTATCTCTCTCACAGTGTAGATTTCATTGTCTCTGCCCGTCGTGTTAAGTTATCTTTCATTTTAACAGGTATGTTTATCTAATAATCAAGTATCCAATAACTTATATATCGATTTTGCGCGAGTGGATGAAGTAAAAATATTCATACGATGAGCCAGGGCGAGATAGCAACAACGAGAGCAGGTGCGTGGAAGTGTATAAGAGGCAGAAAGCAATATAAAAGAGGGGGCATCAGACCTTATGCTGGCCTCCTCCTCGAAAACCGAAAAAGAGAGAATGTTAGCTGGTCAATAAGCTATGGTTGAGTAACCATTCTATGTTAAATTAAAACAATACAGCAAAATAGGAGTATCCGCTCCACGGGTTATGCAGTGCGATGAGGGCAACTAGCCATATTGGCGGTACGGAGCGAATACCACCACAATCGCCCCATCGCAATCCCCCCTTTATAACCCGATACAACTGGTATTACGCCAACTTGCGGCGGCAGGATTACTTGAAACAGGCAAGCCTGTACCTGTTCTCCCCGTCTACAGACCTGTCGACAACACATCTTTAGACGCATCACAGAAACGCGCTTCTCACGTATGCTTAGAGCAGTTCAGGCAGCAATAGCATTGCCTGGGAAGCAAAACAAAGAAAGGGAGAGAAAAGGCTATGAATACGCTTGCCTTACCGGCCATTGAAGAAACCCAACAGAGCGAACACAGTATCGTGATGGATGTGATTGATATTATGAAAAGTCTGCCCCTCGGCCACGAGCGCATCGAAATTCTGAAAGGCATCAGCTTCCAGATTATGCGCGGCGAATTCGTCTCCATCGTCGGCCCGTCCGGCTCAGGAAAAAGCACACTGCTGGGCATTATCGCCGGCCTGGATAATCCGACCAGCGGGCAGGTTTTGATAGACGGCGTTGATATCTCGCGCATGAGCGAGGGAAAGCTAGCGGCGGTACGCAACAGTAAGATTGGCATGGTCTTCCAGGCATACAACCTGATTCCCACGCTGACCGTGCAAGAAAACGTTGAAATTCCCCTCTATGTTGGCAAGCATAAAGGTTCACCGGCGGCGCGAGCGCAGGAACTGCTGAGACTGGTTGGCCTCTCACACCGACTCAATCATCGCCCGAACCAGATTTCGGGCGGGGAGCAACAGCGCGTTGCCATTGCCCGTGCACTGGCAACTGACCCGGCCATCGTCATTGCTGATGAGCCAACTGGCAATCTGGATGCCCGCAACGGCGAAAACATTCTTAAGATGATCACCGATCTGCGCAAGCGCACCGGCAAGACCTTTATCATCGCCACCCACGACCCCGTCGTGGCCTCCCATGCCGACCGTGCCATCCGCATCGTTGACGGGAAAATCGCTCAAATCGACTACACGGGTGGCCCCATTACGCAGTAACACTGACACAGATACCATCTTGAAATACAAAAGGAGAAGAAAACAATGAAGGCTTCGCTCTACTTCAACTATGCCTCCCGCTCGCTGCTGCGTGGCGGACAGAGGACCATCCTGGCAGTGTTCTGTGTAGCTGTTGGGGTCATGGCTATTGTTGGTCTGCAACTCGTCGGCTACATGCTACAAAACTCGCTCACTTCCAATACACGCGACACCAACGGAGGCGATATCGCTATCACCACCCAGAGCATCCCGTTCAATCCAGGCGACCTCTCCTTTTTTGACCAGCTCAAAAAGGATGGCACTATCACCAACTATACCGCCATCGCCACGGCCAGTGGCTCCTTAAGCGCCAGCGGATCATCATTCCAATCCTTCAGCATCGAGGCTGTTGACCCGCACAACTTCCCGCTTGTCTCAGCGCCCACCTTTACCACACCGAACAATGGCAGCGTCTCAAGCCTGCTCACAGGCAATCAGATCATCGTGACGCAGAGCTTCCTCGATACTTATGGCAAAAAGGTGGGCGATAGCTTCACTGTCTACATCAAAACGGAGGTTGGTTCAGGCGAGATGCTGCCCGTCAAGGTTGCCGGAGTCGTTGCCAACACTGGCATCTTTGCCCAGTCCAGCAGCCTCGTCCTTGTCTCGTCCTTCGCTTACCAGGCTGCCCTCAGCAGCCCTATCACCTATAGCCTTGTCGATGTGACAACGGCAGACCAGGCGCATACTGACACTGCGGTGAAGGCCATCAACCAGCATTTCCCGCTCGCCGCCACGCAGACGGTTGCTGAGGCACTTAAGGCCCAGCAGTCCTCAATCGATATGATCAACAAGTTCCTGGAAATTGCTGGTCTGCTCGCGCTGCTCATCGGGGGCGTCGGCATCGTCAACACCATGCAGGTCTTGCTCTCCCGGCGCAAGACGGAGATCGCCATGCTCAAGACCACAGGCTACCGCCGCGCAGACCTCTACCTGCTCTTCGGGCTAGAAGCAGGCTTGCTCGGACTGATCGGCGGCATTATCGGCGCGGCTGCCGCTACCGGCATCAGCTATATAGTACGCGCACTGGTGCAAAATCTGGGCATGACCGTCCCCTTCCTGCTCAATCCCTGGACCATCGCGGGCGGAGTCGCTATCGGATTGACTACGGCCCTGATCTTTGGTCTGATGCCCATTGTACAGGCCGCGAACGTGCGCCCGCTCAATGTGATACGCGAACTGGGCGCAGGACGGAGCGCACGCACTCTTTTCCTGACCGTCGCCTTGCTGCTCATCCTCTCCGTCCTGTTCTGCGTGCTGACGATTGTGATACTCAACAACGACGTTCTGCTGGGTATAGAAACGGTCTACGGCACATTCGCCCTCCTGCTCCTGCTAAGCGCGTTCTTCGAGCTGATCGTCCTCGCCATCAGCAAATTGCCGGTGCCTGAGCACTTAGACCTCAAGCAACTCGCCCTGATCGGTGTGGGCCTGGCCGTCTCGATACTCGTCTATCTGGCCCTCCCTGTGTTTGGTATCCTGCTGGGTATGGCCTCACTGCTGGGCATCGTCATCATTCTATCGCCGCGCTCATGGAAGGCGTGTACGAAGATGGCATTGCGCACTATCGGGCGCCAGCGAACGCGCACGACGACGACCATGCTGGCGCTCTTCATCGGTGTCTTCACCGTCGGGCTGGTGCTGGCCCTGGGATTTGGCTTGCAGACGCAGATCAGCAGTTCGCTCTCACAAAACCTGACGTACAACGTCATCACGATGACATCCGGGTCGGATACGGCCACGCTTCAGAGACAGCTAGGCACAATTCCGGGCCTCTCACAGACTCGTACAGACACATTTACGCAAATTCTGCCGGTTGCCATCGATGGAGAGACATTGCAGCAGTCTTTACCTACCGGCCCCAGCCGCCAGGAAGTCCTGCGGTTTCTGAACACGATGGAAGGGTACAACCTGATGCGATCAGCTCCATCGTCTGCCATTGTGCATGGCCGCGACTTAAATGCAAGCGATGCTGGAACCGGCAATGTGCTGATCAGCGATCTGCTAGCCTCCGATGGTCCGTTCCAGATGCATCTGCGGCCCGGCGACACCATCACCTTTGCCAGCGCGGATGGCAAGACATTCAGGACTGTCACCATCGTCGGAGTCTACGCCCGTACCTCCACCGATCACGCCGGAAATGTACTCGCCTCAACAGAGATAGTGCAGGCGCTCAGCACGACCAGAGTTGGCCCCTCAAGCGTTACCTATATGAAAATTGACAGCGCGCAGGTGGGCAAGGCCCTCAACAGGATTGGCACTATTGTGCCGAACGCCAGCGTAGAGAATCTGGCCGACATCGGCGCGTCAATCCAGCAGATGCTCAACAACATTATCGATATCCTTGTCGCCATCGCCTCGCTCTCGATGATCGCCGCTGTCATCATTGTCGCCAACGCGGTGGCCCTGACGATGTTGGAACGCAGACGCGAGCTGGGCATCCTCAAGTCGGTCGGCTACACCAGCAGCAGTGTGATGAACGAAGCGATGATTGAGAACGGCATCGTCGGTGTGGTCAGCGCGTTCATGGCGATGCTGCTGGCAGCAGAAGCGCTCATCTTCCTGGGCAGCCAGTTCTTCAACCTGACCCTGGCCATCGCCCCCTTGACGGTGGTCAGCCTGATCGGTGGTTCAGCGCTCCTGGCAATGGGTACGGCACTCCTCGTCGCCTGGGGTTCGGTCCATGTACGCCCGCTCGAGGTCCTGCGCTACGAGTAAAGTATGGAATTCAGACAGGACTTGAAACGATATCCATCATCTCAAGTCCTGTTTATCTTCGCCGTGAGTGAATATGTTATACTACCTGAAGGCAAAGCTATGCTGCTCTGGACTGGAAAGAAAGTTATGCAAAAGAAACGCTTCACACGACCTTTCCGGCGCTTACGTGGAAAACTGACTTTGTCATATACATTGACTTCAGTTGCCGCGTTTCTTCTTGTAGAGATCATAGCTATCTCTGTTTTGTTCGGTTTTCTCAGCGCAAATACCTCGACGCTTATTACGAACCAGCTCAAACAAGAAGCCGCGCAAACCGCTCCGTATTTTGTGCATGGGTCGCCAGACCCAGAGGAGCTGACAGCGTGGCTGCACATCATTTCCACTGCAATATCTAACAACTGGCCGATCCTGAATAAGCCCATCTTCATTGCCGTGACCGATTCACAGGGACGCGTTATCGCCTCAGTCGGTACCCAACCTCTTGCCGCCGGTACTGCGCTGCAAACGCAGCTTTCCCCACAAAACCAGGCAAATCTTCGGCGAGCACTCAATGATACCACCGCAACGAGTACAGTTGCTCCAGAAGCAGGGCATACGCTGGTAGCAATCACCCCCATAGTGGGGGTGGGAGAAAACGTACAGGGAACACTGGCAATAAAAATACTTCAGCCGGACATTTTTCAACTGGCCGCCGGTCTTCTTCAGGTCATTCTTCTGAGCATGATCGTTGTCACCGCACTGGCAGCTATTGCTGGTCTGATCTTCGGTTCGCTGAATGCACGCGGCCTGACAAGGCGGTTAACGGGATTATCCACGGCGGCGAACCGGTGGAGCGAGGGCGACTTCTCCGCGCTGGTTCACGACACATCCGAAGACGAACTGGGACAACTGGCACAGCAACTGAATAGCATGGCCGAACAGCTACAGCAATTGCTCCAGACACGGCAAAAACTGGCGACGCTGGAAGAGCGTAACCGGCTGGCCCGCGACCTGCACGACAGCGTGAAGCAGCAGATATTCGCCATCTCTATGCAGATCGCGGCGGTCAAGGTCCTACTGAAAAAAGACGCAGACGCGGCAGAAGCGCGTTTAAATGAGGCAGAGAAGCTGGTGCGCCAGACCCAGCAGGAACTGACATCGCTCATTCGCGAGCTGCGCCCGGTTGCCTTAGAGGACAAGGGGTTGGTCCAGGCGCTGCGCGAAATGGCGACCGCGTGGTCGCAACAGACAGGCATTGTCGCCAACGTGCGTATCGAAGGAGCGCCGACCCTCTCACTAAGCGTAGAAGAGGCGCTGTTTCGGATCGCGCAAGAGGCGCTGTCAAATGTGGCACGCCACAGCAAGGCCACGCTTGTACAACTGCACGTGGTAATGGCCGGCGAAACCATCTCCCTCTCGGTGATCGACAATGGACAGGGCTTTGATATGACGCGCAAGGGCGATCTGGGTGTTGGATTGCTCTCCATCCGGGAGCGCGTGAAGGCGCTCGGAGGCGATGCAGACATAGAGAGCACCCCCGGTAAGGGAACGGTCATCACGGCATATTGCAAGCGCTCAGGCACAGGAGTAAACACAACTACAGCAGACGGTGAGGAACACAAGCTGACATCATTGAATCTCCCGGCTGAACCGCGCTAGAAAGGGAAGCTATGGCAGAGAATATTTCTCTTCTGATTACCGATGACCACTCCATTGTCCGGCAGGGGATACGAGTATTTCTAGAGCTGCAACCTGACTTTACCGTGCTCGGTGAGGCAGACTCCGGCGAGGCCGCTGTGCGTATGGCGGCAGAACTCGTCCCCGACGTGGTGCTGATGGACCTCGTGATGCCCGGCATGGGCGGCGTTGAGGCCACGCGACAGCTGAAGCAGGCCAGCCCGCACTCTCAGGTGATCGTATTGACCTCTTACCATGAAGACGAATTTATCTTCCCCGCGCTGCGAGCCGGGGCGATTTCCTATGTCTTGAAGGATGTCAGTCCAGACGAATTAGCCGAGACGGTACGCAAGGCGGCGCGGGGCGAATCTGTGCTGCACCCGCGGGTTGCCTCTCGCGTGGTACAGGAACTGCGCGGCGCAAAGCGCGACACACCGAACCTCTTTCAAGAACTCAGTGATCGCGAACTGGAGGTTCTGCGCCTCATCGCGGACGGTCGCTCCAATGCCGAAATTGCCGAGAAGCTCTTTATCAGTGAGAAGACCGTCAAAGGCCATGTCAGTAATATCCTGAGCAAGCTGCACACGCTCGATCGCACGCAGGCCGCTGTCCTGGCATGGCAACAGGGCCTGATGCAACGGAAGGAGTCGTAAACAAGTCTTCACTGCTCCTTTCGTCTCTCGGATGGATATGCTCTACTGCGTTTCAGGTTTGGGAAATTCTCTTCGCTCCATCTGCTCAAAGGCGTAACGCAACGATGGGGGCACAGGGGCGGGCCTGCCGGTATAGTAGTTTGTCCAGACCATGACCGAACGTCCTGTAGCGAAAATGCGCGAGTGGTCGTCGATGTCGCGTATTTGATGCTCCATGATAAAGCTGGTGCGGCCCACATGCGACACACGCACACCCACTTCCGCGTGATCTTCCCGGATGAGCGGCAATAAGTAGGTGCAGGAAATTTCCTTCACCAGCAATCCATACCGGCGCGCCACCGGCCCCGTCTGAATGCGCGGATTGTGCGGTTCTTCGTCTTCATCTCGCTCCTGGTGCTGTTCCTCCGAAGGCCACTGGCTCAGCCAGGGTTGCAGGTACTGAAAGTAGTGGCTTCTCGCTTCCTCAAAATAGATAAAATAGACAGAATTATTCACATGCGCCAGCGGGTCCAGGTCGCGAAAACGAATCTGCAACGGATACCAGCAATGAAATTGTTCTTCCATCCCTTTTTGAAACCTTTCCGTGCTCAGCTTCTCCTATATCTTAGCATCTGAGCAGAGAAAAACGCCAGACCACCCCTGAGAGATGACCTGGCGCAACAACTTCTTCAGAGAATGCCCTGCTATTTTGCTACTGTATAGCCAATATCGTCCAACGTATGCTCAACTGTTTGCAGAGATAGCTGGTTGGGATGGTAGCGCAGGTGGACCGTCTTCGTGGGAATATCGGTCGAAACCTCTTCCACACCGGGTAACTCGCCAAGCGCCGTATTGATCGCCCTGACGCAGTGTTCGCAACTGATATCAGGCACTGAAAAGGTAATATCCTCTACGTTTTGCATATTCACTCTCCTTTATGTATGAGCCGAGGCTCCTCTTACCGATTTCCGGCAATAGTATAGAGTTGGATGAGTTCCTGAATAACCGCCTCCTCACGATCGCCTTTGATGCCCTCCGGCACACAGGTGCGCAGGTGGCCTTCCAGGATAATCGCCTCCAGCTTTTCCAGGGACTTGCGTACCGCATGCGTCTGGCGCAGGATATCGACGCAATATTTATCCTCCTCCACCATCTTGCGTATGCCCGCGACATGCCCCTCGATATAAGAAAGCCGTTTCAACACATCCGCCTTGCTGTCTTTTTCCATATCTAAACTCCTTTAGCTCCTACGCCAGTCATCACGGTCACCCTGGAAGAAACCTTTTTCACTATACCACACCCCCTGGGGAGGGGTCAAGAATTTAACAGCAATGCAAGAGAGGAGTGCCAAAAGATTGGCACTCCTCTCTCGGTTTCCCCCAGATTAAGACCCATGTGCTGAATCATCAGAGATATCCCCCCCAGGATACCCCCCATGTATCACTTTTATCCCCCACGAGAATATTACTTTATAGCGGGTGCCAAACAGGTTGCCAAACTGTTAAGATAGTATTGAATATAGCAATTTCCGGTTAAGAAATTTACATACCGGTATCCACTACACTATTATGGGTAGAGAAAGAAGGTTGACGAGCATGTTTCGTGAGGTTACACAGCTACAATACAGCAGAACGGTTGGAAAAGAGCATGTCTGGAGCGTGGGAGAAGAGGCTACCTCTCCTTGTTTGCTGCTAGGAGCCGTACTGGGAGGAGAAGTGCTGCGCGTGATACTCCTGCGCGGCAACAAGTTCGATGATGTACGCTATCAGCTTCCCGATGGCGGGCCGGGAACGCTGCCCTATCACTCGTGGATTGTCGTGAAAGGCGACGAGACGTGGCCGAACTTCGTGGGCGAGAAGCAGGCAATTGAGATGCTGGAACCCTATCTTCACGGCTTCTCTTATTCCGACACCTCCCTGCGCCTGAAGCGTCCACTGGCGAGCAAAGAACGCATCTTCGGGCTGGGCGAGCGCACCGGCAGCATGGATAAGCGCGGGCAGTCATTCCCCATCTGGAACGTCGACCCGCCCCAGCATCACTCGCCCCAGACGGAGAGCATGTACGCGTCCATTCCCTTCTATATCGGCTACTATCCTTCAAGCGGAAGATGCTACGGCGTGCTGATCGATTCGGTCGGGCGTGTGGAAATGGATATGGGCAGAACAGACGAGAATTTCGCCAGTACGACGGTGCAGGGCAATAGCCTGGTCGTCTACTTTTTCGCGGGCCCCACCCCTGCCGAGGTGCTGCGACAATATACCGAACTGACGGGTCGCATGCCTCTGCCACCACTGTGGTCGATCGGCTACCAGCAGTGCCGCTGGGGCTACGGCACGCAGGAGCGCGTCAGCCAGGTAGCCGCACAGTTTCGTGCCAGCCACCATCCCTGTGATGCCATCTGGCTTGATATTGACTACATGGATGGCTATCGCAACTTCACCTGGGACCCGCGACGCTTCCCTGACCCAAAGAAGATGGCGCAAGATTTGCATGAGCAAGGCTTCCACCTTGTCACCATCCTCGACCCCGGCACCAAAATCGATGAAAACTATTTTGTCTATAAAGAGGGCATGGAACACAACTACTTCTGCCGCTACCAGAACGGCGAACTATTCGTGGGCAATGTCTGGCCTGGCCCCTGCGTCTTCCCAGACTACTCGCAAACAAGAGTGCGCCAGTGGTGGGGCACTCTCTATAAGACCTTGCTCGATGATGGTGTGGACGGCCTCTGGAACGACATGAACGAGCCATCTATGACCAATTTGATAGTGGGAGGTGAAGGCGAATCTCCTCTTCACGGCAAAACGATAGCTCTGGAAGTGCTGCATCGCGCAGGCGGTGATGACCCGACCGGACCCGATGGCCCACCCGTTCTCAGTGAATTCTTCCACAACGCCTATGGGCTGGAAATGTCCCGCTCCACCTACGAGGGCTTGCTGAAACTGCGTCCCAACACGCGCCCGTTCGTACTGACCCGCGCTGGCACCGCCGGTACACAGCGTTTCGCGGCCCTCTGGACCGGCGACAATGACAGCACCTGGGAGCACCTGCTCATGGCAATGCCAATGTGCATGAATCTGGGTATGAGCGGCGTTGCCTTCATCGGCGCCGACATCGGCGGCTTCTGGGATAAAAGCGATGGCGAACTGCTGGTACGCTTCGCCCAGCTTGGCGCCTTTTTCCCATTCTGTCGCAACCACAACTCCATCTTCAGTCCCGATCAGGAACCCTGGGCTTTTGGCGAACCCTATGAGAGCGCTTATCGCAAGGCCATCGAGACACGCTACCGCTTCATGCCCTATCTCTACACTCTCTTCCGCGAGGCCAATCTCAACGGCGCGCCCATCATGCGCCCCCTGTACTACCATTTCCCGCAGGACGAAGAGGCCCTCGACATCGAATCCGAGTTCCTGGTGGGCGAAGTCCTGCTCTCCGCGCCGATCTACGAAAGGGGGGCGACAAAGCGTAACGTCTACCTGCCTCCCGGACTCTGGTATAGCTACTGGGACGGCCAGGAATATCCCGGCGGCGGCTGGACGGAGATCGAGGCGCCCATCGATAGCTGGCCCCTGCTGGTGCGCAACAACGGCATCGTCGTCACGGGACCGGTTATGCAGTACACCGGCCAGATTCCGACCGATCCACTGACCATCACCTGCTACATGGCAACTGATGGACAGGCCAGCTACACCCTCTACGAAGACGACGGCAACTCTCCTGACTACAAGAACAACACGTTTGCCGAAACCCGCATCAATTGCCGTGTCCTCGGAGACCTCGCCACCGTAGAAATCGAAGAGTTCTGGGCCAACTATCGCCCCATCCGCTACTGGTACGAAATCAACGTCCATATCGGCAACCGCACGCTCACTGAGCACGTGAAAGCCGGACAGGGAAAGGTTCTGGTGCATTTGCAGGGGTAATAGCTCACCTGCATCCTATGCTACATGCACTCAGGCCGTCCAACCAGGCCACCCGCCGTCCAACCAGACCACCCACCGTCCAATCAGGCCACCCACCGTCCAATCAGGCCACCCACCGTCCAATCAGGCCACCCACCGTCCAATCAGGCCACCCACCGTCCAATCAGGCCACCCGCAAGGGGTGGCCCTACTATATACGATCGCTTGCCAGGCCCACGACATGGAACGTATATAGTAGGGCCACCCCTTGCGGGTGGCCTGGGGCGGGCTGGCGACCAGCGACCAGCGACCAGCGACCGGCGACCGGCGCCGGGGTGCGTGCGGGCGACCGGCGACCGGCGCCTGGGGAAACGGCCTGCGACGGGAGCCTCAGTGCGCGTGGACCCGACATAGCCAGCCTGGGAATAGTTGGACGGGCCTGATGAGGTTGACATTGATATCACTGCCATTGCACAACTTTATCACCCAGCTCGCTAATAAAACGCGATTCAACCCCTTTCACAGTCAGCAGGTAGAGTACTTCGGCGGCGCGGGTCATGCCAACGTAGCAGACGGTGCGCTGCTGCTCAATAAAGAGTTGCGCCTCCTCCTGCTCAGCATGGCGCAGGCCCTGCGTTGAGGGCAATGTACCGGCTATCAGGCCGATCAGAAAGACCACGGGGAATTCTAATCCCTTCGCGGAATGAATGGTCAGAATCTTCACCCGTTCTTCCAGCAGATCAAAATCGCTGTCTTTGTGATAGACGGTGCGCAGCCCGGCCCGCTCTAATTCTCGCCTGCACTGCTCGCACAGAGCGTTCGTGGGGCAAAGTACGGCGAAATCGGAGAGGCGAAAGGTCTGGTCGGCCACCAGGTCAAGAATACGGTCCCGCAGCACCTCTAGCTGATTATATGGGTTTGTAGCTTTAATGACTATAGGAAATGCCCCCTGCCTCTGCGTCCATTCAGGGTCGACGTACTCGTTCGATGAGCGCATGAGGGTATTCTGTTCCAACAGGTGCGCGGCAGCTTCGGCAATCTGGCGTGTGTTGCGGAAGTTCTTGCGCAGGATGGCCGTGCGTCCGCGCGCCTGTACGCCTGCCTGCTTCCATGAAAAACCGCGCGAGTAGAGCGTCTGGGCCGCGTCCGCCAGAATCATGATGCTGCTCCTGGCAGGCAAGCCATCGGATGAAGGCGCGACCAGTTGCTGGATAACGCGCAGATCAATCGGCAGTAAATCCTGGGCTTCGTCAACGATGATATCATCATAGGGCAGTTCCAGCGGCGCCTCCTGCAGCGAGCGCATGGTCAGCAGCGCCACATCTGACCAGTCATGGATGGCACGTTGGGCGAGGCGGCGCTGGTAGGCTTCATAAACCTTCCACACTACTTCTCGCTGCTGCTGGCTCAGGGCGGTCTTGCGGCCATAGCGTTCCACCTCTTTGTACTCCTCGACGCTCTGCACCCCCAGCCCCTTGATGACACGCCGAATTTCTTCCGCGAAAAATTCCTTCTCGCGCTGCAAAACAGGTGCGCTCATCCGCCTGCGTACCTCTGTCAATGCTTCATCAAGCTGGTGTGGACTCTCATCGCTCACATTCAACCTTACAGAACGCCGACGCAGAAAACCTGCCATCCATTGATGCAAAGTCATGACAGAGAGATTAGCTGGCAGAGGGCCAATCAGTTCCTCTATCAGCGACTTCGTGACGGATGAGAGAGTGCGATTGTACGTGAGGACAAGCACGCGCCGTCCCTGCTCGGCCAGGCGAATGGCACGATAGACTCCAACCGTTGTTTTGCCAGAGCCAGCGGCGCCTTTGAGCAGGATCAAGGACGCTCGTTCCATATCCACAAATTGCTGCTGTTCCGGGCGTTGCAAGTTGAGCATCAGGCGCTTGATTTTCCCCTCACAGTAGCCCTCGAACCGATCCAGCGTCGTGCGGAACAGCAGGCGCGACGAATCGAACATCACCTCTTCCAGTTCAGGTGAGGTACTCAACTCTTCCAGCCACAGGCGGGTCCGCTCAGGCAAGCCTGGCAGGCTCAGAGCCTTTTCGAGCGAAGGAGCACTCTTGAGAGGCCGGATCAAATGCGCTGGAACACCAAGGACGCGCAGGTGGGCAGTCTGGAAATAGGCAAAACCATTCGGCGTTCCCTGCGGCACCTGAACAGACGCAGGCGTTTCTAATTGCGGAGTATATGACTGAAATGGTTGCGACCGGTAATCAGATTGGGTCGGAGGTGCCTGCTCAGCAACGGGAAGCGCAGGCAAAGGCATTTCTATACGGCTGAAACGAGTATGTGCGGCAAACCCACGCAGATGCGCGTGATCGACAATACTATGGCTTCCCAGGTCCCAGAGCCGTAGCGCCCCATCCTTCACCTCAAATAAGAGACGCCACTTTTCCGTGATATAACAATCCCAAATCTCTGCTTTGATCTTTTGCAATTTATGCACATTCAACGAAGGATGAGCCGGATTCTCCGCGAGCAGGCGAATTTTGCCGAAGACAGTCTTCCGCATCGACTCTGGAAGCTGATGCAGCGCCTGGTCAAATGCCTCGGTTGCGAGAATATCTACTGCCATTGTATCTTCTCCCTGCATCTCATGTATATGGAGATACATTAATCTATAATCACAACCGTTGTCAAGTCCTATGCAGGTTGTCAGGTCGCATTGGGACGTGCTATAGTATGGTTCCGTGTTTTAGAACATATTTCAAAAAAGTGAGGAAGAGAACCGTCGTATGTCCTTGCATAACGCAAGCAAGAACCATAACCACAACCATAAGCAGACGGCGAACAATCGTCTTGCCACAGGCACGGCGAAAGCAGCCGGGGCATCAGGCAAAACCCATAAAGCGGAGAGCAAAGCCTTTGTTGCCAATCCTCAGCAGGAAGCCGCCATCGCCCATACCAGCGGCCCCGCAGCTTTTATCGCGGCGGCGGGAACGGGGAAAACTTCCATTCTGGTGCAGCGGCTCGTAAGGTTGATCGCGGATGAGCAGGTCGCGCCGGAGCGTATCCTGTGCGTGACCTTTACTCGCGCCGCCGCCGACGAGATGGAGAAGCGCGCACTGAAGGCATTGAAGGCGCGCGGCTTCGCGGCAAAGGGTGTGAAGGGACTGCGCGTCGTGACTTTTCACGGGCTGGGCCACCAGATGCTGCGCGAGAAGTTGCAGTGGAAGCCGCAGGAATTGAATGCGCGCCTCATCAGCGGGGAGCCGCGACAGTGGCTGGCGGAGGATATCCTGCGTCCCTGGCGCAGCAATCGCACGCGCGGCATGAACTGGGAGATGGAGATACTGGATGTGCTGGGGGCTGTTGACCGGGCGAAAGAAGCTCTGGTGCGGCCAGAGCAATCGGCCTCGTTTTTCCGCTCTGAACTCGTGCTGGATACGGAACTCGCCGAACGCTATCAGGAATTCTTCGTGCATTACGAACAGACAAAACAGAAAGAAAAACTCTATGACCTCTCTGACCTGATCTACGTACCGCTGCTGCTGCTGGAAAGCAGCCCGAAGTTTCGTAAAAGCTGGCAGGAACGCTACCTGCACTTACAGGTCGATGAGACTCAGGATACGAACCCTTCACAGTACCGGCTCATCCAGTACCTTGCAGCCTCGCATCACAACGTGGTGGTAGTGGGCGACCCCGATCAGGCCATTTACCAGTTCCGTGGTGCCAGCCCTGAAGCCTCGATTCTCTCCTTCCGCACCATGTATCCTGAAGGAACCATCTACCGCATCGAGCATAACTACCGCTCGACGCCGCAGATTCTTGAGGCCGCGAACCGCCTGATCAGCCACAATGAAGCCACGCCCGGTTTCGAGAAGCAATTGCGGCCAACACAACCGGATGGCGCGCCCGTGTTGGTCAGTGCCTATGAAGACCAGGAGGCGGAGGCCAACGGCATCGCGGACAGGATCAGGATGCTGGTGCGCGGCTGGCGCGAGCAGGGCGAATCGCTCTCGTACCGCGACATCTTCGTGCTTTCGCGCACCAACCATCACCTGGCCTCGCTGGAAATCGCCCTGGCGCGCCAGCATATTCCCTATCGCACAGTGGGCGGCTCGTCCTTTTTCAAACGCAAGACCACCCGCGACATCCTGGCCTACCTCGCGCTGATCGATGGCGAGCGCGTCTATCACGAATACCTGGCGGCGCGCTCTGGCCCGCAGCCCCCAAAACGGGAAGACGTGTTCACGCCTATCCATTGCGGCGAACAGAATACGGCCTTCAGAACGGTGGCTAATATCCCTTCCAACAGCTATTTCGCTCGCACCGGCAAAACGTCGCATCGCTTCACGCCCACGCTCTTCGGCACCATCAGCGCGCACGCGGGCGGGGAGCCGCTGCTGGCATTTTGCCAGGAACGCCCGTATGTCATCGCGGCAGAATATCAGCCTGGCATCAAAGATTTTGTGGCCTTGATTCAGCGCGTCCACAACGAATGCCAGAATCGCCCGGTGGAAGCGATCCGACTGGTGCGCCAGCTCGCCTACGATTTGCACCTGCGACATTGTGATGGCAAACACGACGAAGAACAGGGTGAAGACCGCGAGACACCAACACATCACGAAGAGACGCGCCTCGAAGGCCGTTACGACGAACTGGAGGAACTGGCACAGATCGCTTCGCGCTCCTCCACTATTCGCCAGTTTCTCAACGGCATGGCGCAGCTCAAAGAGCAGGCCGAAGACAGCAGCAAGAACAAACGCGACTGCGTCAGCCTGATGACGGTTCACAAATCGAAGGGACTGGAAAGCGCCGTCGTCTTTGTGATGGGCTTGACAGAGGGCATCTTTCCTCACCGCCGCTCTTACACCATGGCGGAAGACGACAGCCCCATCATCCTCTCTGGCCTCGCCGAGGAACGCCGCCTTGCCTATGTCGCCTTCACCCGCGCCCGGCACCTGCTGTTCCTCTCATGTATCTTACGTTACCGGGGCGGTGACGCCGTGCCTTCACGTTTCGTCCAGGAAGCCGGTCTCAAGCCTACCGATGAGGACGGCATCCTCAACCCTTACCTGTTTGGCAGGGATGGCTCTCCACGGAGGCTCAGTCCCCTGGTAACAACTCCATCCCTCTTCGACCAGAGCGCCTGTTAAAGGTGCTCTGGTTCCATGTGTAACAGCTATATGCGAATATTGTCCGAAAGGATTAGATTTACCTGGGCAGATGTCATTGCTATTTGGGCAAAATTACCGAAGCAAAGCCTTGACTTCCGCGAAGATTGCATGGTATTCTCAATGCAGTAAATGTAACATTAGTTTCAAATCGAGGGGCTACGTAAAGAGATGTTACATCCAATACGTTGAGCCTGATGAGAAAACTGGCAAGCGACAACACTTTAGTAGGCGAGAGGTGCCATTTGGATTATCGTATTTCCCTGATTGGCTTGCTTATCGGCTTCCTGGTTGGTTTGACGGGAATGGGTGGCGGGGCTTTACTGGCCCCCATTATGATCTTATTCATGCGCGTTCCTCCGGTCTGGGCTGTTGGTACTGATATCACGTACTCGGCAATCACGAAAGCCCTCGGCTCGATTGTCCATATCCAACAGAAAACGTTTAGCACTAAAAATCTCAAAATTGCTTTCTGGCTTGGCTGTGGCAGCGTTCCAGCCACTATTCTGGGTGTCGGACTGGTGCAGTACATCCGCAAAAATTACGGTGATGTTGTGAACGGCATCATCATCCATGCCATCGGCTTTACACTCGTCCTCGTCGCGATCCTGCTGATTGCGAAACCTTTCATTATGCGCCTCATTAATCGCAAGGAGATGGAAGCGCAGAAGCAAGCAGCCAGGAGTGAAATATCTGTGCCAGAAGACACATCAAACTGGGACAGGCGCTATCGCCCGCTCATCACCATCTTCATCGGAGCCTTCGTCGGCTTCCTGGTGGGTTTGACCTCGGTTGGTAGCGGCACGCTCATCATCGTCGCGCTCGCCTTCCTCTATCCACGACTCGCTACAAAAGAACTGGTCGGCGCGGACATCGTGCATGGCCTCGTCCTGAACATAGCCGGTGCCATCGTCTATTTCACCGCCGGAACCATCAACTGGACCATCGTCGGCCTGCTGCTCATCGGCTCGCTGCCCGGCGTCTTCCTGGGCAGCAAGCTCAGCAAATACATTCCCGATCGTATTATGCGGCCCGTGCTGGCAACCGTGCTGGTCATTTCGGGATGGAAGCTGATTTAACGACTTTCCCATATCAAGCCAGGAGGCAGGAGAGCTTTTCCTCCTGCCTCCTGGCTTTTTAGTCTTAAGTTTTTATTCGACTTGCCGATATTGCAAGAAAGGAGGATCTGGCAGTGGGAAGATGGACGTTCACATAGCAGAAAAAAGTCAGAACAAAGGAGAAACTTGATGAAACGGCTGACTGTCACGTTCGTACTATCATTCGCCCTGGCGCTATCGGCTCTATTTTTATGTGGCGCTGGTAGTGCAGCCAGCGCATTCAACACAGCGAGCGCCACAAGCTCCTACCCTGGGGTTCCCAACGGCTATGGATACGCAGTTTACATCATAACACCTACCGGCTCTGGCAACGTCAACTACGGCCCCAGTGTGCCGGTAGCATTAAGCTGCACTACTCCTCCCGCTACGAACACCATAACAAACTCCGGCCTTGCCTTATCAGGAAACTCATTAGTTAGCTCTGGCAGCGCGACCTCCACCATTACGATAAACCGTACAGCAACCAGTCTGAGCGTGCAAACGAGCGAAGATATCCATAATCTCAGCATGCTCGGCGGCGTAATCGCGGCCAACGAGATCCATGCAGTTGTGACCAGTACAGCCACGACAACCGGAGCAACAAGTGCCAATAGTTCTTCATTCAGTGGACTCACCGTTGCCGGGCTTCCTGTCAACAGTAGTCCAACCCCCAACACAAGCCTGACTCTTCCTGGTCTTGGCTCTGTCATTCTGAACGAGCAGAGCGGCCCTACCAATGGAGCAAAAACGACCACCATAGGCGTCATTTTGATGGATATACGCATTACGGCTCTGCATGCTGTCGGACTGGCTTCTGGCACCCGTATCGTTATAGCTTTCGTGCAGAGCGCAATTCAACCATCAGCAGTACATGCCACCGCCTACACCCTCTATGCTTCAGGTCTTGGCGGGTCAACTCCTGCCATCGGTCCTGTCGCTGTAGCGGGAACTAGCTGTCAGGGTGGATCTTCAACGGTTGGTTTAAACGGATACACAGTGCCTGTTGTCGGCAACACAGGCAATGCAACGAGCAGTGCATCAGGAGCGATTACCTCCTCCAGCGCTACCGCAACAGCCCAGAACAGCATATCAAATGTAAACTTGCTCGGCGGCCTGATTACTGCTGACAAAATAGCGACCACAGCCAGTGCAAGCTGGAACGGTGGCGGTTCTCGTTCCGGCTCGGCGACATTTGTGAATGTCAAGGTAAATGGCTCCCTTCTACCCTCAAACCTGGCGCCCAATACCCGCGAGAATCTTCCGGGCATCGGGTATGTCATAGTGAATGAGCAATACGGCAGCAGTAATGCGTCAGAAGCAACAGAAACCGTGATTGGTATAGATATCAACGTCACGGTATCCAACAACTCCACCGGCCTGCTAGCAGGCGCACGAATCATTGTGAGTGCCGCAACGAGCAGTGCAGCGAACTACTAGCAAGCATCGGGGTTCACAGCAGGCAAGCGAGGTGGCATAGCAGGATACAAAACCATAGAGCGTGAGAATCAGCATGCTCATCATAGTTCATCAAATAGAGGTCAGGGTTATTGCCCTGACCTCTATTTACCGGTATACTGGAGGTCAGAATAGTCAGTAACAGTATGTATTGCTACACAGGTGTTGTCACTCTAACCTCAAAACAGGAGAATCTGATGGTACAATGTCCTCGTTGTGATACTCCTAACCCTGTCACAAACAGGTACTGCGACCGATGTGGGTCTTCCCTTCTGGCCTCAAATGCTATCCCCCCATATATATTAGAGCAGCCGGAATATCTTCCCCAGAACGATTATTCATCGCCTTCACATTCAGAATATGGAGTTGATACGGCATCACAACTACTCTTTTATCAGAAAATTTCGCCGCCAAAGCCGAAAATCACGATCTTCTGGATTGTGAGAGCTATCCTCTATTTCATAGCCATCTTCGTCGCAGGCATTGGATTGTTTGGCGCTTTCACTTCCATCTCCAGGAACAACACCTTGATGTACCTGGGGCTTTTTTTCTTTTTCGGCCTGCTGGTTGCTGGAGTTGTTTTTTTCATTCGAGTAAAACACCACGTTCAACGCTTACGCTTCTGGCCACTTATCGGATGGATATGTGGAGCAACGGTTGGAGC